>VOFG01001100.1_pt1 | contig 110001 bp, 105 predicted proteins | sample 5384171 | NCBI WGS metagenome assembly VOFG01 (sample SAMN12384726, study PRJNA508395) | human gut metagenome | isolation source: healthy gut F | host: Homo sapiens
CAATTTTTCCTTTTCCAAAGCAACGATGGAATATATCTACACCGCCGACGCCGATGAAATTCTCGACGACGCAAACCGCGAGCGTTTTCTCCGTCTTAAAGATGCCCTTCTGCCTGAGATCGAGATTGTACAGATGAAGTATGTGACGCAGGGCACGTTCGATACCGTTTTGAATGCAAAAAAGGAATACCGGCCAAAGCTGTTCCGCAGACTGCGCACGTTTACCTGGATCGATCCGATTCACGAGACCGTCCGCTTAACGCCGGTCACTTTTGACAGCGATGTGGAGATTCTGCACTGTCCGCAGTCCCTGCACAGCAAGCGCGATTTTTCCATCTTCATCAAAGCGTTTGAACACGACGGGCAATTTTCCCCAAAAATCCGCACCATGTATGCCAAAGAGCTTTTAAAAACGGGCGACAAAAAGGATTTTACTGATGCAAAACCGATCTTCCAGCTCATTTTCGACAATGACCCGGCAGATGATGCCCGAAAGGAAGCTGCCTGCGTCCTAGCCCGGATTTACCGCATGGAGGATAACAAGAACGAATTTTTCAAGCTGACCATGAAGGACATGCTCACCACACCGTGCGCAGAAATCTGCTACGAACTGGGAACCTATTTTGTGGGACAGCGCGACTACGCGGAAGCGGTTCTCTGGTTCTACAATGCCGCCTACGAGACGGAAAGCATCCTGGACGTTCACACAAGCGGGGATCTTCCGCTGCTCGGTCTCGTCGAATGTTACGAGACGCTCCTCGCCGGGGAGGAAGCCAAAATTCCTTCCGACACAGCGCTTACCATCCAGTATGAAATGATGCTCGACAAATACCGGGAGGCTTCCAGAGACTGGCGGATGCCGGAGGAGACCTGATCTTACAAATCTCCGGAAATACGCTCCGGCAGGGCTTGTAAAATACAACATAAAGTGATAGGATGAAACTATGGTAAAATTTTAACAATCTTTTGTGTGGGAGGTATTTGAGATGGATTTTCGTGAAGAATACAAACAGAAGCTTGTCTCCGCAGATGAGGCGGTAAAGCTCATCAAATCCGGAGACTGGGTAGATTACGGCTGGTGCACCAACACCGTTGACGCACTGGATCAGGCTCTCGCAAAGCGCACCGACGAACTGACAGACGTCAAGCTGCGCGGCGGTATCCTGATGAAGCCGCTGGCTGTTTTTGCACGTGAGGATGCAGGCGAGCATTTCTGCTGGAACTCCTGGCATATGTCCGGTATCGAGCGCAAGATGATAAACAGAGGCGTGGCTTACTACTGTCCGATCCGCTACTCCGAGCTGCCGCGCTACTACCGCGAGCTTGACTGCCCGGATGACGTTGCCATGTTCCAGGTCGCTCCGATGGATGCGCACGGCTACTTTAACTTCGGTCCGAGTGCCTCACATCTGGGTGCAATGTGCGAGCGCGCAAAGCACATCATCGTAGAAGTCAATGAAAATATGCCACGCTGCCTCGGCGGTACCGAGTGCGGCATCCACATTTCCGATGTCACCTACATCGTAGAAGGCTCCAACCCGCCAATCGGTGAACTTGGTGCAGGCGGTCCTGCTACAGATGTGGATAAGGCTGTCGCAAAGCTGATCGTCGATGAGATTCCGAACGGTGCCTGCTTACAGCTCGGTATCGGCGGCATGCCAAACGCTGTCGGTTCCCTGATTGCAGAGTCCGACTTGAAGGATCTCGGCGTTCATACTGAGATGTACGTGGATGCATTTGTCGATATTGCAAAGGCAGGTAAGATCAACGGTTCCAAAAAGAATATCGACCGTTACCGCCAGACCTACGCTTTCGGCGCCGGCACCAAGAAAATGTACGATTATCTGGACGACAACCCGGAACTGATGAGCGCACCGGTCGACTACACGAACGACATCCGCTCGATCTCCGCACTGGATAACTTTATTTCGATCAACAATGCCGTGGATATTGATCTCTATGGTCAGGTAAATGCAGAGTCTGCAGGCATCAAGCAGATCAGCGGCGCAGGCGGACAGCTTGACTTCGTGCTCGGAGCTTATCTGTCCAAGGGCGGCAAGAGCTTTATCTGCTTATCCTCTACCTTCAAGACCAAGGACGGTCAGGTGCAGTCCCGTATCCGCCCGACGCTGGCAAACGGTTCCATCGTTACCGACGCAAGACCGAATACACACTATGTTGTAACCGAATACGGCAAGGTGAACTTAAAGGGTCTGTCTACCTGGCAGAGAGCCGAGGCTCTGATCTCGATCGCGCATCCTGATTTCCGCGACGACCTCATCAAAGAGGCGGAGCAGATGCACATCTGGAGAAGAAGCAACCGCTAGTACCGGAGGACGACTGACGGACGGGACGTGGAATGTTGCATATAGTTTCACTATCTGAGGCCAGAAGAACAGCCATGTTCCAGATGAAAGCAGGCGTGGAGAATCCAATCGCCAAATACGGAATTTCTAAGCATGCCGCTTTTGACATCTTCGATGATCCATGTCTTTCCAAGTTTGGAACACTCCGCAGAAGGTGTTCGCAACCTGCAGACAATTTTAGGACTTTTGTGTGTGTCCCTTATGGGCACCGCTGAACAGAACATAACCGCGCGAAGCCGATGTTTGAATTGGCATCTGCCTTATTTTCAATAGCAGATGCCAACGAGTTTCGGTTCGCGCGGTTTTATATTGTTCTGTGAAGCGGTGCCCCCTTAGGGACACCAGAAAGTCCGCCCATTGTCTGCGGTTTGCCGGACACCTCCTGTGGATTGTCCAAACGTGGCAAAGACACGGAATATAATGTCAAAAGCGGCATGCAAGAAATTCACGTATTTTGCTCCAACGATTCTCCACGCCTGCTTCCATTCTGGAACAGGATGATTCTTCCCCTTCAGATCCTGTCAATCCTGTTACCATTCCACTTCCCATCTGTCAGCCGTCCTCCGGCACTAACCGGTTGTCTACAGGGTTCCAGCCATCCGGTCGCGGATCTCTACCCCGGTCGGCGTCCCCGCAAGCCCTCCTTTTCCGGTCTCACGGATATCCTCATTCATGCTGCGCCCGATACTGCGCATCGCGTCAATCACTTCATCCGGCGGAATCTTACTGAAGATCCCCGCCATCGTCATATCTGCAGAAGTCATGGCATTCACGGCTCCCATGACATTGCGCTTCACACACGGAACTTCCACGAGTCCCGCCACCGGATCGCATGCCAGTCCAAGCAGATTCTTAAGCGCCAGCGCCGCTGCATTGGCAATCTCATCTGCACCGCCGCCCAGAAGATACGTCACACCACCTGCCGCCATCGCGGAAGCCGAACCAATCTCCGCCTGACAGCCGCCTGCCGCGCCTGCCAAAAACGCCCGGTTTGCAATCACGCCGCCGATTCCGGCTGCCACATACAGGGCTTCCACCATGCGCTCCTCAGAAAAACCGCGCTCCTCCTGCACACTCAAAAACACTGCCGGTACCACACCGCAGGAGCCTGCGGTCGGTGCCGCCACGATCCGCTTCATGCAGGCATTGGACTCGCTGGTCTTCAGCGCTTTTTCCATCACTTTTCCGATAAAGTCTCCGCAGAGCAGCGTTCCCGCCTCCCGCGCCCGCTTCATCCTGGTTCCCTCTGTTCCGACCAGTCCACTTGCTGACTTTAACGTCTCATCGTAATGTGCATCTGCATACTGCATCGCCTGATACATCCCGCTCATCTGTGCAAACGACTCCTCTGCGCTGATGCCCTGCTCCACGCAGTCATTCTCCTGCACAATTTTCCAAAAAGGCTTCCCGGTCTCTCTCTCCATCCGGCACAGTTCCTCCAATGATCGGTACATTGTCATCCTCCCTCTGTTTTTCTATCATCCAGACGTTCACACCGCCTTCCCGTCACATACGCTACATCTTTCTGCCCATCTGATGTATCTATGCTTCCAGCATGCTTAAGTAGGTAACCTTTAAAATTCCCTCCAGATGCTCCAGCCACTCGATTGCCTCTCCCGGCACCTCTCTGTCGCACTCGATGACCATGACCGCCCTGGTGCCCCGGCTCTCGCGGTAAAGCTGCATCGTAGCAATATTTACCGACTTGTGCGCCAGCATCGAAGTCACCTCAGCCACATGCCCTGGCTGGTCGATGTTGTGCACGATCAGGGTCGGATAATCCCCGCTGAAATTCGCTGTCAGCCCGTCCAGCTCGCAGATCCGGATCTGTCCGCCTCCTACCGACGCCGCAATGACTTCCAGCGTACGGCCGGATTTTCCGGTCAGATTCATCTTGACCGAGTTGGGATGTACATCCTCCAAGATCAATCCCCTCCAGTGTAAAACTCATCCCAGACTCCTTTGCCATCGTAAAGCTCTCCGGGATTCTCGGATCATCCACCTGCATCCCGAGCAGTCCTGCCAGGATCGCCTTATCCGTACCGTGTCCCTTGCCCGTTGCCAGAAAAGAGCCATGAAAATATATTTTTGCGTCCGCAACCTCCTCCGCTAAAAGCTTTCTGCTGACTCTGCCGATCTTCACAGCTCCCGCTGTATGTGAACTTGACGGTCCTACCATCACAGGTCCTATGATGTCGAGTAAATTCATCCTTTTTCTATTCCTTCCTTTGCGCTTTTCGCGTAAAATAAGGGGTATATCCCCGATATACCCCCTTGTCTGCCAAATTCTTTCCTTATTATATAAGCATTGTACAAAAAAGACAACCTGTTTTTTTTCGGGAGAATATGATACACTGAATGAAATGCAACGAATCGGAGGAATCCCATGAAAACACAGAAGACTTCCACAACAAATACACATATACACGCCGACGGCATCACTCATACGCACGTTGACGGCATCACCCATGCACACACCAACGGCTCTACTCACACGCATGCTGACGACACCGTTCATACTCATGCCAGCGGCTCCGTTCATACTCATGCCCACAGCTCCACTCACACACATCCGCATCACCACGAGAATACCAAGGCGGTCTTAAACCGCATGAACCGTGCGATCGGACATATGGAGGCCGTCCGCACGATGATCGAAGACGACAGGGACTGCAGCGAAGTGCTTGTTCAGATTGCGGCGGTGCGTTCCGCCATCAACAATATCGGTAAAATCATTTTAGAGGATCACATCAGCCACTGCCTGGTCGACGCCGTTGAAACCGGGGATGAGCAGGTCATCCGGGACTTAAATGACGCGATCGACAAGTTTGTAAAGTGATACATTTTTCATTTGGACATAGTTTGTTCATTTTTTATTCATATTTTATAGAAATCCAGGAAATCTTAAACCTTTTTTATTCATCTTCCCGATTGATTTTTGATGCAATTAGCGCTATATTCTCTTAGTATCGAAATTTAGCTTTACTTCCTTTTTACAGGAGTTTTACACTGGAGAATGGGCAGCCCGGCTGCCCACATATATTGCACGCGTGAGCGTATCGGTGTTTCACACCGCCTACAGTCATTTTGGGAGGGTTCTATGAAAAAATTATTTAACATTCTAAAAGAAAAGCTTGCACCGCTTTCCAGTAAGCTTCAATCTCTGAAGAGCATTCTTCCGCAGAAGAAGCCACACAGTGAAAAATACTATAAACGGATTGCTTTCCTTAATAAGTATTCTCTTATTTTCCACTTTTTATTAGCCTGTCTGTTAATTCTTGCCGTTGAGACGATTTCCAGACGGGACTTTGTGAGCGCTATAACTTTCATCAGCAATCACACGCTTGCATTCTTATATAATGCGCTGATTATCTTTGCATCTCTGTCCCTTGTCTATCTGACAAAATATCGTACACAGATGCGTATCTTAATCAGCGGTTTGTGGATTTTCCTTGGAACCGTCAACGGTCTGATTCTTTCAAACCGTGTCACACCGTTCAGCTACACAGACTTAAAATGTCTGCCGGATCTGTTCGCAATGCAGAACACCAACTATTTTACAGCGGAGGAAGCAACCATGGTCGTGTCCGTTGTGGTCGCCTTCTTTGTCATTCTTGGTCTTCTCTTTGCAAAGGGACCCCGTTATCAGGGAAAGCGCCATACCGTGCTTGGTCCGGTCTCCATTGCCGCTCTGATTTTAATCGGTCTTCCTATTACCACACAGGCAGCACAGAGTTCCAACATTCTTGCTTCCTATTTTGCAAATATTGCGCAGGGCTACTCTGATTACGGTTTTGTGTACGGTTTTTCCACCAGTGTTGTCGGAAGAGGCATGGATAAACCGGAGGATTATTCCGAGGAAACCGTTGATGCGATCAACACCCTTGTTGATTCCGCCAGCAGCCCGACCACTGTTTCCACAGGCAGCGAGCCGAATATTATCTGTGTTTTACTGGAGTCTTTCTGTGATCCTTACGAAGTAAACTTTTTAAATATGTCCGAAGACCCGATTCCGAATTTCCACAACCTTGAGGCAAACTATTCCACCGGTTACCTTACCGTACCGGTCGTAGGTGCAGGTACCGCCAATACGGAGTTCGAGGTTCTGACCGGAATGAGCATGCAGTATTTCGGTACCGGCGAGTATCCTTATAAGACGATCTTAAAACAGACGGACTGCGAAAGTATTGCCGATGATCTCTCCCAGATCGGTTATGGTACGCATGTCGTACATAACAATACCGCTACTTTCTACAGCCGCAACAATGCTTTTTCCATGATGGGATTCGATACCTTTACCAGCAAGGAGTGCATGAACATCTCCCAGTACACGCCGAATGGCAACTGGTACCGACCGATGATGTGCTGGTACAGGAAACTGTAAAAGCTATGAACGCGACGGAAAACCAGTCCGATTTCGTATATACCATTACCGTGGAAGGTCACGGCGATTACCCGACCGAGAAGCTTCTGGAAAATCCGGATATTCTTGTTTCCGGCGCCGCAGATGAGGCTTCCAACAACCAGTGGGAATATTATGTCAACATGATTCATGAAGTGGATGACTTCATCGGAGATCTGATCACAGCGGTTGACCGCCGCGGAGAGGACACCATCATCGTGTTCTTCGGCGATCATCTTCCAACGATGGGACTCACCGATGCGGATATGAAGTCCGGTGATATTTTCAAGACCAAGTACATCACCTGGAACAACATGGGGCTTGCAAAAAAAGATGCCGATTTGACCGCTTACCAGCTTCTTGCTCACATTACTGATCAGGCAGGTATTCATGAGGGAACCATGTTCCGTTATCATCAGACACAGACCGCTTCCGAGACCTATCTTTCCGGTCTGGAGGATCTGCAGTACGATCTGCTGTACGGCAAACGCTACACCTACGGTGGAGAGGACCGCTACCCTGCATCCGACCTTGTGATGGATGTGGAGGACGTTACCGTCTCCTCTGTCCGCAAGAATACAAGCAACAATACCTTGACGGTGTACGGTGCGAACTTTACCAAGAATACGAAGATTTTTGTAAACGGCAATAAGGTTCCTACCACGTTCCTGACATCGAACCTGATTACGACCAGTCTGGACAATGTGCAGAACGGCGATACCATTACCGTGAATATCCTCGGTTCCAAGAGCCTACTGCTCCGTGCCGGTACCGGCGAGGTTGTCTACGAAGATCCGGATATTGTTCCGGAGACAGAAGATCCGACCGAGATTCCGGATACGACCGCTACCGAGATGAAAAATACCGAGACAGAAAGCTCTGAGACGAAGAACTCTGAGACAGAAAGTTCCGAGATGAAGAACACCGAAACAGAAGGCTCTGAGACAGGCAGCTCCGAAACGACCTCCAAAGCCGACAGCTCAGCGGTCACTTCCAGAGCTGCATCGGATTCCAACAACTAGATGCTAAAAGGAACTGCCGCAATAAGCATACCGTACTTTACTTTGATAAGTAATATTACAGGAAGCGCATGATGCAGATTTCGGGTGGAACTGCATATGAAACATTCGTTGGAGAAAAATGTGTGTATTTCTTCCAGCCGGATGACTGCATCTGATTCCGTGTCTCTTCCACGTTTGGACTCTCCCGGAGTGTGTCCGACAAGTCACAGACAATGAGCGGACTTTCTAGTGTCCCTAATGGCACCGCTTCACAGACAATATAAAACCGCGCGGACCGAAACTCGTTGGCATCTGCTATTGAAATAGGGCAGATGCCAATTCAGACATCGGCTTCGCGCGGTTATGTTTTGTTCATTGGTGCCATAAGGGACACACAAAAGTCCTAAAATTGTCTGTTGGCTTGCGGACACACTCCGTAGAGTGTTCCAAACTTGGAAAGACACGGATCATCGCAGATGCAGTCACCGGCTGGTTAGAAATGCCGCATTTTTTGAACAGAATGTTCCATAGGCATTCCACCCGAAATCGCAGGGGCATGCTTCTCATAATATTACTTATCACTCCAAAGAGGACTCTGCTTATTGCGGCAATTCCTTTACATCCGCAATCTTCTTCGTTTTATTTTACATAGGCATGGTCAACCTTAATCTTCGGGTAGTAATTATCCCCCAGGCATTCCGTGACTCTTCCGCAGATCGCCGCAACCAGCTCCTCATCGCTCATCTTGAACTGGAACGGCACCAGCACATCGAAGATCAGGTTGGAATGGGTCGGACCGCTGACTACCCTGAAATCATGGATCGTAATCACATCATCTATTCCCTTTGTGATCGATACGACAGCGGCTTTCAGTTCACTGACGTGCTCATCGGAGGTCACAATCGGGTCCATATGTATCGTCGCCTCACACCCCAGCTTCTCCCGCAGTTCATTCTCCACGTTGTCAATCACATCATGTACTTCCAGAATATCGCCGTCTGCCGGCACTTCCGCATGCAGCGTCACCATCTTGCGCCCCGGGCCGTAATCGTGCACGATCAGATCATGGATCCCGCAGATCTCCGGATGCGACATGACAATCCGGTCGATCTGCATGACAAAATCCTCTGCCGGCGGCTGTCCCAACAGCGGATTGAGTGTCTCCTTCGCCGCGCTGATCCCCGCATACAGGATGAATACACCAACCAGCACACCGCACCATCCGTCGATGTGAAGTCCGGTAAAATGTCCGATCAGTGTTGCCGCAAGAACTGCCGTTGTCGCGCAGGTATCACTCAGGCTGTCGATCGCTGTTGCCTGCATTGCCGCGGAATCAAGTTTTTTCCCGATCGTGTGATTGTAAAAATACATATACAGCTTCACCAGAATCGACAACACCAGAATCACAACAATCAGCCCGGAGAACTCTGTCTCCTCCGGATGTACGATCTTGCCCACCGAATCCCGGATCAATTCATACGCCATCAGAAGAATCGCTGCTGCCACCACCAGTCCTGAGATATACTCGATCCTGCCATGCCCAAACGGATGCTCCGGATCCGGCTTTGTGCCTGCCAGCTTGAAGCCCGCCAGCGTCACGATCGAAGATCCCGCATCCGACAGGTTGTTGACCGCATCTGCCGTGATGGCAATGGAATGGCTGATGGTGCCCGCAAGAAATTTTCCAGCAAAGAGCAGTACATTGAACAGAATACCTACCACACCGCACAGCACACCATATTCTTCACGAATCTTCGCCTGATCGTTCTTCTCCTGAATGAATATCTTCGCCAATAATGTAACCATTAAACTACCCCCCGATTGCTTCTCCCCTACTCAAGCTTTCCAATATCATGCACCGGCCAGTAGATCACTGCCGCCCTGCCCAGAATCTTATCCTCCCTCACATACGGATTCGTCCAGTATCGTGCGTCCCACGAATCATTCCGATTATCCCCCAGCATCAGATAAGAGTCTTCCGGCACCTCAAAATGATAATTCCCCGTCGCCACCGTCCAGTCCTCTTTGAGATAATCCTCGTCCAGCGGCGTATCCGCTCCGTCAATATAAATGTATCCGTCCCGGATATCCACGGTCTCGCCCGGAAGCCCGATCACACGCTTCACATACAGTTCTTCCTCGTTGTCCGGATAACGGAAAATGACAATATCACCGCGCTCCGGCGACTTGCTCCGGTATGCCAGACGGTTTCCGATCAGACGATCCCCCGGCATGATGGTGTTCTCCATCGACCCGGTCGGCACATCGGCATTGATGATAATATAATTTTTCAAAAACATCGCAACGGCAAGCGCGATTACAAACGGTATCACCCAGCTTAAAATCTCACGGATGACCGCTTGTGCTGTCCCCTTTTCTCTTTTCTCTTCCTTTGGTTGATTCTGTTTTGGCATCTTTTTCCCTCTGTCTGCTTTCTATGTCTGCTTGTTATTGTAACACACCTGACGGAAAATGAAAACGCATGATGGCATCTAATTCTAAAATGTGCTATGATGTCGGTATGCGCTGCGGGCATCCGTCCGCACACACATACGGATTACTTTTGGAAAAGGAGTTCTTCATGGAAACTTATAACGATCAATTATTTCCCCCCGCATTTCTTGTAAACTACACGAAGGAGCCTGCCGGCAGACAGCGTGTTCTCACCTACTCGCTCTTTCGTTTTCTATCCTGCGTGGCAGAAGAGCATCTGGATCTCGCACAATTCCTCGCAGATCAGGTTTCCTGCCCGTCGGCCGAAGACAGCTTTGAGATACTGGAGGATTATCTCTCTGCAGACGACTATTTCTCGCCTTCCATCGCAGCGGACGGCTTTGAACCGTTTTATCTGTATGCCGCCATTGTGCTGACTGCAGGGGTTCCTTTCGGCACCACCACACCGGTTATCGACTCTCTGATAGAAGATCATGCGCCGGAGGCTGCCAGCCTGCCTTACGCAGCCGGCAATCTGCCGCTGGATGCCCTGCTCGTGGACTGCCGGAACTTCTACGCAGCACTCTGCCTGTGCCTGATGCATCACACGGACGCACTGGCTGCTTTGCTGCCGCAGTTTTTAAATGCATACCGTCCGGAATATCACTTCAGCTGCGAGTCTTTTGTTCTCTATGACTTTATGGACGAGTATTTTGAGCAGCATGACTGTCTGCACCATCCGTCCTTTGTCCAGTTGACGGATACCCTGGTCGCTGCCACCTTAAACTACTACAACACCGATTTTGGCACACTTCTCGAGACCGAGATCGCCCAGAACCTTTCCGGAACCGGCTCCCGGTTTGCAGGGCTTAAGCGCTATGGCAGCGTGCGTCTGCCTGCCATCGCTGACACAGATAAGGCATGCCATATGCTCGCCAACCTGTTCCGCTATGCCGCCCTTTACGAGCTGCGCAGCCATCTGTTTGATTTTCATCTGGATGAAGACCGCCTGATCACACTCGACAACTGGCAGACGGAACTTCACTGGCACTATGTACAGTATGCGAATGTCTATCAGCTTGCGCTTGACTCCTTTCAGTCTGCTGTACTCTCCAGAGAGCTGCTACACCGGCAGTTTCTGCTTAATCTTTCCTGCCTGAACCTCTGATTGCGCGTTCTGATGCAGTGTGACCCCTGCAGTGCTTTTGCTTTATAAAATGCAGTTCTCTCTGCGTTCAAGAAGCGGCAGCCAGCCGATCTCATGATCGACTGGCTGCCGCTTTTTTATCTTCTATTATATTCTCTAAATGTTCTTCGCCTATTCTGTCTTAAATACGGCGATCTCGGTCTTAAGACCTGTCATATTATCTCCCAGGCTCTCCGCCGTGCCGTTTAAGTTCTCTACATTCTGCTCCAGACTTGCTGCAACCTTCTTCACCACTTCAGCGCTTGCTGCCGTCTCTTCAATGATAGAAGAAATATTATGTACTGCCTCAAGCGTATCCTCGCGCTCCTTATCGGCACGCTCCGTTCCGGCAAGAATCTCCTTTAATCCGTCAAACAGCTTATCCATGGCGTCGCTCATATCCTGGAATACACCGATAACCTCACGCACTGCTTCGGTCTGCTGTGCAACCATCTCGCCCGCCTGCTTTGCGCTCTCGACGCTCACGCCGGTCTGCGCACTGATATTCTCCACATTATTGCGGATCTCTCCGGCAGCCTCCGCCGAATTGTCTGCAAGCTTACGGATCTCCTCGGCTACAACCGCAAATCCGCGTCCTGCCTCTCCGGCTCTTGCCGCCTCAATCGATGCATTGAGCGATAACAGGTTCGTCTGCTCCGAAATATCTGTAATGACAGAAACAAACTGATTGATCGTCTCCGATTCGCGCTTCAAGTCTTCGATGCTTTCTTCCACCTTCGCGGTCACAGCTGTCGTCTCATTCGCGCGCTGCCCCAGCTGTTCGATCCGGTCCATACCTTTGCGGATCATCTCCTCCGCCTCAGACACAAGCGTCTCTACCTCGCGCGCCACACGGTTGACTTCCTGAATCTCCTCGGAAAGCGTTCCCGTCTTGCTCACGCACTCCTGCGCATGTGTGGACTGCCGCTCCATGCCCTCGTTGATCTCACCGATCGCGTTTGCTATATCCTGCGAATACTCCTGAATAATACCAGATGCATTCGTCACTTCACCGGCAGATGCCGCCAGCTTATCCGTCGCCTGACTGACCTTCTGCACCAGCTGCTTGTTGTGTGCGATCATGTCATTTGCCGCAGCAGCAAGTCCGCGGAACTCGTCGCGTCCCTTCACGGACACGGTCGTTGCCAGATTACCTTCCGCCACAACCTCAAGACTTCCGGAAATACGCTTCATATTCTTGCGGATTCCGCTTGTCACTGCAGTTCCGATCAAAAGTGCAATGATACTGGAGATCAGAACTCCCGCTATCGTGATCTGCTTAATGGACTCTGCCTGTCCGGTAATGACCTTCAACGGCACCAGCGCACACATCGTTGCCCCGGTATCCTCACTCTTGCTGTGGAAAAACAGATACTCTGTTCCGTTGTACTGCACCTGTCTTACGCCGTCCGTCTCACTCGCCTGCAGATAAAAATCCTTGTCTGCAAAAATCGTCTCTCCCTCGACCGGCGTTCCCTGTTCGTCTCCCGCATTGCGCTTCACTGCAAGCTCTCTGCCGCCTGCCGTCACGAATCCCACAATGCTTCCGTCTCCCAGATTCAGTCCCTGCATGAACTCTGTGACTGCCTCCGCCTTGATGTCGATTACGATAACCGCCTTACCGTTCTGCGCGGCTGCCTGATATACCATAATGTATCTGGACGAGTCGATGCTCAGATACTCATCCAGCGCATTGTGATGGTCATCCCACTGTCCCAGCTTGCCATCAACCGCCATCTCATCCATGTACTCCTGGTAAATGCCCTTCTGCGCCTTGTTCTTCGTCGAGATCATCTGCAGATCGCCGGAAGGAATAATATAGATGTTGCTGATATAGGAGTTGCCAACCTGGGAAGCAAGAATTCTTGTCTTCACCTGGTCAATCAACGTCCGCTTGGACGTCGGATCATTGTCGTAAATCCCCACAAAATACTTTCCAAGATCCGAATCCACCACGTATTTTAATGCCTCTGCACTGATGAACGAGTTGCTCGTATCGATATTCTGCAACGCCATCTCGATCGTCTGCTGCGTGGAATCGCGATAGGAACTGCTCATTCCGTCCGCCGCCTTGCGGTAGGAAATAATTCCAAGCACAATCATAAACAGAACCGGCACAAGAAAACACAGCACGATCTTCTCCCGGATTCCAAATGCCATCGTAACATTCGCGTTTCTTCGCTTTGCCTGCTTCTTCCCCTTTTTCATATTGATAACCTTCTCCCTGTTTCTTAACATATTACCCTTATTATAGCAAAAAACACAAATATTTCCATATATTTCTACGAAAAAGTGCTTTTTTTAACAAAATATAGCCATTTTGTTCAAAAAGCATACAATATTGCCTCTGCCTGGCTCCCCCTGCTGCTAAAAAAGTGTTAAGTCTCTTCCTGGTACACTATGAAAAAAATTAAAAAAAAGCGGCAAAATCCCCCTCCGTTTTCCTGGCTGTTATACTTGATGACAACTGAAACCAAAGGGGGATTTTATATGACAATCTTTGAACACATTTTTTCTGTGATCGGTATTCTTATCATTATCGGAGGTTTTATCTTCGGAATCTATGATTCCTATTTTGAAGGCAAAGGCACTTCATCATCCAAAGCTTCCGCTTCAACCTCAGCTCAGACAACCGATGCCGTCTGACTCTCAAGCATGCGGTAGCCCACACGCGGGATCGTGGTAATGTACGTCGGATCCATCGGGATCTTCTCTATCTTCTTGCGGATATTTGTCATATTGACCCGCAGAATACGGCTGCCGCTGCTTGCATACGGTCCCCATATCTTCTCTAACAACATCTGATACGTCACCACAGTTCCCGAATTGAGGGCAAGACACTCCAGAATCCGGTATTCTACCGGCGAAAAATGAATCTCCTCCCCGGCAAGGCTTACCTGCCGTCTTGAAAAATCAATCTTCAGATCTCCTGCCTGATAAAAGCTTCCCTGTCCTCCCGGAATCCTTCTGCGCAGCGCAGTGTAAATTCTCGCCGCAAGCTCCTGCTCATGAAACGGCTTGACAATGTAGTCGTCCGCTCCCGCATACAGGGCGTTGACTTTATCCATATATCCCGTCTGTCCGGATACAACGAGAATCGGACAATCCGTCCACTCTCTGAACCACTGGATCAGACCAATCCCGTCCATATCGGAAAGCTGGGTATCCATCAGAATCAGATCCGGGCAGATACTGGTGCTCATCTCCATGCCGGAGCGCCCGCTGGTGGAAGTATAAAGCCTATAGTTCTCCCGCTGCAGCACCCTGCGGATCAGATAAAAAATACTTTCATCCTCATCAATCAGCAAAATCTTTACTCTGTCGCTTATTTGGTTTTTATAGTTCACTGAAACTGCCTCCTGTCATTACGTTTTTCTATATATGTAAGTAATTCAGAAGGCAATCTCCTTTCTTTCCATCTGTCTGGTGTATATAATAGATATTCTCCCAATGGTAAATCATGCGACATCCGTAACGGCGGCTTAGAATCCGGCAGACAACGCATACCAGAAGCATCACCCACATAACCACCGCCAGCAGTTTGGACAGCAGGCTGCGCATGCCCGCCTGCTCCCGCATGACGACTTCATCCAGCACGGAATGAATCATCGTGAACGTATCTGTGCAGGCATCCGGCTTTGCGTCCCTTGTCTCCAGCAGCGTCTGCGCAGACATCATATTCTGCCAGAAACCTTCGTACTGCATCTCTCCCGTCAGAGCAGACTGCCCGTCAGCCACGCAGGCTGCAGCATTTCCACGCTCCGCCTTGCCTGCCGGATCCGGTACCACATAAAAAAAAGACAGCAGGAGAGCCATCGCCATCAGACAGCATACCAACTTATGTCTTTTGCTGTTTACCATTTCTCCCACCATCCTTTCCGCATTTGCTAATTATTGTAACATATATTCTTTTTATATCAAACTTGTATTTGTAAAATCATCTTTTTCTCAATTTCTTAGCGGTTTCTTAACGGCTTTTTCGTATATGACACGTTTACACCGGCAACCCTAAACAGGTAACCATCATTCACCTCCCCCCGGGAGGTTCACAGAAAGGATGCCCTATGAAAGCAAATGTGATCGAAGGCTGTATCAGCTGCGGGCTGTGTGCCAGTGTATGTCCGGAGGTCTTCCGGATGAACGATGAAAATGTATCGGAGGTCTATCATCAGCCGACGCCGGAACAGGAAGATGCCACGCAGGAAGCCGCTGACGGCTGCCCGGTGAGCGTCATCGAAATCGAGTAACACCAAACAGAAAAAACATCTGCCCGCCGCACCAGTCAGTGCTCAGCGGGCAGATGTTTTTTCTTGAGTTCCTCCACGTTTTTCTCCACGCGCCGCTTATCCAGCGGGTACACAAACCACAGAATCGCTGCCACAACAAAAAATCCGATCGCAGGCACCAGCGTTGCTGTGGTGTACAATCCACGTCGCACCACATCCGTCTGCGCAGCCGCAGCCGGCTCATACCCGATCACCTGCAGCGCCCATCCTCCGATGCCTCCTGCCAGCGCCTGTCCGACCTTTCTGGCAAACGAATATACCGCATAGACAGTTCCGTCATCCCGGTGCCCGGTCTGCACTTCCTGATCATCGATGACATCCGTGATATTCGCCCAGATCACCGTATTAAAAAAGCCAAGCCCGAGATATCCGATTGCCCCGAGCCACAGAAACAGCCACATATTCTGTAATTTCAGCACATACATGACTGCAAATACAACACCAGAGAACAGCATCCCCGCCACGGACGCCTCCTTTTTCCCAAATCGTCTGGAAACAGGCACACCGAGCGGTGCTGCCACCAGCAGAATCACCAGTGTGGACAGCAGCGTGAACAGTGAAATGCCACGGGCGTCCCCAAAGTAATCCGGATAGATATAGTTGTTCATCGTGCTGATTAAAAGCTGGGAGAGCAGCAGAAATACCGCAGCTCCGATCATCCCGAGAAGTGCGCGGCTCTTCACAATCGCACCAAGCGTTGCCGCAAAACTCACAGATTCCGTGTCCACTTCACGCTCCACCGCCACCCGCTCCGTAGTCATGCGGTAACAGACCAGATAGCAGATCAACGCGAGAATCGAGAAAATGCCCGCAACCACCGTAAATGTTCCGCCGCCGCGCACGACCTGATTGCCGTCTGCATCGGTCGTGTACAGAAAAAGCGGCGTCACGATGCCGATCACAAGCCCCGCCAGTGTCGCCCCAATCGACCGGGAGGTAGATAACGCCGTCCGCTCCGATGCCTCCGTCGTGATCGCAGATGCCATCGAACCATACGGAATGTTGATCGATGTATAAAAAATACTTCCCCACAAAAGATAAGTAACATACATGTAGACAATCTTCCACGGCATAGATGCCTGCGCCATGGCAGTCTGGTACATCAAAAAACTCGACAGCGCCACCGGTCCGCACATCCTGCGGATCCAGCATCGGAACTTTCCATCCCGCGCCGGCGGCGCTGCGTCGACGATGCGTCCCATCGTCACATCCGTGAATGCATCCACAAATCGTGCGACCAGAAACAGTGTCCCCACCATTCCACCGCTGATACCGAGTACCTTGGTATAGAATACCATCAGAAACGAGCTGGCAAAAATAAAGGTAAAATCGTTGCCAAAGTCACCGAACATGTAGCCGATCTTATCCCGCCTGCCAAAGTCTCTCACTTCTCCATCCTTCATTGCACTAACCCTCCGTCTTCTGCTCCCATCGGAACGTATGAAGAGAGTATGCCCGGATTATCTGTCCTGTATACCTTTTTTCTGGCGGTACATGCGCTCATCCGCAAGCGCCAGCAGTTCATGGCTTTTTTGCTTTCCCTGCTCTCCCCGCATCGCGCAGCCGATACTGATCGACAGCTGCCACGGGGTATCCGCTCCCCAGGCAATTGCATTTACATTCTCCTGTGTCTGATGAATAATCACGTCCATCTCGTCCTGCGTCTTACCTTTTACAATCACAACGAATTCATCCCCGCCGTAGCGTGCCAGAAACGCCTGCATATTGCCAAAGGTGCGCTTTAACTGCTCCGCCACCAGCCTGAGCACCTCGTCGCCGGTCACGTGACCGTAGGTATCGTTTACTTTCTTGAACTTGTTCACATCCATCAGCAGATAGCAGCAGGTCTCCCGCTCTCCGCTGCGCTCGTCAAGTTCCCACATGTACTGATCCAGTCTGCGTCTGTTGTTAAGACCGGTCAGACCATCCTGCGTTACCTGACCTTTCTGAATACCAAGATACACCCACAGCAATGCAGCAACCGTAAACGCCCACGCGGCATCCATGGAAAATATTTTTTCTACCAGAATGCCCGCAGCCGGGAACAAAAAAGCGGCGGCAAGCTTCCCCAGTTCTCCCCTGCGCTGCGCACTTCCGGCACGGAGCGGCACCAAACGCGGCAAGAAGAAATGCCACCACAAGGTATAACATGCCCACAGCAGGTATCAGATATGCCGCTGGTCCCTTTTTATAGTAATTCACCATATTGATAAAATAGACCGCCTTCGTCCACGGGTTTGAGAGCAGCACAGCACTGCCGATCAGTGCCGGTATCGCCAGAATCCAGCATTTTATCCCTCTCTGTCCGTTTCCGTCCTGCGCCACATCCAGCACATACAAAAAGCACAGGTAGGCGCATGCCAAAAGGCCGAACGCATACCACACCCCCAGCCCCTTTAACAAAATCCTTGGACCAAATCCGCCTTTTCCGAGATTGCACAAAATCGCTGTGCGGCACAGTAAAAGCAGTACAAACAGCAGCATCTCCGTGCGCAGCACGCGTGTCCTCCACGAAAAAGACAGCGTCTGCCTGGTATTATGGCGCATCATGAGCAGCGCAATCGCCGGTATGAAATTGATCTGTAAAAATGCTGCCGTACTCACGCAGTCCGCCTCCCCATGCACCGCGCCCTATGCGCGCATGCGTTTCTTTTTCTGTTTCTCCTGATACATCCGCTCATCCGCCTGCTGTATCAGGTTCTCCCCGCGCCTTCCGGCTTCATGCCAGAACGCGTAGCCGATACTCATGGACAGCTGCAGCGGAAGCTGTCCCTCTTTGTTAAACCGGTCGATACCTTCCTGGATCCGCGCGATCGCTTCCTCAATCTGTTCCTGCCCAAACCAGTCTCCGAGCACCGCAAACTCATCCCCTCCATAGCGTGCGAGAAATACCGGATCTTTGCCGAACACCCCCCGCAGAATATCCGCTGTATGCCAGAGCGCCTCATCGCCCACCGCATGTCCCAGTTCATCGTTGATCCGCTTGAAATCATCCACATCAATCATCAGAAGTCCCCACTCGTGCTCCGGGCACAATTCGATCTTCCGCTGCAGATGTGCGTCAAACTCCCTGCGGTTATTCAGTCCGGTCAACCCGTCTGTCGTGATCTGCCGGTTCTGCGCATTCAGATAAATAAACAGTACTGCCAGTGCCACAAAAGGTCCTCCCGTGCGCCAGCTCTCCGCAAAGCTCTGCACCATCCCGCCCACAAGGCTGAACACGCCTGCCTCAAGCAGATAGCGCGTCTCTTTCTGCCCTTCCTTGGTAACCTCCTTCGGATACACCGTCGCTGTCAGAATAAGTCCCATCAGATACATCGCAATACTTACCAGCTTTGCCGGCAGACTGCCGTGATTTAAGCTGTAGGACACCGCATGCACGCCCCATCCCTCCGTGCTCAAGCTCCAGGGAATGATCACTGTAAGCAGCATCGCAGCGATAGCAATTCCTGTCATAACATGGCATACCGCAGCCGTCCACCGCCGGTTATGCCGCACAGAAAGCTTTCCGTTCACATACAAAAGCCAGGCATACGGTACTGCTGTCAGGAAGAAGCAGTACACCAGATACCCGGCATACAGCACCGTAAACCGATGTACATAAAGCTGCAGTGCATGATACGTCACATCACTGCCCATCATGCAGATAATCAGAAACGGAAGAAACCCGAAAATCCGGTCTCCCTGCGTCCGTTCCTCCCGCTTCCAGTTATTCATTCCGATGGCAAGGAGCATCACTATAGGAAACAGGTAGATTTCAAGCTGTTTAAACTCTTCCATCATGCATCCTCCTTACCTAAGATTCTCCTATTATACCATTATTGTTTCTGTCTGTCAGTAAAAAACAGGGAAAAAGTACCACAATACTTTTCCCCTGTTCCCAGTTGTCATTCTATTCTTTGAGAATTACTGATATTTTCTGCGAAACTGCACCGGCGTCATCTCATACGCTTTTTTGAACAGCCGGTTAAAATGCTCCACATTCTCGTAACCCACGTAGGCGGCAATCGACTCTACCGTCTGGTTCGTCTCCTTTAACATGGTGCGTGCTTTTTTCATGCGTGCCTTCTTCACCGCATCCTGGAAGGTCATCCCGGACTTTTCCTTAATGTATTTGGAAAGGTACGGTTTGGAGAGATTAAACTGATCTGCCAGCACATCCAGCGTCACATCCGCATAGTGATTCTGTATGTAATTCATGATGTCGACGATCCGCTCCTCGCGTCCCTCCACAATGTTCTCACTCTTTAACATCTTGTTGGCAGCGGATACCAATGCCGCGATCGAGCTGGTGATGATATCTTCGTCAATTCCGACGCCCCAGTAATTCTTGCCCTTGCAGATGATCTCCACATACGCCGCAGCCTTGGATGATGATCCTTCTGAAATGGCGTGCTCCTCGTATACGGCAAGCTCGTAGCTGATGCCGAAATACATCTTGATTGCGTTGCTCACGGCGTCCAGGCGGCCGTTTCCTGTCGTCTCAATCGTGCGGCGCTCCTTGTTGTGCTCGATCACCAGGCGTGATGTGATGCCGTCCTTCTGCTCGAAATGACACTCTGAAATCTGAAAAACATCGCACAGGTTGACATAATGTTCTTCAAAAATCCGGTAAATTGCTTCCGGCGAGAGTTCCTGATGTCTGCGATCCGATACACCCTTGACCAGATAACCGACTTCTTCCTTCATCTTATCCGGCAGATCCATACCGAAGTTCTGCTTCAATACAAATGCAACTCCGCCCTTGCCGGACTGGCTGTTGATGCGGATGACATCCGACTCGTATTCCCTTCCGACATCCTTCGGATCCAGCGGCAGGTACGGCACATCCCAGCGGTCGCCGCTCTTGCCCGCTTCTCTCCACGCCATACCCTGGAGATGGCATCCTGATGGGAACCGGAAAATGCGGTAAATACCAGATCTCCGGCATACGGTGTACGCTCGTAAACCCGCATACCGGTAAAGCGCTCGTATTTCTCGCGGATCTCGCTGATATTGGAAAAATCAAGCTTCGGATCGACACCGTGGCACACCATATTCATCGCCAGCGTCACAATATCAACGTTTCCGGTGCGCTCTCCGTTTCCGAAAAGAGTGCCCTCCACGCGGTCCGCACCGGCAAGAATACCGAACTCCGCATCGCTGATACCGCATCCTCTGTCATTGTGCGGGTGAACGCTCAACACAACATTATCCCTGTATTTCAAATGCTTGTGAATATACTCGATCTGGCAGGCAAATACATGCGGCATCGCAATCTGTACCGTGGTCGGAATGTTGATGATCGCCTTGTGCTCTGCATCCGGCTTCCAGACATCGAGCACTGCATTGCAGACCTCAACCGCATAGTCCACCTCTGTGCCCGGGAAGCTTTCCGGACTGTACTCAAACGTAAAATTGCCGTCCGTCTCCGCCGCGAGTGTCTTTAACAATTCTGCCCCGTCCACTGCCAGCTGCCTGACTTCTTCCTTGCTCTTCTTAAACACCTGCTCCCGCTGTGCCACCGATGTGGAATTGTACAGATGGATGACGGCGTGAGGCGCTCCCTTGACCGCCTCAAATGTCTTCCTTATAATATGTTCTCTCGCCTGGGTTAAAACCTGCACCGTCACATCCTTCGGGATCATGTCGCGCTCGATTAACGCGCGCATAAAGTTGTATTCCGTGTCCGAAGCTGCCGGAAAACCGACCTCGATCTCCTTAAATCCGATGTCGACCAGCATCCGGAAAAATTCAAGCTTTTCCTCCAGTCCCATCGGCTCGATCAGCGCCTGATTACCATCCCGCAGATCCACGCTGCACCAGATGGGCGGCTTCTCAATGCTGTCCTTCTTCACCCAGTCATATGTCACCTCCGGCGGCATAAAGTATGATTTTCCGTATTTTGCTGCAATATTCATGTCTTTCCTCCATACAAAATAATTCAAGAAAGTTGATTTCTGTTATTCATTTCGTATATACTATCATACCCCTTATGCTTCCGCAAGGTGCGTTTTTAATCAAATATATTGATTTATTTTATCTTTTTCTAAATTCCGGCCTTTTTGCAGATGTCATTGAGACAGCAGCGGTCGCAGTACGGTGCTGTCCGCGCGGTACAGACTGCACGCCCGTGATCCACAAGCCTGTGGCAGAAATCATTGCTCTCCTCCGGCGGAATCAGCTTCCAGAGTGCCATCTCCACTTTCTTTGGTTCCCTGATCCCGTCCACAAGCCCGATGCGGTTCGCCAGGCGGATACAGTGCGTATCAGTGACGATTGCCGGCTGTCCAAAGACGTCCCCCATCACCAGATTGGCGCTTTTTCTGCCGACTCCCGGAAGTTCTAACAGTGCATCAAAATCTTCCGGTACCTTTCCCTGGTACTTTTCCTTCAGCATCTTCATGCAGGCGGAGATGTCGCGCGCCTTGCTATGTCCCAGCCCGCACGGTTTTACAATACGCTCAATCTCCTCCACATCTGCATCCGCAAGTGCATCCACATCCGGGAATTCCCGGTACAGATCCTGCACGACCACATTGACTCTCGCATCGGTACACTGTGCCGCCAGTCTCACACTGACCAGAAGCTTCCATGCATCGTCATAATCCAGCGAGCATCCCGTGTCCGGATACTCCTTTTTCAAGCGCTCTATCACCTGAAGTGCCAGTTCCTTTTTCCGCATATTTCTCCTCCGTTCCTGTATCGGTTCCGTTTCCGTCTCTGCTTTCCGTTTCTATCTCGTTTTTCCGTTTCTGTCTTTGCTTTCTGTTTCTGTCTCTGCTTTCTTTTCCTGTATCGGTTCCGTTTCCGTCTCTCAGATCCGGAGCTTCTTCCACTGATACAGTTCCATATCCACATGGCCGTCAGCTACTTCCACACCCTCCGCCTCCAACAGCAGCTTCTGCTCATTCACACCGCCGAATGCAAAGGCATCCGAAAGTCTGCCTTCCCGGTTCACCACACGGTAACAGGGAATGTGCGCGGGATCCGGATTCACGTGAAGCGCGTAGCCAACCACTCTTGCCCATCTGGGATTTCCCGCGAGAGCTGCCACCTGTCCATAAGATGCTACACAGCCCTTCGGAATCTGCTTTACGATTTCATAGATCTTCTGATAAGAATTGCCCGACTCCGCCATGATTGCCGCCTTTCTTCCTATATCATTTATTATCATCTATCTTAGCATACAATCCGGCTTTTCACATCTTCTTTTTCCTGTAAAATGTCTTCCATTTTTCCCAGTTTTGCTCACCTTTCCATGTGCTTGTATTTTTTCCCGTGCGTTCTTGCGTTCGCGTTTGTAAAGTGCTAAAATTCTGACTTGTGTTTATAAAAATTTAATAATTACAGACTGAGGAAATGAAAATGAATGAATTGAAACCAAAACTATTTGACGTCCTAAAGGACTACAGCAAAGAACAGGCCATGCGCGACGTGATCTCCGGTATCATCGTTGCCATCATTGCCCTGCCACTGTCGATCGCGCTTGCCATCGCATCCGGCGTCGGGCCGGAGCAGGGGCTCTATACTGCCATCATCGCTGGATTTTTTATCTCGTTTTTCGGCGGCAGCCGTGTGCAGATCGGTGGTCCTACGGCAGCCTTTGTAGTCATCATCTATGGCATTGTCACGGATTATGGCACGGCAGGCCTTACTGTCGCAACCATTCTTGCCGGCATTTTTCTGATCGTAATGGGAATCTGCCACTTTGGTTCTCTCATTAAATATATTCCTTATACCATCACAACCGGTTTTACCTGCGGTATCGCTGTGACCCTGTTTGTCGGCCAGCTCAAGGATTTCTTCGGACTCTCCATCGCATCCGTGCCGTCCGGGTTCGTGGATAAAGTGATTGCCTACGCCACAAATATTTCCACCATCAACTGGACTGCCACCGCTGTGGGCGCTGCAGCTATTGTCATCATGCTGCTCTGGCCGAAAGTCACCGACAAGATTCCGGGATCTCTGATTGCGATTATTGTCACGACCGCCGTTGTCTACTTCGCGGATCTCCCGGTCAACACAATCGGCAGTGTCTACGGAGAGCTTTCTTCCTCCTTCCCGACACCGCATGTTCCGGCACTGTCCATGAAACTGGTGCAGGAAATGCTCTCACCGGCCTTTACCATCGCGCTGCTGGCAGGCATCGAATCCCTGCTGTCCGCTGTCGTCTCGGACGGAATGATCGGTGATACCCACAAATCCAACGCCGAGCTGGTCGGTCAGGGACTCGGAAATATTTTTTCCGGTATTTTCGGCGGTATCCCGGCAACCGGTGCGATCGCCCGTACCGCAGCCAACGTCCGCAACGGCGGCCGCACCCCGGTCGCCGGCATCGTGCACTGTATCACCTTAACCATTATCCTTCTGGTGCTCATGCCGCTTGCCGCTTTGATCCCGATGACAACGCTTGCCGCTGTTCTTCTGATTGTGGCTGCCAACATGGCAGACTGGACTTCCTTTTTCCGTCTCTGCAAAACAGCGCCAAAGCGATGTCATTGTGCTGGTGGCAACTTTCCTGCTCACCGTATTTTTCGATCTTGTGATCGCGATTGAAGTCGGCGTTGTGCTCGCCGCCATGCTTTTCATGAAGCGTATGGCAGAAACCGCCGATGTGACCGCATGGAAATATCTGGATGAGCCGGACGTTACCCCGGGCGAAGCGGAAAAACTGCGCGATATTCCTCACACCATCCGTGTCTTCGAGATCAGTGGTCCGCTGTTTTTCGCCGCCGCAGACCAGATCTTACAGATCAACAGTGACAAGGCTACCCGCGTGATTGTCATCCGCATGCGCAGCGTCCCTGCCATCGACGCCAGTGCCATGAAATCACTGCGCGAACTGGCCGACCGTGCAAAGAAGAAAAAGATTACACTGGTTTTCTCCCACGTCAACGAACAGCCGATGTCCGTAATGGTCAAAGATGGCTTTACCGAGTACGTCGGAGCCCAAAATTTCCATGCAAATATCGTAGAAGCTCTGGATTATGCAGAAAATCTGGTAAAATAGTCCTGTTCCTCTTACATCTACTTTATGAACATCCGCCAAACTGTTACAATAATAGCAGGAAAAAGGCATCGGTGCACAAGATGCACCGGTGCCTTTTTTACATTTAGAGTAATACGGTATTTACAAAGTAGGATTCTTTCTATGGATAATCGTTTGACCGATCTTTCCCATCCGGCAGTTGCAGCACAAAGCCGCAATAAGACAGCCATTGCCGGCACCTGCACAATGAATACGGTACTTGCGGCGGCCTACATCGCAGAAGTCTTAAAAGGCGTGCGCAGTCTTCCGTCGTATCTGATTTTTCTTCTGCTCTGTCTGCTGCCCTGTGTCACATCCATTCTTGCCTACACAAAGCAGAAGGATACCTCTAGTGTGCGCTATCTCTGCGGCGGCGGCTTTGCCCTTCTGTATGCCTATGTGATGTTTACCTCATCAACAGATCTGACGTTCTGCTATGTAATCGTAATGCTGTTAATTCTTCTGGTGTATGCAGATAAAAAGCTCGTTTCCCTGCTGTGTACTTATGCACTGGTGATCAATATCCTTGTTCTGGTCTTTCGTGCCGTTACACAGGGTTTCACCGCTGCCCAGATTACCAATGCCGAGATTATAATCGCCTGCATTATCCTTTCCTATATTTTTGTATTGATGTCTGTCACAAAGATTGCGCAGATCAACGATGCCAACATCAAAAAGGCTGACTCTGACCGCACCCAGTCCGATGATCTTCTCAAGCTGACCTTAAAGGTTGCCGGAGATATGGCAGGAAATATCGATCAGGTTTCACACAGCACCTCACAGCTTCGAGATTCCATCGCCGGCACGCAGACCGCCATGGAGGATCTTACCAGCGGCACTTCCGAGACCGCCGCTGCCATCCAGGTGCAGCAACAGCAGACAGAAAACATTGACCAGCAGGTACAGAATGTATCATCCGTCACTGCCGAACTTCTCTCCTCCACCGCAGAGACCTCAGCCAATCTGACGGCAAGCAAAGATGTTATGAAGAATCTTGTGCAGCAGGTACAGGTCTCAGAGGCTTCCAGTACACGCGTCGCGGATTCTATGGAAGAGCTGAAGGAATATGCTGACAAAATGCAGAGCATCGTTGCCTTAATCAGCAGTGTTGCTTCCCAGACAAGCCTTTTAGCGCTCAATGCCAGCATTGAGGCAGCACGCGCCGGTGAAGCCGGACGCGGTTTTGCCGTTGTCGCCGAGGAGATTTCCAGCCTTGCCGGTCAGACCAATGGTGCTACGGGAGATATCAATCAGTTGATTGAGCACATCTCGCAGTCCATTTCCTCCGTTACCGACTCCGTCACTGAACTGTTCGACAGCAACAGGCACCAGAGTGAATACATTACTTCCGCTGCCGGATATTTTGATCTCATTGAGAAAAATACCGCAAGCATTACCTCCGGCATGTCCGAGTTAAAGCAGGGTGTGGATGCGGTATCTGATTCCAACAGCCAGATCATCCAGAGCATCGAAAATGTATCCGCCCTGACACAGGAAGTTACCGCAAGCGCTGGTGCGACCCTTGCCGGCTGCCGCACCAATCTGCAAAGCGTGGACGACATTGCCCTGATCATGCAGCAGCTTCAGGGAAATGCCAATGAACTGCAGAAAAATACGCAGTAATCTTTTCTCTTCCATACAAACGGGACTGTCGCATCAAACAGCCAGTCCTGTTTGATGTGGTAAGTAGTATGAAGAACGACCATGTCCTTCGATTTCAGATGGAATGCATCTGGAAATTCGGATCAAAAATGTGGCATTTCTAACCAGCCGGTTTTTGCATCTCCGATGATCCGTGTTTTTCCAAGTTTTGAGCACTCCACGGGTGTGTCCGCAACCCGCAGACAATTTTAGGATTCTCGTGTGTCCCTTGCGGCACTGCTGAATAAAACATAACCGCGCGAAGCCGCTGTTTGAGCCGTCATCTGCCTTAACTTCAATAGCAGATGACGGCGAGTTCGGTTCGCGCGGTTTTATATTGTCTGTGAAGCAGTGCCGCTAGGGACACTAGGGAATCCGCTCATTGTCTGCGGTTTGTCGGACACATTCCGTGGATTGTCAAAACGTGGAAGAGACACGGAATTCGATGCAAAAATCCGGCAGGAAGAAATGCGCGCATTTTTTCAACGAATGTTCCATCTACATTTCCATCTGAAATCGATAGGATGCTCTTCCTCCTTATATTACTTATCACGTCAAACGGAGCTGTCCGCTAAATGCGTCAGCCCCGCTTTTTTATAGATGTTCTTAGTGTCCGAGCTCCTGGCGGAGCTTTACCGTACGGCAGATTTTCTCATATCCGGTATTTGTTCTTAAGAGCCGGATCGTTGCCCACTTTTTCCGGGTGTCATCCCAGTAGCGCAGCACACTTCCGTCGATGCCTTCGGAACGGACGGAGGGTGTCTGAAGATGCTCGATCACGCACCCCATCGTATCCGTCCGCACTCCCTCGAGGTACTGCTGCGCCATGCTGCGGAACTCCTCGCTGCCCAGATACTCCCGGCGCCATTTCCGTCCTTTTTTCTCCTCGGAGAGCACCTTGTAATTATGTACGATCTCCCCGGCTTTTGTCACCGGTGCAGGTCCGTAGTCGCGGGCTGCAAAATGAACATAATACAACTGCCAGTCACTGGTGAGAAGGAACGCCCTGGTCGGCGTATTTACAATCTCCCCCACGCAGCAGATTGCCCCGATAAACCCGACCCAGAAAACTAATGTGAGAACACACGCCGCAATCCCGAGTGCTCTACGGTCAAGGTTTGCTGCAAGCAGCGGGATCACCGCTATCGATCCTGCCGCCATCACGATAAAAACTGCCGCCGTAACAGACTGCCCCGTTCCCGCTCTGCGGTTGACGCCAACTTCCACCGTCATCACTCTGTCGTTGCCCCGTCCTGCGCATCCGGCTGTTCTGCGGACGGATACCGGCAGCCTCCTGTTCCTTGGCATATCTCTGGCTTCTGCCTCTGCTTTTTCCTGTGCCTCCGCCTCACGCTGTGCCTCGAACTGTCTCGCCTCCGCGTCCTTCTGACGCTGGTAAAGTTCTGCCTCCGCCCGCTGCTGCGCTGCATACTTATCCGCTTCCGCCTGTTTCTTGATCTCCGCCTCCAGAGACTGCTCCTTGACTGCAACCTCTTTCTGCTTCAGCTCAATCTCTCGCTCCTGCTTTGCGATATCCGCGTTGGCGGTTGTCACCTCGATCGTCTTACGCTGCTCTTCTTTCTGGATATCGTAAGCCGCATCGGCCATGGCCTTCTTCGTGTCCGCCTCCATCTGAAGTTCGGACTTCTTGATGGCAAGCTCATTCTGCTTCTTCGCGATCTCCGTCTGCGCCGCAACCGCTGCATCATTGGACTCTTTATCAGCCGAAGCCTGAGCTACCTTGATGTCTCTCTCACTCTCGGCACGGGCAATCGCCGCACTCTTTTGATCTTTACAATGTTGTCAATACCCAGATTTTCAATGACCTCATTGCCGTCCACGAAATTCTGGACATTAAAGCTGATGATGTCGAGTCCCATCGCCGCAAGATCCGGCTCCGCATTTTCTCTTGACCAGGTTGGCAAACTTCTGGCGGTCTTGACACCGGAAATAATGTACGCCATATCCGGTGGTGCTTTCACGTATCCGACGCACAGCAGTACGATGAGCAGCACGATCACAATCAGTGGAATCAATACTGTCGCTGATAAAATTGAATTCATTTGTAAATTCCCCTTTCTTTTGTATAAATGTTATGCCTTGTCTCTCCTTCATATTATAGCGGATTACCATTCTGTTTTGTGAAAAAAATAACAAATTTAAGAAATTCTTTTGTTCTGTCTCGCTTATTTGCTGATAATTCTGACAGAAAGCTCTGTCACATAACCCGTATGGCTTACCATCACTATGCCTGATCCATGCCCCGCACGCCATTCTCCTGCGCAGCGGCCTTTTCTTCCAAGGTATGCCAGAATATCTTTTCTCGTCACAATACCAATAAACACACGCTTGTCGTCCACGACGGGAACGAAGTTCTGGTTCATTACCTTGCCGAAGAGGTCTTCCATCGACTCGTCAATCTTGACTGCCTCATTGTCCCTGCGGCGCTGGATGGAGGTGATCGGCATATCCTCAAGCAACTTCAAATCCGGAAAATTGCGGTCCTTTAAAAACCAGAGCAAATCGCCCTCCGTGATCGTTCCGATATATTTTCCCTCGCGGCTAAGCAGCGGGATTGCCGTATAGCCGTGATGCTCCATCTTCTCCAGAACCTGACGCATGGTATCGTCCTCATCCACATGCGCCACGTCTTCCTTCGGGGTCAAAAAAAATAATATATTCATGATCTGTAAAATCTCCTGTTGTTCTTTTTTTCTCATCTATTTTACCAAAAATTGCGGCACAGTGCCACCGTTTCACAAAAGATTCCCCAATCCTTACGCCATGCCTTGTAATCGCTGCCGCAAAATGATAGTATAGAAAGGTCGTTTTAACGCTATACCATTCAACAAAGGAGGTTTCCCATGCAGGAAAATAAAATGGGCACAATGCCTATCGATAAATTGATCATATCCATGTCTCTGCCAATCATGATCTCCATGCTGGTACAGGCTCTCTATAACATCGTGGACAGTATTTTCGTGGCGCAGATCAGTGAAAACGCACTCACTGCCGTATCCATGGCTTTCCCGATCCAGAATCTGATGATTGCCGTAGGTGTAGGTACTGCGGTCGGCGTCAATGCACTCCTCGCCCGCTCACTCGGAGAGAGGGATTTCGACAAAGTCAACAAGATTGCGGAAAACGCTGTTTTTCTGGTATTGCTCAGCTATCTGCTGTTCCTTATCATCGGTCTGTTTTTCGCGGAACCTTTTTTCCGCAGCCAGACGGATATTGAGGAAATTGTTCTCTACGGAAAGCAGTATCTCACCGTATGCTGCTGCCTGTCCTTCGGCTGCTTTACCCAGCTGATGTTCGAGCGTATGCTGCAGGCAACCGGAAAAACCGTCTACACCATGATTACCCAGACCACTGGAGCGGTCATCAACATCATCTTAGATCCGATCCTGATCTTTGGTCTGTTTGGTTTTCCGAAAATGGGCATCACCGGTGCTGCAGCAGCCACCGTCATCGGTCAGATGATCGCTGCGGTTCTCGCTGTCGTCATCAACCAGACCAGAAATAAGGAGATTCAGCTGAGTTTAAAAGGCTTTCGCCCGGACGGCACCATCATCGGTCAGATCTATGCCATCGGCGTGCCTTCCATTGTCATGCAGGCGATCGGTTCGGTCATGAATTACGGTATGAACCGTATTCTGATCAGTTTCTCCTCCACGGCAACGGCAGTGTTCGGCGTTTACTTTAAATTACAGAGCTTCGTGTTTATGCCTGCGTTTGGTCTGAACAACGGTGTCATCCCGGTCATGGCATACAACTACGGCGCCGGCAGCCGCGAGCGCGTGGTCAAGACCTTACGCCACACGGTCACCTATGCCGTCTGCATCATGGCGGTCGGGCTTCTGATCTTCCAGCTCTTCCCAACGCAGCTGCTTAAAATGTTCAGCGCTTCCGACACCATGCTTTCTCTCGGCGTCCCGGCGCTCCGGATTATCAGCTTAAGCTTTATCCTTGCAGGATTCGGCATCTCCTGCAGCAGCATTTTCCAGGCGCTCGGCAAAGCAGTCTACAGTATGTTTGTCTCGATCGCAAGACAGCTGGTTGCACTGCTGCCGGTTGCTTATTTTCTGGCGCAGTTCGGCAATGTCAACCTGATCTGGTGGGCGTTCCCGATCGCAGAGCTGATCTCCATTATCATGACGATCATCTTTATGTTCCGGATCTTTAGGACGATCGTAAATAAGATCGGGGAAAAAGAGATGGTGTAAGGGTAGAAGAACCACCTAAAAATAAAGCTTTCATAGCGTTTTGTATATTACGCATAATTACTATGGTAATTAAATGCCTACCTTCCACCAGTCAGGTACGAAGGTAGGCATTTTTATTTTTACTTTTGCTTGTTATTCCATCATTTTCTTCAGTTTAATTTAAAATATCTTCGTAATGTCCTGATACCGGTTCACAACCCGGTAAATCTCCACATATTCTTTTCCAATCTTATACAGCACAACATAATTCCCGCAAATCACATACTTATAATCCGTCCGGAAGCTGACCCTTTTAGCAAGATCCGATCCCATATACGGAAATTGCTGTATATTCTCAATTCGAGCATATATCTCCTAAATGGTTTTTACTGCCATCTCTTCATTGTCTTCCGCAATATACTCTTTCATTTTCTTTAAGTCCTCTGCCACAATAGGATTAATCCGTAATTTCATCATAAGCTATACACCTACAGATTTCTTAAGTTCATCCAAACTCATCCAGGCACTTTCATCCTTAACTGCTTCTTCTGCTTCCTGTAGCTTCATCAACAGCTTTTTCTCTGCCTTCTCACGCTCATAGTCCTCAATATCCATAATTACAAACTTGCCTCTACCATTTTTGGTCAAAAACACAGGTTCTCCGACTTGGCAATTTTTCAACACTTCATTATAATTTCTTAAATCTGATACAGGTAATATATTCGGCATAAAATCAACTTCCTTTCCTGGATATCGTTTCTTTATTTACATATATTATACGAAATTAAGCTGTAAAATTCAACGTAAAATTCTACAGCTTCAAATTTTTTAATAACATCACTTCCATTTATCAATATTCTCACCATTCACATGTCTTATATATGCATAAAGAAAAAGTCCCATAAACACCAGTCAAATCGAAGATTTGATTTGTTTACAGGACTTAACCATATCTTATATTATCTTAGAAATTTTAATTAGCAAACGCCCTGAGCTAACATGGCATCAGCACAGGTATTCAGTATTCATGGGGATTTCAAACATTTTTGTATATTACGCGTATACTACTATCTCACTCTGAAATAAACTAAATCCAACTTCCACAAATTTATGTCTTGAAAATTTACCCACCTCATACTATAATAAACATAAAGAGAAGCAACCGCCCACAAAGTGGTTAGCCTCGTAAATGGTTATTTAATAAGCCACTGTCCGCCAAGACAGGAGTGGCTTATTTATTTTCGCTTGTTGTTCCTATCTATGTAGGCAAGCAGTGCGATTAGAAATGAACCGCCTAAAAATAACAGGCTTAAAACTTCATACATATCCATCAGCACCACCTCCCCTCTATCTCTAGTCTGGGAGGCTACCACTCTGTACACGATTACTTCTCATGTCGGTAGTGTATCACAATTTACATAAACCGACAATCTTCATTTCAAATTCTTGTTCAAAATAAATCGTAATTTCATTGATTACCCTGTGCTATGTTTTTACCCTATTTTATAAAAATACATTTTAGTCGAATAATCCTTGTATATTATGCAAAATCGTTTGTATATTACGCGCATATTATATGTATATTACTTGTAACTTATCTCCTTTTCTCATGTATAAACCGCTTTCTTTACTGCATTTTCATGCATCTGGCAAAATACAAAAGCCCTACACTTTTGCATTTTCCTGCAATGTGTAGGGCTCTCAATTTTTGAATAATTATGCGTTACATAACACCCTGAGCTAACATGGCATCTACTACCTTCTCAAATCCGGCAATATTTGCACCTGCAACGTAGTCTGTCTGTCCGCCAACGGTTGCATTGTATCTCTTTGCAGCATCTGAAATGTTTGCGTAGATGGTCTCCATGATGCCCTTGAGCTTTCCATCCACTTCCTCAAATGTCCAGGAAAGTCTCTCGGAGTTCTGGCTCATCTCCAGTGCAGAAGTAGCAACACCACCGGCATTGGCAGCTTTACCGCCTACGAATAATACGCCGTTTGCCTGAAGATATTTGGTAGCTTCCAGTGTGGTAGGCATGTTCGCACCCTCTGTAACAGATGTAACGCCGTTTGCAACCAGCATCTTCGCATCCTCGATGTCGAGCTCGTTCTGTGTTGCACACGGAAGTGCCAGATCTACCTTGTACTGCCATACACCGTGCTCACCATTCTGCTTTGCATGATATTCTGCAGAAGGTCTTGCTGCCGCGTACTCGGTGAGACGCGCACGTTTTACCTCTTTTACTTCTTTTAATAATGCAACATCGATTCCTTCCGGATCATAGATCCACCCGGTAGAGTCAGAGCAGGTCACAACCTTTGCTCCTAACTGATGTGCTTTTTCAATCGCATAGATTGCAACATTACCGGAACCGGAAACTGCACAGGTCTTGCCTGCGATGTCGATGCCGTGATCCTTCAGCAATGCGTTGGTCAGGTATAACAGACCGTATCCGGTTGCCTGTGTACGTGCGAGAGAACCGCCGTATGTAAGTCCCTTACCCGTGAGAACTCCCTCGTATAATCCGCGGATTCTCTTGTACTGGCCGAATAAGAAACCGATCTCTCTTGCACCTGTTCCGATATCTCCGGCAGGTACGTCGGTATCTGCACCGATATATTTGTAAAGCTCTGTCATGAAGCTCTGGCAGAATGCCATGATCTCTCTGTCAGACTTGCCCTTCGGGTCAAAATCGGAACCACCCTTGCCGCCGCCGATCGGAAGTGTTGTAAGTGAATTCTTAAATACCTGCTCAAATCCTAAGAATTTGATGATGCTTAAGTTTACAGAAGGATGAAGTCTTAATCCTCCCTTGTATGGTCCAATGGCATTGTTGAACTGTACACGGAAACCTCTGTTTACCTGAACCTGTCCATTGTCATCTACCCACGGAACACGGAACATGATCTGACGATCCGGCTCTGTAATGCGCTCTAAAATCGCATTCTTTTTATACAGTTCCTCATTTGCCTCAATCACCGGTCTTAAAGACTCCAGCACCTCTTCAACTGCCTGAAGGAACTCTGGCTCGGAAGCATTTTTCTCTTTTACTTTTGCAAGAACTTCATCTACATATCCCATTTTTTTGTCTCCTTACTCTTAGTATATTGTGCTGTGTATACACTGCAATATTTTCATCAGATACATTTTAGTATAAAATGTTTTCATGTGCAATCTTTTTTTCTTTATTCCGCTAAATTGTTAAAGCTTTGGCGCAGGATAGTGTCCCCGGAACGATTTATGTCCCCGCATCAGACATACGCAAAAAGCCTCGGGCAGGAGTTTTCCCCTGCCCGAGGCTTTTCTATTTCTTGTGAACTTAAATCAAGCGATAAATAATAATCGCAATCAGCACGCCGATAATGCTGGCGATGGTAATCTTGATCGATAATCCGAATGTGATCACCAGAATGCCCAGATCCAGCACAATCGGGCTGGCGAAGCCGAAGCTCTGCCCATAATTCAGCCAGCTAAGTCCCGAAACACCTGCAGCAGCATTTCCGATAAAACCGCCCAGCATAATTCCTGCCAGAAGCATTAAAAACAGCGCCCAGTTATTCTTGCCCAACGCTCCTCTGCTCATATGTCTATTCCTCCTCCAATCCATATTCCTCTTGAAAATAGTCCACGAGCTTTGCCAGCGTATAGATCAAAATCGGCGTCTCCTGCTCATTCAGCTGTCCCTTGATGTTGGCGATCATTTTGCGGTGAAACTCTTCGTGATGCGCATATGCCGCTTTTCCTTTGTCCGTCAGGTACACCCACACTACGCGTTTGTCCTGCTTGCTGCGTTCTCTTACGGCATACCCCTTCTCAGTCAGGCCATCCATCGCCTTCGTCAGCGTACCGGTCGTGACATCCATCAGCTTTGCCACCGCCGTCATGCTTTTCGGCTCCTTTAATCCGATGGCTTCTATAATATGAAAATCGTTGTAGCTGATGTCCTTAAATTCCTCATTCACCAGACATCTCGCCTCAATCTCCATAATATCCTTGAATAGCCTTACCAGTAATTCGTTCAATGTCTCATCCGTGGTCATGTATCATACTCCTGTTCATAGCAGTATCTGTTCCCGACCACACCGCCTACACCGCCTGCCAGCGGAGCACTGCTGCGCCCCACGTAAGACCGGCTCCAAAGCCTGCCAGTACTATTTTACTGCCTTCTCCTATCATACCATGATTATTGACATTATCAAGTAAAATCGGCACGCTCGCCGAGGAAATATTTCCATACTTCTGCAGATTTGTGGGAAATTTTTCCATCGGCTGATGCAGGCGTTTCGCCACTGCCTCGATGATTCTAAGGTTCGCCTGGTGCAGCAGGAAAAAATCGATTTCATCCATCGAAAGCCCTGCCTCTTCCACCGCCCCGGCAATTACTTTCGGCACCGTGCGCACCGCAAACTTATAGACCTCCTGCCCGTTCATGGACACGTACGAGAGCGCGGTGTCGCCCTTCACATACGGATTGTGATTTCTGCGGTTGTCACAGCGCAATACCATCCCGCCCGCGCCGTCCGTTCCAAGCACGGTGCTTAAGATGCCCGCATGCTCCTCCGCCTCATCTGCTTCCAGCACTGCCGCACCTGCGCCATCCCCAAACAACACACAGGTACTCCGGTCGCTCCAGTCCATGATCCGCGACAATGTCTCCGCACCAATTACCAGCGCCCGCCGGCTTCCGCCGGCTTCCAGATAGTGGCGTGCAATATCCATCGCGTATAAAAAACCCGAGCAGGCGGCACTGACGTCAAAGGCGACCGCCCGGCATGCCCCGAGTGCGCTCTGCACCTCGCAGGCAAGGTTCGGGAGCAGCCGGTCCGGCGTGATCGTCGCCGCAATGATCAGATCCAGCTCCTCCGCGTCCATATGTGCAGATGCAAGTGCCCGCTTCGCCGCCTCCACTGCCATTTCTGTCGTTGTCTCTCTCACAGCCAGATGTCTGGTCTCAATTCCCGTCCGGCTTCTGATCCACTCATCCGATGTATCCATCCATTGACTAAGATCATCGTTCGTCACACATTTTTCGGGGACTGCACTTCCGGTGCCCACGATCTTTACCTTCATATCGGGTCTCCTTCCTTTTAAAACACGCGGAATCTCTGATAGCGCTCCGCAGCGAGCTGATCCCCGGTTTTTCCGTTCTGTTTTTTCAAAAATGTTTTTATATGCCTCTTCATGTAACGCGATATGGAAATCAGTGCCGGCTGATCCGCCATGCCGTACTCCGGTATGATCTCCTCAATCACGCCGAGCGCTTTTAAATCCTGCGCGGTAATTTTCATGACGCCACTCGCTTCTTTTGCCCGTCTGCCATCCTTCCAGAGAATCGATGCAAACCCTTCCGGCGATAAAATGCTGTAGGTCGCATTCTCAAGCATCCAGACCTCATTTCCAACAGAGAGTGCCAGCGCACCGCCGCTTCCGCCTTCCCCGATCATAATGCAAAGAACCGGAACCTTTAAGCCGGACATCTCATACAGGTTTCTCGCGATCGCCTCGCCCTGTCCGCGCTCCTCCGCCTCCATGCCGCAGAAGGCGCCGGAGGTGTTCACAAATGTAATGACCGGACGCTTAAATTTTTCCGCCTGCTTCATCAGCCGGAGTGCTTTCCGATATCCCTCCGGCGACGGCATTCCATAATTCCGGTGCATACATTCCTTTAAATCTTTTCCCTTATGCACACCGATCACTGTGACCGGCTGGCCATCCAGATACGCCACACCGCCGACAATCGCCGGATCGTCCCGGAACTGCCGGTCTCCATGTAATTCCATAAATTCGTCAAAAATCTGCTCTATGTAGTCCACAGACGCCAGCCGGTCCACCTTTTCTCGCTGCCTTGACCTTCTCCCACGCGGACAATGCTTTCGCCTTTGTGGCGCGCTCTTTCATCAGTTCTGTCGCCTCGAGGCAGTCTGCCTCCCGCACCGGATCGAAATTGGCATAACCTTCTTTTTTGTGATGCAGCTTTAAGATGCGGTACAGGGTAAGCTTTAGCTCCTTCCTCTCCACAATCCTGTCAACAAATCCGTGCTCCAGCTGGAACTGTGCCCGCTGAAAGCCTTCCGGCAGTTTTTCTCCGATCGTCTGCTCAATCACACGCGGTCCCGCAAAGCCGATGAGTGCTCCCGGCTCCGCTAGGATGATGTCTCCAAGCATGGCAAAACTTGCCGTCACGCCACCGGTCGTCGGGTCTGTCAGCACCGGAACATACAATAGCCCCGCTTCCGAATGCCGCTTCAATGCCGCAGATGTTTTTGCCATCTGCATCAGGGAAACGATCCCCTCCTGCATTCTGGCGCCACCGGAGCAGCAAAACAGGATGACCGGCAGACCTTCCTCTGTCGCGCGTTCCACCGCACAGGCAATTTTCTCCCCCATCACATGCCCCATGCTGCTCATCAGAAATCTGGCGTCGCAGATGCCAAGCACCGTGTCCTCACCGTATATTTTACAGTGACCTATGGTGACCGCCTCATGCAGTCCGGTCTTTTCCTTTGCCGCTTTTACTTTGTCCTCATATCCCGGGAACTCCAGCGGATTCGCCTCCGCCAGATCCTCGAACCACGAGGTAAACGTTCCCGCATCCGCCACCATGCGGATGCGGTTTCTGGTGCGCACCCTGAAATAACTGCCGCACTCATAGCAGACATACAGATTTTTTTCCGCTTCCTTTTTATTGATCTCCCTGCCGCAGGCCGGGCACACAATCGTCTCCTGCAGCGCCTGTGCTGCCTCCACCGGTGCTTTTTCTGCCGGTTCTTTTTTCCGCTTCTGAAACAAAGCCGCCATTTTTCCTCTACTCCTCCTTGCTGCCGATTGCAAACGTAAGCTCCGCCGTGCAGACGACCTCCCCGCGCACAGACGCCGTCGCACTGCCGATACCGATCGGTCCTTTCTGCCGGATGATCTCCGTCGTCAGGGTCAGCACATCCCCGGCACCACTTTTTTCTTAAATCTGGCACGGTTGATCTCCGCAAAATACGCGGTCTTTCCACAGTTTTCCTCCATACTTAAGATTGCCACCGCACCGGTCTGCGCCAGTGCCTCGACAATCAGTACCCCGGGCATCACCGGTTCCCCCGGGAAATGTCCTCCGAAATAAGGTTCGTTGTAGCTGACGCATTTTCGCGCCACCGCGCGTTTTCCGGGCTCCAGTTCTTCCACCGCATCGATCAGCAGAAACGGCTGTCTGTGCAGAAGGATCTCCATGATCTGTCCGATCTCCAGTTCCATCACGCCTCGCCTCCATATCTCTTAAGTAAAAGGCTCGCATTGTGCCCGCCGAATCCAAGGGAGTTGCTGAGCGCGTACGGCACCTCCATCGCCACCGCCTCCCTGCAGTAGTCAAGATCCAGTTCCTCATCCGGTGTCTGGTAGCCGACGGTCGCGTGCACATAATTTTCCTGCATTTCCTTGACGCAGGTTACAAACTCCACGGCGCCCGCAGCCCCGAGCAGATGTCCGATCATCGATTTTGTGGAATTGATTTTAAGCTTCGTGGCATGTTCCCCAAACGCAAGCCTGATTGCGCGCGTCTCAAACAGATCATTCAGATGTGTCGCCGTTCCATGTGCATTGATGTATGGAATCTCGTCCGGTTTTACCCCCGCATCCTTCATGGCGTTTTCCATCGCACGCGCTGCGCCCGCACCGTCCTCCGCCGGAGATGTAATATGGTAGGCATCCGAGGAACATCCGTAGCCGGCTACCTCTGCATAAATCTTCGCTCCACGCTGCTTCGCATGCTCTAACTCCTCCAGCACGACGATTCCCGCGCCCTCTCCCATGACAAACCCGCTCCGCTCCTTATCAAACGGCAGGGAACATCGCTTCGGATCGCTCTCGGACGACAGTGCCGTCAGCGCCGTAAAGCCGGCAATTCCGATCGGACAGATGCTGCCCTCCGTACCTCCTGCGATCATGACATCCGCTCCCCGTACTGGATGCTCCGGAACGCCTCGCCGATCGTATTCGTGCCGGTCGCACAAGCCGTCACATCGTTGATGCTTTTTCCCCTGAAGCCAAACTGGATCGACACGTTGCCTGCTGCCATGTTGGAGATCATCATCGGCACCAGAAGCGGATTGACTCGTCCCGGTCCCTTCTCTAGAAGCTTCTTATATTCGCGCTCGATCGCCTGCAGACTTCCGACGCCGCTTCCGATCGCTGTTCCCACCAGATACGGGTCTTCCTTCTCCATCTCAAGTCCGGCATCCGCGATGGCCTCTTTCGTTGCCGCCACCGCATACTGGCAAAACAGTTCCATGCGTTTTGCCGCCTTGGGATCCATATAATTTTTCCCGTCAAAATTCTTTACTTCCGCTGCCAGATGGCATTTATATCCAGATGCGTCAAAATGCGTGATTTCCCCAAATCCTGTCTTTTCTTCCCGCACCGCATTCCAAAATTCTTCTACAGAGTTCCCTGATCGGCGTTATCACGCCCATTCCGGTTACTACGACCCGTCTTCTCATACCTGCCTCACTTTCTTTCAGTTACTACTCCCTTACATACACATGCCGCCGTCCACCGAAATCACCTGACCGGTGATATACGCGGCTTTGTCCGATGCCAGAAATGTCACAAGCTCTGCCACATCCTTTGTATTTCCGCATCTCCCCAGTGGAATCTGTTTTTGAACGGCTTCCTTTGCGCTCTCTGTCATGGCATCCGTCATATCGGTCTCAATAAAACCGGGTGCCACCGCATTGCAGGTGATCCCCCGCGACGCCAGTTCCCTTGCCACACTTTTCGTCAGTCCGATCACCCCCGCCTTGCTTGCACTGTAATTTGCCTGCCCGGCATTCCCCATCACACCGGACACGGACGAAATATTGACAATTCTTCCATAACGCTGTTTTAAAAAATAGCGGGACGCGTGCCGTATCGTATGAAATGTTCCCTTCAGATTTGTCGAAAGAACCGCTTCAAAATCCGCCTCGCTCATCTTCATCAGCAGACCGTCCCTTGTGATTCCGGCGTTGTTGACTAAAATATCGAGATGCCCATACGTCTCTATCATCGTTTTGATCATGTTTTCGCAGGCTTCAAAATCCGCCACATCGCACTGCATGGCGACTCCGCCGATTTTCTCCGCCAGTTCCTGTGCCGCCTGTCCCGATCCGCGGTAATTCACGACAACAAACGCACCTTCCCTTGCAAGTGTTTCTGCGATCGCTGCGCCGATCCCTCTTCCCGCTCCGGTCACAAGCGCTACCTTTCCTTCCAGCATCTGACTCTCTCCTCTACTTTGACATATATTCCTTGAAGTCATCCATGGTTTCCACATTGTATACCTGTACAGTATCTGCCGGGACTTCGGCCTGCTTTAAGATCTTTTTCATAAATCCGCTCAGTGTATGACCCGGGCCGATCTCCACAAACGTATCCACACCATCCGCAAGCAGACGCTCCACGGACTGCTGCCAGCGTACCGGTGCACACACCTGCTGTTTCAACAGCGGCTTCACAGCCTCCGCCTCCCGGACATAGTCCGCCGTCACATTCGCCAGATACGGCAGCTTTATCTCCCGGAGTGTTACCGCCGCAAGCGCCTCTCCCAGCTTTTCTCCCGCCTCTTTTAGCATGGGCGAGTGAAACGGTCCGCTGACTTTAAGCGGCACCACACGCTTCGCGCCGCTCCCTTTGCACTGTTCACCTGCCGCGGCAACTGCCGCTTCCTCCCCGGTGATCACGATCTGTCCCGGGCAGTTGTAATTCGCAATGGAAACCATTCCCGCCTCCTGCTTACAGATTTCCTCTATTTTTTCCGCATCCAGTCCCAGCACCGCCGCCATCGCGCCGCCGGCCGGCACCGCCTCCTGCATGTAGATGCCGCGCTTTCTCACAAGCGCAAACGCATCCCTCTGCTCCATCACGCCGCTTGCCAGCAGTGCCCCGTACTCTCCGAGACTTAATCCTGCCGCCACATCCGGTGTTCTTCCTTCTGCAAGCAACGCCTGAAGGATCGCCGCCTCCACGGTCAGCATGCCAATCTGTGTGTATTCGGTGATATTTATTTTCTCATTTTCTTCAAAGCAGAGCGCCGCAATATCCAGACCGGACGCCTCGGATGCCGCCGCAAACACGTCCCTGCTCACGGGAATCTGCTCGTAAAAATCTCTGCCCATACCGATGTACTGTGCTCCCTGTCCCGGGAACAAAAATGCTGTCTTTCCCATGTCATTCTCCCTTATCCGATGTGCGTCCCAAGAAGACGCTCTTCTTTTCCCAAAAATCTCCGTCACCTAAAAGCCCCGCGGTCTGCGCCATCAGTTCCTCTATCATCTCCTGACAGGTCTGTTCTTTTTTCACAAGTCCCGCGCACTGTCCTGCCATCAGGCTGCCGTGCACCACATCCCCGTCCATCACTGCCTTTCGCAAGGAGCCAAGCGTCAGCTGCTCCAGTTCCTCAAATCCGGCGCCCTCTTTTTCGAGTTTTAAATATTCGCGGCTCATCGCATTGCGCAGAACCCGGATCGGATGTCCGGTGCTCATGCCTGTAACCTCGGAATCAATGTCGCGCGCCTTTACGATCCGTTCCTTGTAATTTTCATGTACAATAGACTCCTTCGCCACGACAAACCGGGTTCCCATCTGTACCCCCTCTGCGCCAAGCATAAAGGAGGCTGCGATCCCTCTTCCGTCCGCGATACCGCCCGCTGCAATGACCGGAACCGACACAGCATCCGCCACCTGCGGCACCAGCGTCATCGTCGTCTGCGCACCGATATGTCCGCCGGACTCCATTCCCTCTGCAATCACAGCGTCCGCGCCAGCACGCTCCATCATCTTCGCCATGGCAACGCTCGCCACGACCGGGATGACCACCACGCCCGCCTGCTTCCATGCCTCCATGAACTTTGCCGGACTTCCCGCACCGGTTGTGACAACCGGCACTTTCTCTTCTATGACAATCTTCGCCACTTCCGGCGCGTTTGGATTGAGCAGCATGACGTTCACGCCAAACGGACGGTCTGTCCGCGCCTTTACCTCACGGATCTGTTCTCTTACCACTTCCGGCGGCGCGCTTGCCGCCCCGATGATTCCGAGTCCACCCGCGTTCGACACTGCTGCCGCCAGGTGATATTCCGCCACCCATGCCATACCACCCTGAATGACCGGATATTTTGTTCCAAGCAATCTGCTTACCCTTGTTTCCATGCTTCTCCTCTTTTCTTCCTGCCGGTCTGTTTTCTTACCCTTAAACACCGGTATGTCCCGGCTGCTGTCTTCGCCTATGCTGTAACCCCGCGGTTCTTCAAATATGTGATCACATCTCCGACCGTCACGATCGATTCCAGATCCTCCGACGGAATCTCCACGCCGAATTCCTCCTCCAGCGCCATGACAAGTTCAAACAGATCCAGCGAATCCGCACCCAGATCTTCCTTTAACTTTGTGTTCTCTTTAATCTCAGACTCCTGTACGTTTAACTGCTCCGCAATGATCGGTCTCATCTTCTCTAACATGTTTCTTCTCCTTTTCCCTGTTCCTTTTAATTATTTGCTTTTCAAATATTTTGATAATCAAATTATTTGCTTTTCAAAGTATATGTCTGTCCTGTTTGATTGTCAAGGTATTTTTTGGAAACGTTTCTCTAAAATTGCATTAATGCGTTGAAATATCATGCAAAATTGCTTACAATATTCGTAATAAGATGTGGGAGGAGTTCGCTGATGAAACAATATTTTGGAATGAGCCAGACAGGAAACTTAAAAGAAGCTGCACAGGGCGTTCACGCTCCGGGACTTCTTATCCTGATGTCCAACGCAGACCAGTTTGAGGCACACGTTACAGAACTGGAGTCCCTTTTCCCGGGAGTCCCGAGCATTGGCTGTATCGGCATGAGTTACAGTACCAGGGTCGTCGAAAAGGGAGTCGGTCTGGTTGCTTTTTATGACAATGTCACCGCTGTTGCCAACGTTTTGGAGCAGGCATCCACCATGCCGGTCAAATATATCGAACGCATGGAACAGGATTTAAAAAACGTCCACGCAAGTTCGAAAGATACCGTCTGTATTGACCTGTGTACCGGAAATGACGCCTGTGTGCTGACCACGATCCACAGCATTCTCGGCAAGGCTGGAATTCCGCTTGTCGGCGGCACCGGGGACGGTGGAAAAGTCTCTGTCAACGGAACGGTCTATGAAGACGCCGATGTCTACGCTTTTGTGAAAAACAACGGAGGAAAAGTTGCCGTCTACAAGGAGAATCTCTACAAACCGATGCCGGGCTACCGCTTCATCGCTTCCAATACCGACCGCAGCAGATACTATGTCGGCGAGTTAAACGGCAAATCTTCCAAGCAGGCTTATATGGACGCCTTACATATCAGCGAGAGCAATATCATCAACCAGACTTTCCACAATCCGCTCGGCAAAATGAACGGACAGGACATCTGTATTATTTCCTTAAAGGAAGTATCCGGGAATGGTCTCTGCTGTTACAGACAGGTCAATGATTCCGATGTGCTCGTTCTTCTGGAAGAACAGGATTACAACGAGATTCTGGATGAGACGCTGCAGCGCATCCGCCGCGATTTCAACCATATTTCCGGTGTTTTCTCCATCAACTGTGTTTTCCGTTACCTTCTGTTCTCACAGGAACACCATATGGAAGATTATCTGAAAACCATGTCCACACTCGGTGATCACGCCGGTCTGATTGGATTCGGAGAACATTATAATCAGCAGTTCGTCAACCAGACCATGACCTGTGTCGTATTTGAATAATCTGTGATAGAAAGAGGAGGATTTCCATGTTTTCATTAAAAGCACCAAAGAATGCAGCGGCTGCACCAGCCACGTCCACCAGCCGCTTAGATCTTCATCCCGTTGCGCATATTGCGGACTGCCTGTTAGATTACCAGAAGCAGCTCTCCACCAGCGAAGTGCACTCTTTAGATGAACTGCAGTCCATCACACAGGCATTCCAGCTCGTTCTGGACGAAAATGCCGCGCTCCGCGAAAAGCTGGATTCCTTTCATGAGCTGTTCGGCGATGTGGACAGGGCTTCCGGTGAATTTGCTTCCGTCAAATCTGACATTGCCAGCTCTGTCGGTCTTGCACAGCAGCGTGTTGACGGATTGAAAGACAGCTCCAAAGAAGTGCAGGAGCGCTTTTTGGAAATGCAGAACACCTTTTCCGATTTCCAGGTTTCCGTTCAGAAGATCAAGGACTGCATGGCACAGATCATCTCGATTGCCAACCAGACAAACATGCTTGCCCTAAATGCTTCGATTGAGGCCGCCCGCGCCGGAGAGCAGGGAAAAGGCTTTGCGGTCGTTGCCGAGGAGGTCAAAAATCTTGCGAGTGAGATCAAGAGTCTTGTCAGCACGGTAGATATCAGCATCGGCGACGTCGAGCAGGGCACCGCCAACCTGAATACCAGTATTTCCACCTCGCAGGACGCCTTGAACCAGAGTATGGAAAATGTTGATTCCACGTATGAAGTGTTCGATCAGATCACAACCGCTGCCGGCGGTGCGGACACTGTACACCAGCAGATTACAACCGCCATGTCCGCCGCAGAGCAGAAGCTGGACGAAGTCAGCCAGTCCTTCAGCCTTGAGGAACGGCAGTTTGACGCTGTTATGGAGCATATCAATCACGCCAATGATCTCGGAACCACCAAGAGTTCCCTCTTCGAGGACATGACCAATCTGCTCACACAGATTGCGCCGCTCACAGAAGAACTGGAGAAGAACACAATCGTACTTGACAATTCCAAATAGAATCGTTATAGTAAAGTTCGTTATAATAATATCGAATATGAAAACGCTAGGGGTGCAGATTCTGCTGAGAGATGATCGTTCATCGACCCTTATTACTTGAACCGGATAATACCGGCGTAAGGAAGCTTTTTGCAATAACGCAGACAAATCCTCCTGGCTACATATTCACCAAGGAGGATTTTTTTATGAATAACTTTTTTGCTACACCGGAAGGCGGCTGGGGTGATGGTTCCGTCCATCTGACCACCGTCGGTATTGCAATCGTCATCGCAGTCATCGCCCTTCTTCTGATTGTTGCAGCTATCGTGCGCCACAAGAATGCCACGCACAAGTCCGCACTGACCACAAAACAGCTCGTCTACTCTGCTGTTGCGATCGCGCTGGCCGTTGTGTGTTCGATGATCAAGCTGTTCGACATGCCAATGGGTGGTTCCGTCACTCTGCTGTCCATGCTTTTCATCGTTCTGATCGCTTACTGGTATGGTCCGTATGTCGGCATTATGACCGCAGTGGCTTACGGTCTGGTACAGTTCGTGCTGGAGCCGATTTTCTACACAATCCCGCAGATGCTCTTGGACTACCCGCTGGCATTCGGTGCTCTGGGTCTTGCCGGCTTCTTCAATAAGAAAAAGTGGGGACTTCAGATCGGATATATCGTTGGCGTTATCGGACGTTTTGTATTTGCAACGATCTCCGGCGTTGTATTTTTCGCAGCATACGCACCGGAAGGCATGAGCCCGCTGGCATATTCTGCCGGCTATCAGGCATCCTACCTTGTTCCGGAAGCAATCATCACCTTGATTATCATCTGCATTCCGCCGGTATCACATGCACTTGCGGAAGTCCGCAAACGCGCCGTGGAAGCGTAGGCTGCGCAGCGCTATAAAAAAAGAACCGTCGCCCCCGCGCTTTGCACTTTAAAACGGGATACGTTTTATTATAAGAATATTGGAGAATATGACGTTCCAGAATGCAACCAGAGGCGGCAATTCTTTGAAGCAAAATCCGGGGATTTCTTCCGTGCCGCGTCGAACATCGAGTTCTGTGTCTTTCCACGTTTGAACAGTCCCCGGGGTGTGTCCGACAAAGCCACAGACAATGAGCGGACTTTCTGGTGCCAACAAGGGGCACACACAAAAGTCCTAAAATTGTCTGTGGTTTGCGGACACACCACGTGGAATGTTCCAAACTTGGAAAAACACAGATGATCAAGGATGTTCGACGCGGCATGGTTAGAAATACCGGATTTTGCGCTTAGAATTGCCGCCCCGGTTGCATCTGGAACGTGATAGTCTCTGTTTCCCATAATAAAACGCATCCCGTTTATAGTGCAGTGCACGCGGGCGACAGTCCATTTTAATCTAAGAGCATCTCTACGCAGCCATACATTCCGGCGTCATTCCCGAGTCCCGCAAGTACAAACTTTGTGTTGGCGCATGCGTGGAATGAAGTGGCAACAAAGTGCTTCTTCACTGCATCCGTGAGAATATCACCGGCTTTGGAGACGCCTCCACCGATTACGATGACCTCCGGATTCACAACACATGCGATATTGGAAAGTGCTGCTCCTAAAATGCCACATACCTCATCGACAACTTCAAGCGCTACTTTATCACCCGCTTTGGCTTCGTCAAATACGTCCTTTGCGGTCAGATCCGCATGATTTCTAAGCGCGGTATCTTCCGATGTCTTCTCCAGGGTACGCTTCGCCACACGCACAACTCCGGTTGCAGACGCATACTGCTCCAGACAGCCGTACTGTCCGCAGTTACACTGCTCCTTCTCGTGTGCATTCACTGTAATATGACCGATCTCACCGCCGGCTCCGTCAAATCCGGCTACAACTTTGCCGTCGACAATAATGCCGCCGCCGACTCCGGTTCCCAGCGTTACCATGATGACGTCTCTGCAGCCTTTTGCCGCACCCTGCCACATCTCGCCGAGTGCTGCCACGTTTGCATCATTTCCTGCCTTCACCTTCAGTCCGGTCAGATCTCCCAGTTCTTTTTCTACATTTACAACACCCCAGCCGACGTTCACACAGCGGTGTACCACACCGTCATTTTTTACCGGTCCCGGCACGCCGACGCCGATACCCTGCACATCGTCCCTGGAGATTCCCTTTTCTGTCAGCTTTCCCTCAATCGCCTGAGCCACATCCGGCAGAATCGATGCTCCGCCGTTTTCCTTATTCGTCTTGATCTCCCATTTGTCAATGAGCTTTCCATCCGTCTCAAAAAATCCGATCTTGCAGGTCGTTCCCCCTACGTCAACTCCAAATGCATATTTTTTCATTCTTCCATTCTCCTGTTCCCTATTTGTATCCTTGCATCGTTTTCTGGCCGTTATGTACTCTGCCGATGCCTTTACCCATGCTTATGATAACGTTTCCAGTCTTATCTGTCAATGTTAAGGTGTATTCTCTTAAGGTGCCCCGGGCGCTGTCTCCTGCGGCGTATCCGAAGCATTCTCCCCGGATGACTGCGCTGCATTTTCCCCAGATGACTGCGCTGCATTTTCCTGCGATACGTCGGATGCATTTTCCTGTGACGTTCCTGTTGTATTCTGCTGCGGAGCGTCTGACGGCTGTTCCTGTGTGGCATCCGGCGTATCCGATATCCCCTGCCCGTTTTCCTGTGAAGATGACGGAACATCCGTCGCACTTCCCTGTGGCGTGTCCGGTGTATCCGTCACATTCTCCTGCGGTGTGTCTCCATTCTCCGCCGGCGTTTCCCCCTGTGCATTTCCCTCATCCGTCGCTGCATCCTCTGCTTCCATCTCCCCGGAAGAAGCATCCGGAATCTGCGTATAGGGCAGAAAATCCAGCCATTCCAGTCCCTCATGCGCCTGCTCCATAAATGTCTGCCAGATTTTTCCCGGATAGGTATTACCCATCAGGCTGTCCATCTCTTTGGGCATATCGTATCCAACCCATACGCTGGTCGTGTAGTATCTCGTATAACCGACCAGCCAGCCGTCCTTGTGGTCGTTGGTCGTTCCCGTCTTTCCGGCGCACGGCATATCTGAAAGTCCCAGTCCGCGCCCCGTACCGTTGATAAATACACCCTTCAAAACATCCGTCATCATCCGCGCCGCATTCTGCCGGTAGACTTCCTGCCCCTCCTGCGCTGCAAGATAAACATCCGCCCCGTCATCGCCGGTGATCCGCATAATACAGGTCGGCTCGCGGTACATTCCGTCATTGGCGAGCGCCGCATATCCGGCTGCCATCTCCAGAGGCGACACACCGTTGGTAAAACCGCCCAGCGCTGTCGCCGGTACATAATCCGCCGCATCCAATCTGGAAAAATGCATGTTCTCAAGATAGGACAGACCGACCTGCGGCGTCAGTTCTTCATAGAGCTTCCACGCAATGGTATTGATTGATTTTTCGACTGCGGTGCGCACCGTCACATTTCCAAGGTAGGTACCGTTCGCATTTTTCGGTCCGTCTTCCACCGGTTCATCCACAACAATGCTCTCCGGCGTATAATTCCGCTCGAACGACGGCGTGTATACCGTGAGCGGCTTAATCGCACTTCCCGGCTGACGGTAACTCTGGTAGGCGCGGTTTAACGTGTATCCGTCAAAATCCTGCTCCCTGCCGCCCACCATCGCGCGCACGTAGCCGTTATCGTTGTCAATGCAGACTGCCGCCCCCTGCAGATCATAAACACCCTCGTCATTTTTCTCCGTAAAACCGGATAAGGTATCGTCAACTGCCGCCTGCAGTTCCTCCTGAAGCTGCAGATCAAAGGACGTATAAATCTGATAGCCCTCCGTGTACAGCTGCTTCTGGCACTCGCTGTAGGATTCGCTGTAAGCCCGCTCGTAAGCTTCCCTCTCGCCCTCCGTTGCAAACTGATACTGGAACACAAACCCGGCCTGCTCCATCAGAGCACGCGTCGCACAATAATAGGCGTACGTTTCCACGTAATTATTTTTTTCCATCGCCTCCGGCCGCTTTAAGGTAATATTTTCCACCACCGCCGCCGCATATGCCATCTGTGTAATCTTACCGTCATCCCGCATTTTCCCCAGAATCCGGTCGCGCCGCTCAATCGCATGATCCATGTGGGTAACCGGATCATACACGGTTGGATTGTTGGGAACCGCACATAAAAACGCGATCTGCGAGAGATCCAGATCCCCGACCTCGCTGTCAAAGTAGCCGCTGCCTGCCGCCCCGATTCCATAGTAGCCGTTGCCATAGTAAATATTATTCAGATAGAATTCCAAGATCTGATCCTTGGTATATTTTTTCTCCAGATTCTGTGCGATAAAAATCTCTTCCACCTTGCGCTGCCAGGTCTTCTCCTGCGTCAGAAATACATTTCTGGCAAGCTGCATTGTAATCGTGCTTCCCCCCTGCGTGATCTTCCGGTTTTCAAGCAGTGATTTCGCCGCGCGCACAAGCGCTCTGAAGTCCACGCCTCTATGCTGGTAAAACCGCTGATCCTCCATACAGACCACCGCATCTATCACGGACTGCGGTATCTCGTCGCGCTTTAGATAATAGGACGCTCCCTGGTCATTGAGCTTGGATATCACACTGCCGTCCGCCGCATACACAACGCTTGTGCGGTATCTCCGGAACGTCTCCTCCGTGGAATTCCGTACCAGACTGTCCGCTTCCTTGTGGATGCTGCTCACCTCTGAGGCATATCCGCCAAGGACATAGTAGCCCAGCCCGCCGAGCACCAGCAGGGAAAGGACAAACTGTACTTTGACAAATATCCAGAATCCCCGATATTTTTTCTTCTTTTTCTTTGCAGCCACCGTATTCCTCCCTGCCCTTTTCTCACGTGTCACGCTGTGCCGTCCTGCCCCTCTTTTCATACAACGTAAACGGTACTATAACTCTATCATATGATATGCGATTTCCAGTTCCTCCAACAGCTTCTGCTCCCGTCTCTGGCAGGTAAACAGGATCGTCTGCGATCCGTCCGCCGCCAGAAGCCGCAGCGTCTGCCGCAGACGGTCATCGTCATACATTGCAAAGGTTTCATCAAGAAGCAGCGGCAGCGGTTCTTCCTGTGTCACAATGCTTCCGACTGCCATGCGGAACGCAAAATAGAACTGTTCCAGCGTTCCTCTGCTGAGCGCCTCCGGCAAAACCTCTCTTCCCTCCGTCTGCACGCGGAGCTTTCCCGTTTCGTCCACTTCCGCCAGATCGTATTTTCCCTCTGTAATCGCAGAGACATATCTGGATACCACACTGTTGATCTCATCTCTCCGCTCGTCCCCGTATTCCCTTGACAGGCGGATGATCTCATTTTTTGCCATCTCGACGGCATCAAGTTCCAGCTGGAGTTCTCTCTCCCGTGCGCCCGCTCCGCTGCATACTTCCAGCTGTTCCGCCAGATTGCATCGTCTCGTTTCCTTCTCCGCGAGTGTTTCCTCCAACCCTGCAAGCAGGCGTCTGCTCTGCTTTTCCGACTCCGCAAGCCGGATGCGCACCGCGTCCTCCGCTGCCGCGCTCTCTGGCGCCTCCGTCGTCTCCTTCCCATTTTCTCCTGCACGCGCCTGCCCCGCGCTCCTATGGCGCAGTATGCCTGCCACTCCGATGCCGAGCAGAATGGCAAGAACGCCTTCCGCCGCCGCAAACAGCTCCGGCGCATAACCCGCGCGGTGATACCACCATGCATTTCCTGCCAGTCCCACTGCTGCCGCCAGTCCCAGAAAAAGGCTTCTCACAGGAAAACCGTTTCCGTCAGCTCTCCTTTCCCTGTCTGACGCAGTCCCCGCATTTTCCGCAGTTCGGGCATCTTCCGGTCGCTGTCCGTCTCTCACCTGCGGGTGCATCCTGGCATACGCCCGCATATCCGCTGCCGCCTTCTCGATCTGCTCACGAAGCCTGCCGCAGTCCTCCTCGAGCATGCGCCGCTCCACGGTAAGCTGCTGCAGCTGTTGTTCCCGCTTCTCCTGTTCACTTTTGATCTGCGACTGCAGGCTTCTCTTTTTCTGCTCCAGTTTTTCCACCGCACGCGTCACGCGGATTCCCGCATTGCCCCCGTCCGACATATCGGAAAGATACTCTGCCAGAAGCCCGGTCAGCTCTGCTCCCGTCACCGCCCGGCACTGCGGAATGTCACAGGTGTTCTCATACGCCTCCCGGGTGACCCCGCCTAAAAGCATTCCAAGATCTCCGTACGCGACGGACAGTTCCTCCCCGTCCGCCAGGTTGCAGAGGCGTGCTCTCGGTTCTTTATGGTAAAAATTGCGTTCCAGATAAAACGGTCTGCCTCCGACGCTAAACTGCAGCGCACCGCTGTAATACGACGGTGCATGCCACGGCTCATAGCGCAGATAGCCCTCCGTCCCCTTTGCCCGTCCCCGGCCTTTTTCCAGCCCGAGCAGCATCGCGGTCAGAAACGCGTGCAGCGTCGTCTTACCGGCTTCGTTTTTTCCATATACAATGTTGATCCCCGGGGCAAAATCCACGGTTCTATCTGCCAGCTTTCCAAAGCGAAAAATTGCGGCTCTGTCAATCTGCATGTCTGTCCCATCCTTTGCTCTTTGTCATACTTCAGGCATTCCGTCAGCAGTCATAGCCGAGCAGCGCATTCACACCGTACTCCAGTGCCTTTGCGGTGCAGACGCCCGGTTCTTTTTTTCGCATACTGCGTATGTATTCCCCAAGTATCGAATCCGCGTGCTCCTCCAGCAGCTTCCCGTAATCGTAATCCGGCACCGTCTGGTCTGTAATATCCACAATCCGGTCGAGCTTCCCGATCTCCTGCACATCAAAGGAATACTCCGGATCTTTTTTCCCTTTGATATACAGACGGAAATACTGATACTCCGGTCTCTGCTCCAACAGCTCCTTTGCCCAGTCCCACAGCATACGGTCTGTCGTGTTCCGGTCTGCCTGATACATCTCATGACAATATTCGCAATGGCGCAGCGGATAAAAATACACATCTGCCCCCGCTGCACCGAACGTTCCCATCCAGTATCCGTGCGGCCCGGTGTCGTTGCAGTCTGTCGGCTCCAGGCTTCCCGCCATTACCGCCTTGTGCGGCATGAGCCAGCCGCTCCTGTGAATGTGTCCCGCCGCAATATAATCAAATCCGTTCTGTAATATCCGCTCCGCCGAAAACGGAATATGGCGCTCATCGCCGCCATGCGCCAGCAGGATGTTGCACCTGCTGCGGTTTACAGGGCGCAGATCATCATACCGTCTGTCACGGATCTCCCTGTGCCAGTAGCTTAGCCCGTATACGGTCGTGTTGTATTCCGGAAAATCGACTGCTTCCGCTTCCTCTTTCTTAAATACCGTCACGTTGTCCGGCCACAAATCCGCGAGGTAATACGACTTTTCCCTGAGATAATCATGATTGCCGGCAATCAAAAGAACCTGTGTGTCCGGAATCTCTCCGAAAAGGCGGCTGACCTCCCGCACCTCCTTTTTGAGCGGCTGTGCGTGGAAAAGATCCCCCGTCACAAACAGAAACTCCGGTTTTTCTCTTTTTGCCACCCCGATCACATCTGCAAAAGAATCCCAGATCTGCCGCGCCCGCTGCTCACTCCACGGCTTTCCCTGATCCGGCTTTACCCCGAGATGTACGTCTGCGATATGTATAAATTTCAAACTGCATCTTCTCCGTTCTGCGTTAATTACCTCTATTGTACACTGTCGCGGCATGTTTCACAAGTTTATCCGGCATGTACCCTCTCCCAAAAATAACTGCCGGATTTCTGAAGCATAGAATGGCATATATTTTGTATGGAGAGAGAGAGAAAACGATAAGTTCCAGATGCAGCCGGCAGCGGCAATTCTTTGGAGTAAAATCCGAGTATTTCTTCCGTGCCACGTCGGACATCGAATTCTGTGTCTTTCCACGTTTGGACAGTTCACGGGGAGTGTCCGACAAACCGCAGACAATGAGCGGACTTTCTGGTGCCCCTAGTGGCACCGCTTCACAGACAATATAAAACCGCGCGAACCGAAACTCGTTATCATCTGCTATTGAAAACAAGGCAGATGATAACTCAGACATCGGCTTCGCGCGGTTATGTTGTGTTCAGTGGTGCCAACAAGGGGCACACACAAAAGACCTTAAATTGTCTGCGGATTGCGGACACCCCCCGTGGAATGTTCCAAACTTGGAAAAACACAGATCATCGAGGATGTTCGACGCGGCATGGTTAGAAAAACCGGATTTTGCGATCAGAATGTCGCTGCCGGCTGTATTCTGGAACTTCGTATTTTCTGACATCTCCATCATAAAACATCGTCCATTCCGGCTTCAGAAATCCGGCAGTTATTTTTCCTCTGAGGAGTCCAGCAGAAGTTTCATGCTGCCGTACATGCCGGCATCATTTCCCAGACGTGCCAGTTCAAACGGAATGTCCGCACCTGCCGGCAGTACATCGGGTCTGTAATACTTCTGTACGATACGCAGGATGATCTCTCCCGCCCCGGCGATTCCTCCACCGATCACAAAAGACCTCTGGATCTATCACTTCCGCCACGGCTGCGAGCGCGCTTCCAAGCGCTTTTCCCAGAACCTCCACAGCATCCAGTGCCAGACGGTCGCCTCTCTTTGCCGCATCCAGAATCTGTTTTGCCGACAGTTCCGGCGTGTCGACGAGTATCGTGTAGGGATCCTTTTTCTCCAATAATTGTCTCGTTATGCGGATCAGTCCCTTTGCGGAAGCGTACTGCTCCACACACCCGTATTTTCCGCAGGCACACCGCTCAATCTCCTTGTGGAACACGGTCATATGCCCGATCTCGCCCGCGATTCCATGGGCGCCTGCAAGCACTTTCCCATTCAGGATGACCGCTCCGCCCACGCCTGTTCCAAGCGTTACCATCACCATATCGCGGTACCCCCTGCCGCCGCCCTGCCACAGTTCTCCGAGAGCCGCCGCATTTGCGTCGTTGCAGACACAAACCTTTTTCTGCAGGCGCATCTTTAACTGCTCCTGCACCGGACATGCCTCCCATCCCAGATTCACAGCACCTCTGACAACTCCATCCCGCCCGGCAATTCCCGGTGTGTCAATGCCGACGCCTATGATCTGCTCATCCGCAAGCCCCCGCTCTCTCTGTCTGCGTTCCAGTGAGGCTGCCACATGTTCTATAATATGTTCCCCCTGTTCACTGGTATCCGTTGGAATCTCCCATTTTTCCATCAGTTTCCCGCTGTCTGTAAACAGACCAAGTTTGCAGCTTGTGCCCCCGACATCTACGCCAAAACCATACTTCTCCATGTTTTCCCCCTGCCCGCAGCATCTGATCGTCTTCTCCCCCGTCAGACGCCGCCTTTTTTCTTTTTTCTTTGTCCTCATTATAGGACAGATCCATACTGTGGAACAATTACACATCTTGGCTTTATTTTGCCATATTTGTTCTTCTCTGTATCTTTCCAATCTCCGTGCACCGTAATACAGTCTCATCTCCACTCACACGCCCGGCTGCTGTCACATCTCTCTCCGGGATACTGGTATTCTTATCCCCGTCTTGCGGTTACCTGATGTGGCTTGTGATGATTGTTCCAACCGTACGCAAAATAAATTTTCTCAGATCTGCTTCAGACATGTTGCCCACATCTATTCTGTCGCCGCTCATTTTTTCAAATTGAACCTCCCCACTGATCGAAATCACAAGGTTTATATCATGCTCACTATTATCAATCAAAAACTCATAGCCCCCTTCTTCCCCTGCTGCTTTTCCTGTCAGTTCCAGTATGGAATGCTCACCCTCCAAATCCTCTGCGAGCAATTCCAGATTCTGCATTCTGTATTCTCCTCCCTTGAACAGCATGTGGAATGCCGTATCAGAATTTTCCGCCTCCGCAACAACCGCTGCCAGTTTATTCTGATACACGTAGACTTTTACATTGATATCCCCCATACTGCATGCTCTATCTCTGAGCTGCGAAAAGTCATCCCCAGCTTCAGCTTCAATGTATCTGCTGCTCCACCGTAATACGCATCGTATACCTCCTTCACTCCATCCATTACCTGCAGAAGTTCATCCTCTGTGACGGTAAATTCATACCCGTTACATTTTCTGACGCTGCCGTCCACTATGAGTTCTTCTTTTTCTGCTTTTTTTATATCGAGCGTCTTGTACTCATCGTATATTACGGACAGGATCTCCTGCGCCGCTCTGTTCTGTTCTTCTTTCGAGGTAAGTTCACGAAGTGCCGCATCGATCGATGCAACCCCATCCGCTCCCAGAAGATCCACTATGTAGCCGTCTTTCTCTTCTTTGTAATTGTATACCAGCAGATCATCTGTAAGCATCGGGATGCTTGCGCAGAGCTGCTCATCATCCAGGTTTGCCAGAAAATCCAGATTCTCCCTACCGAAAAGTGAAATCGTTCCCCCTGCCTGCAGCTGTGTATCTTTGTATTTAAACGTTCCATCAAAGTCTTTTCCCCTGACAGCCCCTTTTACACCAATCGTATATTTTCCGGATGCTATAATATCTGCAACATTCCTATTCTCAACAACCGTGGGCAGATCTTTTATGGTATTTCTTGCCGCAAGCAGAATCCTGTTACTTCTGCTCAAAAATGCTCCGCTGCAAATTCCAATGATCAAAATAATTACCGCCACAGCCACTGCGCCGATCGTCCATATAATTTTTTTCGGCACCTTCCTGCCAGACTTTCCATTTGTTTTGGTCATTTCCCCCATCGTCACGTCAGGTTTTTCGTTCATATGTTTCCACCTTTCTAACTTTCCATGAAACTCATTGCCTTATGAGATTATCATGTCTCCCGGCTTCTTTCAAGGCATATGCCCAAAAAGGCACCTGAAACACACTGTTTTCAAATGCCCTTTTTCCAGTTCTGTTCTACTGTTCCATCTGTCTGCCCAGAAAGCCTGCCGCCGCCGCGACAAGTTTGCTCTCTGTCTCTCCCATTTTCTCCCGTTCTTCCCGTGAGCAGAGGATCACTGCGCCAATCGCATCCCCCTCGCAGATAATCGTGCTGATTGCCTGCTGTCTGTACTCGCCGGCATCGTCCGCCGTCAACTTTACAAATGTCTTTTCGTCGTCAGAAGCTACCAGACTTTTCCGCTCACCGATGATCTCCTCCAACTGTCCGCTGATGGGCTTGCCCTCAAAATCTCTCTTGCCACTGCCGGACGCCGCGACCACATGATCCCCGTCCGTGATCAGCACCAGATATCCCGTCGTGTGCGCCAGACTCTCGGCATATTCCCCGGCAAACTGGCTCAATTCTCCGATGGGCGAATATTTTTTAAAATGATCTCTCCCTCACGGTCGGTAAATATCTCAAGCGGATCTCCCTCACGTATGCGGAGCGTTCTGCGGATTTCTTTGGGCACCACAATTCTGCCCAGATCATCTATTCTACGCACGATTCCCGTTGCTTTCATAAATTTTCCTCCAATGCTTTATTTTCGCAAGAGCGCTTTGTCTGTTTTCATCTCTGTGGATAAAGCCTCTCTTATTTGCTATATATTAGCTTGGGAGTTAGTATATGGGAAAACTGAAAATTTATTCGGGAAACTGTCCGTTAGCCATTGCATTCTTTCAAACATGATACTGCTGTTTTTATCAATTTATCTTTCATTCCTGTCGATCTGCAGATTTTTATAATATTGCATTGGAGTAACACCATACTCTTTCTTAAATGCCCTGAAAAAATGATTGTATCCGCCAAATCCTCCAAGTTCATAAACCTCACGGATACTTTTTCCCTGCTCTATATAGTGTCTGCACAGATCCAGTCTGCTCTTTACAATATATGAATGTGGCGTTTCGCCTGTCATCTTCTTGAATTCTCTCACAATATGATAGCGGCTTACATAAAACTCGTTTTCCAGGCGCTCCAATGATATATCTTCTGTCAGGTGTTCTCTTATATATATGAAAATATCATCCATTACAACATGCTTTTTCTTATTTAATTTTAGCTGTACGTCCTCCTTGACAGACGACCGCAACGCAAGTACCAGAAGCATTGTCAGCAGGCTTTTCTCATACAATGTGTGTGCAAATTTAGGAGATTCCTTAAGCATTGAATACAGCTTTTTGGAAATATTCTTTATAAGCATGGCAGATTCACTCTCAGAATGAACTGTCTTAACCTGAAAGGGAACGATATCAAATGCCTCGTCAAGTCTTGTATTTTCATCTGATAAGCTCTGCAATAACTCTGTTCCCACATAGAGCACATATAGTTCTAACGGATATTTGTTTTTTCGATATTCAATCTTCACTTTATTGCCAGGCTTAATAAATATTAAGTCCTCCATGGTACAGACCGCCTTTTCATTTTCCTGACGTAAATATCCCATACCACCTGTCACAAAAATAATTGTATGGTTTTTCTTCTGTCCAAAACTGCGCTGTCCGCTATCTTCTATTTTTATATATTCCATCTCATAACTCTGTTTTTTCATATGTTAATTTTGCACATTCCAGCATCCATATTTTTGTTCATTTTGTCAATTTATACAATACATCAATTTTCCATAGTTTGCAAGCAATTTTTGTATATGTTTATCTCTCTAATCCCCATATAATGAACATGTAGCTACCAAAACAACACAAAAATGAGAGGTATTTTATTATGAAAGAAACAAGACCATTTTCCATGAAGGACAAAATCGGTTACACTCTTGGCGATTTGGGATGTTGCTGTACAGAACAGTTCCGAGCCATGTATCTTGCTATTTTTTATACCCTGGTGCTGAAGGTCAACCCGGTGCACGTAGGAATCCTTATGCTTATCACAAAGCTTTGGGATGCCATAAACGATCCATTAATCGGTGCACTTGTTGACAGTCACCAGAACAAGGGCAAGGGTAAATTCATTCCGTGGATTAAATTCTTTGCTTTCCCAACCGCAGTCCTTTGTATCTTAGGCTTCGTCAACGTAAGCAATTTTGCTTATGGCGCCCGTCTTGCTTACATGTTCATCACATATGTTGTATATGAAATTATGTACACATGTGTAAGCGTACCATTTGGAAGTCTTTCAAGTGTTATGACAGATGATGTAAACCAACGGACCGACCTTTCACGCTTCAGAAGTCTTGGCGGCACAATCTTTATGACCGTCATCGTTATTGCCGGTCCATTATTCTTATACAAAGACAACCAGCCTGTACCAAGCCACTTCCTTATTATGGCAGCCATCTGTGCTGTTATCGGTTTCATCTGCCTTATGTTTACATCACACTGGTGCAAGGAGCGTATTATCACCGAGCCAGTTGCCAAAGAAAAAGAGAAGCTTAACTATTTAGACGTGCTGAAAGCCATCTCCAAAAACAAAGCTTTACTTGGTGTTATGTTATCCAGCTTTATTGGTATCGTTGGTGCCGGTATGGTAAACGGCTTAAATACCTACTTATTCCGTGACTATTTCGGAAATGTCGCCATTATGGCAGTTTCAGGCATGTTAAGCGTTATCTGGTCGCTTATCGCATTCATTGGGACAAAATTTGTTGCAAAGAAATTTGGAAAGAAAGAATGGATTATGTATAGTGCAACTTTCTCAGTTGTTGTTTATGCTATTTTATTCTTTTTCCCTCTTGAGAACCCAATGCTCTTTATTATTATCAACGGAATCTGTTATCTTGGTGTCAGCGGTTTCCAGGTATTAGTCTGGGCCCTTGTAAATGACGCAATTGACTATCAGGAACTTCAGACCGGAAAACGTAACGAAGGTATCGTGTACTCTGCATATACATTTTTCCGTAAGCTTGCTAATGCCGTATCCGGAAGTATGAGCAGCTTTGCACTTGCAATCGCAGGCTTTAACGTAAATGAGGCCGTTCAGAGCGAAGCATTCTCCGGACGTCTCTGGAAAACATATACCGGATTATATGTAGCCGGGTACTTATTAGCTGTACTTGTATTAAAGTTTGTATACCCTCTTACAAAAGAGAAAACAGCTGAAATGTTACAGAATTTATCAGACAAACGAAATGCTGCAAACGCAGAATAACTTCAGAAACCGAGGTATCTTGCATTGACAAAACAAGTTGAAATAACAAACCGCTCAGGTCATGTCTTACGCGGAATTGTAAATATTCCGGATGAAGGCTCGCGCTTCCCCGCCATCATTAACGTACACGGATTTACCGGAAATAAAAGCGGATACAAAAATATCTATACCCACACAGCCAGATTTCTGGCTGAAAACGGATTTGCCAGCGTCCGCTTTGATTTATACGGAAATGGCGAAAGCGACGGTGAGTTCGAGGACATGACATTCACCGGTATCTTACATGATATCGAAGATATTATAAACTGGACAAAACAGCAGGATTTTGCCAATCCTGATAAAATTATTTTATCAGGCCAGAGCATGGGCGGCTATGCAGCTGCCACTGCTGCGCCTATCGTTAATCCACATGCTCTCATACTCATGTGCCCGGGAGCCGGCATGTGGTTTGGATGTAAAGACCGCGCCGAGGCAATGGAAGCACAGGGAATCACAAAAGCAGATATAGAGGGGCTTTGCTTCCCTACTTCTTTTAACCATGATTTATATCAGTATGAACCGTTTTCATCCGCAGCGGGATATACAGGTGCTGTTCTTCTTATCAGAGGAACGGCAGACGATCTGGTAGATGATGCTACCTGTCATCGATATGAAGCACTCTATAATGGCAAATGCAGTTACAAAACAATTGAAGGCGCAAATCACAACTTTGCAAGCGGTTCTGCAAGAGCTGAATTAGACAGGCTCATATTAGAGTTTTTAACACCATTGAAATAAGATAATCACTTTGAAAGGATGTGTGCACAATGAAATTATTAGAGCCCATTAAAGTTGGAAACATTGAATTTAAAAACCGTATTATGTTTCCCCCACTTACAACAGGATACGAAGAAAAAGATGGATCTATCGGCGAACAGAGTTTTCGTTTCTATGAGCGCCTTGCAAAAAGGTGGTGTTGGATACATTGTCATTGGAGACGTTGCTCCTCTTTCAACATTCTCTCCTACACCAAAACTTTACTCTCCTCAACAGGCAGAAGGCTTCCAGCGGCTTGCCGATGCATGTCATAAATACGGTGCAAAGCTTGGAATCCAGCTGTTCCATCCAGACTATAACGTCGCAGCTTTAAACGAAATGTTTCACCAGGGAAAAATGCAGGAGGCAAGAGCCAAACTTCACCATGATATGCAGCACTTTGTAAATGAAGTAACTGCGGAAGAACTGGATGAAATTATTAAGCACATGGAAAATTGTGCTGTTTTAGCCCACAAAGCAGGCGTTGACTGTATCGAAGTACATGGAGACCGCCTTGTCGGATCGCTCTGCTCTCCTATTTTAAATCACAGAACAGATGAATATGGCGGAGACCTTGCAAACCGTACACGTTTCGCCTTAACTCTTGTACGGCGTTTAAAAGCAATTGTCCCAGATATGGTTATCGACTACAAGCTTCCAATCGTAACTTCTCTTGGAGATAACGGCTTTCGGGGAAAAGGTGGTCTTCCACTTGATGAGGCCTGCATTTTTGCAAAAGAATTAGAAGCTGCCGGTGTTGACACATTGCATGTCGCGCAGGCTAACCACACCGGAAATATGGGGGATACCATTCCTGCTATGGGGACACAGCCATATGGTTTTATGGTTTCATACTCTAAAAAAATCAAGGAACTCGTTTCCATTCCCGTATCCGTGGTTGGTCGTATTGTAACACCAGAAGCTGCTGAAGCCGTTATTACAAATGGCTCTGCTGACATCGTTGCACTCGGGCGTTCACTGCTTACCGATCCTGATTTTGCAAACAAGTGTGCCGATGGACACTGCTGCGATGTCAGAACATGTATGATGTGTAATAAAGGATGTACAGACAATATCCAAAACCGTGCATTCCTAAGCTGTGTATTAAATGCCGAGAATGGTTATGAGACAAGCCGTCAGATTACTCCTGCAGTCACAGCAAAGCGAATTGCAATTATCGGTGCAGGAATTGCAGGACTTGAAGCAGCACGTGTCGCCGCTCTGAGAGGCCATCAAGTAACTATATTTGAAAAGTCACTCCAGATCGGTGGTCAGCTTCTTATTGCCAGCGTTCCACCCCGAAAAGAAGAAATGATGAGAAGCATTAACTACTATCTTAACGTGCTTCCCGAATTATCAGTGACATTCCGTCTGGGTCAGGAATTTACCGGAAAAGACTATGATTCGTTTGATGAAGTAATTGTTGCAACAGGTGCAACGAATGCAATCATTCCCGTTCCGGGCAAAGATCTTCCAACCGTTACAAGTGCATGGGATATTCTTGCTAAAAAAGAAATTGTATTCGGCAACGTATCTGTCATCGGCGGTGGTCTTGTAGGTGTTGAAACTGCGGAATACCTTGCTGCCCGCGGATGTAACGTTACAATTATTGAAATGATGGATCAGATTGCAAAGGAAGAAAGCAGCACGATTCTCCCAACTTTGATGAGTGAATTAGAGCATTCCAATGTCCAGATCCTTACCTCTGCAAAACTATCAGAGATCAATGACCATGCAGTTATTGTTGAGAAAACAGAAAATGAAAAAACCTCGGTCTTAGAGATCAGATCGGATTTCGTTGTAATGGCTGTTGGCGCAAGAAAGAATCTTCCGGATCTTTCGGCTTGTCCGCTCCCGCTTCATTATATTGGCGATTGTGCCGGAGAGCGTCCGAGCAATATCGATCATGCCATTAAATCAGCATATGATGCCGCATGTGAAATATAAAAGGTTTTTTCCCTATTCGTACCCAGCTATATATTCACATTCGCAGAATATCTGCAGACATGAAATTACGGGCGTGTCAGTTTCTGACACGCCCGCTTTCATTCTCATCTTATCATTTGTATTCTTGCCGCAGTCTTCCTACAACCGGAAATGCTCCATGCTGTCTGCAAGCACTTTCATGTCGCCCTCCAGCTTCTCGATCATTCCGCTGGAGCGCTCCACCGTTCCCTCCAGTTCGGTTGTCATACTGGAAGTCTCCTCCGTGGATGCCGCATTATCTGTCGCAAGATGCGTCAGCACCTCGATGCTCTGTGTAACTTTCTCACGCTCCTCATTCGCAGTGCGGATCATATCCGTTACCACGCGGATGGAATTCGTACACGCCTCCAGTGCTTTCTGCATATCCAGAAACATCTCGCTGGTATGATTCAGCGCCTCTACCTGCTGCTTCGACGCATCATTCATCTGTACCATAATGCCCATCGACTTCTCGGAATTCTCTGTCAGCTCTCCGATAATGTCGTTAATCTCATGCGCTGTATCTGCCGACTGTGTCGCAAGACTTCCGATCTCTTCCGCAACTACCGCAAATCCGCGTCCGGCTTCTCCCGCGCGCGCCGCCTCGATCGAAGCATTCAGTGAAAGCAGATTCGTCTGATCTGCGATCTCACTGATCAGCGTCGCCGCCTTGCTGATCTTATTGACGGATGCATTGGTACTCTCCGTCTGTGTATACATCGACTCGATATCCGCCTCTGTCTTATTGTTCGTATCGATCAATTCACGAAGCTTAGCGAGCGACTTATCGGAATACTCCTGCATCTGATTGGCATTGCCGACCAGTTCTTCCATCTCGCTGGAGATCTTCTCGATGCCTTCCGCGATCGTCATGATACCGTTGGACGCTTCCGTCGTGGATCCTGCCTGCGTCGTGCTGTTTTCCGCAATCTCATTGACGGCAACCGCAACGTTTCCGATGGACTCCTGCATCGAGGAGAAATTACCAGTAAACGACTGCAGTGCATTCCGCAGATCTGTTGATGCCGTGCTGATGCTTCCTATCAGGGAAACAATCTGCTTCTGCGCGGCATTGAGTGCCTCTGCCGTGTCTCCCAGCTCGTTCTTCTCCCTTACGTTCACGGTCGTTGTCAGATCTCCGTCGGAAAGTCTGGATGCAAGCCCCTGGATCTCCACCAGCGGCTTGCAGAGCTTCGCCGCATAGATTCTCGCCCACACGAACGCCATCACAAGCATAACAGCCATCATTATCACTATCACAATGCAGAGAACCTCGAACTTCTGGTTGATGCGTCCTTCCACACCCGTCATCTCTACCTGCATGTCATCGACGTAGTTACCGGTGGAGACTGCCCATCCCCACGGTGCAAACAACTCGGAATATGCTACCTTCGGCGCAACCGTCACACCGTCCGCCTTCGTAAAGTAAAATTCATTGAATCCGCCTCCGTCGGCACTGTTACAGACCTTCATAATCTCCTGGATGATCATGACACCATTCTGATCCTCCAGATCGTAGCGGTTATTTCCTTCCTGCTCCGCCAGAATCGGATGCATTACCAGATTGTAATCCGTATCATCAATCCAGAAATATCCGCTTCCGTCATCGCGGTAACGCATGGCGCGGACGATCTCCTTCGCTTCTGCTTTCGCTTCTTCCTCTGTCAGTTCCCCTGCCTGGCTCTTATTATATTCTGCCTGCAGCACAGCAATCACCGTCTGGACCTCAGACTTGATCTCTGTGTTGTAACCGGAATCCATCGCACTTTCATATTCCGTCAGCGCCATATTGGTCGTATTCCGGATACTGAAAATGGAAGTTGCCCCAAGCAACAGGGATGCCAGTAATACCAGCATCAGACAGGTCATCGTTAACGTATGTTTCACACTTCTTCTGTTCATACCATGCCACCTTCCTTGTTGTGATTCCGCACAACTCTTCTGCGTTTCTCATTATTTTTATTGTACTTTATGTACAAAAATCATGCAATGGTACTTCCTTACTAAAAGTGAAACATTTCTCAACAGACCTACGCATTCAGGAAATCTCTGATCTCCTCCGGTTCGCGGACAAAATGATCTGCACCATGTTCTTTTAAGAACGCTTCCTCTCGGAATCCCCACAGGACGGAAATGCACGGCAGACCGGAATTTTTCGCTGTCATCACATCCACCTCGGAATCTCCGACATACACGGCGCCCTCCTTTGGCATGCCAAGCTCCTTTAATGCCGCATAGACCGTATCCGGCGCCGGTTTTTTCGCCACTCCGGCACTCTCGCCGATTGCCACTTTCACAATTCCCTCAAAATAAATCTCCGCCAGTTCCTTCACCGCAGAATCCGGCTTGTTCGACACGATCGCAAGCGCATATCCGTCCGCCTTCAGTTCCCGGAGCAGATCAATCACTCCGTCATAGGCTTTTGTATTGTCATTGCAGTGAATATCATAATACTCCCGGAAAATCGCAAGCGTCTGCTCAAAGACTTCCGGTGCCGTTCCCTCCGGAACCGCCAGCTCGATCAGGCGCGCCACACCGTTTCCGACAAACCGGCGCACATCATCCAGTGTGCGCTCCGGCATATTCATCCTACGCAGCGCATAGTTTGTCGCTTTTGTCAGATCCTCCAGTGTATACAAAAGTGTTCCATCCAGATCAAAAATGACTGTCTCGTATTTCTTCATTCTCCCACTCCTCTTCGCCTCACGTGTGCATTACGCGCATTGCATGTCGTTCTGCATGTCTGCGCATCTCTTATTTTACGCTGACTTCTCCCGCCAGTACCCGCTTGTAATCTTCGTAATTCTTCGCAAGCAGTGCCGGTGTGTCCAGTCCGTACGGACATTTGCTCTTGCATTTGTTACAGTGCAGGCAGCCCTCAATTTTTTTCATCTTCGCCTGCATCTCCGGCGTCAGCTGTGCCTCCGACGGCGCGCGGCGCAGCATCAGGGACATTCTCGCACAGTTGTTGATCTCAATTCCGGCAGGACATGGCATGCAGTAACCGCAGCCACGGCAGAATTCGCCCGAGAGTTCTTTTCTGTCATGCTCAATCACCGCTGCGATCTCCTCCGTCATGACCGGTGGATGTTCAATGTAGGAAATGAACTCGTCCAGTTCCCGCTCTCTCTGCACGCCCCAGATTGGCAGCACATTCTCATACTGTGCCTCAAACGCGTACGCTGCAGCCGAATTGTTGATCAATCCTCCCGAGAGCGCTTTCATTGCAATAAATCCCATTCCCGCCTGCTTACACTTCTCCACCAGCTCGATGTCCTTCTCTGTCGCCAGATAGCAGAACGGGAACTGAAGCGTCTCATAAAGTCCTGACTCGATCGCCTCATCTGCCACGGCAAGCCGGTGGTTCGTGATACCGATGTGGCGGATTTTTCCCTGTGCCTTCGCTTCCAGCATCGCCTCGTAAAGTCCGGTTCCGTCGCCCGGCTTCGGACAGAAGGATGGATTGTGGAACTGATAGATGTCAATGTAATCCGTGCGCAGATTGTGCAGGGAAATGCCAAGCTGCTCCCAGAATTCATCCGCATTGGCAGCCGCCGTCTTCGTCGCAATATAGACTTTTTCCCGCATGCCCTCAAACGCTTCGCCAAGCTTCTCCTCGCTGTCCGTGTAGAACCGCGCGGTATCAAAAAAAGTGATACCGGCATCATATGCCTTTCGCGCCAGCTTCACGGCGTCTTCCGTGCTGATCCGCTGGATCGGAAGTGCGCCAAACCCGTTCTTATTGACAGTAATCCCTGTTTTTCCAAGTGTCACTCTCTCCATTTTTTTCCCTCCACATTCTTCTTACACACATTGCCCGCTAAAAATCTGTATCTCTGTTGTTTTCCTGATACTATTTCAGATAAGGAAAGAATACTTCACTCTTTTCCTTTTTGTCAAACATGTTGTTGTACTGCAAAATATTATAGTTCCGGATCCAGGCCGCCTCCTCGCCTGTCGCTTCCTCGATATGCAAAAATCCTCCGGCAGACTTGGAATAATAGCCTCTGGAATTGATTGCCGGAATGGTCTCCATCAGATCCGCGAGGAACTGATTGTACGCCGGAAGTTCTATTCCTGCCCGCTCCAACGCCAGCGTCGAGAGATAATTGATGCTGGTGACCGGCAGTTCCACCTCCGTGCTCTCATAGTTCGTCCAGATAAAAAACGGTATCGTATACAGATCTTCCAGTTCATCCTCGGTCAGTCCCGAAAGTCCCTTGCCGTTTAAGTTCGGATAAAAGCTGGACGAAAGGCTCGGCTGGTGATCGCCGAAAAATACGATCTCCACCGGATCATCCACATTTTGAAAATAGGAGATCAGATACTCCAACGCCGAATCGCTCTCATGCACCAGAGAGAGATACTGATTGACGTCCGGATAGTTTAATCCCAGCAGGCGTACCTTCTCATCAAAATTATCGTACTTTTCCGTATAACCGCCATGGTTCTGCATGGAAATGCTCATGATGAACAGATCCTCATTCGCCGCACGGCTCTCATAGCGGTCAATAATTTTCTCATACAGTTCCCGGTCGGTGATATATTCCCGCAGAAGCTTCGTCTGTTCAAAATCGTCGATAAAATGTGTCTCATCAAACCCGAGATCCGGATACACTGCATTGCGGCTCCATCCGGTCTCATAGTACGGATGCATTGCCACACAGGTATAACCGTCGTTCTTTAAGTTGGACACAATCGAGGTCGGCGTCTTGGAAATATACTGCTGGTATACCACGGAACCGCTCGGCAGAAATGCCATGGAGTTCCCGGTCATAAACTCCCACTCCGAATTCGGCGTCTTCGCACCGAACACGGAGGACAGCGCATATCCGTGAATGGCATTCTCCTTCAGGGAGTGGAAATAAGGCGCCACATCAATATTCGTGGAAAAATCTCCCACCACCGAAAGATCCGCATACGACTCGCTCATGACCACGATAATGGTCGGCTTTTCTCCCGGATCAGCCGCCACATCCGCATATGCCGAGGCAGCGTCTTTCTCTCCCTGCTTCTTCCCGCCGCTATCCCCGCCGGAATACTGCTCTTCCAGCGCTTTGACTGCCTCACTGGAATACCCGCCGGGCGCAGCGATAAAACAGTCTCTTATACTCAGCACAAAATTCAGAATATATCCGTTGCGGTAGCTTCCTTTCTGCTCCCAGGTCTCTGTCACTATGTACTCCGTCTTATGACCGATATACACGCCGCTCAGCACGGCAAGAGAGATACAGATGATCGCCATCGGCACTCTCTTTTTAAAGGAAACGTGAAGCTTGCGAATCAGCGCCACATAGAGCGTGGAAATCAGAATCACATAGCCCGCCCGGTCATCCATCACGAACTCATAATTGCCCGCCACCGAAAGTCCGGTCTGGATGGATTTCTGGTCGCTGAAAATAAATTCGTTCCCGCGGAACAGATATACAAAATAGTTGATTCCCGCCAATGACACCAGAAAAATGTGGGAAATCATGCAGGTAAGTCCCGTATTATTGGTAAAAACCTGTACCGCCAGAAATACCACCAGACAGCACAAGATATTGAGCAGCATCTTCGGCTGTGTGATCTTGGCGCGAAGTTCTGCATCCAGCAGCAGATACTGCACATGATACGCCGTGAAAATACTGCTGGCGCCGATCATCAGTCCGGTCCAGACCCACGGGATCTTCTCTGACAGTTCCACCTCCAGACTCTTAAATAGGAAGTAGCACGCTCCGAATACCGGCAGCGCCCACACCGAAAAGCCGATTTTCCAGAACAATACCGCGGCAAAGATCATCGCCACCGCAAGTCTGCCCAAATTACCCTTGTCAAAATATAATTTTATTTTCATATGTTTCCTTATTTACGCTTTCTTTACATATTTTTTGCATGCCAACGTTAATTTTATCATGACTTGTGCGTTTGTCAATTTCCCAAACCTTAAACTTTTCAAAAGAAGCGCAAAATGAGGCTCGCACACAGGGCGGAGAATAGACTGGCAGTGATACGATAACAGTAAGTACAGCAGAGTTCCAGAATAGAAACAGTGCGTAGGAATTCGGATCGCAAAATACGGAATTTCTAACTCTGCCGCTTTTTACATCTGTGATGATCCGTGTTTTTCCAAGTTTTGAGCACTCCGCAGGTGTGTCCGCAGGCCGGACAGACAATTTAAGGACTTTTGTGTGTTCCTTACATCACCAATGAACAAAACATAACCGCGCGAAGCCGATGTCTGAATTGGCATCTGCCTTATTTTCAATAGCAGATGCCAACGAGTTTCGGTTCGCGCGGTTTTATATTGTCTGTGAAGCGGTGATGTTAGGAACACTAAAAAGTCCGCTCATTGTCTGCGGCGTGTCGGACACATCCCGCGGATTGTCAAAACGTGGAAAGACACGGAATTGGATATAAAAAGCGGCAGAGAAGAAATTCTCGCATTTTGTTCCAACGAATATCCTATGCACTGTTTCTATCTGGAACTTTATTGCATCCTACATTTTATTGTGACCGGCAAACTATTCTCCGCCCTGTGTACCAGCCTCATATCACAACTGGCGCTATCGTTTGGCTTGTCCCGTTTTTTTGAGGTAGATGCGGCGTATGATGACCACAACCGCCCCCACCAGAAACGGGAATACGAAAGTACCGAAACGGTACAGAAGCGACGCGGAGCCTGCCAGTCCGGTTCCGACAATACCGGAAAAAGTGCGGTAAAGACAAACTCGGTCGAACCGATTCCCGCCGGTGACGGAATGACTGCCGCAAGCATGACAGAAAGCGATGTGACCGCCATCGTCTGCGGGAGCGTAATCTCCCCCTGCCCCAGAAAGATCAGATACGGGATGGAATACCAGAATGCGAACTTGATGAGGTTCAATCCCACTGCACCCGCAACCAGCCGCTTCTCTCCCATCAGCTGTCTGGATGCATCCTCCAACATCTGGCACTGGTCATGAAGCATTGCTGCCTGCGGATCAAACCGCCCTTTCGTCTTTCCATTGAAGAAATCCACCACCCAAAGCAGCATGCGGTGAAACTGCCTGGAACAGCTGAACAGAATTAAAACCACGGTGATGATCAGCGTTACAAGATATCCCGCCAGCAGCAGCCACATATACTCCCCAAAATGTACCCGCATATAATTCCAGTTCAGTGCAAACAGAATCATTGAGAAAAACGCGATACTGATCTTATGAAACGCGTACTGCAGCATATACATTCCGAAGCTCTTGGAATACTCTATACCGTGCTCACCCAGATAGACAATCGCGGCAACCCCTGCTCCGCTGCCAAGTGTCGCCACGCGGTAAAAGGAGCACAAAAAGGCATTGGTAATACCCATGCCTAATGTGAATTCACGATTATATTGTTTTGCAAGCAGCGTGGTAATCACGCCCTCGACACAGTGATACACGACAGTCATTGCACAGATGCATGCAATGACCGCCGGTGTCGTTTTTCTAATTGTTCTAAGATCGGTCCTGCTGAATCCCGGAATGTATAAACAATGATTCCGATGATGACAAGTACCAATGCCCATTTTAAGATCTGTTTTTTCGCCTTGCTGATAACGATCGCCCCTTATTTTTTCTTAAAGTTGGTGTAGCCCTTCTGCTGGTACGGATGCTCTGCCCACAGCTTATCTGCTGTCTCTTTCCACTGGCATGCATACTCCATACATTTTCCGCAAAGATGCTCTACCGGCTCCGCCTCCTCAACATCCGTTGAGTGTGCACCGCTCTCGTGTACCATCTTCTGGAGCAGCTCCGGATTCTCTAACATTGGACATGGACGAAGCATGTTCTCATTGAACGGCTGGCCGTCTCTGTATGCCATGAACAGCGGCTGCTGTAAACACTCTAACAGAGACTTCTCACGGATATTTGCTCCTGAATAGTGAATAAATACACACGGCTCAACATCACCCTTCGGGTTGATGTGGCAGTAGTTTCTTCCTCCGGCGATACATCCGCCAACATACTCTCCATCGTTCTGGAAGTCCATAACGAAGATCTCTTTACCGCCTGTAAATCCACGTACCTCACGGATTCTGTGGTAAATATATTCTCTCTGTTCTCTGGTCGGCATCAGTTCCGGTGAAGCCTTCATACCTACCGGCATCAGATGGAAGTACCATGCGAAACGGCTTCCGTGCTCGATCAGAAGATCAAAGAACTCATCCGATGTAACGGCATCCATGTTCTTGCTGGTGTAGCATACGCTGTTACCGAAGATCAGCCCGTTCTCATGAAGCAGATCCATTGCATGAAGAACCTTGTCAAATACACCTTCGCCGCGGCGGAAATCATTGGCCTCCTCAAATCCCTCAAGACTGATGGATAAGGACAGGTTGCCGACACGCTTCATCTCGTCACAGAATGCCTGGTCTACGAGAGTTCCGTTTGTGTAGCAGTGAAATGCACACTCGTTGTGCTTCTCACAGAGCTTAATGATATCGTCTTTTCTGACTAACGGCTCACCACCGGTCATCATATAAAAGTAAATACCAAGCTCCTTACCCTGTGTCACGATATTGTCAAGCTCATCAAACGTAAGATTGAGCTTGTGTCCGTACTCAGCAGCCCAGCAGCCGGTGCAGCGCAGGTTACATGCACTGGTCGGATCCATTAAGATCAGCCACGGGATGTTACAGTTATGTACTTCCCTCATCTTACGAATCGTCTTCGTTCCCACAAATGCTGCCTGATATCCCAGATTTAATGCTGTCATCTTTGCTACATGGGGATCGGTCTCATCCAGAAGACGATTTACATAATGCATCCATTTATTGTCCGGATCCTGAATCATCTTTCTGGCTCCGTCATACGCTTCCTTACGGAAGTTATCGCCCATGAACTTTTCTGCAAGATCAACAATCTGAAGCAGGCCTTTTTCACGATCCTTATTCAGATGCTTCAATGCTGCATCAATCGCCACGCTGAATGCCTTTCTCTCTACTGACTGTGCTAAATTTGCCATCACTTAATCCTCCGTTTTCTTCCATACACACTAATTCTTTTCTAAGATGAAAGTATAAGGAATACTGCTCTTTTTTTACATATGCAATGCATTTTAAGTGTTGCCACCCGATATACATTTTCCTTGTTTTGTCTATCATCTTATGACAATCTGACTGTTTTGATTATCACCGAACTATATTATATAGTTTCCATTACTACGTGATAGTATAACACTCTTTTTTTGATTGTCAATCTATTTGTTTTATTACATTTTTCTTAAATCTTCCATTCCTCACTTAACACCTTCCTGTAAAATGGTTATACTCATGATGAACGAAAGGAGGAATTCCCATGCCAGGTTTTGTTACACATTATCTGTTTGGCGAAGAAATCTATCACCAGTTAAAATGTAATTCCCAGAAAAAAAATCTGTTTTATAACCGCAGCGCTTATGCGTTCGGACTGCAGGGACCGGATCTGTTTTTCTACTATCTTCCGTCCTATGCCCTGCACCGCCACAATCTCGGTGCCCTCGCACACACCACGGAGCCGCGTGCCTTTTTTCACGGACTGCTGGAAAGTTACGGGCGTCTCTCGTCCGCCGCAGACCGGGGCATTGCCGAAGCCTACATCTCCGGTTTCCTGGGGCACTATCTGCTCGACACCACATGCCATCCCTATATCTATGCCATGACGCATTACCATGACAAGAAGGAGAAAAGCTATTTTTCCAGACATGCCTATCTCGAGACAGAGATCGACACCGAACTGCTTGCCAGAAAGCGCCACAAGACACCCTGTGAATTCCACGCCGCCGATACGATCCAGCTGACTTTTGCCCAGAAACGCGTGATTGCCGGGCTCCTGTACGATGCCTATCATTACGCATTCCCCGAACTTTCCATTCATCGTAGCACCATGTGGATGGGAATCATCTCGCTTCCGCTCGGCATGCGGATTCTTCACGATGAAACCGGACAAAAAAAGGTTCTTTTCCGGTTCATGGAGAAGCATTTTCTGGGATACCCGTTATTTTCCCCGTTGATACCGAGCGACACACTGTTTTTCCGCACGGATCCTTTTAACCTGAGGCATGCCTCCTGGAAGAATCCCTGGGATGCCACACGCGTCTCCACGGAAAGCTTTTTTGATCTGTACGAAAAAAGCAGTGCACGCTGCCTTACCATGATACGAAAGCTTCACACATTACTGCATACAGAACCAAAAAGTGAGCTGCAGAAACAGCTCACTCTGGAATTTCTAAAAGAATACGGCAATCTGTCCTTCCACAGCGGTCTGGATGCGCGGATTCCAAGCTGATGCGCCCCCAAATGGGCGCATTCTTTTACAGATGGAAAAATTCCCGGATCTGCCCCTCAATGATCTTCATCAGACGCGTGCGCGCCTCGATGCTCGCCCATGCGATATGCGGCGTAATCATCAGCTTATCACTGTCCTTGATCTCACGCAGTGGATTGTCTGCCCGCATCGGCTCCGCCGAGAGCACATCCAGTCCTGCTGCAGCGATCGTACCGCTCTTTAACGCCTCCGCGAGATCTTTCTCCACCACAATCGGTCCTCTTCCAAGATTCAGAAAAATCGCAGATTTTTTCATTTTTGCAAACGCTCCGGCGTTCATAAGCCCTTCCGTATTGGCATCCAGCGGCGCATGCACCGACACGATGTCCGACTCCGCGAGCAACGTATCAAAATCTACTCTCTCGTATCCCGGCTGATCGTGTTTTCCGGAGGTGGAATAGTAGAGCACCCGGCACCCGAACATGCCCGCAATGTCCGCCACTCTTCTGCCGATCGCGCCAAGGCCGATGACGCCCCATGTCTTCCCGCTCAGCTCATGAAACACATTGTCAAAATGTGTAAAGGAAACATCCCCCACATATTTTTCTGATTTTACATATTCATCGTAATAGTTCAATTTTTCCAACAGATAAAACAATAATGCAAACGTATGCTGTGCCACTGTCTCCGTGGAGTATCCCGCCACGTTGCGCCATGCAATCCCGCGCTGATCCAGATATTCTTTGTCGAGATTGTTGGTTCCCGTCGCCGTCACACATACCAGCTTTAAGTGCTCCGCTTCACCGATGGACTGCTCGTTGATCACAACCTTGTTGAGAACAATCACATCCGCGTCTTTGGTGCGTTCTCTTGCCTCCTCGGGTGTGGAAAATCCGTATTTTACAACCTCGCCTAACGCGTCATAACCGGACAGATCGATGTCATCACCGATCGTCTTTGCATCCAGAAATACGATCTTCATCGTTTGTTTCCTCTCTTTCTTATCCCAGATATGCACGCAGTTCCTGCATGCGCTTTTCTGTCAGTTCATAACCCTCGTCGTAAAGCCTCCGGAGCTTGATGACGTCCGTGGTCGTCCGTCCCACCCCATAGGTGGATTCCGGAGCGATGACGAAGATTTTTCCCTCCTGCTCGAGTTCCTGCAGTCTGGTCATACATTCATTGTAGCGCTCCGCCCGGGAATCCATGCTCTCCACAATCTTCGGATATTTTTTGTACAGCTTGTCCGTAAAGCGGACTGCCTTCTCCGTCTTCTTCACATATCCGCGCTCTCTTGTGAGCACCACGATGAGTCTGTCGCATCCCTCCGCCAGCGCGTGCTCATACGGGATGGAATCGGCAATCCCGCCGTCCAGATAATAATGTCTGCCAAGCTTCACTGGCTGGAAAAGAATCGGCAGCGAACAGCTCGCCACCAGCGTATCGCGCATGTTCCGTCCCCTCGGCACTTCGACATATTCGGCTTTTCCGGTATGAATGTTGGTCACTGCGGCTTCGACTTTTCCCGGATACGCCGCAAACGCGTCATAGTCAAACGGAATCAGTTCATTCGGCACTTCCTCAAACACGAACTTCGTATTGAAATACGCTTTCTCGTTCCGGTTAAAAAGATGCCGCATGCCCATATACCGCTTGTCCGCGATATAATTTTCCACAACCTCTATATTCCTGCCCTTCTGTCCCGACAGGTAGGATACACCGTATGCGATCCCGGCGGAGACGCCGATCAGATAATCCGGCATCAGCCCCTCCTTAAGAAACGCATCCATCACTCCGCAGGAGAACACCGTACGGTTGGCGCCTCCCTCAAATACCATTCCAAGCTTCATATTATTCTGCCTCTTGCTCTGTCTGCGGCGGTGTCGGAACCTGCGGCATCAGTCCGCTTTCGGTGACATACATGGTCACACCGCGGATCTCCTTTACCTTCACGATCGTTCCCGCCTCATATCTTTTTCCATCCTCGCTGGCTCTCGCCGTCCACTCCTGTCCCTTGTAGACCGCAGTGCCGGTTCCTCTCTGATTATCCACCGTCTCCGTCAGACACACGTTTTCACCGATCGCCTGCTCGTAGTTGGTCCGGATCAGGTGCGGCTTTAAATACTTCACCGCCCACGGCCGGGTAAATGCCACCAGAACCAGGGAGACCACGAAAAATACGCCGATCTGCCAGCCCAGTCCCACGCCGCACAGGCACAGAATCAGGGAAATCAGCGCGCCCCCTGCGAACCAGATGGACGTCAGTCCTACCGTCGCAATCTCAACCACCACAAAAAGAATAATCAGACCTATCCAGATCATTGCTTCCATATGATATCCTCCTCTCATACATCCCAGTCGCCAGAATTCAGTAGTTTCTGTTCCCAGGCTGAATTCTTTGGAATTTAGTATAGCATATCCGTTTTTTGTTTTCTATGGTTAATTCTATGCCGCATTCTGCCGAAACATATTAGAGAATCTTTTTAAGGAGGAATCACTATGTCAAATACAGCGTATATCGGATCCGGCACCACCTTAAGTTCCAAATATTACCTGCGCAGTTTCTACCGTTCCAACCGGGAAGCCGGGACTTCCTCCAAACGCCGTGAATTCAGTGGCAACCAGCTCGCTCTCGCAGACGGCAGGGCGCTTCGTCAGGCAGTACGCCGGCTGACTTCCTCTGATTTTTCGGATGACCAGGACGCCAACACACGCAACAGCGTGCTCGCCTATATCCAGACCTACAACAACATGCTTTCCTCTGCCGGCAGTTCCTCGGACCGTACCTTGGAGCGCAGTGCAAAGCAGTTGAAAAATATTACCAGCGAATACTCTTCCGAACTCGATAAGATCGGCATCACCGTCAATGATGACGGCACACTCACAAGCCGTACAACCTTATTTGAGAGTGCGGATCTCTCCAAGTTCAAGGAACTTTTTTCCGCTGATGCGGCTTACATGCAGCGCACCTCAACATATGCCAAACGGTTTGCAAGCCGCGGCGAGGCGCTCGTCGCTTCTGACAACAACCGGCTGATGCAGAAAAAAATGCCGCTGCCACAGGTTCTTCCGCAACAGACGGCATTACCGCATCCAGCACCACAGGAAGTCCGGATGACGGCACTGCCACCACTGCGGCACAGATCGTATCCCAGAGTCTGGATCTGGATACCCTCTTAAACACCGGCATCGGCAAAAATATTAACCTGATTCTATAAATACTCCATCTTCACGGAGATGTCATTTCCGTTCACCTGCACCGTTGCATAGCTTCCGCACACCAGCGGCATCATCGGTGCGAGGTGTCCGATATCCACATCCATAATGATCGGCACCCCGTAATCTTTCAACAGATCCCACACCGCATGGTACTGGTCCAGCCCCATCAGTTCCTGCCCGTAGACGGCAGGTCTTCCGATCAGAAAAGCTTTCACATGGGAAAACCAGCCGGCATGCTTCATCTGCCAGACCGCCCGCCGGATCGCCATCACATTAAGATCACAGGATTCCAGGAACCAGATCATACCGTCATTCTTATACTTTTCCACAAACCCGGTTGTTTTATCATAAGTTGTCCCCAAAAGATTCACCAGACAGTCCACACATCCGCCGATCAGGCGTCCCTGCACCGTAAGTGCCTCCGTCGGTTCCGGGAAAACATGCAAAATCCGCTGTTCCGTGACATGGTATGGCACAAGCGGATGCTCGGCATCTTTTAAGCATTCCTTTTCCCAGAGATCATATCCGTTTACCGTATGCTTCTGTCCGCGCAGAAGTGCATATGCATCCGAAAGACTCGGATGCCACGGCTCCATGCCGAACGCCGCCGCACACGGGCCATAGATCGAAGCGGTATCGCAGAGCGTCGCCAGAAGATATGTCATGTTCGTATTGTCGGAATATCCCATGTACCACTTGGGAGCAGCCGCCCGGATCTGTTCAAAATCCACCGCGTCCAGTGTCTCACACATCAGTTCCCCGCCACCGCAGGAGATCAGCACCTCATTCTTATCGCTGCAATAATACTCTGTCAGTTCTCTGCCGCACGCCTCCGGCGTGTTGCTGATCCCGATTCCGCAGTCGGCATAACAATTCGGTCCGAGATCCAGGGGATGTCCCATGTTTTTGAATTTTTTCTGTGCGTTCAAAAATGCGGTGTGATACGGCTCAGTCGCACACCCGAAGGATGGCGCCACAAAACCAATCGTTCCATGTTCGGATAAATTTTTCGGATATCTCATCTGTGTCTGTCTCCATTTTCTTTTATTTTCCACCGGCAGATCTATGGGTTCTGCCGTCTCCACTCTGCTTCCCTTTTCTGTTCTTCCAGGGACGCCCGGTACCCCTGCATATTTTTCCCGGATATGCGCCAGGCTGATGGTTCCCGTTATCTGCTCCGCCGGATGATCCATCCACGGCTTCTGTTTCTCAGGCGGATAGATCGATGCGATCGTATTGCTTCCGATCCGCAGTCTCTGCCCCTCGAGCAATATCTCATTCGTCTCCACAGTGAGCGCAGCCTCCCACGCATCCCACGTGAGCATTCCCTGCGCAAGTACCGTTGTACCGCGAAGCAGGAAATACGAGACGCCCGTTTCCTTCGGCGTCACCTGCAGCATCTTTGGTTCCTCCGGTCTGTGCATAATTTTATCGAACAACCAGTCAAGCGGCTTTAAAATAAGAACCGTCAAGACCAGCGCCACACCGTAGGAGACATCACCGACCAGACCTCCCCAGCACGAAATCCAGACGGAAAATGCCGGCGTCTGCCTTCTTACCGCCAACAGATAAACGACCGTGGCACAGAGCACAAACGCGTCAATCAGGATCGTGGCAACGGCGAACGGCAGCAACAGTTTTTCTTTTTTTATGCCCCACGCGGCGTAACTGCTGCGCTCGTCCTCCGTATACAGAACCGGCAGATGGTAGGTTTCCGCCCCGGCAGCTTTGTATGAACTGTCTGCGTTATCGTAGATTTCCATGTATGTTTCTCCCTTTTACAACAGTTGTATCGCATTCTTCATTGCTGCCGCTTCGGCTGATAGCGGATATCTGACACCGTGTATACCGTAATAAATGCATGTGGGTCCTCACGGCTGATATAATTCATGAGTTTCTGATACTCCACCTTGTCTACGATAGCAATGATTTCGTTCCGCTTCTGCATATTATACGCACCAATCGACTCATAGATCGTTGCTCCGCTGTGCAGGTCTTCTATAATAAACTTGCGCAGTTCTTCTTCCTTTTCGGTGATGATGCAGACACGGCGCTTCATGTCATGGTCAAAAATAAAATGATCCAGCACAATGCCGTTAAAATAGGTTCCAAGGATACTGAGCACAACCGTCTTCTTGTCATAGACGAGTGCCGCCGAAAGCGCCACACACATACCGGACAGCGACATGGCTTTTCCCAACTCCATATGTAGATATTTGTTCATGATCTTTGCCACAATGTCCAGTCCGCCGGAAGACGCATTCCGGTTAAACAGAATACTGAGTCCCACGCTGACCACCAGTATGTAGCAGAGCACATCCAGTTCCTGACTGCCGGTGAGCGATTCGTAATCCGGGAACATTCTCTCAAAAATTCCCAGAAATACCGGCAGCGCCACACTGGTGTAAACCGTCTTCACGCCAAATTCCTTTCCGCAGGTAAAAAATCCGATAATTAAAAGCACAACATTTAAGATCATCGTGATCGCGGACAGCGGCAGCGGTATAAAGTTGGACAGCACGATTCCGAGACCGGAGATACTGCTGACGGATGCGTGGCTCGGCACCAGAAAAAAGTATACGGCTGTGGCGATAATCGCCACGGCAGCCGTCAGGATTGCCGTCTCTTTCGCTAGTTCTGTGTATGTCATCTCTTTTTTCATCTGGTTTCCAACTGTCTCCTTTCAGCATCTGTAACAACGCTTCGACATTCTTCGTCTCCGCCGCAGTATATCCTTTCTCCGATCCGGATCGCTTTCGCGTCATTTCCGTGACCGATTTCCTGTGTCTTTGCAATCGTAAGCTTCGTTCCCGCCGCCTCTCTTACCAGTGCGGTAATATCCGGGCTGCATGCATGCGCCTCCATCGCCGTAAATGTTCCGAGTAAAATTCCTCCAACCTTCTCAAAAGCCCCCAGCTGCTTTAGCTGCGCCAGATACGTCGCCATCTGCGGCACCTCACCGCCGTATGCTTCCAACAGCAGAATCTTGTCCCAAAGATCTGGGAAATAACAGGTTCCCGCCAGCTTCAAAAAAGCAGCGGATATTCCCGCCGACAACAACGCCTTCCATCTTCTCCCCCTGCACAAAGCGAACCTGCGGGTCAAACAGCGCCGTACGGTTCTCAAATCTCCGTCGCTGCACCTCTTTTTATCTCTCCCCAGACCATGTTCTTGACCTGATAGAGCACGCTGCTTTTCCCGGTCTGTGCATAGATGGCGTTGATGACCGTCGTCAGATCGCTGTAGCCCCAGAAAACTGCCCTGCTTCTTCGATGGCGGCATAATCCAGCCCGTCCAGCACCTGATTAGCGAGATCTCCTCCGGAAATGTCATAGATCTCCTCCACCTCCGGGTCATTGAAGAAACGCATCAGTTCCGCGGCGCGCTCTGCTCCCGTACCTGAAAATGCGGCATTTTTTTCATAGATATCATTGCTCCATAAAACCTTGTGTCCCGTTTTCTCCAGATACCGTGCCAGTTCCTCGTTCTGGCTTCGATATTCTTCTTTCTGCCCGTTGGAACACGCCACGATTGCAACTGTTTTCATTGGTTTTCCCTCTTCCTGTATCGCAGTGCCCGGCATGCAAATCAGCTACGCTCCGGCAAATGTCCGGGCGCGGCACAATAACTTTCCCTTTTCCTGTAGCGCAGTGCTCGTCCGTGAAATCAAAGATTTCCCGGACTGACGGGCATTCGCCCTATCATCTTTTTGCGCTGCTTTCTGCGCATCCGAAGTTCCGTAGGAACTTCTAATATGAATCCGATAGGATTCATTATATCATATTCGTCTCCACTTCAACACTGATCTCTCACAAAACATATAACTATTGCTCAACTATTTTGACCTTTTATATTGGACTTATCTTACTTTTTCTGGACATGAAACTGCCCTCATATAGGACTTTTATATTTCATTGTCCTATTATGAGGGTAGTATATCAAGTGGAACATATCCTTTTTTACTTATTATTTCTATCAGACAGATACTCCTTCAACCACACTGCCATCTCCCCGTTTTCCCGGTTACCCCAATAAGCATAAGGTACCAACGTAATCTCTGTTTCTGCAAATTCCAAAGGATGACTTCCATAAAGTTCTTCCTCGCCCCAACCGCTTTCACATATACGCTTTCCTGCTGCAATCAACATTGGAAATTCCTCTTTTTCACTTTTTTTTACCGGCTTGGCAGTATCTATGTAAAGAGCCTGAAGATTTTCTCCATTGTCCGTCTCCTCTACTGTATATACCAGTGGTCCCCACATCACACAGACCTTTCCTTCATCTGCTCTTACTTTTGGATTTGCCCTCACAAAGCGTGGCTCTGAAACAAACTGAACTTCATACCTTCCGTTCTTTTCACAGGTTATGTAGGCATATCCATCTTTTTCCTTGTAAAACTGCTCCCTTCCCTCGCAGAAAATTTTATAATCCTGCGCATATTCTGGGATACGAACTGCAAGCTGTACGCTTTCCTTCACGCCGGAAACGTTGATTTTGAATTGATTTTTCCACGGGAAGTCAGTCTCCAATGACAGGTGAACCTTCTGTTCTCCCACTGTAATCTGCGTCTCATTTCCTATAAACAAATTCACATAGATAGTATCTTTCTCACAGGCATAAATATATTCTCCCAATGACGCAAGCGTTCTTGAAATATTGGCCGGGCAGCATGCTACTCCGAACCACTTTTGCCTTACACTTTTCACATGCTCTTTGGAGGTTCGCTCCATACAGCTCGGTGGCCATACTTCCAACGGATTGACATAGAAAAAACTCTTTCCATCCATTGCAATACCTGCAAGAACCGTATTGTACAAAGCCCGTTCCATCACCTCTACATACTTTGCTTTTTTTTGTAATCTGCATCATGCGCCGCGCAAAAAACGCCAGTCCGATAGATGCACAGGACTCACAGTAATTATAATCGTTAGGAAGATCATAATCCGCAGTAAAGCGTTCCAAAATCCCGGATGATCCGATTCCTCCTGTCACATACATCCGTCTATGCACCATATTATTCCATAACGTCTCACACGCGCCAAGCAGCTCTTCATCATCATATTCCGCTGCAATATCTGCCATTGCCGCATACATATAAACTGCCCGCACTGCATGTCCTTCCGCCGTGCGCTGTTTGCGCACCGGAAGGTGAGACTGTGAATATTCCGGACGATAGTCGTTAAGCTCCGGAAAAATACGTTTTACGTCCTTTTGTTTCATCTCCTCCAGAAAATAATTTCTATTTCCACAGCCACGTACATCAATAAAATATTTTGCCAGTTCCTTATAGCTCTCTTTACCCGTTTCCTCATAAAGTTTCATAAGAGCCAGCTCAATTTCCTGATGCCCAGGCATTCCCATGCGTTTTCCCTCTTCCACTCCGAAAGTATTTGCCACCAGATCCGCCATCTTCTGTACAATCTCCAGAAACCGTTTTTCACCAGTCGCCCGCTTATATGCCACTGCCGCTTCAATCATATGCCCCAAAGTATATAGTTCATGCCCTTCTCTTAAGTTTCTAAACCGCTGTCCCGGCTCTTTCAGAATAAAATATGTATTAAAATACCCATCCGGCTCCTGTGCCCTACCGATCAGTTCAATTACACTGTCTGCCAGTTTCTTCAGTTCCTTATCCGGTTTCTCTGCCAATGTATATGCTACCGCTTCCAGCCATTTAGCCACATCTGAGTCCTGAAACACAGCCCCGTAAAACTCTCCCTGTTTTTCTCCTGCTGCAATGCGGAAATTTTCAATACAATGACTTTTAGGCGCGCCCTCAATCTGATCATTCATAGCGCACCACTGATATTTCAGAATCTCCTCCCTTACAAGTCTCCGATATTTATCCCAAAAGTTATCCCTAATACGTATCTCTTTCAACGAAACCGGTCTTGCTTTTTCCATATCAAACACTCCCTTCCTTTTCTGAATGTGTTTTTATTATATCCGGAATCACTACCGTGATCCTGGTGCCTTCCTCCCACTCACTTTCTATGTGAAGTCCGGCTTTCGTACCATACACAAGCTGCAATCTCTGCTGTACATTCTGCAGCCCAAATCCCCCCTCCTGAATACTCTGTTCTGTCATCTGTTTCCAAGCCATCCTGCTTTTTAGAATTTCCAGTTGTTCCGGCATCATTCCAATTCCATTATCGGATACACAAAGTTGCAGATTTTTTCCGCTGGTATATACACGAATCTCTATGTGACCGCACTCTCCCGAGTCACGAAAGCCATGATAAATACTATTCTCCGCCAGCGGCTGCAAAAAATAAATTTTAAAATTTTTATCTCCTCAAGTCCATGTTCTATACTGCACTCCCATGTCAATAAATCGGGAAATCGCATATTTTGAATTTCAAGGTAGGCTTTTACATACCGAACCTCCATTTCCACTGTTACATATTCCGCTCCGTGGCTTAGTCCGATTCTGAAAAATTCAGCCAGAGCATGGGTCATTTCCTCACTCTGCCTATCCTGATTTCTTCTGGCAGACATGGCAATAGAGTCCAGTGTGTTATAGAGAAAATGAGGATTAATCTGATACTGCATAGCCTTTAGCTCCAGATATCGTTTCTGTTTCTCATCCTCATGAATCTGCTCCATGAGCTTTTTGATGCTTTTTGACATTCGGTTCAGGGTTGCTGCAAGAAGCCCTAGTTCATCCTCCCCCTCATCTAATACCACCGTATCAATATTTCCCGCTCCAATTTCCTTCATGGCAATAGTAAGCTTACGTATTGGTCTTGTAATCCGTTCTGACAGAAATACCACCAGAGCAATACTCACCAGAAGCAGTGCAAAAAGTTCTGCTAGCAGGATCCGCATCATCATCTTCACCGGTCGGTAAATGATATCCTTTTCAATCCAGGTTCTCAGCCCCCACCTGCCATCCGTTCTCATCACCACAATACTGTCCCTTTCTTCTGTCTCATCCTGATCTGAAGAAATCTTTAGGTGCCGCTCCTCATTTTCCAGAACATAATGCTGTTCTTCTTCCATCATCAGATCATCAATGCGTTCCTGAAACATCTTGCGGTCTATAAAAATACACAACGCTCCGATCTTTTGTGTGAGATCTGTGGTGTTATTATTGACGTTCCGGTACACCGTTATGGTATTTCCATTTTCCCCTCCATACCAGACAGCAGACTCCTCCTTCCTGTCTTTCAACTCCTGATTGCGGTTCATAAAGGTCTGCATAGGGCTTTTCCCAAGATTACTGTAAATCCTTCCATAATTATCCACGAGATATATTGCCGTAATAATATTATCGTAATCTGTATAGCTAAGAATCCGGTTGCGAAGTTCTGTAGACAACACCGGCGGCAGTTCTGCACTCTGCTCCTCGTCCGCTCTGCGGAGGAAATCCTGAATCTGGGCATCACCGATGATATTTACCATATAACGTTCTATCTTCTCCGTCTCCTGTGTCGTTTCTGTTAACGCCACATCTGCAAATCGTTCTAAATGTTCTGAATACATACTCACAATGGATGGCTCCAACTGCAATTTGGCAAACCCTGCCATCACACAGATCTGGAACGCTGCCAGACCGATAAAGAAAACGATTATCTTGCTTTTGACAGACTTAATTCTTATCTTCATACGAAGCCTCCCGGTACTCCTTCGGTGTATACCCGGTATATCTTTTAAACATAGCACCAAAATAATTAGGATTCTTGTACCCCACCGCCTCCGCCACCTCATAGCTTTTAAATGAAGAGTCACGCAAAAGTTTCTTTGCCTCATCCAATCTTACCTTGCCCAGGAAACTGACACAGGTATCTCCTGTAATACTCTTAAAAATTCTGGACAGATAATTAGGTGTCACTCCCACTGCTTCTGCTATTTTTCCGGCCGAAAGCTCCTCGTCAGCAAAATGCTCCTGAATATAGTTTCTTGCCGACTGTACAAGAATCTCTGTATATCTTCTGGACATTTTCTCTTTCTCACTGACCATTCTTGTGATCATTCTCTCCAATGCTTCTTCCACCTTCTGCAGACTCTCAATGCTTGCTTCCGCTTTTCCAAACTCCGTCGCAACATCTATCTCTAGTTCATCTGCCATCCGTACAAGTGCTAAAAGGAACTGTAAAAGCAGCATTTTAGACTTTTCCACCGAATACCGGGGAGGAAGAAGCTTTTCTAAAAATTTCCGAAGCAAGTTCCTGTCTGGAAGCCTCTGGAATCGAATCTCATGTAAAATCCTTCGTTCCTCCTCGTACGGGTATTCCACCCTTTCCTTCTTTTTATTTTCAATATCCCGGTAATAGATATAAGATATTACATCCTCTTCATGAATGGACTGCACCGCATCCATCGCCTCTCTTGCCAGATTTCTCAGATTTGTCGCATCTTTTTGTGCCGTGCTTACTCCAATTGAAATAGAATAGCCGAAATTATGCTTGACAGACTCATTCAGAATCTCCACATAGTCTCTAGAAATCCGTCCCTTGCATATCACCATCTCCATTCCGTTATAAAAAAGAGCACCCAAATATTTTTCCCCTAATATTTCTTCTGTAAGTTCCCGAAGCGCCATTTCTCTGGTGATCCTGTCTCTTTCCAGCTGTTCCCCCTTCCTTTGCACCGCAAGGCAGGTCATTTCCGACTCCGGAATGCTTATCTCCGCCTCCTCCGCTCTCTCCTTAATTTTCTTCAGTTCAATTAAATTTCCTAACAAAAGATCATTCCAAAACTGATTCTGAATGACCGGAAGATAGTCATGAAGCTTTTTCTTCGCAATATCGACCCAGTCCTTTAACCTCATCCGCTCTTGAATTTCCCGGCTGACTTTGTGCAGTTCTGTTAAAAGCGTCTGCCCCGTCACCGGCTTTAGCAGATACTGCTTTACTCCTAATGCAATGGCCTCTCTGGCAAGTTCAAAACGTTCGTGTCCTGTCAGAATAATTACCTCGCACACTTGGTTCTGCTCTCGTAGCATACGGATAAATTCAATTCCATTCAGCACCGGCATATAGAGATCCGTCAGCACCACATCCACTGTCTCTGTCTCTAAAAACACAAGCGCCTCCACAGCACTGGAAAACAGCAGGGGTTCTTCAAACCCCTCCTGATTCCAGTCTACGAGATTTCTAATGCCATCTCTTATATTTTCCTCATCCTCTACTATCATGATTTTCATTGCAATCATCCCTTTACTGCGCCTGCAGTCATACCTCCGATAATCCGATCTGTCAGCAATGCATAGATAATAATTGTAGGCAGTATAGAAATTACCATAGCTGCAAAAGCATATGCATAATTAGCCTCAAAAGTCGTAAGGAACGACCGGATCGCCACCTGAATGGTTCTGGAAGAGTCACTTTGATTCAGCAGGTTTGCAAAAAGGAGTTCGTTCCATGAATTGATGACCAGAAAGATACATGCAGTCACAATTCCCGGCTTCGATACTGGAAGAATAATCTTCCAGAAAGACTGTCCTGCAGTAGCTCCATCAATCTTTGCTGACTCAAAAGTTCACCCGGAATCGTATCCATATAGCCCTTAATTACCATAAAACTCATAGGCAGATTCACTCCCGCATATACTAAGGCAATTCCGAGTACATTATCGTACAGTCCTATTTTATTAATCATAACATAATATGGCACCATAAATGCATTGGTAGGAATAAAAAGGCACATGGAAAATAATACCGTCAGACTCTTCCTTGTTAAAAATCTCTGCTGCATAGCGTAGGCGGCAAGCGTAGCCGCCCCAACAGCTATTACCGTGGCAATCGTTGCAATGGCAACCGAATTTGCAAAGTACAAAAAGCATGGGATGGCTCTCCATAACCGCCCGGAAATTTTCAAAGGACAACGTTTTGGGCACTGCAAATGGTTCATTGAACAAATCTGCATTCGGTCTCAAAGAGGAAATCAGAAGCCAGACAAACGGAATCATCATAAATACCAGTACAACCGTCAGAAATACATAAAGCAATGCTCCCGTTGGTGTTATTTTCTTCTTATGCATGGCAGTTCCTCCTTTCTCTCTGCAGAATATTGACGAATACCATTACAATCAATCCCATAAATACTGTCACAAGACCTGCTACCATGGAAATGCCATACCGGTTTGCTCCCACCATCTCTTTATAAATATAAAGCGACAGATTCATGGTGCTGTTTGCCGGTCCTCCTCCCGTCATTAAAAACGGATACTCAAAGGTACGTAGACAGAATGCCAGATTCAACATAATATTCGTGATAAACGCTGGTTTCAGTAATGGCAGATACACCTTAAGATCCACCTGCAGGCTGGTTGCTCCATCTACGACCGCTGCCTCATAAAGTTCTTTCGGTATCGTCGAAAGCTGCGTCATAAAGATAATCATCGTCAACCCCACATACACGACAAATGGAACCAGATTGCACCACAGAGCTGTTGTTGGATCATTAAGCCATGCATGGGTCAGTTTCTTTAACCCTACCGCATTCAACATATTGTTCAAAAGTCCTACGTCCACATGGTAAATAAAATACCACAAAAATGCAATGGCTGTGGTTGAGATCACATTAGGTATAAAATACATTACCCGAAATACCTTCCACCCTCTTGGTTTTCGATTCAGCAAAAGTGCCAACAAAAGCCCAAAAGGGATATGAAGGAGCAGTGCCGATAAAAGCCACACAATCGTGTTTTTCACTGCTGTCCGGAAAATCGGATCCGAAAACACATATTCAAAATTCTCAAATCCCACGAATGTCTTTGGTCCTAAACCATCCCACTCAAAAAAACTTATATAGGAAAGATAAGCCAATGGGAATAGGAAAAAGGCAAACACCAATATACAGGCGGGAAGTAAATACAACAGTCTTTGTTGTCCTTTCATAGTACACGCTCCTTCTCTTTCCTTGGGTTATCTACTTATTTTCTGCCGCAAGCTGTTCAATGAATGCATCCGGCGTGAGCCTGTCAAGGGCAAGCTCTTCCAACAGGGACGGCAGCTTCGAATTGGCTGCTGTGCTTAAGTTTCTCTGGATATTTACGGTACTCTCCTCAGCGTTCGCGTTCAGAGCGAGGTATTCTCCCAGAAGCCCGCCTGTTCCCTGTACATCTGGATCTTCCATATCAAGCTTCGGAGAAAGGAACACCGCCCCTTCCAGGGTAAGTTGCTTTACACTTTCCTCAGAAGTAATGTATTTCATAAAGGTTACGATAGCCTCCGCCTTTTCCTTATCATCTGTCTTTGCAGCTGCCCATGGTGTTTGTGCATCTGTAATCACATAATTTTCAGATACGGTTCCGTCTCCAAAAGTAGGCGCCTGAGCAATTCCAATCTTATCCTTGATATCGTTACCAAGAGAGCCAATCAGCCAAGGTCCGTCAATTACCATCGCAGTCTTACCAGATGCAAAATTATTCATTGCCACAGAATAGTTTGCTCCTATAGCATCTCCTGTCGTATAATTCCAGAACTCTTTCAGCTTTGCAGCTGCCGCCTTCATCTGTTCAGTATTGATATCGCCGCCCTTGTTCAGTGCATCCACACCTGCATAGCCTGCCGCAAGATATGTAAACAGATTACAGGTATACCATGCATCATCTGCCGTGTAAAGGGAAATTGGTGTCACACCGCTGTCTTTAATCTTTTTTGCACGCCTCCAAAAGCTCGTCCCAGGTTTTTGGAAATTCCGTAATTCCAGCTTTTTCAAATACTTCTTTATTATAATAGAAAACTGCTCCTGCCTTTTCAAAAGGAATAGATGTAATCTCTCCGTCTATGGTCAGATTTTCAAGATCTCCCTCTCCAAATCTAGCTCTCCACTCGTCATCCATATATTCCGAAAAAGTCCATCAGTTTTCCTGACTTCTGTCTCGATAAATCGTTAGGATTAAAATTATAATGAAAAATATCCGGCGTTGTGTCAGTGGAAATCATGGTTTTTACCTTTTCCTGATATGCTGGGAAATCGGGATTAATTGTAACTTTTACTTCAATCTTTCCCTCATATTCCTTATTAAATTCCTGTATCAGTTTGTCCAAAGCCGCTCCTCTTTCGCTGTCGGTGCTCCAGCTATGATACATGTCCAATACAATTGCACCCGTATCTGTTTTTTCTGTTTCTTTCCCCTGACTGCCACATCCTGTCAGCATAGTAATGGTCATTGCCGCTGCAAGCAGCATGCTTGTAATTCTTCTCTTCATAGTAAATCCTCCTTTTGTTTTTGCTTTCTTTTATCATACTATTCTGTCCGGCGCCTGGACAGAGAACAGCCTCTATGTTATCACCTTCAAATACCGCTCCATTCCTGAGATTCCAGCTGAGTAGATCCAACCCAGAGTTCCCCAGATATCTCCCTTTTCAATCATTCCCTCATCCATTCCCTGAGGGCAGATTCCAAATCCCTCCGGCTGCATGCCACTATCGCAAAAGCCCATGGTATCTCCAGACCATGACAGAATCTGTTGGGTTGCAATGCTGATATCTTCTGCCATTTCTATAAGAAATGATTCCTCTGCTTCTTTCCCAAGCAAGTATAGCTCCCGGATATGGAAGAGCGAGTATATGTCAACCACACCACCGCACCAGATGGAATTAATGGCTCCCATTCCCTTCGTACAAAATCCTCTGGAAAAAGAATATTTCCTTTTCTCATAGGTGCGTTCCAGATATAATTCCATGTAACAAACTGCTTGGCAGCGCACAGTGCCCCTTCCAGATATTCTGGAGACTTTGTCATCTGGTAGAGATGATACAGACCTGCCATCATATATTGGGAGGCCTCCTTATCCACGACATTGGGATTATCCATGGTTCCGCCTTGGTAAAGTTCCCATCTCACCTCATGCTCCAATGCATAATTGCCCGCTTTTTTAGCCGATTGAAGGTATTTTTCCTCGCCCAGGCAGTTTGCCAGCGCACACAAAAACATTACCGGAATAATCGTAGAAGCTTTTCTCCCTCTGTCATTTTCTTCCGTAGTGTAGTCCTCCCGATCATTCATATACACTGGCTCTCCGGTCATGGAATAAGCCCGACACCAGGAGCCATCCGCATTCTGCTTCTCTAACAGAAAATTGGCAAAGCGTATAACGCTCTCCAGCCACTTTTCCTTTTTTACTCCTTTTTTTCCGATACCAAAGATATGCCTCCAACAAATCCAGCATTGGCTCTGTCATAGTTCTCAAATAATTGCCCTTACATTTTTCGTAGTACATATAGTGCAACCGAGGCGCTGAAGCATCTCCGAAGGACGCAAAGGGCGCTCCCTTTTCTGTATCGTACAATGAGTACACCCACCCATTTTCCGTTATACAGTAATTCACAAAGAAATCTATGACCCTCTCAGCTTTCCTGAAATAGTCCTCACTATGCATTGCCAGATCAAGCGCAATATTAAGCTGACGTCCGGTAAATCCGTATTCCAGAATATGCGTGTAAGTCTTATGTGGAATCGTGTGGAAAGACGTCCCGAATCCGGAAGGTTCCGACTCATACCCATATTCAGGGTCGAAATCGAAGAAAAAACCCGCTCCATCCGGACCAAATTCCCGGTAAGTTCTGCCTACACACTTTCTTCGGAGTTGTATTCCCTCTTCCCTAGAAAAAGGCAAGCGCACTGTCTTCTCTCCTCTCTTCACAAGCCGCCGCGAAAGTTCCTGATATTCCTGATACAGACCATCCGTAAAGGTTTTGCATTCTTTGTGTGCCACCCTGTATTCCAAAACAAGTTCTATCTGTTCCTCCTCCAACGGATAGAATGCCTGTGCAGGAGTCTCCATTGAATCAAGCGCCACACTTTTTTTTCCCGTTCCTCATAAGGCCAGCAGAGTTTTACATAAGCTGCTTCCCCGAAGCCATACCCTATGGACGTAGTCTCTGTTTTATGCAGGTACCTGCCCTCTCCACGTTTCCGCTCTTCCTTTTCTATATATTTTGCAGGGTTCATCTTCTGCACAACCGTTGATTTCTTATGATCCTCATCAAATAAAAGCAGCATCACTCCTGTCAGGCGATCCTCCATAAAGGAGTGATATGTACTTTCCTCTCGACTTACATATGCACCATATACCGCTGACGGTATTCCCACTCGAAAAATATCCGTTTCCTCTCCAAACTCAAGGTACATTGATAGTGCAATTCCTTCCTTCTTTCCAGAAGCTTCCTTTCTCTTTCCCACAATTCTTCTTGTGATAAAATATTCCTGATTCTCTTCATCACTTTCTTCTGTTTTTTTTACCATGTCTCTTACAAAAAAATGATACCCCGCCAGTTCAAATTCATACTTTTGTCCTCTTCCATCTTTTTCAGGCTCAATCTGTCTTTTTTCTCCCGTCTTGGTCTCTGCCAGAAGCTTTCCAAGTTTCATTTGCATCTACGCTTCCTCCTTCCTCCTTATATCTACATTATATATAACTCCAAACAAAAAACCCCTAGAATTCTATCCTGTTTTCAACACTTTTTTTACTTTTCATGCGTTTTCATTTATTTTTTCGTCTATTTGCACAAATTATGTGTCAATGATTCTGGTTTTGTTTTTGTAAGCATAGCTTCTGTCTTTCCATGTTTCTGGCAAGGCTTCTTCCGATACACGATTTAAACAACTAATCCTGTACAGAAACAATTTTGCCGAACAACTCTCATAGAAAGTGGTTGCAATCTTTTTTTATTTACGCTATAATAATAATATGTGTTTTGCAGACATAGTACATCGGTAGTATATCAGCTTCCCAAGCTGAGGAGGCGGGTTCGATTCCCGTTGTCTGCTTACCTTAAAAGCCCGGTAGAATCCGTTATGGATTTTACCGGGCTTTTATTTTATCTTTGGTGGTCAGCCCCCCGCCGCACTTTTCGCATATCATAATAGAGCTTGAAGCGTAATCCTATTTCCAATATCCTCCTATTGCAGAGTTGTTACATAATTGTTACAATTCTTTTGTGCTTAGCTAACACAAATAAAAATAAGGAGGACGAAACTATGTGCTTTAACTTCAATAGCTGTTCCGAGTTATTTACTGCTCTTTGCAAATACTTTAACCTCGGATGTTAATTACCCACAGGATAAACGATGCAGATTCTGACATCCGCATCATAAAACACAGGATGTAACACATCCCAAAAGCGCCGGCACCGATGAACTTCACCCATCGGTGCCGGCGCTTTTTATGACGGCTCATTCTAATTAACATATGGAAACACTAATATGATTCGATACTCCTGATTTTCCTTTTCCACAATGCATTCCCCATTCATTTTTTTCATCATATTTTTGATATTCTGTATTCCAATTCCATTACTTTCAACTTTCTCTTCCGGCAGGCGCACTCTGTTTTCAAACAAAATGCCTACCCTGATCCTTTTCTTTCCTGGAAAAAATCCTGACAGCCTCCCCAGGGTCTGCATATTTGATGATGTTTGATGTCACGTTATCCATAATGCGTATCATATAATCTGTCGATATGCTTATCTTCTGCTCCACCCATTCTACATCAAAATCTACAGTAAACCCTTTCTGTTCCAGATAATTACATGTTTCAGAGAACAAATCAAAAAAAACGGTCTCAAATAGTTCCGGTTCTTCCAACTCTATCTCCTCGTCCCCGGCAACAAGAGCATACTCAAACAGATGATCCACCAGTTGTTTTAACCGATATGCTTTTTTGTTTATCTTTTCACATATTCTTTCCGCTGCTCTTCTGTTTTATACTGTTCTTTCTGAAGTATTTCCGAATATAGCATGATTGCAGTAACCGGTGTTCTGATATCGTGTGACATTTCTGTCACAATCCGCTGATTTTCCTTCATCATTTCCATTTCCTGATTCAACAGACTCTGGAACGCAATCCGCATATTTTCAATTCCCTCTGCTAGCATGGCCAATTCATCTTTCCCCTTGACCGTGATGGAATAATCAAGGCTACCACCTTCCAGAATAGCAATTTCATCGCTTAGTTTTAAAATATACTTCATTTTCTTTCGGATTCCAAGCAGAACAATGCTAAGAAAAACAGCAAACGAAAGACAGATTGATGCCACCAATAGCCAGTTATATAGCTGATAGCTGAAACTTCCGGATATCATGACTTCCACCGTTATATCCGACAATTCCAGATTATAATAGCTTTCCCACGGATAATTACCCGCCGCAATTTCGCTTACGCTGACATCTTCCTTAGGATAATCAGAATCATATATCTGGATTTGATCCTTATATATTCTGACATATATCATCTTCTGCCTTTGAACCCATGTATTAAGCTGTGCTATATCACTCGATGAAATATGCTCTGCCGTCACATATTTCTGCATCTTAGCAAGATATTTCAGGTTTTGTTTTTCTACATAAGCAGAGTTTTCCAGATAATAGTCAAGAACATAGTTTCCCGTCGAATAAAATATCTGAAAAAAAACGATTGCTGCAATCGCTGCGCCGGTTAAGAGATACAGCAACTGTACATAAATAGAATGATTCTTACTTACTATCTGTGTCAAATTTATACCCCTTTCCCCATACCGTTTTTATATATTTTGGGTTTTTAGGGTCATCCTCTATTTTTACCCGGAGTTTTCGGATATGTACCATTACCGTGCTGTTACAGGAATAGAAATAAGGTTCCTGCCACACACTCTCATAAAGATTTTGTGCAGAAAATATTTTTCCGGCATGCTGCATCATAAGCAGCAGAATATGATATTCGATATCTGACATATCTTTCATCACACCGTCTATATAGACCTCGTTGAACTTTTCATGAATTTTAATTCCATTCAGTGTCAGATACGAGTTTTCATTCTCATCCCATTCGCAGCTCCTTCCTCTGTATACATTATAACGCCTCAGTAATGCTTTCACACGCCCTAAAAGCTCCGCATAAGAAAACGGTTTTGCGAGATAATCATCCCCGCCTGCCATAAGACCTATCAGCTTATCTGATTCCTGTGCTTTCGCCGTCAAAAAAAGAATCGGCACATTCGATATTTTACGGATTTCCTCACAAGTTCGAGTCCGGACATACCAGGCATCATAACGTCAAGTATTACAAGATCCACTTCATCATTCAGACAATAAAGCCCCTGTCTTCCATCTTCCGCTTCCATAACAGCATATCCTTCACTCTCGAGTAAAATCCGCACCCCATCACGAATATCCGCATCATCTTCGACAATTAATACCTGCTCTTTTTTTCATGCTTTGTCCTCTCCTGTCACATTCTTAATGTATAACATAACAGATTTGTAATAAACCGTAAACGCTTAGCCTGCTTTCTTGATAACTTTCATTTCCCGGACCGCTTTCTGCTCGTATATTTTGTATTCCTTATCCCATGTGCGGTATGTTTTTCGCCTCTGTGATCTGGGAAAGTATAATTTTGGGTCAGATAATTGCCAAGGTATCGTGTAACCTTATCTGCTCCCGAGTAATTTAGATGATCTCCGTTGTCAAGACTGTCTGTCTTCCAGTTAATCCCTATTTCTTCCGTCTTCAAGTTTAAATCCAGAAAATCCAGCCCCTTTTCCCTTGCGTATGCCTCTATACTGTTATGCCTCGCATAATTACAGTTTATTGGAGACGGAGTGCTTACCAGCAACAGTTTCGTTCCATTTTTTCACACAGTTTTCTTATTTTTTCCAGATAGAAACTGACAATTTTTGAAATTTCTTCTTTCTGGTCATTTTTCTGCATATATTCCCCCTGTTCGTACGGAACAGTCTCGCAGCGAAATGCAAATCCCTTATAATTCTCAGCAGGATATTGTTTTTCGGATAATATGGATTTCCAAATATCATGTCCTTGAAATATTGGAATATAGCGATAGCCAATCTCACCCAGGCAATCTTTTACTTCTGATGACAAATTTTTGCACCGGAACACCATATTCGTCTCCAGAATAACAAGCTTGGGGCTCTGGGTTTCATATGCTGCCTGCAGCATATGAAAAGCTTCCTGCATTCTCTGACCGGTCTGTCCACACACATACCCTGTCATTCCGTAATCGCCCCACCACGCCATCGGGGAAATGGACGTCATACCCAGACTGTCCCCTAATACAATGATATCCACGCTGTTTTCTGGCTCCCTTAATATCCGGAAAATGCTTTTATTTCGATCCAGTACATAGCTGTCATTCGCAACCATTAAATTCACTATTCTTTCCGATACACCCACCAGAAGCAGCACCAGTATCATCATAAAAAGTATATTCTTTGAAATAATTTTTTTGAAATATTTAAAATCCTGCATAAATCATATCCACCTGCTGATAGCCCATTCCATATGCGCCCAGAATCAATACCGCAAAAATCAAGGCGTAATAAAGCGTCCACCTGACCGGAAGCCACAATTTCCGGATTCCTTCCTCTCCCAGCAGCTTTTTCTCTTTTATAATTCCGACAACTGCAACAACAATACAACCGGCAATAACCACAAAATAATCCAGCCGGTCAAGTCCGACCGACATTAAAATTCCTCTTATTTCCTTCTGCCGTGCTACAATATTCTCAAAACTCTGAATATTATTTCCCTTAAAAATGCTGAAAAACATGCTCATTCCTGCCTGAAGTCCGTTTGCCCTGAAGAAAAGTTCCCCTGTAAAAATAATAAGCCACGTTTTAAGAGTCTGTAATATTCGATACGGCAGGGCATTCTTATCCAGATGACATATTTCCAATATGTTATCTCTCAATGGTTCTACTGCCACTTCAGCAAGCAGTATTACAAAATAGTACATTCCATAAAAAATGTAACTCCATCTTGCCCCATGCCATAAACCATTGCATATCCAGACCGGGAATAGACACAGCGCCGATATGCCCAGCTTTGTTAAATATTTTCCACAATGCTTCTTTCCAAATTTATTCCACTTTTTTACAATGCCAGACACAGATACCGGATAAAACACATACGTTTTAAACCAGACACCAAGCGTAATATGCCATCTTCTCCAGAATTCCGCCGCGCTTTTGAAAAAAACGGTTGTCTGAAATTTTCCGGAAGCGTGACGCCAAACATTTTCCCACTGCCGATAATGATATCCATGCAGCCGGAAAATTCCATGTATAGCTGGGTGGTGTAAGCGATTGCCACGATAACAATCATTTCTCCGTAATGATACTGATAATTATTAAAGATTACATCCACAAGAAGATACAGGCGGTCTGCTATCAGCAGCTTTTTGAAAAGTCCCCAGAAAATTCTTACACTTCCCTGCGCCAGATTTTCCATCGTCAGGGGATTTCCCTCAAATAACGTATCTGCTGTCTGCGCATACGAACTGATCGGACCTTCCATAATTTGTGGAAAAAAGCCCAGAAAAAGAGCGATCTTTCCAGGATGCCTGAACACCTCCACCTTTTCCCAATATACATCTGCCATATATCCAATTGCCTGCAGCGTATAAAATGATATGCCAACCGGAATGAGCATCTGCTTTGTACCCAAAGTCAGACTGCTTCCTCCTTGTGCCAGAAGCACATTCACATTTTGGATAAAAAAGTTATAATATTTTAAATATGCCAGTATTCCCAGAAGAACGCATATTCCAAATACTAATATCACTTTTTCTTTCTTTTTATAAGCTTTTTTTATAGTGCCTGCCTCGGTCCTCTGCATTCCTGCTGTTTCATCATTACATTTTGTTTTTATCCATGAAATCCATACTGTAATGTAATGCGTGAATAACGTTGTTCCTAACAGATAAAGCACCAGTTTTCCACTACATATCCAGAAAAAAAGGTAGCCGGCTGCCAGCAGCGTAATCCATCTGCTTTTTTTCGGCGTCAACTGGTAGAGCAGAAGGACAGCCGGCAAAAACAGAAGCAAATATATCCCTGTATGGTATGCCATATCAACTCTCCTGTAATTTTGTTATCATTCTCCACATGGCATTGACTGAATTAAGATTTTCAGGAATAATTTCTGACGCATCTATCTCAATCTGGAACTGGTCTTCCAATTCGGAGATCAGGGATATTACCATAAAAGAATCCATAATCCTGTCATCGATCAATTTTTCTTCCTTATCCCATGCAATACTACTGTCTATTTCCATTAAAATATTCATCAACTTTTCCATTATTTGTGATCCTCCATATTCCATTTGTAAGTTTCCTGCTTATTTCGTGCCAATTTAAAGCCTTCCTTTTCACTGTAAAACACTACCGCAGGCAATTCATGGCTCAGGAACAATGACATTCCCTCTGTCATCGCGTAGGCTCCTGCATTTTCAAAAATAATAACGCTTCCCTCCCCGGGAGCTGTCAGCTCAATATTCCGAACCAGAACATCATTCGCTGTACAAAGTGCCCCACAGATGGTCCATTTTTCTTTTTTTCCTTCTCTTCCGTCTGGATACATTCTGCACTTCGGCTGGTACATTCCCCGAATTTGCCCATCATACTGAATCTGATGCATTCCTCCGTCCACAATACAATAATTCCTGTCATTATTTTTCTTACACTCGTGAACACAGGTAAGATAATATCCACATGATGCAACAAACGCACGTCCCATTTCCAGCATTACCTTTCCTTTCCATTTCATTCCAGATATTGCTGTCTTAATTACTTCTATATCCGCTTCTAAAGTATCTTCCTGATCTTTAAAATAAGGCACTGCTATTCCGGGACCGTATTCTAATTCACTCATTGTAAATCCATACTTTTGTTCTATCTTCCAGCAAAATTTATCCAGATACGCAATTTCTTTGCTAAATTTTTCTGCTGTTTTTTTCTGTGTTCCTGAGAAAAAATGTATCCCGCAAACTTTAATCATTGGAAACTGATCCCTTGAAGCAATTATTTTTTCAATCGCCTCCTCATCCATACCAAACTGATTTCCGCTTGTCAGTCTCAGATATACGTTGATTTTCTCACCGTGTGTACTGCTCCAGTTTATGTAGCTGTAAAGCTGTTCAACGGATTCTACCGTATAGCGGCATCTCCCCCCGTATATGTTCAATATCTCAGTAATATCTTCCTTTTTCTTTAGAACTCCGGATATCAGCAATTTCTCCGCTTCTATCTGCAATTCTCTGCAAATCTCAAATTCACCCATAGAACATACTTCAATTCTGTCTGTGACTTTCGACATTGTACATGTCAGAAAAGGATTTGCTTTGATTGCAAAACACAGTCCTGCGCTTTCCCTAAACCTGTCCCTAAAATAATCTGTCTTTCTTTTTACTTCATCTATGTCAAATACATATAACGGGGTTCCGTATTTTGTAATTGCATGTTCAAACTTTTCCAAATCCATCACGTCACCACTTCCTGTCGTTTTCCAAAGTAATTCCGATCTATTTTTCCATTTTTATTTAATGGCATATGCGCAACCTGGACAATAGTATGTGGAATCATATACTGAGGAAGTTTTTTCTTCAGACCATTTTTTATTTCTTTTGACTCTGCTGTTCCAAAATAAAAACCTACCAGTCTGTTTTTCTTAGTATTCATAACGCAGCAACTATTTTCTACTCCGTCCAACTGATTCAACGCATGCTCAATTTCCTCCAGTTCAATCCGATGTCCCATATGCTTTATTTGGAAATCTTTTCTCCCGGAAAAATACAACTCACCTGCCGCACTGTAATATCCCAGATCTCCTGTACAATAGTACCGCACCATGCCGTCTGCAGTTTCCATCCACCGGAATTTTTTTCTTGTTTCCTCCGGATTATGATAATATTCTTCTGCGAGCGACTCACCTGACACACAGATTTCACCGTTTTTTTCTGCCGTTGAAATCTCTTTTCCTTCATCATCCATAAGAAATACTTTTCTTCCGTCAAAGGCTTTCCCAAGCGGCAGAATCTCATCATCTTCAAATATTCTTTTTACCCTGTAATAAGTGCAGTTGCAGGTAATCTCCGATGGTCCATACAGATTCACAAACTCCGCCTCCGGCAGTGCAAGCTGCCACTGCCTCAGCTGTTTTACCGGCATTACTTCTCCGCTGAACATTACCCGCTTTACTTCTATCGGTATTCTATATTTCAATCCGTGCAATGCTGAAATGAGCGTAAGCGCCGATACCGCCCAGATCAGGGTATTTACATGCTTGTTGCACAAATAATCCAGCAGCACAGGTGGTACAGAAAATAGTTTTGTCGGAATTATAACAAGTGTCGCTCCCGTCATCAGACACGTATAAATATCTTTCACTGATACATCAAAATCAAACGGAGCCTGGTTTCCGATGACATCCGTCTCTGCGAACCGGAATGTATGAATAAAATGTGTAATGAAATTTATTACTGATTTATGGCTTACCACAATCCCCTTTGGCACTCCGGTAGAGCCTGAAGTAAAGATTCCGTATAAACGGTCATCCGCTGTGCATGCTTTACGTACTGCAAGAAGTTTTCTTTCATCAATCTGCTCTTTCATAATGTCTTTCAACAGACATTTACATTCTCCATAACCCGTTTGTTCCAGAAGCGCTTCATTTTCTGCCGGTATGATGATAATTTCAGGTAGCAATGTATGAAATATTTCGCATAATCTTTCGATCGGCTGTTTGGGATCCACCATTACATAAAAACATCCTGCATACACTACTCCAAACATTGCAGCCAACGTAACTGCGCTTTTTTCCGCCAATATCACAACCGGTTTTTGTCTGCCTGTTCTTTTGCACAATGCCGTCCCGATGCTTTTTGACATTTCCTGCAATTCCAGCCACGTCATACAAATATTCCCGTCATCAACCGCTGTTTTCCAAGCATTGCATACTGTTGTTCTTTCCAAATAGTCCAGTATGTTTTTCACAAATATCGCTCCCCTAATAAAGTTTTATGTAGCAATCAGCTACGTATCACATTATTATCTTTATTTCTTATCAATTTCTAAATCAAACCTTAACAAATCTAAATCTTACAAAAAGAAAGCGCCGGCACCGATGAACTTCACACATCGGTGCCGGCGCTTTTTCTATTCTACACTCTTTAACGCTTCCACCGGATCAATTTCATCCAGGGAGCGGTTCGTCAGCAGATCCACCAGGATCGCAAACAAAAATGAGAGGCCTGCCGCCATGGCATAGCTTTTCCCGTGAAGGGACACCGCCAGATAAATCGACGGCATGTTCAAAACATACGTTAAGGTCTGCGCAAACGCATATCCCAGCGGAATTCCGCAGACAATGCCGATCGCCGTGAGTATCATGGTCTCTTTGTTGACATACAGATGCACTTCACGGTCAAAAAATCCCAGCACCTTAATCGTCGCCAGCTCTCTGCTCCGCTCGGAAATATTCGTCGTAGACAGCGTAAATAAAACCACGAACGCGAGCGCCGCCGCCATGATAATCACAATGTAGACCACCATATTGATCAGGGTGAACGCATCCGAGAACTCATCCGAAAGCTCCTGCTTGCTGGTGTAGGACACGATACCCTCTTTTCCGCCGAGATCATCTGCATAGGCAATTTCATCTGAACATGTTTCAGACAGCTTTAAAAATACTCCGTTCGGTTCATAATCGCCAAACAGCGATTCATAGGTTTTCTCTGTCATATAGACGTTATTGCCGAGGTAATTGCGGACGAGACCGCTTACCGTCACTTCCCGCTGATTCAGATCCTGATCCTGAATCTCCACCTGATCGCCGGCCGCAAACCCAAGCACATTTGCCGCATTCTGCGTCACCAGAATCTCGCCGTCCAAAAGGCCGATCTCCTCATCCTTAAGATTGTACAGACCAATGTACTCTGCAAGAGGCTCATCCCCCGGCACGACAATCATCTGTGCCTTTTCTTCCTTCCCGGCAGCATTCTTCAGCTTCACCGTGGAAATCTGCACGTTCAGCGCACTTTGCACATTCGGATCCCCATTTACATAGGAAAGAATCTTGTCATTGTCGGATGCTGCCCCCGCCGCCATGACATCATACCGGTACACATTCTCATACTGGCGCGGCAGCAGGTCTGTCACCGAATCCCTCACCGCGAATCCGAAAAGTAAGAGCGCCATGCATCCCATAATTCCCGCTACGGTCATGAAAAGACGCTTTTTATAGCGGAACAGGTTGCGGGCGGTCACTTTATTGAGAAATGACAGGCGCTTCCATACCGGCGTGATGCGCTCCAGCAGTACGCGGGAGCCTGCGCGCGGCGCTTTCGGCCGCATCAGAACTGCCGGCATGTGTACAAGTTCCGCTTTACATGCACAGGCGGTAGCGATGACAATTCCGGCCGCAAAAAGTGCAGCTCCGCCACATCCGAGCAGCGGCATAAAGCGCAGCAGATATTCCGGGAACAGATACATCGTATCAAAAATCCGGAAAATAATCTCCGGCAGAAGAACAAATCCGCACACATTTCCCAGAATTCCGCCGGACACACTCGCCGCACATGCATACACCAGATATTTTCTGCGGATCTCACGATCCGTAAAGCCGAGCGCTTTGTAGGTTCCAATCAGACCGCGGTCCTCCTCCACCATACGGGTTATCGTCGTCAGGCTGATGAGAATGGCAACAACGAAAAATACCATCGGGAACACCGTACCGATCGCCTCAATCGACGCCGCATCGCTCTTCACATTGGCATAACCGCTCAGAGACGTGCGATCCTGTACATACCACTGTGTCATGTCAATGTCCGCAATCTTTTGCTCTTCCTCCGCAATCGTCTCATTGAAGTCCGCAAGATTTTCTTCATATTCTGCCTTGCCGTCCGCGTATTCCGTCTCACCTTCAAGCAGCTTTTCCCGTCCTTCGGCGAGATTTTCCTCACCGTCCTTTATCTGCGCCGCAGTCTCCTGTTCCTTTTGCGCCAGCTGCGCCTCGCCTTCGGAAAGCGCCATACTGCCGTTCTCCAGCTCTGCTCTCTTATCGGCAATCTGCGATTTTCCGAAGATGATCTGTGCTTCCCCTTCGTTCAGTTCGTTCCATGCCGCATCAAACTGCTGCCGTGCCGTCTGTTCTGCCGTATCCAGCTGCGCCTGTGCCTCGCCGAGCGCCTGGATTGTCGCCCGCACATTTCCCAGTCCCATTGCAAGCTGTACCAGCTGATCGGCTGTGGGTTGCTGCAGCGCCTCCAAAAACGCACTCTGGCTGTCCGCCACCAGTCCCGGCACCGCCGCCTGTGCCTGCGAGGCATCCTGCTCTGCGACCACCGCTCTTGCTACGGGTAAATACGCCTCCACTGCCGCCTGCACATAGGCGTCCCAGGCCTCAGCGGGCCATGCTTCCCCGTACGCCTGGATGACCTCCTGCGCCTGCGCTTCCAATGCCGCCTCCGTCTCCGCTGCCTGTTTACTGCTCTCTGTAAGCTGTGCGCGTGCCGCGTCTAACTGTGCATAGGTTTCCTCTTCCTTTGCCGAAAGCGTCTGCTTACCGGATGCCACCTGCGCCTCGCCTTCCGAAAGCTGCTGCTCCGCTGCATCCAGCTGCGCGCTGCCATCGGCAATCTGCTGCTTTCCCGCGGCAATTTCATCTCTCGCTTCCGCAAAACCATCCTCCGCCTGCTGTTTTTCCGCATCAAATTCCTCCTGGCCGTCGGAAAGTTCCTGCCAGCCCTTATCCAGCTCTGCTCTCGCATCGGAAAGCTGCTGCTCTGCCTCAGCAAAGGACTCTTCCGCCTCCGCTTTCGCATCCGCAAGCTTCTCTTTCGCCTCATCCGTGACTTCCACGTACCGTGCCTGCTCCCGATTTTCCTTAATCTGCGTTTCAATCGCATCCGTCACCTGTGCGACCTTTTCCTCATAGGCATCGGAATAGCAGAACAATTCTGCAGCACCATCGACGGTAAGGCAGACTTGTGTGTAAATATCGCTGTCTGCCGCCTCCGGCAAGATGAACACAGTGTCATCCTCCGACTGCCCGGAGCGGAACGCCGTCGCTCCCTTTGCATTGTTGACATCCTGCACATCCACCACAATTCCCGTTACGGTAAAGCGGCTGCAGAGCAGCGAAGACTCCTCATCATCTGTTGTATCCACCGCGATGACATCCCCGATGCCGCATCCCGTCTCATCCGCAAACGCGGTTGTAACGGCGGTCTCATCCGCCGCCTCCGGCAGCCTGCCGGACAACACATACGGCTGATTGATTCCCCTGTCATTTAACGTGCAGACCGCAATGCTGACCTCATGATCATTTACTTTCGCATGTACCGTCTCACTGTAGACGCCGACCGCATCCATGACACCGTCCAGTGCCTTTAGGGCATCCACATCCTTCTCCGTAAGTCCGAGCGTCGAGACGACACTGATATCGTACAGTCCCTGTCTGTCATAAAACTGATCTGCCGAATAGCGCAGATCCATGCAGGCAGCCCGCAATCCGGTAAGCATTCCGACACCCAGAATCGTGATCAGCATGATGGAGAAAAACCGTTTTTTCCTCCTTGCGGATTGCCCTCCATATCTCCTTATTATATGCACTCTTCATCAGTATCCCTGCCTTTCTCTTCTGCCCCGCTACCACTCGATCTCCGCGATCGGCGTAGGGTGCGCATTGCAGGTAATCTCTGTCACCTTTCCGCTCTTAAAGCGGATCAGGCGGTCAGCCATCGGTGCCAGCGCAGAGTTGTGCGTAATCAGAAGTACCGTAATCCCATCCTTCCGGCAGGTATCCTGCAGCAGCTGCAGAATCTGTTTTCCGGTATTATAATCAAGCGCTCCCGTCGGCTCATCGCAGAGCAGGAGTTTCGGATTCTTGGCGATCGCACGCGCGATAGATACCCGCTGCTGTTCTCCTCCGGAGAGCTGCGCCGGAAAGTTATTTTTGCGGTCTGCCAGTCCCACTTTTGTAAGCATCTCCCCGGCATCCAGAGAATTTCTGCACACCTGCGCCGCAAGTTCCACATTCTCTATCGCCGTGAGATTCGGCACCAGATTGTAGAACTGGAATACAAACCCAATATCGGTACGCCGGTATCCGACGAGCTGCTTTTTGTTATACTTTGCAATATCTCTGCCATCCACCTTGATCCCGCCCGCAGTCGGCACATCCATTCCGCCTAAAATATTGAGCGCCGTCGTCTTCCCTGCGCCAGAGGAACCGAGAATCACTGCCAGTTCGCCCTTCTCCACAGAAAATGAGGCTCCATCCAGCGCTTTGATCGAAGTCTCACCTGTCTTATATTCCTTCGTTACATTATTAAATTCGATATATGCCATAAAAGGCCGCCTTTCTTCCCAGACTCTGTTTTTTATCTCTATGCAGATTCCATTTTCTATGCCTAATGTACTCCCCGCGCTGCCTTTCATCAATCAACAGATTCTCCGCACGTGTTAAAAAATTGAAGACAACACGTTGTCGTGCTATAATTTACGTGAAGACAAAATGAACACAAATCTTATACCGGGAGGTTTTCATGAAAAAGCAGCCCCATATCACAGAACAGACCAAAAATAATCTGCGGATCGCTTTCTGGTCTCTCTACGCGCAAAAAACGATAGAAAAAATCTCCATCAAGGAGATTACCGAGCTTGCCGGTTACAACCGCGGCACCTTTTATCTCTACTATAATGATGTATATGATCTTCTTCATCAGATTGAGGAAGAAATCCTCGGGAAAATTACAGATGTTCTGAATGATTCTCTGGAAAAAAATGATACCTTTGACCTTTCCGGTCAGATGGGAATTCTTTTAGATCTGATGCAGACATATGAAACCTATGCTGCTGTACTCTTAAGCGATCATGGCGACCCGCATTTTGCGACCCGCCTGAAAGAAGTGGTATGGCCCCTCTTAAACCGTTATTTTGTTCCCTCGGAGGGACATGACGATTACGAGATGGCGCTTCTTGCCGATTTTTACCTGTCCGGCCTTCTCGCCAGTGTCATTCGCTGGCTGCAGAACCCTAAAATGACACTGGAAGAGTTTTTGGATTTTATGGTGAGAACCATTTTCCCTATACCTGGTTCCCCACAATCTTATAGTAGCTGCGGGAAGTCAGCGCAAACACCAGCAGATAAATCAGCAGAAACACCACTGCCGTAGCCGCCACACACAGGGCAAACAGCACGGTATTGTTGAGACTGAACGCCGCCAGAATCCATTTGATCATCGGGAATGCCATGACAACATGAAGTACTGCTGCCCCGATCGGCAGGAAAAATACCGTCAGGATCTGTGTACGGATACTCCGCTTTACTTCGGCATTGCCCATGCCGACCTTCTCCATGATGGCATACCGTTCCTTGTCCTCGTAGCCTTCCGAAATCTGCTTGTAAAAAATGATCAGCACCGTAACCATGAGGAACATCGCGCCCAGAAACAGACCGATAAAAAGCAGACCACCGTTTAAGCTGTAGTATTCATCCCGGTTCTGTGCCCAGCACTCGACATACGTTCTAGAATAAGAGTCCTTTGCATCATCCGACGGATGCCCGTCATTGTATGCGGTAATCGCCGCATGAAGCGTATTTTCCGCTGCCACTTTTTCTTCTGCTGTTCCGTCTATGTCAAACGCCATATTGTATTTGATCTGCAGGCTTACACGCTCCTCGTCCCAGTTCTGTTTCAACTCCGTAAAAATCTGCCCCAGCGCCTCCCTATCCGGCACAATCATAAATACACTGTCGTCTGCCATGTCATCCAGATAATCGTGATCCGTCTCAGGATATGCGCAGATCTGTTTTACCTGATATGTCTCGTTGTCGAGCGCCAACATCCCTTTTTCACAGGCAGAGGATGCCGCCAGTGCAATCTCTCCGCTGCCAAGTTCCCCGACCATTTCACCGGTATAATTCTCCCAATCGGATTTTGGCAGAATCGTGAGCAGCACCACATCACTAATACTGTAATCTGTGCCTGCCCCGATGCCGGTCACGGAAAATCCATCGTCCGTGCGCACCGCGGTCAGCGACATGTTCAACATGGCGCTGTGCCCCGTCAGTACCCGTCCGGAATCCTTCAGGGATGCTTCCGCCAGGGCATCCACTTCCTCTGGATGTTCCGGCATTGCATTATAGTAGGACACCACAGACACCTCATGTGCAAAACGCCGTTTTAGGGCGTCTTCCACTCCCAGATACATACACAGGGTGGTAGAAACCGTCACCAGAACCATCGTCGACAGAATACAGATATTGGCAAGTCCCACCGCATTCTGTTTCATCCGGTAGATCATACCGGAAACCGTCGTAAAATGTCTTGATTTGTAATAATAGTTTTTATTTTTCCGAAGCAGTTTGAGTACGGCAATACTGCCCGCAGTAAACAGACAATACGTTCCCAGAATCACAAGCAGCACCGCCACAAAAAACATGGTAATGGCAGAGACTGCGTCCGCCACCGTAAGCGCCAGATAATAGCCGCCGCCGAGTGCCGCCGCTCCGATCACCGCCAGCAGCACTTTCGTCTTCGGCTCCCGCTCTCCCGTATTGGCGCTATGCAGCAGTTCCATCGGATTGGAAAGCTTTATCTGCATAAAGTTATAGAAAAGTGTGACCGCGTATATACAGCCGAAAAGCACCAGCGTGTGGCGGCATCCCGTCAGCGAAATGGTAAACGGAACGCTCTGGTTGAATCCTGTCATGCGGTACAAAAGCATCGTCATCAGCTTGCCGAATGCAATGCCGAACAACAGGCCTCCGCCGATCGTAACCGCCGCCGTAAACAGCATTTCCAGAAAAAGCACCCTGGCGATATGTTTCTTCTCCATCCCAAGTATATTGTATACGCTCAATTCCCGCTTGCGCCGCTTCATGATGAAGCTGTTGGTATAAAACAGGAAAATCGCCGCGAACAGTCCGACAATGATCACTCCGAGCAGCAGCGTTACCGCCACATAGGCGCCGCCTCTCATCTGCTCCAGCCCCGGGTTATCCTGAATGGACATTACCAGATAGAACATCGCTGCCGAGAACACCCCCGCCAGAAGGTACGGCAGGTAAAGCTGTCTGTTATTGCGGATATTGACTGCTGCCAGTTTGACATATAACTTACGCATGATAGCCTCCCTCTTTGCCGGTGGTAAGAACCGTCAGCGTATCCGAAATCCGCACATACAGCTCCTCATTCGTCATATTCCCGCGGTACAGCTGATGAAATACTTCGCCGTCCTTGATAAAAAGAATCCGGTTGGCATGGCTCGCCGCTTTCGTGGAATGTGTCACCATAAGAATCGTCTGTCCTTCCCCGTTGATCGTGCCAAACAGCTTCAACAGTCCGTCGGTCGCCCTGGAATCCAGCGCCCCCGTCGGTTCATCTGCCAGAATCAGCTGCGGACGGGTGATCAGTGCGCGGGCAACCGCCGCCCTCTGCTTCTGTCCGCCGGAAACCTCATAAGGATATTTCTCAAGCAGCACATCGATCCCAAGCTTTTCGGCAATCGGCCAAAGCCGCTCCTCCATCTCCTGCACCGGTGCATCTGCCAGGACAAGTGGCAGAAGAATGTTATCTTTTAATGAAAAATGATCCAGCAAATTAAAATCTTGAAAAACAAAGCCCAGGTTCTCCCTTCTGAATTTGGAAATCTCCCTCTCGCCGAGTGTCACAATGTTCTTATTATTCAACAGCACTTCCCCCGCGGTCGGTTTGTCTAACGCCGCCAGAATATTAAGCAGTGTCGTCTTTCCTGAACCGGACTCTCCCATAATTGCGACATACTCCCCTTTTTCCACGGAAAAATTCAGATCTGCAAGCGTCTGCACCTGATTTCCCCCAAACCTTGTTGTATATATTTTTTTCAGATTATGAACTTCCAGAATAGCCATGTGTCTCTCTCCTTTCCTTGACTGTACCCAGTATAACAAAACAGAGAAATGCAAGCCATTTCTTTGGATTACATTTCTCTGCTGTTTCTTACGTTTTTGTAAGATTCTTCTATGACTCTTCCGGGAAGCCGATCATCACCCGGGTTCCCGTTCCTTCCTGCGATGTGATCGTAAAGCTGTGCCCCAGCTTTTTTAAAATAGTGCTGCAAAGATACAGCCCGATTCCGGTCGATTTCTGGTTGGCATGACCGTTATAGCCGGTATAGCCTTTTTCGCAGACTCTCGGCAGATCCTCCGCGCGTATTCCGATCCCCGTATCGGTAATGGTAAGGGCTCCCTCCTCCATCCCAATCGTAATGCTCCCCTCATGCGTGTACTTGAGCGCATTCGACAACAGCTGTTCGATGACAAAGCCGAGCCATTTTTCATCGGTGAGCACCCGTGCCCCCGTCTCCTCGTAGTGCAGTACGATCTTCTTGCTGATGAAATGTCTCGCATAGCGGCGCACCGCCATCCGGATCACTTCGTCGAGATCTGTCTGCCGCAGCACAAAGTCCGTGGTCTCCGATCCGAGACGCATATACGAAAGCGCCATGTTCACATACTGCTCAATCGCAAACAGCTGCTGTAGTTCTTCATCCTTGCGCTTCTCCCTCTGCCGCTGCAGCCTTTCCCTGTCCGCTCCCAAAGGCTCCTCTGCACCGGGAATATCCGCTTCCTCCTCGATTAAAAGCTTTAGCGCCGCAATCGGCGTCTTGATCTGGTGCACCCACATGGTATAGTATTCCATCAGATCGCGCTTTTCGCTGACTGCCATATTCCAGATACGCATTTTCTCCTCCGCCAAAAGCCCAAGCAGCCGTTGATAATCCTCCTCCAGGATTTCGCCGGGTTCCGGAAGATTCTCCAGCGATACCGTTATTGACTGCCGCAATGCCAGCAGTTCCCTGTGCCGTCTGCCGTAACTTATCCCATCCATCGTCACTGCAAGCAGCAGAATTCCCAGACACAACAGCATGCCGTAGGCAATCTCCCCGGCAGGCACTTCATTTAAAAATAAGACTGCCGTCATCACGATCCCGCAGCCAGTCACTGCGGCAATCCATTTCAGACGGCATTTTATGTAGGATCTTCCTATTTTCTGCTTCATCAAAATCCCCTACCCGATATGGTACCCGATTCCTTTCTTCGTCAAAATAAAATCCGAAAGTCCTGCTGCATCCAGCTTTTTCCGCAGTCTTCCCACGTTGACGGAAAGGGTGTTCTCATCCACAAAGCTGTCGCTTTCCCACAGCTTCGTCATCAACGTATCGCGGGACACGATCTTCTCCTTGTTCTCCATTAACACCTGCAGTATCTTAAGTTCGTTCTTCGTTAAGTCCACCCGCGTCTCCCCGCAGATGAGTGTCGCATCGCCCAGATTTAAGAGTGCGCCTCTATGCTCCAGCACCGTATTCTGCCCCGCAAAATCATAGGTCCGGCGCAAAAGCGCCTGGATCTTCGCGGTCAGCACATCCAGATCGAACGGCTTGGCAATGAAATCATCGCCGCCCATATTGACCGCCATGACGATATTCATATTGTCCGACGCCGACGACACGAAGATTACCGGAACCTTCGACACCTCCCTGATCCTGCTGCACCAGTGGTACCCGTTGTAAAAGGGAAGCTTGATGTCCATCAGCACCAGCTGGGGCGCCGCCCCCGCGAACTCCTTCATGACGTCGGAAAAATCCTCCACGCAGACCACATCATAATCCCAGCTTTCCAGATGCTTTTTTAAGCTTCGCGCAATGATCTCATCGTCCTCCACGATCAATATCCGATACATTCCCTCTCCTTTACCACAGTTCCGCCAGTTCGTAGATCAGCTTCTCGGTCTTCTCCCAGCCGAGACACGGATCCGTGATCGACTTTCCGTAACAGCCGTCGCCGACCTTCTGCGCACCGTCCTCAATATAACTCTCGATCATCAGTCCCTTCACCAGCTTTCTTATCTCTCCCGACATCTTACAGCTGTGCAGGACATCCTTGCTGATCCGGATCTGCTCCATAAACTGCTTGCTGGAATTGGAGTGGTTCGTGTCTATGATGACCGCCGGATGCGCCAGTTCATGCCCCGATTCCCGTGCCTCCTCATAATGTTCCAGCAGATTCTGCAGATCCTCATAATGATAATTCGGAATATTTCTGCCAAACTTGTCCACATATCCGCGCAAAATGGCATGTGCATACGGATTGCCGGTCGTCTTGACCTCCCATCCGCGGTATAAAAACGTATGTCCGTGCTGTGCCGCAATGATCGAATTCATCATGACGGAAATATCTCCGCCGGTCGGATTCTTCATTCCTGCCGGAATTCCCACGCCACTTGCCGTCAACCTGTGCTGCTGGTTCTCTACCGAGCGCGCCCCGATCGCCACATACGACAACAGATCCGAAAGATAGCGGTGATTCTCCGGGTATAGCATCTCGTCCGCACAGGTAAAACCGGTCTCTTCCACCGCCCGCATATGCATGTGACGGATCGCAATGATCCCTTTTAACATGTCCGATTCCCGCTCCGGATCCGGCTGATGCAGCATGCCCTTGTAGCCGATTCCGGTCGTACGCGGCTTGTTGGTATAGATACGCGGAATCATAAAAATCTTGTCCGACACCTTCTCCTGCACCGTGCGGAGTCTTGAAATATAGTCGATCACAGCATCCTCATTATCCGCCGAACACGGACCGATCACAAGGATCAGTTTGTCCGATTTTCCTTCAAAAATATCCCGGATCTCGTCATCCCGCTTCGCCTTGGTGGCTACAATCTGTGCACTGACCGGATGCTGCTCCTTTAACTCCTGCGGTGTCGGCAGCTTCCGTAAAAATTCCATCTCCATTTCCATATCTATTGATCCTTTCTGTCATACGCGCTGTCGCATATGTTATCTTCCGATATTTTCACACTGCAACGCGTTGCAGTGCGAATCCACCTAAGTATGATACAGCTTTATACCGGGACTGTCAACCTCTTTTCACTATAAAACATAAGATTCCGCGTTGATCCGTACTCCGTCAAATGCGTCTTCTTCCTCTTTGGAGCCTTTTTCCGGATCCGTATTGATTCTGGCAACATTTTCGCTGACCATCTGTACCGCCTGCTTCTGCGCCTCGCTGCAGATGATTTCCATACAATCTTTAAACTTCAATTTTTCCTGAATCTGCCCTGCCGTCAGATCATCCTCCAGAATGACCTGCACACAATCCTGTATCGTGATGCCAAGAGGCGTCTCATCCAGCAGATCCGGTCCCACGAACGCTTTCAGGCGGTTCGCAATCTGCAGCCCGCTCCGGACGATCATCAGCTTGTAATCCACATCCAGTGCCAGAAATGCGTCCTTCTGCTCCGGCAGAAGCAGTACCGTCCCGTTGACGTACAGGTACTCGATCTGTGCGAGATACGGTGTGCTGTTTGCATCCAGACTCAGATCGCCGTTAATGTAAAGCTTCTTTCCATATTTGCGCAGAAGCCGCTCATCCAGACTCACGCCGTCTACCTCATCCACATAGGCACATCCATCCGGCACCACGGTAAGCGTTGTCGCAGCCCCCACCAGCGGAACCGCAGCTTCCACGTTGCTCTCCGTCACCAGAAGCTCCTGCGTTTCAAACCGTACCTGCTTTTCGGCGAGTGCCGCTACATCGAGCTTTTCATCCAGGAGAACCACGCGGCGCTCCGCATAATACCGTGCCCCGCTTCTGCCCGCAGCGGAAAATAGACATCAATTTTAGCACTTCCCTTCAATATAATACAATCATCCGGATACACACTTGTTTTTCCGTTGACCTTCATTCTGGTAAGGCCCGCCGAAAGACTTTCCGGGTAACGCACCGAACCGTTGACGATAATCGCAAGGTAATTTTTTAAAAGTTCCTCCGTGCCCGGCCAAATGGCAAGTCCTCCGTTGACCACCAGCACTGTTTTTCTCGCCGGCATCTGGCCACATTTCAGTTCCATCCAGCCGTTCTGCACCTGCACGTCCACATCGCCCTCTGCCTCCACGATATTATCGCCATTCAGCTGGATCGGATACCGGCTCAGATTCCTTCTGGCATCCTCGTTCACCAGCAGCACGTCCGCATTGATCACAACCTCATCGTACGGGTCAAACAGATTCTCGTGCATCTTTCTCGCGTCACATACCTCACAATTCAACAGATAACGTTTCTTTTTCTCCATCCTTTAATCCTCCCACTCTCTCTGCAAATGCTTTCTCGCCGAAGCAAGCCGCATACGCACTGTCGCCGGCGGTATTCCGAAGAGCTCCCCCAGTTCCCTGGAATTGTAGCCTTCCAGATAACGCATGGTAAACAGGATGCGCTCTTCTTCCGGCAGCCCGGAAAGGAGCTGTGCATTTTCCAATTCTCCATAATCCGTGTACCGTGCTTCCTCCGGCAGTTCTGCCATCACCGCCTCCCGGCGCTCACGCCGGAACCGGTCCACAAACAGATTTTTGACCGTCCGGTAAAGCCATGCTCTCCCCTGCGCAAGATCCATGCCGTCCAGCTCCTGCGTATGATGCAGTGCGCGGTAAAATGCTTCCTGCACCAGATCCTCCGCGGCAGATTCGTTCTGTGTCATACGCCTGCACCACCGGATGAGTTCCGCATGATATTTTTCATAGAGATCTTCAATCACCGCTTCCCCTCCTCTCTGACTGCCTTCCTATAGATAACGTTTGACAGCGGGAAAGTGTTGTATTTTTTCAGATTTTTGGACGCTCTTTTTCTCTCTGGTCCAATTCACGCAGAAAATGAAGCGCAAACGGCAGCGAAATGAAGAAGGATAAAATATCGGCGACCGTCTGCGAGACCTCGACGCCGGTCAGTCCCATGGTATTTGACAGCAGAAGCAGTACCGGAATAAAACACAGTCCGCTCCGAAGCA
>VOFG01001308.1_pt1 | contig 110000 bp, 131 predicted proteins | sample 5384171 | NCBI WGS metagenome assembly VOFG01 (sample SAMN12384726, study PRJNA508395) | human gut metagenome | isolation source: healthy gut F | host: Homo sapiens
AATTCAGTCATTTCAATGGGTTTTCTTTATACTCCAATACGCAAATTCTAGCCGATTCGAGTATCTGAAATGTCCCATTCGGTGGCTTTTTCAGAGTCCCTTTAAAAACCACCGATTGCACTATATTTCACTCATTTACAATAATTTGCGCCAATCATTTTTAGGAGCAAAAACATACTTTTGCATACCTGCTTGAATGTAATGGAAACAGCGAAAAAAAAGAAAAGCAAAAAAGATTCTTCCTTTACTGACAAATATAAGATGAAGGAAAACAAAGAGAATCTTAAAACTAAAAAAACGATGGTTTTTTCAGACCATGTCTACCAAAAGCCACCGATTTTAACTTTTTACCGACTTCAACTCATCTTTCAAGTTGACAGAATAACTAATTGTATTTACCAACTTAAAGAAAAAAAGGTTATGAAACAAGGAACAATGAAGATTCTGTTTTTCGTTCTCAAAACGAAATTATTAAAAAATGGTGAAGCACCTATTCTAATGAGGATCACAATTAACGGTCAATACGAAGAAACACGAATCAAAGAAGCGTTCCTCTCAAACTGTGGAACGCAGCCAAAGGATGTAGTAAAGGAAAAGACCGGGCTTCCAATGAACTCAACAGTTATTTATCTGAATTAGCCACGCGAGCATTGGAAAAGTATAAGGAACTTATACTGGAGCAGGCAATATCCACTCCCTCCTTAATATTAAAACGTGTATTCGGTAAGGATACGGAAATGCGTACCCTGCTTGGAGCAATACGACAAGAAATCAAGGAGATGGAGAAAGTTGTGAATATTGACTATGCACCAGTGACCATCAACCGTTACAAAAATGTACTGAAAAAAACTCGAAAATTCCATTCCTACATTTTATGACAAAGAAGATATTACTTTCCATGAACTCACTCCGGAATTCATAAAAGCCTTTGACCTTCATTTAAAAACAGAAGTCGGTTTATGCCGCAACACTATTGTACGATATATGAAATGTTTCAAGAAAATCACAAATATGGCACTGGCAAAAGGTTGGATGAAGAAAGATGCGTTTTATGGATACAAAATGGAACAGGATGAAACAGCTCCTGTATTCCTCACATATGACGAATTACAGACCGTTATGAATAAGGAATTCACTATACCCCGACTGGCACTGGTACGGGATATTTTCATTTTCGCCTGTTTCACCGGTCTGGCATTTGTCGATGTGTCCACGCTCAAAAAAGAAGATATGGTGCAAGATAATAATGGAGACTGGTGGATCAGAAAAGGAAGAATCAAACTGATGCATCGGCGTAAAGCATCTTCAATCTGTAACATACCTCTACTTCCGTTCCGCTTGCCATACTAAAAAGTATGAAAATAATCCTGTCTGTATCAAAAAGGATATTGTCTCCCAGTTCCCTGCAATCAGAAAATGAACAGCTATCTCAAAGAAATAGCAGATTTCTGCGGGATTAAAAAAAATATCACCACTCATGTCGCCCGGCATACATTCGGGACTACCATTACGCTCGCTAACAATGTACCCCTACAAGATGTATCGGTTATGCTTGGGCATGCTTCCACACGAATGACGCAACATTACGCACGAGTAATGAATGCAAGCCTAAAGAAATCCATGATTCATGTTAAGGAGCAATTGACACAATAAATTAACGTGAGTTCGACAAATTCAAAATAAGGCAAGCTGTATATCAATTGTTCTCGTAACATTGATACACGGCTTCTTTGGAAAACAGCAGTATGCTGCGATTGCACCCAAGAGGTTGACAATGAAATTATCAAAGGTTCTATGTCTTGAATGTTCCACTTGTGATATATTCCTGAGTTCGTCATTAACGGTTTCTATAATGGTTCGTTTCCTAAGAAGGAGTTTGTCTGAAAGTGACATCAACGTTCCTTTCATATTGCTTTTTAACTTGGTTATAAGCTGTATGCCATTGACAAACAATCTTTGAAAGAGGTTCTTGCATACCCGTAAAGGAGTACTGTCAACGAAACTGATGCCTGTACATTTGCCTAAAAGTATCTTTTTGATAAACAAAGCCAACGGATGGCCACCTCTTTTCCAATCCCACAAAGCGGTTATAAGAGACAGCCTTTGAAAAAGGTGGCGCATATACATGCAGACCTTTTCTTGATAGAAATGAGGCTGTCTCAAAATAGAAAAATGAGGTAGCCTTACTTATAATCTGTAAGTTGAAGTATAAGAATCCCCTTATTTTAGCCTTATTTCCTTATAAGAAAGGGCAAAATAAGGAGATTTTTTCTAAAGAGATTTCAATCTATAAGTTTTTCGTTCTTGAAATTCTATTTTGAGACAGCCTCTTTCTATTTACACAATCAGATGGATAGTCCCATCCCGATATTAGGACATCATCTTCATATGCCATCGTATTTTTTTTAAGACATTTATTGAATATCCCTATATTGATATAATAATCAACAACTTATAAAGTCATTTCTGTGATAATCTACGATAATTCGCGTTAATCTTGTGTTTTATTATTCATTATAAACCCATACACATTACCGGCAAAATCTGTTACATACAAAGCATTTCCGCAATAGATACTGTAGAAAATACGGGTACACCGGTTTGGTATTTCCACAGCAGTTTGCCATTTATACGGTTCAATGCATACAGTATTCCGTCAGAAGCCCCAAAAGAAAATAGTATCTCCAACCAACACTGGACTAGTCTCTACAGTTGAAGATGATGGTTTAGAATAAGGAGATGTATAAATCAAAGCGGGGTTTGTTTTAAAATTCCATTTCTCTTCTAAGGTCTGCTTGTCTAAAGCTATGACTCCATTAGTAGCTGTTCCAAATATTATCTCGGATCCAGTGACTAAAGGAGTTGAATTCACATTGACCGAACAATTCAATTTTTTACGTACTATAATCTCACCGTTCTTTGAATTCAAGATAAAAAGGAACGGGAAGAAAGAAGATAAATTCTCTCCTTCCCAAGCAACAGAGGCCGAACGATATTTTAATTCTGCATCTTTATTCTCCCACAACAACTCACCATTAACAGCATTATTGGCATACAACCCCTTCCAGTTTGCATGCCCAATCAGAATACTATGTCCAAGAGAAAGTGTTGCCACGCATCCTTCCCCCTGCTCCAAGCTCCATTCTTCCAAATAAGTTCCCCCGTAGCTGCTTTCAAGGCACATAATGATTTTCCTGTACCGGCATATACTATATCCGAAACAGCAACCAAACCGTCATTCAAAGGAGGAAGTACACCGATATTTAAATCTTTTCCCAAACCAATGTCCCAGTTTCTGCTTGAATCGCATATAGGTAACCATGTACATCTTGGGCAAAGACCAGTCCATCAGCAATCGCAATACTACTGCGTACAGAGCCACGAAGTGAATACCGCCAACAGACTGTTCCATTTTGCGCATCCATACACACTACAGCCGCTTTCCCCGATTCATTATCATCGACCGATGCCGTAAATAGACGTTTCCGATATACCAAAGGAGCAGACATAAAAATAGAAGCGCCTACATTTTTAATCCATGACAACCGCAAAGGCAATTGTTTCCTTTCAGGCTTTTCATAAAAAACGAACGCCTGCATCGCCTTACCTCTCCATTATTGAAAAATGCCTCCACTATTACAGTAAGCTGCCGATGTTCCCATTGAGAAAGCAAAGGAATTTCCGCATACCAATTGAAATCACTCTGACGTTTCAAAAGATTGGAGGAAAGAACTTTTTTACCTTCCGATTCACACCAATAACGCATGGTTCGTATTGGGAAACCGTAGAGTAGGCATTGACGGACAAAGGAATCTTTCCGGAAGGAAGTGTTGGCAGCTGTCCATTCTCCAACGAAACAATATGTAATGAAGGAGACAGATAACTGTATCGGAACTCGGACGCCACGTTTCCCTCTGTATCAACAGTCAGTACACGAAAAGCAGAAGGTGCATGGTCAATACCACCACAAGCAGGCGTAGAGGTACAGATAGTATACACCCCTGTCACTTTATGCTTATGCACATGATTTACGTGCCAGTGACCGTACAACCAAGCTTTCAATCCCATAGCCGGTAAATCTATATACTCCGTATCACTCATACCATATTTAAAAGCTACCGTATCTTCCGGCAGGCTATGATTGAAAACAATGATCGACTTCTCCTTGCCTACATAAGCAAGATCATTTTTCATCCAGCGATATACATCTTCCTTAGTATACTCCGGTAAATAATCTCCATGAAGCATAGGTGTCATTATGTAATGTGTATTCCCCACATCAAATGAATAGAATACCGGTCCGTAGAGTTTCTCGAAAAGTTCTTCCCCATAAGCACCTTTCACCAAGTCATGATTGCCTATTCCATAAAAAAGATTTGCGTGTCTTCCATCAAAGCGGTATTCAGCAAGCCTATATGACTGTTCAGTCCCGATTCATAACAAATATCCCTGTATGCACGATAAAAGCTATTTTCTCATTGGCCGAATAGTCACGGAGATTATCCACCCACGCTTGATTCCCTTCTTTTCCACGTATTTCTGTATCAGAGATATGTATAAACCGGTGACTACCGTCAGCTTGAATTCCTCCATAACAAGGATATACCGGAAAATCGTATTCCGTACGACCGTTCTCTATCCGGTAATAGTAGGCATTATCAGTCTTATATCCGGAAGGAGTAGTAATAAACAGAAAATGCATACGGGAATGTCCGGGCAATTGATATGCGCCATTTGAATCTGTCTGTACCACATTTAACCCATCGGAAACAGAGACCCAATGCAATCGTTTTTCACCTTCATCGAGGAGACCATTTCTGTTCTCATCAACGAAAACCTTTCCTGTATATTGAGCCATAGCTTGTAAAGTCATACTACCCAGCAAACCAATAGCCATACAGTATTTCATGTATCTACTCACCTTTAGCCATTTGAATACTGACATCAGTCTGCCCTCTACTTCTATTGTTTTATCGGCAAATCCTTTTTTCGAGAAAATAAGTCTGCCATTATCTTTCACCTTGATAGTATATGTGCCCCGATAGTCAGTCAACGCACTTTCACCGGATTCTTCGGACTGGACTTTCACTCTGGCAAGCGGAGTTGCCTGTATATCACGGACAGTTCCTTTTACTTGAATCACTTTTCCATCTGTCCGTGATTTGAAAGAAAGTACCGGACACCGTCTGTCCTCCCTTTCCGGAAGAACCGATATACACCGGAAGGTTGAAATAAATCCGGTCGGAAGAAGTACCTACCTGTAATTCAAATTTGCCCGATTCGAGATAACGATTGCCCAAATCATCTGTCAGATAAAATTCATGAACAGGAATCATTATAGTCGTTTCCCGTGTCTGTCCGGGAAGTAAATCTACTTTTTCTGAAACCTTTCAACTGCTTCACCGGTGTCATCACCGAGCTGACCACATCTCGTATATATACCTGTATCACCTCTTTCCCGGTTCTTTTCCCCGTATTTTTCAATTGAACAGTCACACAAACGGTATCATTAGCCTGATAGAGTTCTTTATCTGTAACAGCTTTCAGATATTCAAATTGAGTATAGCTCAATCCATATCCAAATGCCCATAGCGGGGAACTATTTGAGAAAACATAATCTCTTCCCGGCTTTTCATAAGTTCCGGCTCTTTATAATATCCTTTATCCGTAGGCAAATAGTTATAATAGACAGGAGATGCCCGTACTTTGCGGAAATGAAAAAGTCAGTTTTCCGGAAGGGTTCACATTGCCAAACAAAATATCCGCAATAGAGTTTCCTTCCTGTTCGCCAGCATACCATTGCGCCAATATCGCCGGAATATTCTCTTTCACCCAAGGTATGGCAAAAGGCTTTCCTGCCACCAATATAACAACCACCGGCTTTCCCACAGCAAAAACCTCACGTATTAATTGTTCTTGTGCACCGGTCAAAGAGATATCACTCAAATCGATTCCTTCTCCGCTAGTAGACGGCTCTTGAGTATGACGTACGAACGCTGTACTCGAACTCCCCACAAATATCAAAGCAACATCACTATGACGGGCAGCATCCACAGCCTCCGCTATCCCCGAAGTATCCAAAGAAGCCAAAGAACATCCTTTAGCATAGTTGATTTTCACCCTATCACCCAACAAGTTTTTGATTCCTTGAAGCGGTGTCACTCCATCTTCTTTCTTTTTTACTCAGGTATAATCTCCAAATTGTACATTATCCGCATTAGGACCAATCACCGCTACTGACTTCAAATTCCGAACATTCAGCGGCAACAACTGTCCATCGTTCTTCAGCAATACGGTCGATTCGTCTGCAATCCTACGTGAAAGTTTCACACTTTCTTTCGAACGGAGAGGAAGCCGATAGACTGCTTGTTCCTGATAGGGATCTTCAAATAACCCCAATTCAAATTTAGCACGAAGCACTCGTCTCACGGCCTGATCGATATAGCTGATATCAAACTCCATTCCGTATTTTATCAGCCAGCACTGCATAGCAAGAGCTGGAAGCCTCCACGTCCATTCCGGCGGTCAAAACCTGCCGGGCCGCTTCGAAAATCATCCACCGCCGTCTTATGGAAAGTCTTCAGCATACTGACAACTCCCCAATCGAATAAACATATCCCCGGAAACCAAATCTATTGCGCAAAATATCCGTCAGCATAAAACGAGAAGCAGAATTAGGAATTCTATTCCAAGAATTATAACTGGACATGACAGCCATAATTTCAGTTTCAGCAAGCACAGCCTCAAATGGTTTCAAATAAATATCAAATAAATCACGTACACCACACTCCACCGAAGCCAGATTCAATCCACCCAAAGGATTACCATGCGGACCGTAATGCTTCAACATCGGAGAAATTCCATGTTCCATATATCCTTTTACCTCAGCAACCGCCATCTTTGAACAAAGGAAAGGATCTTCACCAAAAGACTCTTCTACACGTCCCCAACGTAAATCACGTACAACATCAATACAAGGTGCCAACACTTGCTTCACTCCCCATCGTATTCAGTTCGCCTGCAATATGTTTAGTCTTTTCGTAAGCCAGTTCTGGATTGAAAGTACTCCCCATCGCGATATTCTGAGGGTAGATAGTTGTTCCCTCATGCACCACTCCATGCAAAGATTCGGCAACCGGAAATCCGGGAATACCCAGACGTGTTTTTTCTACCATATAGGTTTGTATCTCACGGAAAGTCTTACGACAGCTTGCAGCCGTCAATGGAAAACCTTCAAAGAACCCATATCCTATTCCACCGCACATCTTATCCAACTTCTCTTGATTCAGGATCTGTCCATCGAACACATCCCACGAATGCAAATGACGAATCTGAGCTATCTTTTCTTCCAGTGTCATCCGGCCCAGCAAGTCATTCACTCTTAGTTCTGTAGGAAGAAGTGGATTCTTATAAGAAAATGATTGCTGTGCGTTAACTGTAAGTATACAGCCCGACATCGCCACTAGTACGAGGCTATATATTTCTTCATATTCTCTTATTTTGGTTAATCTATTTATCTAAGTTTAAACTTTACACTACTACGAATATCGGCTGAGGAGGCTCCTATTAAAGCTCGAAATTCTCCCGGTTCCACCACCCATTCGTGTTTCTCATCGTCATAATATTCAGTGCATAATGTTTCACACATACAGCTACTCCGTTTTTCTGTACACCTTTTATGTAAGGTACTACCATACGGGATGCCCCAAATGGGTCTTCTCCCATATATTCGAAATTCCGGCCGTTCAGCGGGCTACGATAGATATTAACTCCCGGCCCCAATAGGACATTCTTATTGCGGTAGCGTGCTTCTTCTCCAATATTGCTTCCATATATATAAGATAATTCGGGATTCCACGTAGCCGCCAAACAGGTTAATGCCGGAAAGGCAATACAAGAATCATTCGTCCACTTAGCTATATTCCATTGATCCCAAAGCAGTTCTTCACGTACATCGTGTGGACCATCAGACATCCAGTTTTCAGGAATCCCTAAACGAAGAACACCGGGAGAACTGAACTTAGATTGGGCATGGGTCATTACCGCTTTTTCTTCCAAAATCATGCGTGCCAAAGCATTCTTCCACACGCTTCTCTATAGGTTGATTATTATCCAAATAAATGGGAACCTCTTGCTGCTGTGCAAAACTACATATCGTCCAAAGACCCACTGCTCCTAATATCCATACTTTCATTATATATTACTCAAACTTGGGTTTATGCTCCTTGGGGTAGCTGAAGGTATTATTCATTACCCAGCGACCCTTATAGATTTTAGCGCCGTAGATGTTAAATAGTTTCTTACCTTTCTCGTTTATCAGACCATCAGACCACCACTCGGTAGTAGGATACAACATCAGTACCCCGTCGGCACTGTTACACACACTCTTCACAGCGTAAAGCGGGTAAATCAATTCAGCTTTGTTATTCTTTATATCATATTGCACACATTCTCATTAGTAGTGATCCATAGCCGATACATTCTTGCTTCTTATACACGGGAAAAAGGCTTGCAACGTTGGTGCCACAGCTTCATTCGCTTTAACAGCTTTATGGTTATAATCAGTATGTTTACTTACCCTTCTACACCTATGATTTGAATATAAACAGCATAGAAACTTTCCTTTATCAGTTCGAATAACTAATTGGCGTAATTTTGATATTCATTCGTTACCTCTTCTGGAACATTATACTGTATATATCTTCAATTCTTGTCAGGTACCCAAAAATGTCCTTTCAATACCATATCAATAACTACATATTCACCAAACATAGCAGCACACACAATGATTACCACCAACTATCGAATTTACCAAACGACTAGAGTCGTATTTCTTAATCCACGCAGCTATCTCCACAGTCTTGAGATAAAACAAATAGTACATTAAGATAATCGGAATGAAAAACCGGTATGCCAAGAAATGTGTATTCCAGCTATCCTTCCGTATTCTTTTTCCATTTTAAATCGCTATATATCGTGACCAAAAGGTAATAGCAACCTAACCTTTATACAAAAATTCATCTTGAAATACTCCCCCTACAACTATTTTATTTCATTAGTACATGCTTGGCATAATTTACACTTTCCCGTTTATAAAATCCAACAAGACTGCTCAAACGCTTCAAGAATTCCTGATAGTCTTTCTCCTCCGGCATCATCCATTGCACCTCTGCTAAAGCTGCTATTCGCGGAACCATCATGTATTCTACATGTTCAGGAGTGGCAATATACTCTGTCCACACATTCGCCTGCACACCAAGAATATACTTTTTTCCTCCTTTTCCAACTCTGTTGCCACCGGCTCAAAACCATATACCTTTTCAACAGTCACTCCGCTGCCCATCGCCAGTGGTTCCTGCGCCTTGTCGTCAGACTGATAATAATCAAAGTACATATAATCATTCGGCGTCATAATCACATCATGTTTCAACTTTGCAGCTTTGATACCTCCCCGTATCCCACGCCATGACATCACCGTAGCATTCGGCGCCACATCACCTTCCAAGATCTCATCCCAGCCAATAATCTGTCGTCCCCTTTCATTGAGATATCGTTCGATACGCTTCATACAATAACTCTGTAACCGGTCTTCGGTAGAATGTTTTCTATCAGTTCTCAAGCCCTCTTTCTTCGCCAATCCCTGACATTTCGGACACATCTCCCAACGAGTTCGGGGAGCTTCATCCCCACCGATATGTATGTACTTGGACGGAAAAAGTTCTATCACCTCTGACAATACACCTTCTAGAAATTCATACGTCTTTTCATTTCCTAAAGCAAAGAACATCCGGAAAGACTCCCCAATGACATGCCACTTCATAAGGACCTCCCGTACAACCCAGTTCCGGATAGGCTGCCAGTGCAGCCAACATGTGTCCCGGCAAATCAATCTCGGGGATAACTGTAACATATCGCTCCTGCGCATACTTCACGATCTCCCTTATCTCATCCTGCGTATAAAAACCGCCATAAGGTTTTCCGTCAAACTCTGTCCGGCTAGCGCCAATTCCCGTCTCTTTACGTATAGAACCTATCTCCGTCAACCGGGGATATTTCTTTATTTCAATTCTCCATCCCTGATCTTCCGTCAGATGCCAATGAAAATAATTCATATTGTGCATAGCAAGTAAATCAATATACCGCTTCACAAAGTCGACCGAGAAAAAATGACGTCCCACATCCAGCATCATTCCCCGATAAGCAAATCGGGGAGCGTCTTTAATGACAGCTGCAGGCAAAATGATATCTGAACCATAAGCTATAGCAGGAACAGACTTGCGCAACGTCTGCAAACCATAGAAAACCCCATTGGCAGCCTGCCCTTTTATCGTCACCCTGTCCGGTAGCACAGTCAGTTCATATCCTTCCGGGTTGTCAATCGAAGCATCCAGCCCTAACATAATCACATTCTCGTCATTCCCACCTTGCCCGGGTTCCACTTTCAACCGCCTTCCTGTTGTTTCTTCAATGTATCTGGCAAGGAATTGTGCATTCCTTTCTAAAAGAACATTATCTTCAGGATAAAGAATCCGGGTATCTTTCTCAACAACAAAAGAATTCCCATCTACCATTACTATTTCATGTGGTAAAGGTATTACATTCCTATAGTCCGCCTCCACTCTTTCCGAAATATCGCACGCGGCTATAACAACGAATATCACGCTTATTGTAATCAGTTTCTTCATATCGTTTCTGCTTAGTCGATATTGGGAGTATCCCAGATTTTGTCTTTCTCGCAGTCTATATACAGTATTTCACTGCCACACTTCATGCGGAAACGTCCTTGCTCCAACCGCCATTTCCTATCCTGACCGACAAAAGCCAGATCGCTTCCTTTCAACTTCATAACAACTTTCTTAGTTTCACCCGGTTGTAATTCAACTTTCTCAAAATAACGAAGACGGATCACATCTGGTGAAACACTAGCTGCCAAATCACTGGAATACAACAGGACCGTTTCCTTACCTGCCCTTTCTCCCACGTTCTTTACATCCACTTCAAATATCAGTTCATCATCCGCATTGAAAGTCGTACGATTCACTTTAAAATTACTATACTCATAGGACGTATAACTTAATCCATGTCCAAAGGGCCATTGAATATCCATAACCGCATCATAATTATACTCCCCTTCCATAGTTCCCATCTGTTCACACGGCTTATAATCATACGTAGCAAGCGAATTGATGAATTTCGGATAGGTAAAAGGCAATTTACCGCTAAAGTTCGCATCTCCGGCAATCAAGTCAGCCAACGCATCTCCACCGTAATTTCCCGGCAACATAATATGAACCACCGCTTTTTGCCAAAGGTTCTATCTCATGGATTATACGCGGCCGTCCTTCGTTCAGAACCAATATTACCGGCTTTCCTGTTGCCGCAAGTGCTCTCACCAACTCTTTCTGATTGGAAGAAAGATTCAAGTCATTCAGATTTCCCGGAGTCTCACAATACGTATTCTCTCCTATACAAGCTATTATCACATCCGCCCTACCGGCAGCAGTAACTGCCTTTCCTATTTCCGGACGATTTTCTTTCCACCAGTTATCATTAGGATCAGCAACATACGTCACTCCCGGTTCATAGATAATATTTTCCGTACCAAACTTGTTGCATAATGCTTCATAGATAGTATTATAAGCCTGCGCAAATTCATCCGCCAACTCTCCCTGCCAACTGTAAGACCATCCTCCGTTGAGACAACGCATAGCATTGGCGTTCGGACCTGCCAACAATATCTTCGTTCCCTTACGTAAAGGCAAAAGTTCTCCTTCATTTTTCAACAAGACCTCCGATTCCCTAGCAGCTTGCAATGCCACTTCTGCAAACTCCCGACTTCCAAACTTGTCATATTTCCGAATATCCCAGTATGGATTCTCAAACAATCCCAAGCGGAATTTCAAACGTAATACACGTCGTACGGCATCGTCAATACGTTCCATTGAAACAGCCCCTTCCTCAACCAGTTCTTTCAAGTCGATACAAAACTGTCCCTCCGAAGGAATCATTGCCATATCAATACCCGCATTGACAGCCAGCCTGACGGCATCTTTCTTGCTGCTTGCAATATGGTCGCGAAAATACAGATTATTAATATCATTCCAATCGGTCACAATCATTCCATCCCAGTTCAAGTCCTCCTTCAACCATCCGGTCAATAACTCTTTATTGGCATGAAACGCCACCCCGCTATTATTGGCGGAATTGACCATCAGCGACAAGGCACCCGCACGAATCGCCGCCTTGAAAGGAGCAAAGTATTTCTCACGCATGTCAATATCGGTAATAGAAGAAGGGTACGGTCTTTACCGGAGACTGGAACCCCATATCCCATAAAATGCTTGATACAGGATGAAATATGATATTCATCCACCTTATTCGGATTATCCCCCTGCAAACCACGTACAGCCTGTACAGCCATTTGTGCATTCACATAGGTATCTTCCCCGAAACTTTCCCACATACGCGGCCAACGAGGATCGCGCCCGAGATCCATTACAGGAGCAAATGTCCACGGTACACAACAAGCGCGAGTCTCGTAAGCCGTAATCTCCGCACAACGCCTGGCCAGTTCCCTGTTGAAAGTAGCCGCCATATTGATACCTTGAGGAAAATAAGTAGCGTCTTGCGTATATGAAGCCCCGTGAATTTGATCCAAACCATAAATGCATGGAATCCCGATTTCTTCCAAAGATTTCTTTTGAATCTGTGTGATCACTTCTGCAAACACTTCCTTTTTCTGGCTGACTCCGAAAGGAATATTCAGTAACGAACCTACCTTATATTTGCCAATCACCGTATCCAGTAACGCCTCGCTCAATTTATTATTGTTTTTATCCGTCACTACCCCAATGGTCAGTTCGCACATCTGGCCAATCTTCTCTTCAAGAGTCATGCCTTTCAGCAGTTTCTCTATTTTTCCTTCTATTTCCGGATCTGACGGAATGGCAGGAACCGGTTGTCTTTCGGCACAAGCCGAAAAAATGCTTCCAAACAATAAAGTTGTTAATAGTTTTTTCATGGTAATTCGTATTTATTTAAATTGTAAATTCTCTATATATGGATTGACAAACAGATATTTTCTACAATCAGCCTTCTTTATCTGTCTTCCGTTAAACACAACATTATCAAATGTCACATTCTGTAAAGGAAACTCACGACTTACTCCCCGTACCTGGGCAGGCAGGTATTTGTCGCCTGTGAAAGTTATATTCCGAAAGACAACTCCGGACAAACTTCCTGTATCTGTACCGTCACTTACTATCTCCACAGCAATTGGTCGTCCGCCATACAAGTTCTCAATCTGTATATTCTCGAATAGAATGTCAGACATCCGTCCACCACCGCCAAGCCCCTCGTATATGCCAACACGTGCATTAATAGCCGCACATCCTCCTCTCCAGCCATCATCCCCCTCCTTGCTATCATACAATGCAGGTGTCTCCAATACGATACAATTTCTAAAAGTCACATTCCGGATATAATTCGTGCGAGGTTCACGAGACGTTCCGCACTCCGGGCCGACCAGAAACACATTGGCGCAATCCGTCCAACCGACACAGTTCTCTACCAAAACATCCTCACACCCCATTTTCGCCAGTTCCTGATTCTTGATAGTGATACAATCATCATAATTCCGGAAAAAGCAATTACGTACCCTAACCTCGCGGCTATTACAAACATCCAGTCCGTCCGAGTTCAATATCCAGCTAATCTGTTTTACATTATCAACCAACAAGTCCTGCGAGTTCTTCAACCGGATCGTCCATGCCGGAGAATCAATTAAAGTAACTCCCGATATCTCCACGTTCCGACAATACTCGAAATTTATTAATTGCGTACGCCTCTCATCGCAATGAGTTTCCTTCGCACCACACAAGATTCCTCTCCCTGCAATCCGGACATTTTCTATCCCCTTTCCGACAACATATCCATACACAAAAGCACCCTCGTCCAAATAAAGCGTCTGGTTACTTTTCATCACGATACGTCCAACATCATGCTGCCCGGCCCCGTAATAAAGCACGTCCGGAACATCCTGAGCAGGCTTATCCACATCCGGCAAATCGGGAAACAAAAAAAGATTTTCCGCACGGTCACCGTCAAATTCTACGGAGACTTTCTGCGAAGCATCCGTCAGTTCAAACTCAATTCCGCCCTTTACCCTTTTATAATCTATTCCATAAGATACCGGACGTATCTCGACGTTCCGAAACCGGAAACAGGGTTCGACACGCACCTTCACATTCTTTGCAAAATCCCGGACAAAAAGCGCATAGCTCATCGTATCACGCAACAGTTTCTGATTTTCCCAATCATTCCATATCTGCGGATGTTTCGAGAAAGAAGAAACCAACGCATTACGAACCTCTATCGGTTGCCATATTCCTTTCTCATCTTGAATGAAAACCTTATACGAGCGTTTACGGAATTCGGGTAAATGAATCAATGCATTTTGGGGAGTAACGGACAAAGTTCTTCCCGGCACTGTCCTGTCGTCAGCTTTTAAAGCCACTGCAAACAGTGCAAATAATAAAATCAATATATTTTCATCGGTCCTCTATTGTTTCACGTTCTTCCAGTGTTCCGGTTCTACATACTCAAAATAATTCCTGATTTCCTTCTCTGTTCCCACATTACGTTCCAATATCGGTCCAAGTATTTTCCCTTCCCGGAATATCGCAGCTTTCACCACGACCGAATCATTGATAATAAAAAGGCTTGTCATACCTCAAGGAAGTAGCTCCAGGAATCTTTCCATCTAACGTATAGCGTATCTCAACCGGATATTTCTCCGTATCCAACATCACTTCCATTCCCCGTGTTCCACCTTGCGGGTAGTCAGTTCTATTTCATCAGTCAACGTAAAGAATTAATTCCCCTTGCAAGCAATTGCGGAATATGTGCATTCATACGCGGCTTGAAATGCTGCCATTCACGTTTCTCTTCCTGTGTCCATGCCATCTCGGCAATAGCAAGCAAACGAGGAAAAATCATATACTCCAGATGTTTCTCGTCATTAATAAACTCCGCCCATGCACAACCTTGCACCCCAATCACCCGTCCGGCATTCTCCGGACGAATACAGGCTACGCTATTCGGTTCAAGAAACTTTCCCTGAATCATCTGCTCATTGCGGACAGCGCTTTCCGGAGTAGTGGCAACAGGACAAATGCTATACATTTTCTTTATGGGAGAATATCCGGTCATTGCCCGTGGTTGCGTATCCGAGTAGCCTGATACCAATCGAAATAAAGTGCGGCACCCGGTGTAAAAACAACCTTATATCCCTTGTTCGCCGCATAAGACGCAAACTCCTGCCCCCGATAAGAGACAACCGTAGAAGCAGGCTGCAACTGATTCTTTGATATTTCATCCCAACCTATCATCATTTTTCCTTTCGACGTAAGAAAGGTTTCCATTCTCCCAATCATGTAACACTGCAATTCATCCCAATCTTTTATCCCTTCCTTCGTCATCAGAGCCCGGCATTTCGGACAATTTTTCCATTCTACTTTGCGGGCTTCATCACCGCCAATATGAACATAAGCCGAAGGAAAAAGGTCGATAACTTCCGTCAGGACATCTTCCATAAAAGTATAGGTCTGCTCATTACCGGCACAAAAACTCTCCACCGGCATAAGGTTTGCCCATGCAGCAAAGTTCCGGATAACCGACAAACACTTCATCCGAATGAGCAGGAAACTCAATTTCCGGAATTACCTCAATACATCGTTTTTCCGCATAAGCCACTATCTCCCGTATATCTTCTTTTTTGTATAATAACCTCCATAAGCGTTGGGGTTCCTTCAGGTAAATAGGTGCGGTCTTTTTTATCCCACCATTCCACCCACTCACATTGAGTACGGAAAGCGCCCATAGAGGTTAATCGGGGGTATTTGTCTATTTGTATCCGCCACCCGCCGTTATCGGTCAGGTGAAAATGAAATTTATTCAGTTTGTAAAAGGCCATTTCATCCATCAATTTCGTAATTTCCTCTTTAGGGAAGAAATGCCTTGACACATCCACGTGCAACCCGCGATAGCCGAAACTGGGAGTATCTTTAATTTCCACGCAAGGTATTCCACGAGAAGATACCAGTTGCCTTAACGTCTGCTTACCATAAAAAGCCCCTTTCCCGGTAGCCGCATTCAAATGAACAGCCCCGGAAGATACAGACAATTCATATCCTTCATCTCCCAACTCATTATAAGAAGCCGAATCAATATGGCAAGTAATAAACTTATCTGCACCTTCATTTACAAACCTGGTACTATCTATCTCGAAAAAGCCTCTTTTATCTCCATGTCATTCGGAAGGGGAATCACATTGACTTGCCCCCTGTCGGAGTACAAGCAACGAGTCCTGCTACCAAACAGTAGCAGTAACCTCCTGCCATTATCCACTTGCCAAATCCTGACAACAATCTGATTTTCATACCTTTCATGTTTTTATTGATGAATAATATCTACATTCTCCGGTTTATCCACCGTCCATTTCCCGGACTGATGAATAGGAGTGCCATTATAAGTCACCTTATCAAATACAAGTCCGCTAATGGTATTGCCATTGGTATAAATCCCCGAAGCCTGACACCTGTCAGCCTCATCAAGAATCTGAATATTCCGGTACGTCACATTCTTTATCAATGCATGGTCCTGATTTGCTTTCTGCCAAATAACCATAGGACGTCCCTTTTGCGAGATATTATCAATCACTATATTCTGAAATGTAATATTCTCGATCGTTCCGGAAGTGGCGCCACCCGAAGGATACTGGGAAATCGAAAGCCCCGCACCGTCACAATTCAACTTGCTACTGCTGGTTTCAAGCAAATTGGTAGGATATTCCATAATCACACAATCCTCTATCGTGCAATCACTTATTCCTGCACGAGTATTTGTCCCGCTCTCGGGACCAATAACAATTCCCCGTGCATAATCCGCCCAAATCAAATTATTCTTTATACGAATATCCCTGGTTGCCGTCACCGAAAGGGAATTCACCTTCAAAGTAATGCAGTCGTCGTATGTACGTATGAAACAATCCTGAATCGTAGCATCCGTCACACTACACAAGTCAATACCGTCTCCATTCAATATCCAACACAGGATATTAATGTTGTCAATCATCACATGGTCGGTGTTATAAACAGACAATGTCCAATTGGGGGAATCAACAACAGTAATGCCGGAAATCGTAAAATAGCCTCTGTTGGACAGCCTGTTGGCATTCGTCTCTATCAACAAGGCACCGTGTGCATAGGTCTCTCCTGTATGAGCCAGTTTGGCACCGGACAAGATTCCGCGTCCCGTAATGGTCACATGGCTGCCGGAGACTGCAACCTTACCATATACAACCGCTCCTTCATCTATATACAGCGTTTCTCCTTCTTTCAATGTAATCCGCTCCGGATTATGTTCACCGGACCATAATACTTCATACCTGCGGGCAAATTATCCGGGTCGGGACGGTCAGGATCAGGACGATTCGGCAATATCATCAGATTGTAGAACCGGTCACCGTCAAACTCCACAGACACTTTCCGCTTTTCCCACTGCGGCAAAGTAAACTCAATCGTGTTGTCCCCCACATTGACAGGAGTGATTCCATACATACTCGGACGAATTTTCACACTGCCGAAGCTTTTTCTTCTTTTGCACTCTGATTTTGACAGGTGCGTCAAAGTCATGCGTAAAGTTCACAAAACTCATCGTATCCCTTAGCCTCTTCGAATTGTTCCAGTCATTCCAAATAGAGCCATGATGTCCCGGAGCATCCGAACAAAGCGCATAATGCACATCAACTTCTTTCCAAGTACCGTCTTTCTGCAGGACAGACACCTTATAATAACGATTTTCTTCCTTTACCGGCGCCTCTTCTTTCAGTGGAATATCCACTGTATGACTTGTCCATTTTGACATCCCGTAGACTGTATAACGATATATCAGTCTGCATGTTCCGTCCACTTCATAGTTGGCAAAATCCACACTCATTTCCAAAGCTTGCCCGGTCTTGATCCCGGCAGGGATAAGCAACGTCTTTTCCACCGTTTCACCATTCTTCAATGCCAGCTTGCAGGCCAAATTCCAACGGCCGGAATCCGACATCGGAAAAACAACAGTCTCTTTTTCCCGACTCCTGCTTTGTCACCCGTATCTCCTTGTCAGCAGACAAGTTTCCGACCGATTCCAACTCACCGGAATAAACTCTTACCCGATTTGCCATCCCCGGCAACACAAAAGAAAGCGATTCGAACGCTTCGGGAGCATGTACAAAATCCACTTTCATAACAGAAGTGACCGGTTTCAACGACAATGTATTCCCTTCTTCGGCTACAACCGTCATCTGTCCCATCCATACCTGTGGAATATCTTCATTGACATCCTTCACAGACAGATGATAAGAAGACAAAGGTACACCCGAAGCCATGGAACCCCAAGAAAGGTTCTCCTTACTTTCATACGCCAGTGCCACCATTCGGTCGCCCACAGAAGAAACAAACAAAGAAGCGTTATCCGATGACTCCTGCACCTCCACACACTCTTTGTTTTCAAATACAAACAGCGCATGCGGCCAGTTCTTCAAGTCCTCGGGCGTATACCCCACCTCGTTGCCGAAATCCACCCGGATCCCCTCTTTCTGTTCTTCGTCTATCCTTTGTTCATCGTTCTCGTCAGAGCACGAAAGTAAAAAGAACAGGCAACCACAAAACTCCGATGAGGAAAAGCAGCCGATTCACTTCAACAGCTTTTATTTTAATTACTTTCCCAACCTTCATTCTGAACAAGATTATGATTTTTGAATAATTCAACATCCTGAATCGGATAATAATTCATCCGCTCTTCCCATATCCTTTCCTGCACCGTTTTCTTCTCATAAGAGTAAATATACCCTTCCCCGCTCTCGTCCTTTACGGCTGTAATAGAGAGCCCTTCTATCCGGGTCGTTGAAGTTCCTGTCATCCAACGTCTTATATCCCAAAAGCGATGTCCCTCGAAAGCCAGCTCCACACGGCGTTCATTACGCAAACGCTTTTTAAAAAGCATCATATCCAGTCGTTTCAACAGCGCTCATATCTACCCTTGTACGAATCATATTTACAGCCTCACGAGGTGATACCGTATACTGAACGTTATCCAAAGTCCCCTTGAAATCCGGTTCTTTTGTTGCTTCCAGCAAAGCCTCCGCATAGTTCAGCAAGACTTCCGCATACCTGAACAAAGGCCATATATGTTGATATGAGGTAGCACTTCCCGTAGTCAGGTCGGTAGCTTCTTTCAAGTGTTTACGTAAATAATAGGAAGTAGGAGAAGCTCCCTCTTTAGGAAGTCCGTTCATCCCTCCGATAAAACTTTCCACTACCTTGTCTTTGAATGTCTGTCCGTTCATCAATACAGTCTGTGCCAATCTCGGGTCTCTCTCCGAAGGTTCCAAAGCTTTGTTGCGATGTTCCGGGTTATTCCAGTCGAACGGAGTGCCATCCCGCATATCAAAAAGCCTCAACCAAATTGTGTGAAGGGCACACTCCCGAGTTACCGCCTTCATAGCCTATCGGAAAATTGGCCCTCTCAAAACTATTGCTCACCCCATTCCATCTGCCAAAAATAAAATCAAGAGAATTGGGATTGTTAATCACCTCTTCACCCGGTTTTTCCTGATAGACATTCAAGTCTATAACCGCTTTGGCAGCCTTGGCGGCCTTCAACCCCTTCGCCTGGTTGTCCGTCGAGTTCAACGGACTGGCAGCATACAGCAGCACTCTTGCCTTCAACACCAACGCCATTCCCTTGGTGGCTCTGCCTACCTCGTCCGTAGAAGTCATTCCCTTAAACGTGACCGGCAGAAACTTCGCAGCCTCGTCACACTCCCCGACAATCCAGTTGACAGCTTCAGCAAATGTAGCAGGCTGCAATTCATTGACTTCCTCCAGAGTAAACTGCCGGTCGGCAATAATAATATTCTTATAACGTTTCAATAACTCAAAATGGAAATAGGCCCTCAATGCCTGTATTTCATAAGGATAAAGCTTCAGTTCCTTTAATTTTTCCTCATATTTCTCCTGATACTTTGCAGCGGGAAAATCTGCCGGACAATGTTCGATGAAATAATTGGCTGCGGCAATCGCCCGGTAATAATATTCCCATACATCGCCTATCGGTGCACTTGTATTCCAGCTACCGTCATAGAATCCTTTGATTCCGTTTGTACTCCAGGCATTCACCGCGTCGTCCGTCGCCGCATCTATCATGGTCGAACACACTTCGCTGTACCCGTCTTTCAGATATCCGTAGACATTGGTAGCAACCGCCTTCGTCCTGTCGAAAGTAGAGAACTGATATTCCACCGAATTATATCCGGATTCATTAAGCTCCAGAAAATCACTACAAGCAGTTGTCATCCACAAGCAAGCTGCCAAAGCCAATAGATTATATTTTTTCATACCTTGCTTCTTGTTTAAAATAAGACATTGATTCCAATCAAATAAGAACGCGATGAAGGATACTCCATATCCATCTGTTCCGGATCCATAATACCGACATGGTCTATCGAAAACAGGTTCATGCCTTTCAGGAACAACCTGCAATCACTCATCCTCATCTTTTCTGCAAACCGGGCAGGAAGTTTGTAAGAAAGTTCCAGCACACGTAATTTCAGATAATCCCCCTTTTCCATCCACAAGCTGCTCGTCTGAAAGTTGTGATTGTTGGAAAGAGTAGTCAGACGCGGATATCGGGCATCCGGGGTGGCATCCGTCCAGCGGTTCTCCAGATAATGTTCAGACACGTTCTTATCATTGCCGTACAACGGATGATAAATACTGGCTAGCATAGTCGATACGGAACGGTGCGCCACTCGCTGAAAATGGGCTTTTATCCCCAATTTCTATAATCCGCCCCCAATGAAAACCCGTAATAGATTTCGGGCAGAGTGGAATACTGCTGATGGCAATGATCGTAATCGTCAATCTTTCCGTCGCCATTCAAATCCTTGTATTTCACATCTCCCGGTCGAAGTTCGGACTCATACGTAGAAACCGGCAGTCCGGGAAGCAGATTTCCCTGTGCGTCGAAATCTTCCTTCTGATACAGTCCCTCTGCCATCAGCCCGTAAAGTTGCCCGATTGAATTGCCTGTCGCATACATATATTTATAAGGATGATATTCCTCATTGATATTGACTATTTCATTCTTGGCATAAGAAAAATTCCCCTTTATGAAATAACTGAACTTATCAAGCTGCTGTTGCCATCCGAGCGTTATCTCTCCACCATAATTCTTCACTTCACCGGTAAACAACGAACCTACATCCCTACCTACCACAGAAGAATATACTCCACCGGCATACTGTCTGATATTTTTCCTCCGGTTATAGAAAGCGTCTACCTGCATGGAAAGTCCCTTCCAAATCCCGACTTCCACTCCGAAGTTTGCTTTATATTCCTTTTCCGGCTCGATCCCCTTCGAAGGAAAACCACCCTGTGCCAATCCTCCTGTAGAAGTAGTACCTACGAAAATATATTCCTGTCCGGGACCATTGAACTGTTTGTCCATATCATAGAACAGACGGGAATCATTGCCGGTGACACCGAATGAAGCACGCAGTTTCAAATAATCCAACACGGAGAAACGATGCATAAACTCTTCATTGGAAGCAATCCATGCTACGGATACAGCCGGATAAACACGATACTTGTCACCCACCGGCATTTTCAAACTTCCCGAATAAGAGCATACCACATCTGCCAGATAACGGTTGTCATAATTATAAGAGAGATGAGCCATATAATCACGGAATGCATTCGTACCGTTGGCACCGAGATACTTCCGCCGTCCTTGCGAATAAATACCCGCTACATCCAAATGGTGTTTTCCGAAATCTCTCTCATAATTCACTTTTCCCCAGATATAAGTACGCATCACCTGTGCCTGCAAACCACTGGCAAAACTCATTTCCGTATCATTACCATATCGGGAATACGACAAATCCGAAATATTCCCGGCAGCATCACGCACAGGAGTGGCAATAGAATAGGCATAACTCTTGGTTCTGAAGTCCGCTATATCCGCCGAGTTATCATAGGTCACCCTCACTTGTGCGGAAAGTCCCGGAGTAATCATCGACAAATCCTGCTCTATCGTCAAATCCGCAAACAATGTACGCTGCAAAACCTGCCCGTATCCGTTAGCTGCCTGTACTGCAAGCGGATTCGTGAACATCTGGTTCTTTGCCCATACTCCGTTACGGTCATATATAGGCGCGGCTATCACTGGAGTATTATAGACATTCGCAAGGGAAGTACCGCCCGTCGGTTGCTGATACTGCATCAAGCGTCCCATAAGATTCATGCGCGCCATCGTAGTCGGAGAAATGTTCGCTTCAAGATTCGTACGCAGCTTCAAGGCATACATCTCCACCTGTGTAGAATATCCGTCATTCAAATCTGTGTTATTAAAGAATCCGCGGTTGCTCGTATAATTGGCAAATACATAATAGCGCATCCGCTCGTTAGCACCATCAAACGAGAGATTCAAGTCATGATTAAAAGCCGTCTTACGTAAAATCTGATTCTTCCAGTCCACTATAGCCAGAGGAGAAGTCCCGTTCTGTAGTGCCTGTATGTCAGCCTGCGTATAACGGGAAGCAAGCCCGTCATAGCCCAACGCTTCATTCACGGCGTTAGCATAAGATACCGCATCCGCCATTCCGGGAATACGGAAAGGAGTCTGTACCGTAAAATTATAACCGACATGCGTGCGCATTTTGTTATTTCCTCCCTCTTGGTAGTGACGCAGATCACCCCGTCCGTACCACGGTTGCCATACAAAGCCAGTGAAGCAGCATCCTTCAATACGGTTACGCTTTCTATCTCATCCACATTCAGGCTGCCAATCTCTCTTTCCACGCCATCCACCAGCACTAATACCTTGTTTCCTTGATTGGAAGCCATTCCACGTACGTAAATATCAGGGGTAGAATTATACGGAAGCGAACCATTGTGATATACTCCCAACCCCGGAATCAGCCCGTACAATGTATTCAGCGGATTGATTTCTCCGGAAAGTTTCATTTCATCGGCCGACACCCCGTCAATTGCCGCTGTCGTATTCTCTTTCGTCACACGCTGGTCATATCCCAGTTCGAAGAGACGGTTGTCCTTGTCCAGCTTCACCGTCATCACCTCCCCTGTCACTTTCAGTTTACGTTGCAACTGGTTATACTTTTCAAAATTCAGTTCCGCACCTTTGTCAGCCCGGCATTCAATCATACCGTCTTTGTCCGAAAGGAACGACTCGTCATCATTCCCTCCGATGCGCATCATCACTCCCTGCAACGGACGGTTCCACTCATCCACCACACGAATGCGAACATCTATTTTCTGTGCCTTCACCCACGAACATAGTCCGAGAATCAGCATTGCCCCTATTATAAATCTTTTCATCATTGTTTTCATTTTGATTTAACCACTCGTTTTTTACCATCCCGGATTCTGCAAAAGACCATATCCCTTATTAATCTCATCAGAAGGGAATGCGCTCATATACCATTTCGGACTAAAATTCTTTTGCCAGAATCTTGATACAGATTCCACTTTCGGTTGCTCAAAGTTCAGTTGCAGGTTACCTTCGGCAACCGAACCGCTCTTAATCGTCACATTCACTCCATGCAAGGTCTTTTTAAACACATCGGCACGTTTCCAACGGGCAATATCAAACCATCTCACCTCCTCAAAAGCCAGTTCACGGGCACGCTCATCCAGGATTTCCTCACGCAACTCCGCATCACCTTCCAAAGCACATTCGTTATAGACGGGCAACGACTTTCCACTCTGCAAACGATGCAGCAGCGCGTCACTCATGTCGGGGAAGCCCTACACGGTTGCGGACTTTGTCAAGCTCTTTATACGCTTTGTCTTTCTGTCCCGTCTCGTTCAGCGCTTCCGCATAGGCCAGATGAATCTCCGCCATTCTCAAATAAGCATAATTGGCAGGGCGGTCATGGAAAGTGGATTGATTGTAATCCCACAAGAACTTACGTATACAAAATCCCGAAGGCGCACGTCCCCCGTCTGTTTCCGAACCTCTTTCCAGACCGCCAATCCACATTTCCGCCGGACGACTTTGAAAATGATCCCCCACAATCATGACCGTTTCATACAGACGGGGATCACGGTCTGTAAACGGATTATTATCTATCGTACCTATTGAACCGTTTTTTTTCTATCCACTCTTCATAAGAAGTTTTTTCTCCAGTGGCAGAAGTAAACATATCTACATAATCCAGCGTAACCGCACCTCCGCCATATCCTCGTCCCGCATTTCCGTTCGTATCACTGGAAGGACCGAAATACATCCGGTGATAAGAATCCCCGAAAGTTCTAAGATTACGGAAAGTAGCTATCAGAATCTCACTGTTATAACGATCGGCATAACATCCGGAGAAAGCCTTCCGATATCCCTCCGCATCCCGCGTCTCCGGTTGTACCAACTGGTATACATTCCCGTTCCTGGCATTCTCTGCAAAGAACTCTTCACAAGCCGTTACCACTCTCTCCCACCGTTTCCGCTCATAATTGCCATACCACACCATCTTGTCGATATCCTCCGCCGGTATCTTGCCGACATTGCCTGCTACGGGGCTACAAGCCTCCAAATAAGGTTGATTCGCATTAAAAAGCGGACTGGCTGCCAGCAAAAAGCACCCTGACCTTCAATCCCAATGCAGCAGCTTTGGTAAAACGCCCGTCATCTACGGCAGCTACCCGCCATGGCAATTTATTAGCTGCATCGTCACATAAGTTTATAATAAATTCGACTGTTTTCTCGAATGTCTTTCTTGAAAAGTCCACTTCCAAGCTATTAGATGCGTCTATAGAAGAATAAAGCAGAGGAACTCCTCCAAAATGACGTAGCAATTCATGATACTGACAAGCAATAATCATCTGCGCCTCCCCTTTACGTACATTCTTTTCTGCTTCGGTCATATCAGGAACCCGGTCTACATTCTCAATATACAGATATGCTTTTACGAATCCCCCTCCATGTCACATCCTGGTTGGGATAGAATCCCATTTTCGTACTTGAGGCCGTATTCTCTGTCTCCGAACTATACGACCCGTTATAATAAGTCGGATAAACACCTCCCCAATTACAATGTGAATTCATGATATCCGTCAATGCGTCCAAATTGTCCCAACCCAGCTTGTTTCCTGCCTGCTGATGTTCAAAATTTCCGTCATTTGCATGTACGGTCAACCCCGTGCGGGAGTGTTGCATAGGCTGAGTTCAACGCCCGGTCTGCATAAAGTTTTGAAGAAAATATAGTGTCAATCGTCACATCCACTCCCGGCGCTTTCTCCAGAAAAGCATCACCGAAAGCCAAATCACTGCAAGAGCCCAACATACAACTGGCAGCCATCACCGAAAAATATATAATAACCTTTTTCATACTCTATCGTTTTAAAATGAAATATTGACTCCAAAATTGTAAATCCGTATATTCGGATAGTTATTATTTCCTCCGTCAGTGACTCCCTCCGGGTCAATATCTATATCATTCAAATCGGAGAACAAAGTCAACAAGTTGTAACCGTTACAATAGAACCGGACTGATTCAATCCCCACTTTCTTCAGGAAATCCTTCTGGGGAAGTGTATAGGAAATCTCCGCGGTTTTAGACGAAGATAAGAACCGTTCATCAGCCACAAGTCAGAAGTTTGCAGATAATGCGACTTATTCATGAACGTCAACCGTGGAAAGCGTGAATTCGGATTCTCTTCCGTCCATCGCCCGTCTGCAAGAAATTTGAGCAACATACGGCTGTTCGTACTGCCGAACGCATTCCGGTATTCACCGTCCAGTATTCTGGATGCATTCATTGCTGCTGTCCACTGCATCGAGAATTCAAAGTTCTTCCATTTAAGACCGCCTAGAAAACCGAATACATAATCCGGACGTTCGGCATATCCGAAGCGGGTTTTATCATCACCGTTTATCACACCGTCTCCATTCAAGTCTTTGAACAAAGCATCTCCCGGGCGGGGAGTGCCCAATGCCATTTGCGGCAGAATCTGCCGGCCGTTCTCATCCTTTTTCAGGTTGCCATCCGTATCGAAGTCATCTTTTTGTAAAAACGGTCGAAGATATATCCGTAAGTCAAACCGGTGCTCCGTCCCGTTTCAGCCATATAAGGCTCGTTGGGCACTACCTCGTCCATATAAATAATCTTGTTTTTCGCATAAGAGACATTCGCTTTCAGCCAATAGTCCACCTTGCCCGCCCGGTCGTTCCACCCGAGCGACAATTCATAGCCGTGGTTGTTTACCTTACACAAGTTGATTTTAGGCAGATTGATATCGGTAATGGCCGGCAACGTGTTGCGGGTAGACAATATATCCTTTCTTTTTTCAAAGAAAACATCGGCAGTCAGACTCAAACGGGAATCAAACATTTTGAGGTCAATACCATAATTCTGTTTTGCCACCTTTTCCCAAGTCACATCCGGATTACCCATCGTATTTTCTTTCGCGTCCGGAAGCAATCCCGTACCGCCGTCTTTTCCGAACTGCCAACTGCCCTGTCCTTTTGCTACTGTATTATAACCGCTCCATGCACCTGCCATATAAAGGAAACGGGCATTTTCCATTTTATCATTACCTACGATACCATAAGAAGCACGCAGTTTCAGGAAATCAATAACTTTCTGTTTCTTCATGAATTTCTCCTCCGAGAGAATCCAACCGGCAGAAACCGCTGGGGAAAAAAACCGAAGCGCTTATCCGGTGCAAAATTTTCCGAACCGTTATATCCTGCATTCAAGTCCACCATATATCGCTTCTTGTATGCATACGTCATACGTCCCACATACCCTACATAGGCTGTCGGTATATCCATATAAAACACTTTTCCGTCTATTTTCGTTTCCGGATAATATTTTTTTAGACTGGTTGTACAAGAACAATGCCGATACATCATGGTCACCGAATGAACGGCTGTAGTTCAGGCTGAACTCTCCGTACCAGTTACGTCCCCTGCCAACCTCTTCACCGTAACTCATCTGTTCGTGCAGTCCGCTGACTCCATCCGTCTGATATACAATGGTACGGTCGAAACGCGGATCCCAAAAGTCCATTCCCGGTGTTTCTATCGAACCCAGATAAATCGGTGTACACATGCTGTCCGCTCCCGAAGGCGTCCGAGAAGCTTTCACATTATAGTTTGTGTTATAAGCACCTTTTATATTCATGCTCAATCCCGGAGTTATAAAATCCAGTTTCTGCTCAAGAGCCAAGTCTAGATTCAATACATTGTCCGTATCCACATTATATCCATAATTGTAATAATAGTCCAACGGACACGAACGTTCACCGATAGAAATATATCTATTGGAATAGATATTGGAAATTAGTTTTCCATCCACTATCCCGGGGCTGGAGAAAGGAGTTGACCACAGTACTTTTCTCCACAATTCATCCGTCCGAGGTTCTCTTTTGCACCGACATGTCCGCCGATATTCACTTTCAACAAAGTAGATTTTGTAATATCAATATCCACATTCGAACGATAATTGAAACGCTTGTATTGATAGTTAGGGTCATAAGACTCTCCCAACTGCTTCAACATACCGTCTTGCAACAGATATCCCAAAGAGACAAAATAACGGAAACGCTCACCGCCACCCGACAACGTCAGGTTATGCTGTGTCTGCCAAGCAAGGTTCTTGAAAAGATAATCGTTCCAGTCAACATTGGGAAACATAATAGGATCTTCATTCGTTCTGAACATATCTATCACAAATGGCGAGAAGCCCAATTGAGATTCCGTCAACGAGGGATTGTCACTTAGTTGCGCTTCATTATATAAGGTAGCATACGTATAACTGTCCACCCCTTTCAGGTTACGCAGAGCCTGGGTCAATCCGAATGAAGAATTCAATGAAATCACCGGTTTTCCGGATACACCGCGACGCGTAGTGACCAACACAACACCATTCGCTCCACGCACACCGAATACAGCCGTGGAAGCCGCGTCCTTCAAAACCGTAATACTTTCTATTTCGTGCGAGTCCATCTGAAAGAAAGAACGCTCCACCCCGTCCACCAAAATCAACGGTTTGGAAAGTTCGTCCGACAAGGACCCCGTGCCACGTATATATATGGAAGGATTCTCCGCTCCCGGCTGACCGGACGGCTGTATGGATGAAAGTCCGGTGACAGCTCCCGAAAGCGCATTTGCTACACTGCCACTGGGAGATTTCAACAGCTCTTTCGTGTCAATGGAAGAAATAGCCGCAGTAACGGACATCTTACTTTGTTTACCGTAAGCAATGATCTGTACTTCCTCCAAGGTTTGAGAATCTTCCGCCAATCGGATAGTGAATCCGGTTGTTTTAGCAGGGGCCGCTTCTTTCGAAGCGTACCCCATATATGAAACTTCGAACACTATGGGATAGATATTATCCGGAATATCCAATGCAAAATTACCATCTATGTCCGTAATCGTCCCGATAGTAGAACCTTTCACTTTAACAGTAGCTCCTACCAAAGGCTCGGACGTCCTGTCGTCCACCACTTTCCCTTTGTAGAGCCTGTTCTTGTTGATATTTGTTGCTGATGGGACTTCCATGATCTCATGCAGAGTATCGTTTCCAGCCACTGCCATTACAGGAAACAATGACAGGCATGCAACAAACAGATACTTGTGTTTTTTCATAATGTTCTCTATTTAGTATTAATTATTTTGCGTCAAATGCCATAACAAATACAGAGCCGTCTGTATCCTGTCCTGCAACCAGCTTACCGTCCACCATAAGCCCTGGTTTCCATGAACCACTCTGCCAGTCGGTTACGCCTACACACATAATGTCTTTCCAGCCCATCTTATTAAGTACGTATGCAGCCTGCAAAGGCGTCAGTTCCGAATCACCCTCATTTTCTTTACTCACAATTGCAATAGCTACCTTACCATCGAAAGTTTTTCCTATCATGATAAACTGACCATACACATTATCACCCATACTATCACTGAATCCATTGTTGCCCAATACCTGCTTGTAAGTGAGCGCCTGTCCGTCTTTGGCAAAGCAAGGATAACCGTAAGCTGCAGATACTACATTCCAGTCACCGCTCAAATAGTTATGACAATCGTAAGTCAACACATTTGGAAAGTTATAAGGTTCTGCATAAACTTCTCCCAAATCTTCGCTGGTATTAGCCTCATAAAATTTAACCTTATGCAATTTTGTTTTGCTTCCACCCGTATTCATAGTGGCTATATCACACAAGAGCTTACCTTCTGCCGTAAATCCGAAATGCCAACCAAACTGAATATTCTCCGGCTGTTTCTCTATCCAAGGCAATTGCCAAGAATATACCTTATTATTGCCATACAGAATACCTCTTCCGCCCTGACTACCTTTTAGAGCCGATAGCACGACCGGTCACAGTCACCAATCCTTTCACCTCAGACAATGTGAGACTATTCTGATCGTCTATTTCCATTCTACCTTTTACTTTAGCAGCATCCATCGTAAGTACTGTAAGATTCACATTCTCATAGTTTTCAAGTCCCGGATAAGTTGCAGGATCTTTTCAGATCTCCCAATACCGCCATCGCTTCCGTCTGCGTCATTCCCGGATAATCCTCATTAGGGTTCCACCAGTCGGGATTCGGTTTCTTGGTAGGTTTCTGTTTAATCACATTATTCAGCAGCGTCGCTCTCATGATTGTGATATAAGGATATTTCTCCTTCACGGTTGCATCTGTGATGTCGACAAATCCCAAATCTTTTGCCGGAGTCATAATAGCCGAATAATCAATCCTCAATGTATAGGGACGGTTGCTGCCTGCCACTTTAATATTTACTGTAGCCGGTTCATCAGAAAGGTCGAATACGACAGTCTCAACCGTAGCGCCCGCCATTAATGCGCCCTCTGCAAAGTTCAGTTTGACGTTGCTTCTATCCATATTCCGGTCATAAGTGATCACAAGTCTTTTGTCGCATTGTTTACTGTCAGTTTATATCCGCCATCTACCGTAATTTTGGAAGAGTCAACAATCGGTAACGCATTGGAAGTTACTATTACCTTATATTTCACCGTTTTCCCGTCCGGTCCCTTAAAATATAAGTCAGGATCATCCGTCATATCATAACTATTCACATCTGTAGGATAGGTGAGCTGATAACCGGTATTTACTTCAACTGTCAGTTTACAACCAGAAAAATTCTCGGCCTGGTCAAAAGCAAACGTAATCGTAGTACCGTCTACAGCACCCTGTACTTTTTCTCCGTCAGCTTCCACCTGCACTGATTTGAAAGGAGTCGTTGCGGTTGTTCCGCCATCACCTTCATCACCCATCTCATCATCACTGTCCGAGCAGGAAACGCCCAACATTATTCCCAAAATAGAGAATAACATCCAAAAACATCTTTTTTAGAAATAAAGATTCTGTTTTCATAATCTTAGAAATTAATTAATAATAATGTTATGTTTTCATAGCCGGATTATCGGGCTATCGACGCAGCAAAAGTAGGTTTCATCTAACGAAAAAAGGTCGAAAATTTACCGGAAAAACTCTCTAAAGTATAGAAATACGCACTTTTTGCCGAAATTTTGTTTTTGTAGCCTCTTTTTACTCTTTCGATATCGTCGACTGATTCACATCTTTTATGGAAGAGTTATCAAACTGATGCTTCTTCTTTCCGAAAGTGAATCGATAATTCAATGACAGACCAATGATATAGTCATCTATACGAGGCGTACGGGAAATACTTCTCTGTATATATTCCGCTTGCGTAATGTAATGCTTATGTTTTGCTTTGTATGGATTACTGACATTGAGAGAAATATGTAAGTTATTAATGCTATATTGCACGTTAAAATCCAACCTGTGAGGGTTATGATAGATGTCGCCGTTGAAACTCATACTTTTTGAAGGGGACATATAGCCTAAATAAACATACCATCCCTTATTTCTCCAATAAATGCTACAAGGCCAGAAAAAGCTATTATAAGACTTTTTTCTCCTACATCTATGTTTGTATGATCGTAAATACCCAAGGCTCTGAAGAATAATTTTTTGCGGAATAATGGCATAGTCTAAAACGACCTCACTGTGCGACCACAGGCAACTTCCTCCATTAAAAGATTGGAAAACGAATGTATTTCTGTCGGAGTCATAGCGATGGAGAGAATAGTCTTGGTTAGAAAGAGCTTCAAATGACGAATAGATAATAAAAGTCCAACGTTTGCTGACGTTCCAATTATACCTCAATGTGCCATTATATCTCAAGTAATTTTTCAGTTCCGGATTTCCTACGAATAGTTCATATTCATTCATTCGATATTCATATCCGGTACGGTCAGAAAGGCTGGGTTCTCCACTCCTTACCGTTCCGGTCAGCTGCAGAGAGTGCTTCTTGTAATCGTAAGATAACTTCAGGAAGGGAACGAACGCAGTAGTAGTCACACTATTTCCATTCGTTTTGGTATAAGACACTTCTTCTGCCACTTTAAGTTGAAGATTGAACCGCTTTTTTATTTTATAATTATACAAGACAGATAGTCTTGTGTTACTTTGCTTTAAAAAGTGGTCGGACACTTCCCCTGCATCGTGTTCAAATCATCCGTATGAGTATAATTCTGATAAACTGCCAGCGTTAATGCGGAATTGTTCTTGAATGTTTTTGAATAGTTTACGTCTACATTTCCATACCAACTTTTTTCATCCGTTCCGTTGCGATAGGCGGAAACAGCTGTTTCTCCCTCTCGTTGCTCATACCAACGGTCATACCGGTTATCTCCGTGACTTCCATAAAGACATAACTTTATTTTCTGTCTGCGAGGCAAGTCACGTATATAATTAAGTTGGAGCGCCGGATTTAAGCTTGTAGAATTTCTCCTTTCCTGTTTAGTCAGGAGTAGGGGATTATTACTATATTGCTGGCTGACCCAATTATCGATGTCGCTACTCTTTCTATTCATTCGGAGCGAACTGTAAAATATTTGTTTTTTATCTTTGAAGATGTAGTTCATGTACGCCTGTAGGTCGTTGTTGTTGTTCGACGAAGGCAGTTGCTTGTCTGTTCTGACAATAGCTTCGTTCGGGAATAGATAGGTGGTCTCCAATACACTTTCCGGATGGGATTTGAAGTGATTATAGTTGTCCGCCACCGAAACTGTCCACTCTGATTTGCCTTCAAAGAACTGAATCGTTCCTCGCCCGTTGCCTGTGAGGCGGTTTAATTGGTGATTGGCGTTCAATGCCACCGAACCTGCATAATCCCTCTCTTTCAATATATAATCAAATATCACATCCGCTTCCGGATAATCGGGAAGGCTTTGCGAATAAAAAATCAATCCGCTTGATATCATTAGGATTCAAATTCTGCACTTCGCCCGACGTAGCTTCACGGCCGTCAATGCACAATAACACATTCTTGCCAAAATATGAGATAGAGGAGCTATTCGCAGTAACTCCGGGAATCATTAACATTTCTACCGTATTGTAACCATTATAGGCATGGCGCAACTGGGCGCGGGTAAGATAATACATCGTCTTGTCTTCCATCTTTATTTCATTGGACCCCAGTACCGTCACTTCCTGAAGCTGCTCCACCTGTTTATCCAACCGGATATCTCCCAAACGTACGAAAGATTCTTTTGTCGGATATAAGGTCAATATCGTCTCCTTGTAGCCGAGATAGTTGAACCGCAGTTGGTATCTTTGCTCTTTCAGGGGAGCCGCAACGTAAAAAGCCCTTTCATATTGGTTGTGACGCCTGCAACAAATATTGTATCCGAGGTATAACAACGTACGGTAGCCGACTCCAAGTCTTGTTTTCATCACCTAACAAGTGCCCTTGCACTTGCATCGTTTGGGCTGTTATTGAAAAAGAAAAGAAGAAGAAGAGTAACAACATGATAAAATAAAGTTTCTTCATAATATTATTAATCGTTTGAATAATAAACTCTTATAACCTTTGGCAATTAGCAACTAATAATCGCATACAAAAAGCGAATTACTAACCGAAAAAAGGTCGAAAATTTACCGGAAAAACTCTCTAAAGTATGGGAATATGCACTTTTGGGAACATATTTTCTATTCTTAGTGCTTTCATCCTATTCAAGCAAATTTTATGAAAAATCAGACTCATTCTTGCTCGTTTCCGGCATAGTTTAGTACCTTTGCCGATAATAAATAACCATCAACATCCATAAAATAATGACTCCTCATTTCGACTTCTCCGAAGTCCCCTACTCCTTCGGCCTGTGCGCCGCCGAAAACTGCCCGAAAGCCTCAACCTGCCTGCGCCGGATTGCCATGCAGTATGCTCCTGTCAACAGAATTTTCCTGCCGACGATGAACCCTAACCGGATAATAGCCGGAAAAGGTAAATGTGATTACTATTGTTCGAACGAGAAAACCCGCTTTGCACTTGGCTTTACACGCACGGCAAATGCACTCACCGTGCGAATGGCAAGTACATTCCGCTACCGGATGATTAGCTACTTCGGACGCAAGAATTACTACTTGAAACGCCGGGGAGCACTGAAAATCACTCCTGCCGAACAGATATATGTCATAAACGTTGCTAAAGAACTGGGGGTAGTACTGAATGACTACTTCGACGGTTATATAGAAGAATATAACTGGAACGCTTAGTCGTTCCTACCATGTCTTCGGAAGAAATTTACGTTTCTACAGAGAACACTGTTATATCCCTTTAGAACCATGGTGGTTTCCCTAAAGGAAACGCCCGTTTCCTCGTAGAGATACGGGCGTATCCATATAGGGAAACTATCGTGCCCCCATAGGGAAACGAGCGTATCCAATAAAGGGAAACAACAAAGGAAACTGTAACACTCTAACAAACAGCTATATATCTTTATCACGCTTTTGCCTTGCTCCATGTATTCTTTGGGAGTCATGCCGTACTTTTCTTGAAACAAGTACTGAAATATTTCGGGTCGTTGAAGCCCACTGCAACGGCAAGGTCGGTAATCCTTATTTTACTTCGTCCGTCCATCAGTTTGCAGGCAGCAGTCAGCCGGACATTCAGGACAAACGCTGAAGGTGTCAGTCCTGTCAACGATTTCAGTTTCTCTGTCAGCACTGTACGCGAAGCCCCCATCTCACTGACAAACTCCGCCTGACCGAACTCCACATCATTCAGATGAGCATTCACGCAGTCTATCGCACGCTGAAGGAATGTCTCGTCAAGTGAAGTATACTCCAGTTTGTCTACTTCAAATACAACCTGCTTACGAAAATCAGCCCCTTTCCGTTCCTGCCGTTTCAGGCAATTCATAATCTGCGCATAAAGCAATGAAAAGTTGCATGGTTTACTGATATACCCGTCAGCCCCGGAGTTATATCCCTCTATCTGACTTTCTTCAGCCCGTTTGGCTGTCAACAGGATGACAGGAATGTGGCAATATTCGAATTTATTCTTTATATACCTGCACAATTCTATGCCGTCCATCTCGGGCATCATAATATCGGAGACAACCAAGTCTATGCCCCCTTCTTGCAGCACTTCAAGCGCCTGTCTGCCATTTATGGCGGTTTTCACACGGAAATAGTTGGAAAGCAGATTAGAGAAAAGCATGCACAATTCTTCATTGTCATCGACAATCAACAGCGTATAGTCCTCCGGATGAAGTTCCGTTTTCTCGTCCGGCTCATCGCCTTCTTCCGTTTCATTGATATAAATCGGAACAGGAAAAGCTGTCTGTCTCTGCGCCGCCACTGTCTCATCGAGCTCTTCCTGTCGGTAGGTTTCTTTATCGACAGGCAGCATGATACGGAAACAATTGCCCGTCTGCTCATTGCTAAATGCTTCGATTGTCCCATGATGGAGAGCTACCAGGTCCTTTACCAGTGCCAGACCTATCCCCGTACCTATTGTATTATGTCTTCTGTAATCACCTTCATAGAAACGCTTGAACAATCCGTCTATTGTTTTCTGTGTCATCAGTTCCCCGGTGTTGGTCACGTCAATCTGCAAGGTATATTCGTCCGCCAATGCCGCCCGGACGCATATCTGCCCGCCCTCCGGTGTATACTTCGCCGCATTCGACAAAAGATTGTACACTATCTTGTCGAGCTTGTCGGCATCGAAAAAACCAAAGATGATATCGGGAGTACTTTCAAAAGAAAGAAGCTGGCGTCTCTTGCCAAGCAAAGGTATAAAGGCTTCCGCACAACTGCGCAAAAAAGAAGAGATGTCTCCATAAGATACACAAATCTTCAGATTGCCGCTTTCCACCTTTCTAAATTCCAATACTTGCTGTATCAGACGCATCAGGCGGGTAGCATTGGCAGTCATCACCGTGTACAGTGTGCGTTTGTCTCCCCCGCTCTTCAGGTTTTCGAGCGAGGCAAGAATGATGCTCAGCGGAGTCATCAACTCATGGGTGATGTTTGTAAAGAACTGTAATTTCAAATGGTTAATCTCCTGAATCTTCTGTTTCTCCATCTTGCCAATCTGAATCTCATGCTGCATGCGCATCTTATATCGCAGGAAACGAAAGACAAAATAGAGAATCACCACAATAGCAACGGCATATAGGCAATAAGCCCACCACGTCAGCCAGGGAGCGGGAAGAATACGGACCTTCAGGGTTCTCTCCGTATTTCCCCACGCACCATCCTCGTTCGTTCCCTTCAAGCGGAACAGGTAAGTGCCCGCCGGCAGGTTATTGTAAGTGGCGAAATGGCGTTGGGCATCCACCACGATTTCTTTATCATCATAGCCTTCCAGACGATAGGTATACATGTTCTCCTGCGGATTCACGTAATTCAAGAGAGAAAACTCGATAGTAAAGTTATTGTCCTGATGCTCAAGTGTGATTTCGTCTGTATAGTTCACGTCTTTCTCTGAGAAACGCCGCCTCTCTTCCGGTGTCATGCTTCTCAAAGAGCGATTGTGTACTTTGAAGTCTGTAAACACGAGGGGAAAAGAGGAAGGCTTATAGCCTGTCCTATCTACCATGAAACTTCGTATCCCGTGCGAACTTCCGAACATGAGCCTCCCTTCGGCCAGCCGACAACAGGACGCGCGATTGAACGAAAAAGTTTCCATATCATTGGCTACCGCATAATAGTTTATGTTTTCCAGTACGTGGGCTTCATTCATGGTAAAGGAAAGCACCGTATTATTGGTCGTTATCCATATCTTCCCCGACTGTCTTCCACAATGTTGGTGATTCCCTTATTCTCTATGGTGGAGAAAGAAGTGATAGTTACAAACATATCCTGCCGGCGGTCGTAGTAAGAAAGACCATTCCACATAGAGCCTGCCCAAATCTGCTGACGGGAATCGACCAACAGGCAAAAGATATTCTGCACATCACGCTTCTGCCCTACGGCGTAGCGCTTGTAAGTCTTGTCCTGCAAGTTGATGCGGACAATTCCTTCATAGTTGGTAGCAATCCATATATTCCGTTCCGCATCTTCCTTAATATCGAAGATACGTGAATGAAGGAATTCCAGTTCCGCACCGGGCATCCATTCCGACAGTTTATGAAACTGATCGTCCGCATCCAGAATATAAACTCCCTGCCGAGTACCTATCCATAAATTCCCTCCCGAATCTTCCATCAGCGTATGAATGCAATCGCTTTCGAATTTCTTCTCGGTCAGGCTGTTCAATGACCTTACTTTATGATTTTTCTCATCATAGAGCCAGATTCCACGGCTATAAGTGCCGAAGCAAATCTCCCCCGTTTTCTTTCTCCTGATAATCGCGTCCACAGCAGACGTATACGGCAATTCCTTGAAATCGGGATGCTCCTGATAATTGACACAAGTATGTGTCCGGTCATTATAAAGAATCATTCCGAAACCGATAATTCCCATCCAATATTCGTCGTTTCCGGCATAAAAGATACTCCGTATGGAACTCGTATTGTACAGTCCTCTCACCGTCTCCAACCGGTCAATGCCGAATTTCTTGTTTTCCGTCTGAATCTTACAAACACCGCCGCCGAACATGCTTATCCACATCTGATTGTCATGCGTACGCTGTATCGAGCTTACTTCATTGTAAGGCAGTTCTCCAATTTCACTACCCGGCAGGTAATTTTCGAAAGAATAGAAATCATTCTCATCGTGCATGATACTCAAACCGCTACGGGTGCCCACCCATATACGATGCGACTCGTCCTGCTCGATAGCATATACGATATTATCAAACAATGAATTCTCCTCACCTTCTACCCGATGAAAACGGTCGTACTGCATACGTCCTGTCGTGTAGGGCGTTTTCAACTTCACAAGCCCTCTGTCCCAGGTTCCAACCCAAATCTGTTGCTTGTCGTCCTGATATACTACATTGGAAAAATACAAGACCGGATCAAGATAGGTGTAAAATTTATTCCGCCCCGCATCGTAACGGTAAAGACCGCTTTCACAAGCTGCTATCCAAATGTCCCCCTGCGTATCTTCCATAATTGACGAGACTCCTCCCAACCGTCGGCTCGACAAATCAATCCGCTCAAATACATCCTCCGCTTTTCTCTTCCTGAAAAGCCCCCGGTCGCCTCCTACCCAAATATCCCCGTTCCTTGCACAAAAGATATCCGCTGCATTCAAAGATTCCAGTTTTTCACTTCCGATACGCTCTATTACTCCGGTAGCTTATGCAACTTGAACACTCCTTTTTCCGCAGCAATCCATAAGTCGCCGTCCTGATCCTCGGTCACCACATTCAGATAACAGTTGAAAGGTAAATTCGTTCCGTCATTCAAACCATAATTCACCACACTGTAGCCGTCATAACGCGCAAGTCCGTTGTAAGTAGGAAGCCAAATATATCCGTCGGAGTCCTGATACAGTATCCGCACCTCATTGGTAGGCAATATGCTTGATGAAATGGGAATGAATTTTAAGTTGGAAGTGTACTTCCTCATATTTGTAGCATGGCTGTCCACTGATAGTATGCAGAGGAATAGCAAGAGCAGGGACAAATAAAAATATTTCTTTTTCATAGCAGACTATTTCAGTCAATTAAATCTTAAGTTATGCAAAACTAATATTTTATCAAAAGAATTACAATATATAAACTGAAAATAACTAAAAACATTGATAAACAAAAATTCGACCAATGCTTAAGCTTAGTAATTCTATAAACATTTTATCTATTCTTTTCTAATCCAACAATAATTTATCATACTAAACATAAAAATAGCCAGTAAAAAACGTATTTTAAAATTCAAAGAAGAGTAAATATCCCTTTCAGTATCTCAAATATATCGAAATATCTGTCAACCTATCGTATTAAGACTTTACCCCGTGTATGTCTCGATTGACATCTGCTGACATCTAACGGCACGTGATGTCACCGTTTTGAGAATCAGCATTTTATTCAATTTCAGCCACTATTTTTGAGCTGTCAAACGAAAACATTAATCTCAAAATGATGGATCATGGCACAAGAAAAAGAAGTGAAAAGAAAAACCGAAGCGGACGCGCAAAACGCAGAAATCCGCCAAAGAAAAGCCCTATGTGGAACAAATCAACGAACTACTGTTTGTCCACAACAAGGAGGACCCCAAAGCCGGTGTGCAAGCTGTCAGCGAAATTGACGGGGAAGGAAAGGTCAGGACGGTTCCTGCAGAAGAAAAGAACGAAAACTCCTTTCTGAAATTCGAGAAAAACTCCAGTATCCTCGAAAACTTCATCAGGAACTTCTGGAGCCAGCTCAAGGAACCTACACATTTCAGGCTCATACGAATGACCATCCATGATTACAAGCAGAACAGGCAGGCAATCAAAGATTTGTCACAAGGCAAGGAAACGGACGCAGTAAAAGAGTTCCTCAAACGCTACGAAATCCGGCCGAGAGAAAACAAGGAACAGAGTAAGAACGAAAAAGAAACAGAAACAATGGCAAAGAAACAAAAATCAAACCCGCAGGAACAGGTACCACAACCGACAGTTTCAACAGGACAACCGCAGGAACAGCAGGCACCACGCTACCGTTATGACGAGAACATGGTAAACTGGGACGCACTGGAAAAGATGGGCGTCTCCAAAACTTCCCTCGAACAACAGGGACTGCTGGATTCCATGCTGAAAAGGATACAAAACCAACAAACTGGTTCCCCTAACACTGACGCTGACAGGTGCCAGGGTCAAACTGGACGCACGCCTCTCATTCATCACCATGCCGGACGGGCAGATCGGTCTGGGTATCCACGGTATCCGCAAGGAACCGGAACTGGAAAGGCCCTATTTCGGGCACATCTTCACGGAAGAGGACAAGAAGAACCTCCGTGAGACGGGAAACATGGGACGGGTGGCGGAACTGAACCTGAACGGAGGATCCTATACACCCTGTCTCATCTCCATTGACAAGAATACCAACGAACTGGTTGCTGTACGACAGGAAAACGTATACATACCAAGTGAAGTGAAAGGTATCAGACTGACAGCGGATGAAATAAACGCGCTGAAGGAAGGACAACCGGTATATGTGGACGGAATGACCTCAAAAAACGGGAAGCCGTTCGACGCCACACTCCAATACAGCGCGGAACGCAGGGGGCTGGAATTCATCTATCCGGAAAGCAAAGGGTTCAACCAGCAGAGCCTGGGAGGCGTACAGCTTTCACCCAACCAGATCAAGATGCTCAGCGAAGGACATACCATCCTTGTAGAGGACATGAAACGCACCGACGGAGCGCTGTTCTCCTCTTTCGTCACGCTGGACAAGGTGACCGGCCGGCCGCAATATACACGCCATAATCCGGAGAACGGGGAAATATACATCCCGAAGGAAATCTGCAACGTGCTACTGACTCCCGAGGACAAGGAGGCACTACGCAAGGGGCAACCCGTCTTCCTTGAAAACATGCTCAACCGCAAGGGGGAAGAGTTCTCCTCCTTCGTCAAACTGGACATGAATACGGGCAGGCCGCAATACTCGCGTACACCGGATGGTTTCAGCGAGCGCCAGGTGCCGGTCGTTCCGGCGGAAGTATACGGGCATGTATTCACGGCACAGGAACGGGCCAACCTGCAGGACGGAAAAACCATACTCGTATCGGACCTGAAAAGCGCCAACAACAAGACATTCAGTTCCTACCTGAAAGTGAACGCAAATTCTGGACAGCTGCAATACTTCCAGGAAAATCCCGACATACGCCGCAATACGGCCCGGCGTGCCGCACAGGCGGACGACACGCAAAACCGGCAGCAGGAACAGAAGAAAGGAAGCAGACAGGCCGTATAAAAAGAATACAAAAAAGAATCATTAACCATTCATAAGAGAAAAAGACATGAAGCAGAATGACAACCGGATATTCAGAAAGGAAGACCTTGACTGGAAAACACTGGAGACCATCGGTATCCACAAAGAAGAACTGGAAAAAAGCGGGGACATGGAACTGCTCCTGCAAGGGGAGGAAACGGAAACCGTCCCATTGAAAATCCGTACTCCCGCACTCCGCTTAACAATGGACGCCACCCTCAGGATCACGGTGGGGACGGACGGAAAGCCGGTAATGGAAATCAACGGGATCAGTCCCGAAGCGGAAAGCGAAGCCGGCGGATAATCCCTGCCCCATACAGACAGAATCAAAAGTATACACAATTTCCCCGTACCGGTTTTATTGCGAAGGTACGGGGAACATCAAATGAAAGAAGATCATGATTGCGATATTGACAGACAAGCCCAATGTGGGAAAAGAGATAGCAAGAATTCTGGGAGCACATACCAGAGAGGACGGATACATGAGCGGGAAAGGGTACATGGTGACATGGACCTTCGGCAACATGCTTTCGCTGGCCATGCCGAAGGATTACGGGATGGACCGCCCGGAACGCGGGGACTTCCCGATAAATCCCGCCCCCTTCAGACTGATGGTAAAACACATCAAGACCGATACGGGATGGATACCGGACATCAACGCGGTCCTCCAGCTGAAAGTGATCGAAAAAGTATTCGACGCCTGCGAAAGTATCATTGCGGCCACCGACGCCTCCCGGAGGGAGAAATGGTCTTCAGGTACCTTTACCGGTATCTGGAATGCAGGAAACCCTACCGCCGTCTATGGATCTCGTCACTTACGGACGAAGCCGTGCTGGAAGGAATGGGCAGCCTCAGGCCCGGCAGCCTGTATGATCGCATGTTTCTGGCAGCGGACAGCCGCAACAAGGCGGACTGGGTACTGGGACTCAACGCCAGCTATGCCCTCTGCCAGGCGACCGGAACGGGAAACAACTCACTGGGACGGGTGCAGACACCCGTACTGACAGCCATAAGCAGCCGTTACCGTGAACGTGAGAACCACATTGCCACGGACACCTTTCCGGTTTTTATCAGCCTGTGCAAAAATAACACCCTGCTCAAAATGCGCTGCACGGAAGAATTCACGGACCGGGAGGCGGCTGCACGGCTTTACAGTGACTGCAAACTGGCCGGACATGCACGCGTCACCGCTGTCAGCAGGCAGATCAGGGAGATAGAGCCTCCAGCCCTCTACAACCTGACCGAACTCCAGAAAGACGCCAACAACTATTACGGAATGACTGCCGGAAAATCGCTTGAAATCGCACAGAGACTTTATGAGAAGAAACTGATTTCCTATCCGCGAACTGCCGGACGTTTCCTTCCACGGGACGTTTACGACAAACTGCCCCGTATCATGGAAAAAATCCTGAACAGGAAGGAATTCCGACCGTATGTCAGAAGCATGGGGATCAACATATTCGACCTGCCGGACAAGGTTGTCGACGAAGGACAGGCGGCGGAACACCACGCCATCATCATTACCGATACATATCCGGAAGGATTAAACCGGGAGGAGATGCAGCTGTACATGATGATTATCGGACGGATGCTGGAAGCCTTCATGCCCGCATGCAGGGCGGAATACACCACCGTGGATGCCGTATGTGCCGCACGAAATTTCCGGTGTCATGCATGCCGCATCATTGAAAAGGATGGTTCGGCATATTCGAAAGGGAAAGCGTCATTGCAGGAAGGGAATACGGCTTATCCCCCATCCCGCAACTGGAAAACGGGGAGACGGCCGCTGTTACCGGATGCAGCCTGATACACAGGAAGGACCTGCCCGTATCCGCATATACCGACGCGGAACTGATCACCTACATGGACACTGCCGGACTGGGAACGCCGGCCACGCGTACAGGAATCCTGCAGACCCTGATTGACCGCAAATATGTACGTTATTCAGGCAAATACATCATCCCCACACGAAAAGGGGCTTTACATATATGAGACGGTACGGAACATGAAAATAGCGGGAACCGCACTGACTTCGGGCTGGGAGGCGCAACTGGCACGAATGGAAAGGGGAAAGCTTACACAGGAAGAATTCATGAAAGGGGTACTCAAACTCTCGGGAGAGGTAACGGAAGATATCTTCCGGAAATGTGAAAGATAGAAGCTATATATAGGAACGGGAAATGCAGGCTGAAAAGTCTGCATTTTTTATTTGTCAGACATCTGTTATGCCGCTTTTAGGCGGCAAAGGTACCGGATTACCCCGTATTCGTGTCAAGGCAGCCCTGCGGGCCGGTCGGCTGAAAGAAAATCATCCTCGCTGCGCTCCGGTATTTTCTTTCGCCAAGCCTTGACACAAAAGGGCAATCCGGGGAAGGAGGCCTGTAAAATCGGGAAAACAGATCCCGAAGGGATAATCATACACTCATAAAAACAACAAGGACATGAAACAGAAATCCATCGCAAGCATCTGCAAGCCGGCGGTCACACTGCTGGCAGCCGCAGCAATAATCCTGCTATGCCGCAAAGGCATAATTCCGGTATATACCATCCTGTTACTGACAATGGCGGAAGGCATAATCCGTATTTTACTAAGGCTCCTCCCGTTCCTGGCGACAATTCTCAGCATTCTGATCCTTATCGGAATGATATTATAAACCCTTAAACAACAAATGAAATGGAAACAAGGAAATTCACCCCGTCAGCTCCGGTCGCACCCGCACTGTGGCCGACAACGCGCAGCATCAGGCCTGCAAAGAGAAGATTTCCCAATACGGTTGATGAGCCCAGAAACATCGGGTATTATCTCAAGCCACTGCTTGACATCACGAAGCGACCGGACAGAGACGAAATTCTGAAGACATATCTCAAAGGAAACCTATGTATAACAATAAAAAAACAACCATTATGTTTTTCCAATCAATTTATCAGATGATGTCGGCAGGCACAGACCTGAACATCAACATCAGGAGAACGGACGGAAAACTGTCCGTAGCGGTAATGCCCAGGCGTACAACACTCAAGGATGAAGCCGGACAGGCCATCGTGCCGCTCATACTCAACGGCCCCCCCATGGAACTGGACGGACAATTCCTGCAAATCATCACCACACCGCTGCAGAAAGCGCAGGGAATCCTCACCAACCTTGAAACCTTCGAGCAACAGGCACGGCTGACCGCAACACAAGGCAAGGCGACCGGAACCGCCAACGACAAGAAGACAAAAGAGGCACGTGAAAAACAGGAAAAGATGGAAAAACTCCTCAAACGTGCGGAGGAGGCGTTCACGGCAGGAAAATACTCGGAAGCGACAACCTGCTTCAGGCAGGCCAAGGTACTCGCAGATACGGACAGGCAGAAACAGATAGAGGCAAGGATACAGGAAGTGCAGAAGGAGTCGTCACAGGGCTGCCTGTTTCCTGAAACGGATACACAGCCGCTCCCACAACAGCCGCCCGCAAACGGTACGGCGAACGGAAACCGGCCTGACGGACAAATGCGGATGTTCACGTCACAACCTCCACAACAGCCTGTACAGCAGGCAATCCCGCAAACGGTACAACAACCGGTGCCCCGGCCGCAGATAGTACAGCCGCAGCCCGTACCACAATATTATCCGGGAACACCGCAACCCGTTCCCCTGCAGCCGCAAGCAACCGTCATACAGACAACCCGGGAAAATACGGGCAGGGAATACCAGTCACCGCCACAACCGGCCACAGAAGCGCTCACTTTTGACAAGGACGATGAAAATGACAGGGAACTGTTGCGTGAAGACCCGTATGCGGAATACATAGACTTCCCGCAGGAATGCCGTATGAAGGACGAGACACAGGCGGAGCTTATATGTTGTTAAACCATTAAAACTTTAAATAATATGGCACTTGATATCAAAGGACTCAAAAGAGTATTCATCCTGAAAAAAAGGAAATGGCACCCTGACACTGGAAGACCCGGACAGCAGAATGTCCCTTTCCGAAGTGACGGACTTCTATTCCATAAACTATCCGGAACTGACCACGGCAACCCTGCACGGGCCGGAACTCGAAGAGGACCGCGCGGTATACCGGTTCAAAACCACCATAGGAACGAAAGGATAAGCCATGGCAAAGAAAACAAACCCTAAGAAAAAGGAGGAGACAGCATGCAGACAGCTATCGGAACTACAAACGGAAGACCTGGCACGACTTATTATCAGCGAGGCCGGATGCACAGACATCAGCCGGGGAACCGGCAGCAGAAAGAAAAAGAAGGCTGCCGCCGGCAGGAACCGTAATGATTTTCTAACGGGGAGAATTCTCCCCGTTACCCCCCGATTACTATATGGAGAGCCGCGCGGGAGAAAAAATCAACCTTACGACAAGGGAGAATTTTGATTTCCTGTACCGTTCGGCACTCAGATACAGCGGGCTTGTCGGCCTCAGGCTTCCTTTCCGCCCGACCAGGAAATCACCGAGGATGAACATCATCAAACTGTACCGGGCAATGGACACCATACTCCCGGAGCATGTCAACCTGGAAGAGGAGAACGGAAGGCTGTACTTCTGCCTCTACCGGTTCCATGAGTGGCCGGAATATAAACTGTTCTGGATACCGCTGGAATTCACGGAGAGACTGCCGGAAAAACTCGGAAGGATAGCACTGGAATTTATCCGACAGCTCGCCCGACACCATGGCATACCCAAAAGCACGGATACCAGCTACTATGAAATGGCACACGATTACCTGGAAGACTACAGGCTCTACGACGAAGAGGCGACGGCAGGAGAGATCAGACGCAAGGCCGCACTTGCCAGACTGTATGAAAAAGGGAAGGCGCACCGTATACTGAAGAGAATGGACAATCCAAAGGGATTTCTTGCGGACCTGGAGGGGGAAATACGGAAATACCATACAAAGAAGAACTATGAGCGGGCATTGCTGGAACTGCTCACGGAAGGTACGGCACACATTTCACACGGCAGCCCGAGCATCATGCAATACTCCTACGACTGGGCATACGAGGAGGCACCTGATTTCAGGCCGGTGGGACTGGAGACGCAGATCATGGTCACCTGGTCGGTAAAGGACGCCATGAACGACGAAATGGAAAGCTATTTCAACTCGGACTACCAGGAATCATACGTGGTCACACCCGTCACGACATTCCACCTGACGCCGGACACGGAAAAGCCTTTCTCCATGGATGACTTTCCGGAGCGGTTCTCCCATTGGCTCGAACGCTTCACAAAACTCATTACAAACAACTTCTAATAAAACAGGAAAATGAATGAACTGACAATACAGATGCAGCAAATCATGCATCCCAGAGCGGTACTTGTCGCCTATGAATGCGAAACGGCAGATTACTCAACCCCGCGAAGTTATCTCGAACTTAGGCCTGTCAATGAGAAAGGACGGATGGGGGCCGGCATTCCGGTAACCTATGAGTTCATGAACTCACTGGTGGAATCATACACGGAAAGCATGAGCGGAATCCCGCACGGACGTATCCCCGGAAACATGCTCCTGTGCGACTCCAGAAAAGGCCGCGAAAGGTACATATGGTACAATCCGCCGCAGAAGAGAAAAATGTACTTCCAGGACGGGCTGCACATTACAGACGGGACATTCAACGTGCCGGGCGTCATCTACGTGGTGGAACGGGAATGCATGGACATACACGCCTTCAAGGGAGCAATCCCCGAAGAGCGGACAGAACTGTATCTGGCACCGTTCTTCAATGTTACCGGAGCGGACGTCTGCCTGGGCAGCTCATCGCTAAAGAAACCGCAGGACATGGATTTTCCTGGAATTTCAGGAATACTGGGAAAAGCGTTTCTGGATGAGCGAGTTCTCACATTTGGGAGGCGGCAGGAACCCGACCCGCAGCAATCTGGTTTCAGTAACGGAACATGCACGGAACAATCCGTTTGATTACAGCGAGTTACAACAATCCGGGAAGAAACTTAAAGACATACTGGCATGAAAAAGATTCATTACACGGACAGCTACCTGCTGAAACCCTACCATCCCGTCACCATCCATGTTGCGGGTGCAGGCGGTACGGGATCACAGGTCATAGCCAACCTGGCACGCATGAACGTCGCGTTGCAGGTACTGGGACATCCGGGACTACACGTCACCGTATTCGATCCCGACATTATCACAGAAGCCAATATAGGACGCCAGCTCTTCAGTGAGACGGAACTGGGGCAATGCAAAGGCGACGGCGGCCGTCACACGCGTCAACCGTTTTTTCGGAACAACATGGACGGCGGAAAACTGCCGCTATCCCGTACGGAAAACACAGGAAAACGGGGATGACAGGACAAGGCCGGCGAATATCATCATCACCTGCACGGACAATACCCGCTCACGACTGGAACTGTGGAGATTCCTGAAAAAATACAGGGAGGCCTCCGTAAACAATGAAAGGGCGGTTTATTACTGGATGGATTTCGGGAATGCGCAAACCACCGGGCAAGTCTTCATAGGCACTGTCCGCAACAAGATACGACAGCCGGCATCAAAGAATTCATGCCGGTACCCGGAATGAATGTCATCACCGAGGAGGTGAACTATTCCACAATAGAAGAGAAGGACTCCGGACCGAGCTGCTCACTGGCGGAAGCACTGGAAAGACAGGACCTGTACATCAACCCATACTGGCACAAGTCGGCTGTGACATTCTATGGAAGATGTTCAAGGAAGGAAGAACCCTGTACCGGGGAGCATATATCAATCTGGACACACTCCGGGTTAATCCAATACCGGTATAGACCATGTGAAACAGACAGCCTCCCCTTGCCGCCAACAGTTGCTGCGACAAGGGAAGCATCGGTATTTTTTTCAATCCGTATAAAACCGGAACCGGATTCAGGATTTAATCCGCATTAATCCGGCAACCCCCTTCCCTGTTTTAACCAGTTCGTATTTCTCAAGCCTTTCATACAATTTGCCAAGCGTCCCAGCCATACCTTTTCACTTTGAATTTGGGCATCAGCTTCTTCAGCGCACCTCCAATCAAAGACAGGCTAACCTCCGCCTTACCATCAGCAGCCTGTTCAAAAGCCTTATCAAAGTATTCCATATCTCTTTGAATAAAAAATTCAGGTGTATTTTCCTGAAAAGGCTTCTCCTCCTTCCGGTCAGCTAACAGAAACCCGGTACAGGAACGTACCAGTGCCACCGGCGTCTTTCCCTCCCCGTAACCAAGAACCATCAGGCCACTCTCCCTGATACGTTGTGCCAGCAAGGTATAATCCCCGTCACTGGCAACCAGACAAAAACAACCGACCCGCCCCTCATGCAGGATGTCCATCGCATCCATAACCAACGCAATATCCGTCGTATTCTTTTCCCTGCACAAAAAGAGGAAGCCTGCACCATCCTGAACGAATAATCCCTTGCCGCATCCTTCCAACCGGAAAGTTTTTTTAGTCCAGTCACCATATTACGTCTCACAACGGCAGTACCATAGCGAGATACAAACCGCATCACATCTTCCATCTTCTCGGAAGAAGCGTTATCGCCGTCAATCAAAACCGCGACAAACAAATCTTTTTCTTTTTTCATACCGAATCCTTAAGCTGCAAAATATAACAGGTTCCCGCAAATATAAATAATTGAACCTATTTTTCTTTCGCCTCTGTCGCAAAATTCCTGTATTTCCGAACTACGATAAAAGTTCTTTCCATTCTCATCCGTCTGATAGTAGCGGATAAGCCCCTTTTCACGGTAACGGGCAATGGTCCGTTGCGTCACGCCCAGAAGTTGCGCAAGGTCACAGTTATCCAGCAAGGTGTCGCCGTCCAGGCAGTCTTTCAGGCGGTTCATACGGTCAAGTTTCTTTTCAAGGCGATTAAAACCTTCCACCATAGTCATTATCATTTTCTCAAGTACCTCATTATCTATATACATCATGGCATATCCTCCATTGTTTTAAAAAGTGATTACCTGAATACTCTTCCTGTGCGCACTACAAGAGTATATTACACTATAATGAAAATTACATGCCGGATTCAAAAAACGAATCCATCTTTTTACATAACATTCTAATTCACAAAGAAATATAAAATAGAAAATTACAAAAGCACTGTAAAATGTAATCCCGGATGTTGTAAAGTTCGGGTACAAATTGTAAATACGATTTACAATTTGACCAGCTATCCGTGAAATCTGACGACATCTGCTGACACCTGTAGTCAGAGACTTGGAGACAAACTTACCGGCAGCATACCTTTGCATCGGACAAAAAATCAAAAGCTTATGGAAGTGATCAGTATCGAAGCCACAACATTTGAAGAAATGAAGCAGGCGTTAAGCTCAATCATCCGGGATATCCGGACAGGAAGAGGAATACGGCAGGAGGAAAGACTGACGGAATGGATGGACAATCAGGAAGCATGTATTATGATGGATATCTCTCCAAGAAAGTTGCTTACTTTACGCAGCACGGGAAAAATCCCGTACAGCAGGATAGACAGGAAAATCTATTACCGGAAAAAAAGACATCGTCACATACATGGAAGGACTGTTACAAAAAGGAAACAATTAAGCAAAGAAATATGGCACATGACTTACTGACAAGGGAAAGTCCGGAGATTACCCAGTTCTTCCAGGATATCGGACACATCACCGAACTCTTAAAAAGCGAACCGGACAGATACAGGCCTGTCCTGAACGGTGACAGGTACATCACCGAAGCTGAACTGTCCGAATTACTGAAGATAACACGCCGGACACTGGTTGAACACAGGACAACCGGGCTTATCCCCTATTACCGGCTGGGAGGCAGAATACTTTATAAAGAAAAGGATATTATAAAACTGCTGGATGAAAACAGGCTGGAAGCTTTTTAAAAGCCGACAGTATAGAAGAGAACGTCTTCGGAAATTTTCCTAAAGACGTTCTCTTCATATATATGACGTTCATTCCAGCATAAATGGATACATTATAAAGTTTTCTGTAATTTTATCCCAATACTATTTGGAGGAATCGAACCTTTTCCATATCTTTGCACCGTCAAAAAAATGACAGCGATAAAGATTGAAATAATTGAAATTAGGAAATATGGCTAATTCAATGGTTTTGATTTTAACGATATAAGATTTAGTGCTGTTTATCAGGACTTTAAGTACAAAGAACTTTAAATGTTCGATTCCTGGTGGCACCACTTTTAGAGAAAGCAAAACGATGTAAAATCCCTGAATTTCAAAGAAGTTCAGGGATTTTTATTTTCCAAGAATAGCAAAATAGTGGGATGAAGGGATCAGTCAGAAAAACGTCTTCCAACAGTAACATTCCCTAAATCCCAGAAATCTAGCTATCATATCGAATGCTCCGATAGATACAGATCTAATTTCGTTAGGCATATCAGATATTTTCACACTGTTCCTGATCTCGAGTATCATAGGCAGCAAAAAGCCTTATTAAATGTTTCGAATATCAGATCAAAACTTGTATTGCCCAAAGATCTTATTTTCATGTCCGCTTTATACGAATTACAAAATAAAACTTTAATAACGGATTATTGCTTTTCAAGACAGATATTAACTGCATTCATACCTTTCGTACCACGCTCAAGATCAAATGTCACAATGTTGTTTTCTACAATATTGCCAACAACATTATTTACATGGAAGAAATACTTTTCAACACCGTTAAGATCTTTAATAAAGCCAAATCCCCTAGCCTCATTAAAAAATTCAACCCTTCCTCTTAAGATAGCCGGTTCTTCCTCTTCCTTTTTGGGAGTTGCAATGATTATTTCATCGGGATTTATTTCCTCTTTTTAATATCTTCCGTTGGAGGAGTGGAAGTTATCATTCCGTTCTCATCTACATAAGCAATCATATCTTCAAAGCTATTCGCTTTTCCCGACAATTTTTTGCTTTCTTTCTTCTTTAATTTTTCCTCTCGTTTAGCGAGTCTTTTCTTTTCATTTTCACGTTTACCTACTGTCATGGATTTTGCCATAGAAATCATATTTAATTTATACTTATTTTTAATGAATAATGTAAGAGGCTAATTTCAAAAAGTGAAATTAGCCTTATTGAGTTTCTTACCGGTCAACTTCTGAATATCATTAACCAGTTTACGTTCTTCCTGCGAACAGAATGTAAGTGCTGTCCCTGTATTTCCAGCTCTTCCTGTACGACCGATACGATGTACATACGTCTCGGGAACATCCGGGAGATCATAATTAATAACCATAGGCAACTCACTTATATCGATTCCTCTGGAAGCAATATCAGTAGCAACCATAACCCGGGTTTTCCCCGACTTAAAATTACCCAATGCGGACTGTCTTGCCGCCTGACTCTTATTTCCGTGTATAGCCTGACTACCGATCCCGGCCTTACCCAATATTTTAACAATCTTATCAGCATTATGCTTCGTACGCGAGAAGATGAAGTACCGATTGATCTTCTGCTTTTGCAAAATTGAAATTAATAATTGGCTTTTCTCTTTCTTCTCTACGAAGTAAACCTGATTGATAGAGTCCACAGTAGACGATTTCGGTGTTATGTAAATCTTCACCGGATTCTTCAACAGAGATTTGGTTAAAAGTAACAATGGTGTCAGGCATCGTAGCCGAAAAGAACAACGTTTGCTTTTCTTTCGGAAGCTTCGGCAATATCCGTTTAATATCATGAATAAAGCCCATATCAAGCATACGGTCAGCCTCATCAATACAAAATACTGAATAGTATCCAGATGTATATGTCCCTGATTCATCAAATCAAGTAGACGTCCCGGAGTAGCTACCAGAATATCAATTCCCTTTGCGTAACATATCAACCTGCGGACGTTGATTTACACCACCGAAGATCACTCCGTGGCGAACACGGGTATATTTTGAATAATCGTCAATGCATTCACTGATTTGCAGGGCAAGTTCACGGGTAGGTGTCAATATCAAGGCTTTGATACCCTGACGCTTGACAGATTCCTTGCTCACGACTTGCAAATGTTGTATAATAGGTATTGCAAATGAAGCAGTCTTTCCGGTTCCAGTCTGCGCACAGCCTAAAATGTCTTTTTTTGCCAATGCTACAGGAATCGCTTTCTCCTGAATAGGAGTAGGTACTGTATATCCTTTTTCTTCAATTGCTTTTAAAATAGGTTCGGTTATATTTAATTCTTTAAATGTCATAAATGTTATTTTTGCTATATCTGAAAGTAAACCGTCAGAAACATATCTTATATAAATGTTCACGACGAAGTCAATATTGATATAGACTTGTGATTATACTTATTAAACTTTGCTCTTTTTTCCAGAGGCTTGCTTGTATTACAAAAAAGTCTAATAAATCTATTTTCAGAATGGAAAGTGCAGAACTAGAAATTTCCGATATTGCACACAAAAGAGGCAGAATTAGCAGAACTTAAATGTAAAATGATTTTTCGAACTCTCTGTAAAGGGATTTCCCGATGAATCATGAAACGGAAATAATTTATATATAAAAGCAGAAGACAGAATCTTCTGCTTTTATCTGGGTATTAATATCTTCTGGAGTTATTATAACCACCACGACCACCACCGTGAGACGGTTTTTCAGCGCGAGGACGTGCAACGCTCACCGAAATAACCTTTTGGTCGTATTCAACTCCGTTTAATTCGTCTATAGCTTTTTGCCCTTCTGCATCATTCGTCATTTCTACGAAAGCGAATCCTCTGGACTTACCGGTTTCTCTATCCATAATAACCTTTAGCTGAAGAAACTTCTCCAAACTCTGCAAATAAATTTGTTAAGTCCGCATCATTTGTGCGATAACTTAAACCTGAAATGTAAATGTTCATCTAAAAATTTTATTAAAATAAATACTATTTTGGAGTGAGGAGGATAATTACAGAAGAGGACTACTTGCTAATAATATATTAAAAAGAAGAACTACACAATAATAATTCGTAACTCAAACTCTGGGAACAAAGATAATGTAATAAATCAAAAAATACGTTTATATTCATTCTTTTTCGGAAGAAAGACGATAATTATCATTTATTAGCACACCATTCACCCTAAATCGGTGAAATACACAATTTCGTCTCTCATTCTTGATATTCTCTCGCAATATATCTACTTTTGTCTTTGTATAACTTATTAAGGGGCACCTCATGAATGTCAGAATAGAACAAAGTTGGAAACAGCAATTACAAGAAGAATTTGATAAACCATACTTCGAAAAGTTGGTTACATTCGTCAAAGATGAATATAAACGGGCACACGTCCTCCCTCTCGGACATCAGATTTTTCATATATTCAATTCCTGTCCCTTCGAAAAAGTAAAAAGTAGTTATCCTTGGACAAGACCCTTATCCCAATCCCGGACAATATTACGGAGTCTGTTTTTCTGTACCTGAGGGAGTAGCTATCCCCGGTTCACTAAACAACATATTCAAAGAGATACATCAAGACCTGGGAAAACCAATTCCTGCTTCCGGTAACCTGGATCGCTGGGTTGCCCAAGGCGTATTCCCGCTAAACTCAGTTCTTACCGTACGAGCGCACGAAACCGGTTCTCATCGAAATATGGGCTGGGAAATCTTCACAGACGCAGTTATCAGGAAACTTAGTGAAAAGCGAGAGAATCTGATATTTATGCTTTGGGGAAATTATGCGAAAGAGAAACTATCTTTGATAGATACTAGCAAACATCTGGTACTGACCAGCGTTCATCCTTCTCCCCGTTCTGCCGAATATGTGTTCTTCGTTTGCAAACACTTCAGCAAAGCCAATGCTTTTTTGCGTAGTAAGGGAATAGAAGAAATTGATTGGTAAATAAATATCTTCTCAAAATATACTATCAACGTTCAAAACATTCACCATGAATAAATCAAACGATATTACCCGGGAAGAATGTGGGCCAAAAAATGCTTTTTGCTACTGACATTGATTACACCATGTTGAAACGGGCTCAATCTGCGCTCAATCAGCGAAACGCCTATTCCAACATTTACAGTTTCCGTATACTCAATGCCAGGCAACAATATATACGTGTCACCAGCCGACATCAAGTTTTGAAGCAAGACCATAACGGCAAAGCATGGCTCGTAATAGGTAACCGTGAATATGTATTCAAGGCTTCTTCCAAACTCACATATTTTCCTACCGTTGTAAAAGTTAAACACCATAAGAACAATAAAGATATGACGATTCCATACTAAACTCGAAATATTTTTATTACATTCACAGCATGAAATGCAGAATTATACTCGAACTATTAGCAATTCTCTTTTTTACACGATGTTATAACAGAGAACAGATTTCCCGGCTTGATGAGGCGGAAGCACTGATACAAAATAAGCCGGATAGTGCCTTAACAATATTACAACAACTCAAATCGGAAGGTAGCCAGGCTGAACAGGCCAAGTATGCGTTGCTTTATTCAGAGGCTTTAGACAAGAATCATATCAAAGCAACAAATGATTCGCTGATTCGTCGGGCTTGGGAGTATTACAAACATCATCCCAAAGATTTACGCCGCCAATGCAAGACTCTCTATTATTGGGGAAAAGTCAAACTGCGTGCAGGAGACAAGCCGGGAGCGTTACGCCTTTACCTGAAAGTTGAAGAGAAACTGAAGGATACCAATGAGCCTTATTACGCAGGGCTTTTATACAGTCAAATCGGTGAAGTGTATTATGACCAGATGAACTATAGCCGGGCTTATCATTATTTTCGTGAAGCTCGCAATAACTTCCGGCAGTCTGATAACACTCGCGAAGAAACAAAGGCAACTCTCGATATGGCAGCCGCAACTTTCAATTCGAAAGATATGGAGAAAGCCATGCGGCTCTATTCTGCCGCACTCGATCTGGCCGATGAACACAAGTACGATAAGTTAGCCAAAGCCAGTCTCACCAATCTTGCTTCTCTCTATGTAGTGTCAGGCAAGAAACAAATTCCTCATGACCTGCTGCAACGTATCGAACTTTCTGCCCGGCAAGATACACTATACGGATATCATACATTAGTAGATGTGAATCTACTGAAAAACCGTATAGACAGCGCACGCTACTATCTGGCACTTGCAGAAGCACATTCTACCGATATTCGTGACATCGCAGACCTGCAATACACCGCTTATCGGATTGAAGCGCAGGCCAGAAACTTCGAGAAAGCAACTGAGAAGATACATCATTATATCTATCTGACTGACTCTCTGACACGCTCGAATATGCAATTCTCCGCTGGTATGGTGGAACGTGACTATTTCAAGGAACGCTCCAATTTTGCCGAATACCGGATGAAGAACCGTACTATCTGGGAGATTGCCGTAGCAAGCGTAATTTTTCTGATATTAGGGGTAGCATACTATATCATCCGTCAACGTCTGCGCCTGCAACGGGAACGTACCGACCACTACCTGCTATTGGCGGAAGAAGCCAATTTCCAATACAAAACCCTGACGGAACACATGGAAGGACAGCGCAATGCGGAAAGCCATTTAAAAGGTTTGATAGCTTCACGCTTTGACATCATTGACAAACTGGGAAAGACTTACTATGAACGTGAGAATACTGCATCACAACAGGCTGCCATGTTCCACGAAGTGAAACAGATTATCACCGATTTTGCAGAGAACAATGAACTGTTGCAAGAGCTGGAACTTATCGTAAATACCTGCCATGATAATGCTATGGAGAAGCTGCGGAATGATTTTCCGTCAATGAAAGAAGCCGACATACGGCTGCTTTTTGTTATATTTTTGTAGGTTTCTCGCCACAAGTAATCAGTTTGTTTATGAAAGATACGGTAGCTAATGTATATGCTCGCAAGTCACGGCTCAAATCACGTATCAAATCGGCAGAAACAGCCAATAAGGAGTTGTTTTTAGCACTTTTCGGATAGGTGTTAGACCTGTGTTAGAAATCTTAGGACACATCTTATACAACTCATTGAATATCAGAACACTTTAAATTAAAATGTTAGATTTGTAAGATTGCATCATAACCCAAATTTGATACAATCTTACTACTTTTGTATTCGAAAAATTAGAAAAAAGAAAAGATTATGAAGAAGATTGTTATTCTATTAAGCGTCATGCTTTTCATAGTAGCATGCGAAAAAGGAAACGAAGAAATGAAAGAAGCAAAAGTAGTGGTAGCCGTTTATGATGAGAATGGAAAAATTGCAACGGGCGTTCCCGTAAAAAATGTATAATGAAAAGGATTATAAGATTTTTGAAAAAGATAATTTAACCTTGCCAACTGCAATTGCCCAGACAAACGAAAGTGGCATAGCAACCTTTGTATTGCCACGAGAGGAATGGTTCACAACGCAGTCGCAACGGTTCCTGACATTCGTGGTACAAGAAGGGGTGGCCCTGACAACTACCAGATATGGTCTTCCGGCAAAACCGTAGAAGCCGGAAAAGTCGTAAAAAGGTAGACATACGTTTAACCCAATTCCCTAACTAAACTTTTATCATATGAAACAAACTAGACCTTATATAATTACAGCACTTTGCTTGCAAATGGTTCTGGGAGCAATATTATTAAGTTGCAGCACCGAAAATGACGAATATAAGAAAGATTCACCTTCGGCAGAAAAAATCCTGCTGAACCCGTAGGAGCTTTACTAGAGGATTTCTCCATAGAACAATTACCCGCAAAAAAACGATTTATGCATTAGGAGAGAATATAGACTTAACCGGCCTTAACGTGACAGGCAAGTATGATGACGGGAAACAACGACCAGTGAAGGTTACCCCGGAACAGCTCAGTGGTTTCTCATCATCTGCCCCTGTTGATAAACAGGAAGTAACCATAACGATAGAGGGTAAACAGAAAAGTTTCTCCGTGCAGATTTCTCCTGTCCGTGTAGAAAATGGAGTATTGACGGAAGTATTAAAAGGGCATAATGAAATCATACTTCCCAATAGTGTGAAGTCAATTCCAAAAGCTGCTTTCAGAGGTAGTCAAATAAACAAGGTGGTGCTCAACGAAGGGCTGCAATCTATCGGAGATATGGCTTTCTTCAATTCAACCGTTCAGGAAGTTGTATTCCCGACGACTCTGGAACAACTTGAGGAAAATATTTTCTACTATTGCCGGAACTTGAAAAAAGCAGATCTAAGCCGGACGAAACTCACCAAACTTCCTGCCAGCACTTTTTGTATATGCGGGCGTTGAAGAGGTGTTGCTGCCTGCGACCCTGAGAGAAATCGGAGCACAGGCATTCCTTAAGACGTCTCAATTGAAAACGATTGAGATTCCGGAGAATGTAAAGAACAATCGGGTTGGAAGCATTCCGGGAAAGTGGCATTACCACTGTGAAATTACCGAATGGTGTTACAACCATAGCGCAAAGGGCTTTCTATTACTGCCCGGAATTGACGGAAGTGACCACCTACGGAACTGTTCTCAATGAAAATCCCGAAGCGATGATTCACCCCTATTGCCTTGAAGGGTGTCCGAAATTAACTCGCTTCGAAATTTCTAAAAGTATCCGGATATTAGGACAAGGACTATTGGGCGGTAATAGAAAAGTGACTCAATTAACTATTCCGGCAAACGTCACACAGATTAATTTTTCAGCTTTCAATAATACAGGTATTAAGGAAGTAATGGTAGAAGGGATAACACCTCCACAGGTATTTGAAAAAGTATGGTACGGATTTCCGGACGATATCACAGTCATTCGTGTTCCTGCCGAATCTGTGGAGAAATACAAGAATGCAAATGGTTGGAAGGATTTCACAAACAAAATAACAGCATTTTAATAATTCTCTGATTTTTCGATTATAACCGAAAAAGTTGGTTTTATGTCAACTTTTCCGGTTATAATCGAAAATTTCATTTTATCAGGTCATGTATTAAATCTCCCCATTCACCCCCAAGCCGAACAGAGCAAAATCGCCCAGGCAAGGATCATCCGGAAAGACCGCAGCCAATGCTGCCGTTATCTGACGGGCATTTTTCAAAGAAAAAGTTTCCGTATCCGTCAACTTGAAATAATGTGCTACCCGGCATACATGTGTATCTAAAGGAACAATCAGTTCTTTGCGATCAAAACTCTCCCAAATCCCCAAATCAACCTCCGAATCCCGACGAATCATCCAACGCAAAAACATATTCAGTTTCTTTTGAGGACTTTTAGCGGATACTTCAAAGGAATGAGCACAACTTTTCCATAGGTATTCCCGTGAGTACGCATTCAAAGTTTCTTCCAAGCTTTCAAACTGTGTATAAGCTATATATAATCGCCGAAAGTATCCATAAAATCAGCATACGACAACATCCGATAAAAGCTAAGGCGAATCTCCCATTAGCCCGTGCAATTCGTCCGCTTTCTTCAAGATCTGTTTGCGATTGCCAAAACTCATAATCGCCGTCAGCAAGCCACTGATTTCAATATCCTGTTTCAGCGTATAACGATGAGGGAACTGTACCGGATCGCTTTGTAATAAAGTCTGCGCGATGATACATCTCCGCACACATTAAAAGTTTATTCTTTATATCTTCAGTCATTTCGAGAAAGTATCTAGTATTGAAAGTGCAAACAGAACTATCAATGAAAGTCCCACGGCATAACCCAATTTAAGAACTTTACGGCAGACGGAAAGTTGCCTGCCGGATAGCTGAATAGCCCTGTTAGAAATGATGCTATTCGTTGAGCGTAGCTATATGCAGAGTTTCATAAATGGATGAATATTGCTGGTTTATCAATCAATTACTTACGCTACAAAGATAAGAAATCTTATCTTCATATCCCAATGTGGTATGGTATTAGCAGATTACTTATAGTAAAGAAATGTATTAAAAACATTGATTGCAACATTAACAGATTGATTTATACAGATATACCATATTCTAAAGCTAAGGAATGATTCTTAAATATCTTTCTCTTTTGAAAAAAGGCATATCATTTTGAAAAGATCAGTAACCAATAAATAACCAGATAACAATGAAAGTTTGCAAATTCGAGAAAATTAAAGATGAGGATGAAATCAAGCAAGTAATCAATTGTATTCAGAAAGAACATCCTTATGTAGCTGTAGTCCCTATATTGGCACAATTACAGGAGTGGTTACAGGCTATTTCCATCAGTTGGTTTCACGAAGAAGATGAAGCTTCTCATACCACAGTCAATGCCATCGAAGCATATTGCTGTACCCTTGCCAATCATCTCATTACAGATTCGCACTTAAATCAGGAAATTAAAAACCGGATTCTGGAGTGTATAAAGAAAATACATATACTTGTAGAAGACAAAGCAGATTTACTGATTGATAAAATGATAAAAGCGGAAGTATACGGATTATCCAGCGATTTATTCACTTATTGCTTACGTCAACAGGGTCTTCGTGCCCAAACGCTAGATGCCGGTAAACTTATGCAAATCAACCTGGAAAGAAAGCCGGATATCCCCATATATCCAGGAAACTGTCCAACAATACATTGACGAGAACCAAGATGTGGATATTTTTATCGCCCCACTTTCCATTTGCAGGAATGTGTATGGTGAAATAGACTTTCATGAGCGAACAACGCAATGATTACTATGCAACAGTGCTTGCCACCCTATTCAAAGCGGACGAAATAGTCTTATCCACCCCTATCAACCATATCTACGCAAACCGGAATTGCCTGGAGAGCAACACTCACTAACTTACATAGAAGCCGAACAACTGATTAACAGCGGAGTACACCTGCTCTACGCAGATTGTATAACCCTTGCGGCACGCTCCAATATAGTTATCCGCCTAACCGATACACACGATCTGTCAACAGAACGACTCTATATATCTTCCCATGACACAGGCAACAGTGTCAAGGCCATCCTCTCACAGGATTCGGCTACCTTTGTACGTTTTACCTCATTGAATGTATTGCCCGGATATTTGCTAATGGGGAAACTACTGGAAGTTATCAACAAATATCAAATCAATGTCATCTCAATGGCCTCATCCAATGTATCCATCTCGATGATGCTGACGAAAGCCAGTCCGTGATACATCATCGGCTCCTTCACTGGAAATAGTAGAAAGCCAAATGGACACTATGACATTCCCGTATCTAATTTCTTATGGGGAAAATGCTTCACGTTATCTGTAGACAGATAAAAACAAACAGCCAACCAGCAGCCAATGCTGTACTCTCTACGCTAAGGTTTAATCTTCTCGCCAATTCTGGTATTGAAATTTCACCAATTTCCTTTAGGGCACACCAGACCTTTCCGGCGTTCGTCCCTACTATTCTTTTATCCATGGCTATTATTTATTTAATAATTTGGTTACAATATAGCGATTTTAGTAATAGATTATAATCAAAAGAGCGTTTTTTATTTCAGGTTTTGACATTATTTAAAACATTAAAATCCATATCACCGCAAACGGTTAAAAATATGGTCATTTTATATACATTTATACCATACTTAAATACACGAAATATTAAAATAAATTATCAAACGAAGAAATAGAAAAGCATCGTCGACAAATAGATATTCTACAAATAAGCAATATCGGACAAGTCTGTTCCCTTTTTACCAGTACCTTTGCAAAGTGAAATACCAAAGAAGTTATGCAACAGAAGAAAACAACGAAAGAAGAGTATCAAAAGTGCGTAAATGTCGTAGTGGAATATATCAATCAGCATTTAGGAGAAGAGATTGATTTAAAATCGCTGGCCAAGGTTTCTAATTTCTCTCCTTTTTACTTTCACCGGATAATGAAAGCATTTCTCGGTGAACCGATTGGTACGTTTATTGTCCGGACGCGGACAGAAGCTGCCGCACGCCTGCTCCGTTACTCGGATATCCCGATTGCCTGATATAGCCTATCGCATCGGATATTCGTCCCCCTCTTCATTGTCGAAAGTATTCAGGCAGTTTTATGGGATTTCACCTTTAGAGTATCGAAACAATAAAAACTTTGTAATTATGAAACCAGCGATTATCAGACCGGAATTGGAACTGAAAAGTGAGATTAAAAAAATGTACCTGCAAGAAATGTGATTTATATCCGCCTGTCCGGCGACTACAAACTGAATGATTATGGCGGCACCTGGGGACGGTTGTGGCAGTTTGTCAAAGAACAAAACCTGCCAATAGGGGATTTCAGCCCGCTTTGCATCTATCACGACGACCCCAAAGTGACACCTGCCGAGAAGTTGCGTACAGATGTATGCATGGTAATGCCTGTTCAGGTAGCGCCTAAAGGCGACGTAGGATTCAAGACGCTTCCTGCCGGACGTTATGCCATTTTCCTTTATAAAGGGTCGTATGACAATCTGCAAGCAGTGTATGATACTATTTACGGAAAATATCTGCCTGAAATGGAATGTACGTTGCGCGACGAAGCCAGTGCCGAACGTTATCTGAACGACCCGTGCAAAACGGCTCCCGAAGAGTTGCTGACGGAGATTTATATTCCCGTGGAATAAAATGAAGTAAGAAGAATAAAATGCAGGTGTGCCGTTTCGTCTTTGCACACCTGCATTAACCTACTCATTCCATTCCCGATGAATGAGAATTACGACATACAGATAATCTTCCTCTCCTCGGAAACAGGAGTGATAATTTGAATGTATTGTAGAAATGGGACATTCTTTTATTTAAAGAAAACCATTTGCGCGATTGAAGGCATAGTTTCGTCCAACATGCTTTCGCCGGTGAAGTTCCAAGAAACCCGGTTATCATAAGAATCGAGCGCAAGCCAATTGAAAGAAGCGGCACTGAAATAACCAACTCCGCAGAAAAGCAACCAGGCCGTTTTTCTATCTGTCGGTTCGCCCACCTCACATCGTATGCGGAATATCCAGTGATCCCTCGCATACAGAGACGGATTCAGTTCGAGTCCCGTCTGCACCAGATTCCCCGAGTAAATTTCTCTTGAAGACATTTCCTCTGATGAAATATCCAGTAAGGAAACGACCAGATTATCCGACAGAGTTGTGAAACCGGCACTTTTCAGTTCTATAGGTGAATCATCATTAATCCGGTCTACGAATATCTGGCTACTTGTACACATCACTACATAGTCCACCGTATGAGAAGAAATAGCTTGCGAAATTTTTTCATTCAGCCGGAACAGACTTTTTTCGTACCTCGATGCACTTAGGGAATTCACTGCGTTCAGTTCTTCAAGGTCGGAATTCGTGATGTAAGACAGAACGGTGCTTTTCTTGTTCGGATTAATGTAATACTTCTGACCCGGTTCGCTGATATCTACGAATTTATTCAGGACATGAACATCGGACTCGTAAGAATTACCCGCCTCGGCAGGAGTGTCAATAACAAAGTGGTCACTACATCCACACAACAGGATGAAAAAAGTAAAAAGCCTAGTTTAGTTAATTGCAGATTCTTCATAACATACAGGGTTTGGTTATCTTTTCCTATTTCATAAAATAGTTTAGTCTTATGGCAGCAAAGTTATGGGAAAGAAAATAAAAAAGTCTTGAACGAATTCAAGACTGCAGCTGATTTATATAGGATATAAATATTATTAACAATAATTCCCGCTATCGTGCCAATGGTGGCAGGATAGCAGGAAACTTTTTCTTTAGATAACGGAAAGTCCGTATTCGTAGGCATCGGACATTGCATTGTAATCTGCGTCCGAGTAAGCGCCTTTGTCCCTGGCTTTCTGCATATCCTTCATAAAGGATTCTACGGAAGAGAGAAAACTCTGATAGTTTTTCAATTCTTCGTCATAGCCGGTAACGGCAGGAAGTTTCTTTGCGGCTTCCAGTTCCTTTTTTCAATTCTGCCATTTTCACGTCAATCCGCATACCGTCCATTACGTGTTTACGGGAGTAGAGGTTCATGATGCTTTGTACGGTGCCCGACATTTTACGCATAGCCATTATCTGGTCTTTCAACGGCTCGTCGGCGAGAAGTTCCTTTTCCGCCTGTTCAGTCAGAGGGCTTAATATATCGAAAATCACTTGTTTGTATTCGGACATCGCTATGCTCAATTGATAGTTCTCTTTCAAAAGTTTAGTGGTTTCCGCCTTTTTTTGTTATCCTTCCGGTAAGACAGGAATGTATCAAAGTTAGCGTAGAACTGTGCTCTCGAAGTAAATAATCCCCTGTAATTCTGTATCAGATTCTGACGGACTTCATCGTTGAAGTAGACACCCGGATTCATCAGTTCCGCAGTATCCCTGACCGAGACCTCCGGCGGCGCAATCGGAGCTACTTCGGGCACTTTTCCTGTCTGCTCCATATATCCCAATACCGCATTTATATCTTTTGCATTAGCTACATGCCTCAAAACAATGAGTGATGTATGATAATAGTTTATCACTTTACTGGCGTCGTCCAACTCTTCAGGAGTAGCCGAGGACGCAACCTGCTTCTTGTTCCCTCCCGAACAAGAAGCCAGCAAAAAGCACCAACAAGTGCCCCTAACAATAAGATTCTTTTCTTCATAATGTTCAGTTTATTAAGTCTTTCGTACTATAACAATAAAAATCGTTTTTTGTTATAACCAAACAATACATATCGGATAAGTTAAAAAAGAACAGGAAAGTCCTAGATATTATCGACAATGATTAAGGAATAAACAATCAAAAAGGTATAAAAACAAAAATGGCTACTCATCGCGAGCAACCAATCTTTTGTTAACCTTAAATCTAATACTTATGAAAAAAACACAGTACAAAGGTACTAACTTCCACATAAATAGCAAATTTCAGCTCCCAAACAAGCAATAATATAACACGGTTTAATACTCGCCGAATCGCATTAACATTTCAGACTTTACACGTTAACATTTAACATATTCATTCACAATCCGGGTAAACGAAAAGCCTGAAGAATAACCAACACTCGTTATTTTCAATGTTCGCTCAAATTTAAGGGCATAAAAAAAGGCTATCTATCCCAGACAGCCAATCTTTTGTTAACCTTAAATCTAATACTATGAAAAACACAGTACAAAGATACGGACTTTCGGCTTATCTCCAAATTTATCGGGCAAAACGGGGTATCTTATAACATGGTTTAATAGAATCGGAATCCGATTAACATATAAACAGAACAACGTTAACATTTAACAGTTTTCTTAAATATATAGGAGCGAAAAACTAAAGAGATGCAAAAAGGTTTTCAAACTGGTTATCGAATCTTATTAAAGAGAGTTTAAGGTAAGTAACAAATCCTCCACCCGCTTGTTTAGGATAGAAGGTAACCATCAAATTCTCATTATATGAATAGATTCGAAAATAAGGCAGTCATCATCACCGGTGCTGCCGGCGGCATTGGCGAAGCAACCACACGCCGTATTGTTTCTGAAGGCGGTAAAGTAGTCATTGCCGACCACTCCAAAGAAAAAGCGGAGCAACTTGCTGCCGAACTCACTCAATCGGGGCTGACGTACGTCCCATTTATTTCTCCGCTACCGAACTGCAAAGCTGCAAAGAGCTGATTGACTTTGCAATGAAAGAGTACGGACAAGTGGACATACTGATTAACAACGTAGGCGGAACCGACCCAAAACGTGACTTGGGTATCGAGAAACTGGATATTAACTACTTCGATGAAGTATTTCACCTGAACCTCTGCTGCACCATGTATCTCTCCCAACAAGTGATTCCTATCATGGTGGCGCACGGCGGCGGAAATATCGTAAACGTGGCATCTATCAGCGGAATGACTGCCGACGCCAACGGAACTTTATACGGAGCCAGCAAAGCAGGTGTCATCAACCTGACTAAATATATCGCCACCCAACTGGGCAAGAAGAATATCCGTTGCAACGCCGTAGCACCCGGACTGATACTGACTCCCGCCGCTCTGGATAATCTGAATGAGGACGTCCGCAACATCTTTTTTGGGACAATGCTCCACGCCTTATTTGGGTGAACCGGAAGATGTGGCAGCTACCATTGCCTTTCTCGCCTCGAATGACGCCCGGTATATCACCGGACAAACAATCGTCGTAGACGGCGGACTGACCACCCATAATCCAACCGTGGAATTATCATAAAACAATATCGAACGGTACATCGCACGCCTCAAGTAGTTAAGTACAAACGGACAGCCTGCCCCGTCTATGCAGCAGAGATGATTTTAACTTCCGGTGATAAGGTATTTGCAGCTAAGTCAATCGGATATAGCAGCCCGGAGGAAGCTACGGAAATATAACAGAGGACACTTCTTTACCCACAACTGCACTACATATCATTAAAAACATAATGATATATATCCAATAACAGGATTACATATATCATCAAAATTAAACTTTCTGTGCCACACTTCTACCACCCCGTTGGCACAGTCGTGCCATGCCTATGTCACAGTTGTGACAGCACGTTGGCACTGTTGTGACAGCACGTTGGCACTGTTGTGACAATGGGGTGGCACAAGCATAGCGTTTGACGGTATCCGAACAGCATATATTAATCTACATTATACTCATTATGAAAAAGCCAACATTCATCTTTATTCTGTTATCCTTCATCACAATGTATACCAACAGACAGATAACAAATATCATTAAAAGAAAGAAATATCGACAATCAAACAATAGTTTCGTTCAACAAATACTAACTTTACAACGTTTTTAATATAAAGAACGGACGGCATGATTGTTAGAACGCTACTGGATACAGATCTCTATAAGTTTACCACATCGTACGCTTATATCAAACTATTTCCCTATGCAATGGGGAAATTCAGCTTCCATGATAGAAATGAGACTGAATATACTGAAGAATTTCTGGAAAGACTTAAAAATGAAATTGATAAGCTAAGCCGATTGAGACTTACAGAAGAAGAACTGGAATACATGACACGAAATTGCCGGTTCCTTCCGAGAGTTTATTGGGAATGGCTGTCATCTTTCCGCTTTCATCCGGATAAAATCAAGATACATTTGGACGAAACACATCATCTTCACATCGAAGTCAGTGATTTCCTCTATAAAGCTACCCTGTATGAAGTACCTTTACTTGCCATTGTATCCGAAATAAAGAACCAGTTCTTCGGCAATGTAGCCGATATGGACGAAATCTTATGCAAATTATCGGAGAAAGTGGAACTGTCCAATCAACATCGGTTACGTTTCTCGGAGTTCGGTACGCGGCGGAGATTTTCTGTCCATGTACAGGAAACGGTTATCAGAAAATTAAAAGAAACGGCGCAGTATTGCACAGGCACTTCCAACTGCTATTTTGCAATGAAGTACGACATGAAAATGATGGGTACTCACCCGCATGAGTGGTTCATGTTTCATGGAGCGCAATTCGGATATAAACACGCCAACTACATGGCGCTCGAAAACTGGGTGAATGTTTATGACGGTGATTTGGGCATTGCCTTATCCGATACTTATACTTCCGGTATCTTCCTCAGCAATCTCAGCCGCAAACAGGCGAAACTGTTTGACGGTGTCCGCTGCGATTCCGGCAACGAATTCAGGTTTATAGACAGTCTGATATCCCGTTACAAAGAACTGGGAATTGACGCGACTACCAAGACTATCGTTTTCAGCAATGCCCTCGATTTCACAAAAGCACTGGAGATTCAGGAATATTGCAGGAACAAAATCCGTTGTTCCTTCGGCATCGGGACAAATCTCACCAATGATACCGGATTCGAACCTTCAAACATCGTTATGAAACTGACACAATGCAAGATGAACGTCAATCAGGAATGGCGGGAATGTATCAAGCTATCCGACGACGAAGGTAAACATACCGGTAGTCCGGAAGAAGTACAGGCATGTCTGTATGAATTGAGACTGAATTAGCTTATTTCCCTGCTATCGCTTTATCAAAACGGCTATCCATACAAGCACTGATATCCGTTGTGACAAACTTTCCTTCATAAAAACAAGCTGAATATCGTAGCCGGAGTAGGTGCAGCCTGTACCTGCTCCATTGTCTCCAGTTTTATAATCGTCAAAGGAAGATTTCTTTTGGCGGCGGTTTCCTTCAAAGAACTCATCACATGAAATTCTGCAAACGGACAACGGTTGGAGAAATAAACAGTGATACCCTTTTTATCAGGGCACTCTCCTGTTCGTGCAGATTCATTAAACGTCGGATTCGGAGCATCAACATTCAATTTCTTCACGAACAGACTAAATCCAGTCGGAAGCTGTTCGCAAGCAACAAATCCTTGTCTCAACAGCCATTTGGTATCACTCATAAAATGAAACTTCTTTGTTCCTACCACAGTCACCAAACCGTCCTTGCCTTGCTGCAAGGCATCATCTATCGCAGTTTGGAGCAGAGCTTTCGCATACCCTTTTCCTTTATATTGCCCGGCTACCCAAAAGCAGTTTATCAACAGATAATTATCAGCCTTCACAGGAACCCATCCGTTTTCGGCCGGACCATATTCGATAAATACTTTCGCACGCTCATTCAAACGGCGAAAAACATACCCGTTTTCAAATTGCCTCTTCAGCCATTCCTTTTTCAGGTTATAACTTTCCTGACATTTCTTATCCGAGAAAGCGCAGCCGATATGTTCTTTTCTATATTGTCTTTGGTAAGCGTGATAAAGTCGATGTTCATGGTAACTTGTTTTTTATTAAATCAATATTATTTAGTGGGAAGTGAGGTACGAACATAAAAAAGGAGCAACGCCTTGCTCCAACCTTTGTTAACCTTAAATCTAATACTATGAAAACACATTGCAAAGATACGGACTTTCCGGTTATCTGCAAATTATCCAAATAAAAAGTATGTTTCATAACATGATTTAAAACTTTCTGAGAAATAGTACTTGTTTTATTAATACTTTTTCAAGATTTGAATCCTTCACGGCTCTTTCCAGTCTTTCCAAAGTCAGTTCGCCGGATTGCCGCCAAAGTTGTTGTCCTTTTCTTAAAAGGATAAATGTAGGCGTTGCTTCGATGGTGTAGAAATCCGTAAGGGCAGTTTCCTGGTCTACATCTACTTCCACCACTTCGATCGTGCCTTCCATTAATTTCTTAAATTCCTCAACAACAGGTTTCATACGCTGGCAATGAGGACACCATGTTGCATAAAATTCCGCCATTACCCAATCGGCATTAGCCAGCTTCTCTTGATTCCGTTCCTCACGGGCTGCTTTCTTCTCTTTCATAATTGATTACTGTTTGATTAATAATTGCTACTTCAACAATGCGAAAAGAAAGAAAGTTTAAAGGGTAAACAATAATACACACAGATTTAACTATTAAATCCACTTACATTTACCTTATTTCGTTTCTGATATCCGAACAAGCGTCCATTGCACAAAAAAGCAACTTTCGTGCAAAAAAAGAGAACACTCTATTCAAAATTTATTTATCTTTGCCGCCGAAATGGTTCGGAATCCGTAGCCAACGGACGACGATTAATAGGGAATCGGGTGCAAATCCCGAACAGTCCCGCTGCTGTGAAGCTCAGTTCAATGTCTTATAAATGAACTAATTTGACGCCACTGATGTTCTATCGGGAAGGCAAATAAGACAAGAGTCAGTCAGAAGACCTGCCACTTCACGTAAAACGTTCTTTCGCCTCGTGGATTAGGAGAAAGGACATCGTTTGTTAAGCCCCAAATCAGGAAAATACTGTGTTTTCATCAGGTGGAGTATGTCCGCAAGGTGGGAAGACACAAAATAAGTATGTACTTAATTTAGAAAAGTATGATAAAAAGAATCTTAGTAGCCAATCGCGGTGAGATAGCCGTGAGGGTGATGCGCTCCTGCCGGGAGATGGAAATAACGAGTATCGCGATATTTTCCGAGGCAGACCGGACTGCAAAGCATGTGCTCTACGCAGACGAAGCATATTGTGTAGGTCCCGCCGCATCTAAAGAGAGTTATCTGAATATAGAAAAAATCATCGAAGTGGCGAAAGCGAACCACGCAGACGCCATTCATCCGGGATATGGATTCCTGTCCGAGAATGCGGCTTTTGCACGACGCTGTCAGGAAGAAGGCATTATCTTTATCGGTCCCAATCCGGAAACAATGGAAGCAATGGGCGACAAGATTTCCGCCCGCATCAAAATGATTGAAGCCGGAGTGCCCGTTGTGCCCGGCACACAAGAAAACCTGAAAAGTGTGGAAGAAGCTGTGGAGCTTTGCAATAAAATCGGTTATCCGGTGATGCTGAAAGCCTCTATGGGTGGCGGTGGAAAAGGGATGCGCCTTATCCACAGCGCAGAAGAAGTGGAAGAGGCCTATACAACTGCCAAAAGCGAATCTCTTTCTTCTTTCGGTGACGATACGGTTTATCTGGAGAAGTTCGTGGAAGAGCCTCATCACATCGAGTTTCAGATTCTGGGTGACAAACACGGAAACGTAATTCACCTTTGCGAACGCGAATGTTCCGTGCAACGCCGCAATCAGAAGATTGTGGAAGAAACTCCTTCGGTTTTCGTCACTCCGGAACTGCGGAAAGATATGGGAAAAAGCGGTGGCTGCCGCCAAAGCCGTCAATTATATCGGTGCGGGAACGATCGAGTTCCTGGTAGACAAGCACCGCAACTATTACTTCCTCGAAATGAATACCCGCCTGCAAGTGGAACATCCCATTACGGAAGAAGTAATCGGTGTAGACCTCGTAAAAAGAGCAGATTAAGGTAGCCGACGGACAGGTTCTCCAACTGAAACAGGAAGATATCAAACAGCGCGGACACGCTATCGAATGCCGTATCTGTGCCGAAGATACAGAAATGAATTTCATGCCGAGTCCGGGAATCATCAAGCAGATTACAGAACCGAACGGTATCGGAGTGCGTATCGACAGTTATGTGTACGAAGGATACGAGATTCCGATCTATTATGACCCGATGATTGGCAAACTGATTGTGTGGGCAACTAACCGCGAATATGCTATCGAACGGATGCGTCGTGTGCTTCATGAGTACAAGCTGACCGGAGTCAAGAATAATATCAGTTACCTGCGTGCTATTATGGATACGCCCGATTTCGTAGAAGGTCATTATGATACCGGATTCATCGCCAAGAACGGCGAACACCTGCATCAGTGTATCATGCGAACCAGCGAACGTGCCGAGAATATTGCACTGATTGCCGCCTACATGGATTATCTGATGAATCTTGAAGAGAACAGCGGCGACGCTACCGACAACCGTCCTATCAGCAAATGGAAAGAATTCGGATTGCATAAAGGCGTACTTCGTATCTAATTAAAAAAAGCAGTTAATTATGGAAATTCATATAGGTGACCGGGTGGCCGAAGTGGAACTGGTCAGCAAGGAAGATAATAAAGTGGTACTTACCATTGACGGAAAGCCGTTTGAAGCGGACGTGGTAATGGCAGAAAACGGAACCTGTAACATCCTGATGGACGGTCGCAGCGCAAACGCGCAGCTCATCCGCAAGGAGAACGGGAAAAGCTATAAAGTGAACACGCATTACAGCAGTTTCAATGTTGAAATCGTAGACAGCCAAGCGAAGTACCTGCGTATGCGCAAAAAAGGCGAGGACGAACAGAACGACCGCATCACTTCTCCCATGCCGGGAAAAGTAGTAAAAATTCCCGTAACGGCAGGACAGGAAGTAAAAGCGGGAGACACCGCTATCGTTATCGAAGCCATGAAGATGCAGAGCAACTATAAAGTGACTTCGGATTGCCGTATCAAAAGAAATTCTGGTTCAGGAAGGCGATAACATCACCGGTGACCAGACATTAATAACATTAGAACCGATTGCATAACACTAAAAACGGATTGCATCATGGAAGAAATAAACAAAGCATATGCCACGTTCCGGGAACGTGACCGCATCGCTTCCCTCGGCGGGGGCGTTGAGAAGATAGAGAAACAACACGAAAGCGGCAAGATGACTGCACGCGAACGTATCGAGATGTTGCTCGATAAAGGGACATTTGTTGAACTGGACAAACTAATGGTTCACCGTTGCACTAACTACGGCATGGACAAGAATAAAATTCCGGGAGACGGTATCGTGTCAGGTTATGGAAAGATAGACGGACGTCAGGTGTTCGTTTATGCCTATGACTTCACCGTTTACGGTGGTTCTCTATCGGCTTCCAACGCGAAAAAAGATTGTGAAGGTGCAACAGTTGGCTTTTAAAGAACGGTGCTCCGATTATCGCATTGAACGATTCAGGCGGTGCACGCATACAGGAAGGTATTGAAAGCCTTTCGGGATATGCCGACATTTTTTATCAGAACACAATGGCAAGCGGCGTGATTCCTCAAATCTCCGCCATTCTCGGTCCCTGTGCCGGTGGTGCCTGCTACTCTCCCGCCCTCACGGACTTTATCTTTATGGTGAAAGAAAAGAGCCACATGTTTGTGACGGGGCCTGACGTAGTGAAGACCGTTATCCACGAGGAAGTAAGCAAGGAAGAACTGGGTGGTGCCATGACTCACAGCAGCAAAAGCGGAGTGACTCATTTTATGTGTAACACCGAAGAAGAACTGTTGATGAGTATCCGCGAACTGCTTTCGTTCCTGCCGCAGAATAATATGGACGAAACTAAAAAGCAGAACTGCACGGATGAAACCAACCGTGAAGATGCCGTTTTGGACACTATCGTTCCGGCAGACCCGAATGTTCCTTATGATATGAAAGATATCATCGAGCGAGTGGTAGACAACGGCTATTTCTTTGAAGTTATGCCGAATTTTGCCAAGAATATCCTCATTGGTTTTGCACGTCTGGCAGGTCGTTCGGTAGGTATCGTCGCCAATCAGCCTGCCTACCTTGCCGGAGTGCTCGATATTGATGCCAGCGACAAGGCGAGCCGTTTCATCCGTTTCTGCGACTGTTTCAACATTCCGTTGATTACTTTCGAAGATGTTCCGGGCTTCCTTCCGGGATACACGCAGGAAAATAACGGCATTATCCGTCACGGAGCAAAAATCGTTTATGCATTTGCGGAAGCTACCGTTCCCAAACTCACCGTCATTACCCGCAAAGCCTACGGTGGCGCTTACATCGTCATGAACTCTAAGCAGACAGGCGCAGACGTAAACTTTGCCTATCCAAGCGCGGAAATCGCAGTAATGGGGGCAGAAGGCGCGGTAAATATCCTGTTCCGCAAAGCGGATGCAGAGACTAAGGCGAAAGAACTGGAAGCCTACAAGGAAAAGTTCGCCACTCCGTATCAGGCTGCCGAGCTGGGATTCATCGACGAAATCATCTATCCGAGACAAACCCGTAAACGTCTGATTCAGGCATTGGAAATGACAGAAAACAAGATGCAGACGAATCCACCTAAAAAGCATGGAAATATGCCCTTATAACAACTAGATAGGTACTTGTCAAAGTACCACCACCCAAAACGGACCTACACAAATTCTGAAGAATGTCATTCTGAGAGTCTACGTAAGTCCGTTTTTTTATTACATTAAATAAGGAGTGAGATACTTCACCAGGAAATAACCGCCTACTACCAGCCAAATATAAAGAAGAAACGCCAGGACAAAAGGTTTCGCCCCCGCTTTTCTGAACTTGTCAATGCTTGTTTCTGTCCCAAGTGCAGTCATAGCCATTGTCAACAGGAAAGTATCCAGTGTATTGATCCCCGCAACCAACTGCGCAGGCAGCAAATCAAAAGAGTTAAAAGCGATAACTCCCATAAAGCCGATTGCAAACCAGGGAATGGCAATCTTCTGAAATTTCTGCCCTTTCTGTACTTGTTTCTTTCTCGCTCTTGCCACCATATAAGTAGTAATCAAAAGCACCGGAACCAGTATCATCACCCGAATCATCTTCACTATTATTGCCGAATCCGAAATACCGTTTCCCATTGCGTCACCCGCTCCCACCACATGAGCCACTTCATGAAGAGTAGAACCTGTATAGATTCCCATTTGGTCGGGGAGTGAGCGCACAAATTCCATTACGGTAGAGGAAAGGATATAAAAACATAGAGATAGTACCGAAGATTACCACGGTAGAAACGGACACTGCCGTCTTATAAGGTTTTGCTTTAATAGTAGACTCCGCACCGAGAATGGCGGCAGCCCGCAAATACCACTTCCGATAGAAGTGAGCAACGCAATACCCCTGTCCATTTTCAATAACTTACCGAGATAAATACCACCACAAATAGTCACCACCACAATAATAACATCAATCAACATAGCAGGCAATCCGATAGCCAGCACATCCTGAAAAAGTCAATCTGAAACCATAGAGGATAATACCGATACGCAGAATCTTTTCGAACAGAACTGTATGCCCGGCACCCAAGTTTCGGGAAGATTATTCCGCAAGCTGTTAGCATAAAGCATACCCAAAATGATACCTACAATCATCGGACTGAAAAGAGACTTCTCACGAAAGACATCTCACCAATGTAAAACGCCGCACAAGAGAACAGTGCTATCAACAAGACACCGTGCAACATGCTGCTTCTTTTTTCGTTGAACATAAATTACTAGATTTTAGTGATACTGAATTTATTACTCTGTTTAACTCTGTTTATTACTCTGTTTATTACTCTGCAAAGGAAGCCATTTTTCATCAAACCGGTTCACAGTATTTTTTTTATACCGGATAATCTCCGGTTATACCTATCCATAATAAAAAACGGTACCTCGATTCACATCGCAGCACCGTCACAACACAAACACAAAATAAAACACGACAAAACTACTATGCAATCTTCCTGTTATGCCGGGGAGGCATATCTTGCTTGACTTATCTATATTCGCATACCCATAAGAAGCTTTATCAGGCGATTTGCATAATAAAAACAGACTAATCCAGATTTTGTTCACAGAAGTTTAAAGAAAATGAGGCAGGAACGGGATTTTAACAAGGAAAACAGCAACCACACCTCTTTATTCCAACAAACAAAGACAGCACAAAACAGTAATCAGTTCTTCTTATTCTCCTCCTTAAATCGGGTAGGTGTCATTCCCTTGATCTGCTTAAAGGAAGTACTAAAATACCGAGGATAAGAAAAACCGACCTCATAGGATATTTCATTAATGTTCATATTAGTATTTGTAAGCAGAAAAACCGACTTCTCAATACGCAACCGATTAATATAATCATTAACTCCCAAACCGGTCAGGAACTTCACCTTATTATATAAAGAAGCTCTGCTCATAGCCAACTTGTCCGTCAGGAATTTAATAGAAAGTTCTCCACCCGCCATGTTCTCATGGATAAGCATATTGAGTTTATTGAGAAATTCTTCATCTTCCTTGCTGTTTTTCGCTTGAGTTTGTTGCCCAGTTTCCTCCAGTCGGCTATCATCCTCTTTTGATGAGATATCAGACAAAGGAGTTTCTGCAAAGTTATCTTCTTCACCTCGCTGTTTTTCTTCTTTACTACTGAGCATATCGTTTAATACGGCTTGCAGGAAATAGTTTACATTACCTTTCATATTGCGTTCTTTCCGACGATAATGAATATAACCTATGCTTGCAGTCATAATAATAAACAACACAGCAGCTACACCAATAAACCAAACTGTTTTATACCAAGGAGGAGTGACGATAATATGTATCAATTGTTTAGACGGAGTTCGGTTTCCATTCTTTGTATTACACGAAACCCATATTGAATAATTGCCTGCCGACAAAGAAGACAAGTTCAACACCGGATCATAAGTTTCAATAGACTGCTTACCTCTGCCTTCAATAGTATATTGTAATAGGTATTTCTGAAACACATCTCTGTTCTTGATCCGGAAGTGAACAGAAAGAGAATTATAATTCCATGGTATTTTTATTGTGTTTTCCTTTACCTTCTTCAAAGAAGGGCTACCATTAAAAAGAATTTCGGACAGATATATTTCCGGAATTTGAGTTTCGGTATAAGGAATATCCGTATTAATTTTAACTAACCCTTCCGAACCTCCTAAATAAATATAATCCCTATTGGATTGCTTTTGGTACGCAAACAAAATTTCGTTAGGCGGGAAACCATCCGAACTGTTCCAAAGAATAAATCTATTCTCTTTAATGATATAAGAATATAAATGATTTTGGGCACAAATCCATAAACGTCCTTTTCCGTCAGCAATAAGGTAAGAAATACCATTGAAAAGTCTGGTACGGATACGGTGATACTTTTGACTTTCCAGATCAAAAAAATCCAAGTCCTTTGTTAGTGCTGGTCCATATCATACGATTGTTGTCGTAAGACATGGAAGTAATAAGTTCATCTTTCTCCAACTCAAACAACAGCCGGATACTATCATTTTCTGATCGACCCAAAAAGGCCTGATGAGCCCACTTTAACAGAGAAAACCTATCATTGGAGTATGACAGGCAAAGTGCATCATTGGAAAAATCATAATCACGGTCAGTTTGCATCCTCGAAAATGTATGGTCATGCGTGTGGTATACATAAGTGCCGCAACTGATTATGTATATCTTACCGTCCGCCACCTGATTAGCCAGAGGAAGATAACCGTAAAAACATTCTTTCTTATTAGTTTCTTCGTCAACGATAGTAAAAGGACGGTATTTATGTGTTTTCTTATTGAACAGGAAAATTCCTTTGGTATATAAAGACACCATTAACTCAGTCTCAGACACTTCGGCAATAGAAACAACTTTATCACCATAAGTAGAGGGAAATGGATAAACTTGTCAGTAGACGGATCATACAGATTAATTCCTCCTCCATCCGTTCCAATCCATACCTTGCCGTCCTTTTTCTTCATAAAGGCTAATCACAGATTGCTCGCTAAGGCCGTTGGTATTGTTCAAGATAGCTTCTTTATAAGTCTTTATATACGTTTCTTTAATACTGAATATCCCTCCACGCACACTTCCAGCCCATAAATTATCTTTCATGTCCTTGTACAACAAGGTTATGGAATTGACCGGTAAGGAAGAATAGTCCCCCACTATGTGTTGTAATTGCGAAAACTGAAAGGTTCGGGGAGTAAATAAATTGATTCCGCTCCCGTCTGTTGCCAGCCATATATTACCATTATATTCCGCCATATCCAACACATAATTGTTTTTCAACCCGGAATTTTCTTTTGTGTAATGCTTCAGCATTTTTCCTGTCCGGTCATAACAGTAAAATCCATCTCCATAAAAAGCGGTATAAATGTGATGGTCTGCTGTTACGTATAACGATGTCAACAGATTCTGACTGCTTGGAATCAAAAGGGTGAATTGCCGGATGCGACAGTCATATAAATAGATTCCTTTCTTCCGGGTACCTATCAGAATCTTGCCATCTTCCAAATAAAGCATTTTCTGAATCCTATAATCCACCGGATTAATACCTTTGCCTTCTTCTTTTTCGATATGAATCGTTTTTAGTTCTTTGCTTTTGTAATCATAACAATGAATGGCATTCTCGCTACCAAACCACATACCACCTTCAACCCCCACAGATGAATAAATAATGGAGGAATTAACAGTGTTAAACTGGTCTTGTTCATCATCATACAGAGCTAGTCCCTTTGAAGTCGCTATCCAGAAATTCCCTAAAGAATCCTCTGTCAAATGATTAATATAGTTACTCGGAAGAGAATGAGGATCTCCCTGAGTGATGAAGGTAAGTCTTTATCCCTTCCTGAGTATAGCTATTCAATCCGCTTTTGGTACCTATCCATAAAGTACCTTTATGGTCCAATAAGATAGATTGGGCAGTGGATTGAGAAAGTCCTTGCTCTATGGAGAGTTGGGTGAATGAGTAATTAACGCAGTGTTCAGAAGAAAGCAGTTTTACCCCTGCCAGCAGAAATAATATTATGATTAAGGTACGGTACATTATAAATTCATTTTCTGCAAAAATACATTTTTTTCTCATCACTAAAAAAAATCTGCACCTCATTTTTTCAGCAACTATCTATTAAAAAAGAGAGGCCTTTTCTAAAAAAAAATCATCAAAAGCATCCTATTTAGACAAGATTTGACTCGAATTATACGATTCCTGAGTCATTTATAAAAGAAATAGAATACGTTTGCAATGTTAATTTTAAAGTAAATTCTATGAACCAAAAATTTAAGCGTATGAAAAAGGTTATACTTTTATTGTTATCAGCATGTAGCATATTTGCTTGCACTCATACTCCCAAATGGGAATTGGTGTGGGAAGACAACTTTGACGGTGCAGAGCCCGACACTAGTGTATGGAGCCGCATACCTCGCGGCAAACCTGATTGGCAAACACCCAGTCTTTTGACGACCGTTGTTATGAAATGCGTAACGGCCTTTAATCTTGAAAGGAATCGTCAATGACAATACAGAGGCAGACGCAGCCCAATACCTGACCGGAGGATTATGGACCAAAGACAAACGTGCTTTCCACGGAGGACGTATCGAAGTACGTGCCAGACTACACGGAGCAAAGGGAGCATGGCCTGCTATATGGACATTGCCTTATGAAACAGACAAATACTCATGGCCTATGGGAGGAGAAGTGGACATTATGGAACGTCTGAACCATGACTCTATTGTCTACCAAACCGTACACTCGCACTATACCTATACACTAGGAATAGAAAACAACCCGAAACACGGAAACACTATTCCCATTAATCCCGAAGACTTCAATGTATATGGAGTGGATTTTTGGCCGGACAGTCTTGTATTCCATGTCAACGGAAAACGAAACTTTGTTTATCCTCGAATTGAAACCGAACAAGAAGGACAGTTTCCTTTTAATATCCCGCAATATTTGCCAATCGATATGCAGTTAGGAGGAAGTTGGGTCGGTACGGTAGATCCGGCCGACTTACCCGTAGAGATGGAAGTAGACTGGGTACGCCATTACCAATGGAAATAAAACGATAAAAGTATTCTTAGTTACAAGAAAATAGATAATAAAGAACTTATTAACTTGCTTAAACTTTAAATTTATGAACGGACAAAAACAAAACTTTTTTTCCGCATTTTCTTAGCGGGCGTTCTTATACTGCTCTCTTTCGCAGTATATGCACAGGAAAACACAGTGACAGGTAAAGTGTACGATGTATCAGGCGAACCTATTATCGGAGCCAGTGTAGTGATTCAAGGTACGACACAAAGGAACTATCACCGACATGGACGGTGCTTTTCAGTTGAAGGCACAACCTTCACAGACGTTGGTCGTTAGCTTCTTAGGATATAAGGATGTCATCCTCCCAATAGGAAACAAAAATAATTTTAAGGTTACTTTGGAAGAAGACTCCAAGAAACTCGACGAAGTGGTCGTGGTGGGATATGCCACCCAAAAGAAAGTGAATCTAACAGGTTCCGTGGCTTCTGTGTCATCCAAGGATATCCAGGACATCCCGGTAGCCAATACAGCTACTTTGTTGCAAGGTCGTCTTCCGGGTCTGGTACTGACTCAAAACGGTGCACAGGCCGGTAATGACAATCCGGAAATAAGAATCCGTGGTATCGGTACTTTTGGTAACAACAACCCGATGGTATTGATTGACGGCGTGGAAGGCAGTCTTTCACAAATTTCCGAAATCCCCTCTGCGGATATCGACAATATCTCTGTATTGAAAGACGCAGCATCTGCAGCTATCTATGGTGTACGTGCCGCCAATGGCGTTATCTTAATTACTACCAAACGAGGACAGGCCTCAAGTAGAGTGAAAGTATCCTACTCGGGAAGCTATACATTACAGACTCCGGGTATCGTTCCCGACTATGTAGACAGTTATAACTGGGCTCTTATGAAAACGAAGTGAACCCTGACACTTTCTCACCGGAAGCTCTACAAAAACTGAAAGATGGTTCGGATCCCGATCATTATGCAAACACCAATTGGTTGGACGCCGTATTGCGCAATGCCAGTATGCACCAGCATCATTTGTCCGTATCAGGTGGTAGCGAAAATACGCACTTCATGGCCTCGGTAGCTTATTCAAACCAAGATGGTATCATGGTAAAAACAGGTGTAGAGCGTTTCTCTTTTCGTTCAAACCTTGACACCCGCTACAAACGTTTCACATTCGGGCTGAACTTGTCCGGTAACAAAAACAACGTGACGGCTCCCGCTGTTGCTCCTTCGGGCGAAGGCGGTATCATGCGTTTCGTATCTTGGTTCACTCGCCCCACCGTACCGGTGATGTACTCCAACGGACATTATGGCTATGTAGACGGTTCGTCAATGAGCGCCGAAATGGTGAAAAACCCTGTAGAGTTGATGTCCTTAGGACATCGCAGCAACGAATATTGGCGTTTCAACGGTAAGGCGTTTGCCGGTATTGAACTATGGGAAGGATTGAAGTTCCAAGCAAGTCTTGCTTTATGCTTTCGACCTGAATGCGACTAAGTCTTACACTCCCAAATCTCCTGCCCGTTATGATGCAGAAGGAAACATTGTAAAGGCAGCAGGGGAAACGAATAAGGAGGAGGATTATTGGTATCGCAACGCAACATGGACAAATGAAAACTTGCTGACTTATAACAAGCAATTCGACAAACACAATATCAATGTACTGTTGGGGCATTCGGTCATCGGTTCACGGTTCTACAAAACAACAGCATCCATACAGGGTTTCCCAACCGAGAATATTTATGAGCTCAAAGGAGGTACAATCAATCCGGGAGCAACGGGGGAATCAGAAGAATATAAGCTCCAATCATTCTTCGGCCGTGTAAACTACAGTTATGATGACCGGTATTTATTCGAATTCAATATTCGTCATGACGGGTCCTCACGTATGCCCAAAGCCAATCGTTATGCCACATTCCCTTCATTGTCTGCAGGATGGGTATTCTCGAACGAAGGGTTTATGAAAGACTACAGAAACTTCTCTCTCGGAAAGTTACGTCTGTCATGGGGTAAATTAGGTAATCAGGAAATTGGTAACTACGCTTATGCAGCTACTTTGGGCGCAAGCGGAAATTACTTCTTCGACCAAGGTGCAGACAAGCAGGCAGGTATGGTACAGACATCCGTCCCCAATGAAAACATTAAATGGGAAACAACCCGCTCTGTAAACATAGCTCTCGACCTTGGATTCTTCAACAACAGAATACAAACCACCTTTGAATGGTTCGACAAGAAAACTTCCGATATCTTGATGCAACTGGCTATGCCCGGCATTTTCCTGGGTTCTCTCTCTCCGCTCCTTATCAGAATGTGGGTGCAGTCCGTAACCGCGGTTGGGAATGGACTGTAAATTACTCCGACAGTAGAGGTGACTGGGCTTGGAACGCCGGTTTCAACCTGTCACGTGTAAAGAATGAAATCCTTGAAATGGGTGAATTGGAGGAAAAAATTGACGGCAATATAATCAACCGTATCGGCAACCCTATTGGCGCTTATTTCGGATATAAAGCAATAGGCATCTATCGTACGGAAGCCGACTTGCAACGTACCAACTCGAAGGGTGAAGTTATCAAACAAAACGGTGTGGCTCCCAAATTGGGCGATATCATGTACGCCGACCTTGATGACAACGGTAATATTACTCCTGAAGATCGCGATATTATAGGTAATCCATTCCCGAAATACTCTTATAGTTTCAACCTGGGCGCATCTTGGAAAAACTTCGATTTGTCTACTTTCTGGCAAGGGGTGGGAGGTATCTATCGTTACAGTTGGGAGACTTCTACCGACATTCGAGGCAACCTCACGAGCCGTTGGGTGAACCGTTATTCTGCTGACAACATAAATGCTCCCCATGCCTGCACTAGGTAACACCATGAACGATTCTTATTCTTCATTCTGGCTTGAAAAATCAGATTACCTACGTCTGAAGAATCTGGAATTCGGCTATACTTTCCGCCAGGCCGAACTTGCCAAAGTTGGTATTTCCAGCATCCGTGTTTACTTTGCCGGAAGTAATCTATTGACGTTCACACCGTTGAAGAACTGGGATCCGGAAAAGTCATCGGGTGATACAAGAAATGACGTACATCCCAATATGCGTACTTATTCATTTGGATTAAACATTCAATTCTAATTACAAGGAGGACAAATATTATGATTAAGAATACAAAAAATATATGCAGAGTTTTACTATTATCCGGAATGTTATTATCTGCCAGCGCATGTTCGGACAGTTTTCTACAGACAGATTCTCCGAATCAGCCTTCCCAAACGACCTATTGGCAAACCGAATCGGATGCATTGATGGCACTGACCGCTTGCTACGACGCCATGCAAAGCCAAAACTTATATGACGACAACATTGACGGCTGGAAATTCGGATTTCTGGGACGCGAAACCAGCACAGACAATGGTGACCACACATGGGGTAACTGGATGCTAGGTAGTTCCATTTCACAATGTACCTCGGCTACCACCGATGAATGTTTTTCAATGTACTGGAACGCCAATTATGAAGTTATCAAGCGATGCAATATGTTAGTGGAAAACGTAGAACGCATACCAATGGAACAAGAAAAAATAGAAGCATACAAAGCTGAAGCAATAGCATTGCGCGCCCTGATGTATTGCAATCTGACTTCTGTTTTTCCGCGATGTACCCTATCTGACAAAACCTCTCACTCTGTCAGAAGCCCAAGCACCCAAAACGGAGCGCAGCCAGATTATCTCTTCTTTATTGGAAGATCTGAAAATATGGATTCCTAAGATCCCCGTGATAGGGAAAAGCACAGACAGGACGGCTGACTCAAGAAGCAGCCTACGCTATTATGGGACGGATAGCCCTTTTCAACCAGAATTGGGACGAGGCTATAAATGCCTACAAAAACGTTGTTGGTAAAATACAACTTTTCAAATCGGGAGACGGCAGCGACCCGGCAGCTAACTTTTGCAGACTTATTCAAGGAAGCCAATGAAACAGCTGGTGAAGTATTACTGAGTGTTCACTACAAAGGCCCGGGACTGGGTGAAGGTAATTGCTTTGGAGTTTGCTGGTCTGCTCCGATGAATGCCATCGAAGGATCAATGAATTTATGCGATGATTTTTATTGCACGGATGGATTACCTATTGACAAGTCTCCTTTATTTAAGGGTAGCCTTGACAAAGGAGCTCATACAAAAGAGAATCCGGATATGGGACGTTATGAGAACCGCGACCCTCGTATGAAGGCAACATTGATGCTTCCGGGAATGGAATGGAACGGAAAGTTGTACACTAACAACTTACCTGCCAGCTCCACATGCTGTATCCGTAAATGGTTTACTCCCGAAAATACGGCAAACGAATATGACGGTAGCTTAGATTTCTATGTCATCCGCTATGCAGAGGTACTATTGTCACTCTCTGAAGCTATGATTGAAAAAAGGCGGTTACTCCCAAGCGGAAATTACCAAGTATATCAATGAAGTCCGCGACCGCGTAGGTATGCCTGCTGTAGAAGAGGTAGAAGGAACTAATCTGGAACAAGATGAACTACGCGCCATTGTACGCCATGAGCGCCGTGTGGAACTGGCCTTCGAAGATTTACGCTTTGCCGACCTTTATCGCTGGAAAGATTTTGAGAATGCTCAGAAACGTATGCAGGAAGACAAGTCATTCTATGGCTTCGGAGCAGTCGAACGCAATAATCTACGTGGAGCACAAGATTTAGTATGGCCTATCCCGCAAAGTGAGATTGATACAAACCCGATGTTGGAACAGCACAGCGAATGGAAATAGTACTGCCTGATTGCAGTATATAAGTAAAGAGTGAGCACGAAGCCGGAATAAATTATGGTTTCGTGCTTATTCTTTTTTTAATGCAGCCATTTACAATTTCTTTCTGTCACATACATAAAAACGGTACCCCGATTCACATCGCAGCACCGTCACAACACAAACACAAAATAAAACACGACAAAACTACTATGCAATCTACCTGTTATGCCGGGGAGGCATATTCACCGACTCATATATACTCGCATACCTACAAGTAGTCATCAGGCGATTTGCATATATAAAACATTCCTATTTCGGTTTTGTTCACGAAAAGATGTTTTATATTTATTTTTTCTCTTTATAATCTTTCAGAAAGCCCTCCATTAGCCATTTTGCCAATGCTTGACGATTGGAATTTATCACCAGACGGCGCTGGTCAAAAGAATTTTGGATATTGCCCAGCTCCACGAAAACAGAAGCGGGAGTAGTATGCGAAAGCACATACAAATTGCGTCCGCTCACTGTTCCGGAGAATCCCCGGTTCGGCTGGTGCTTTCCGTACTTTGATTCGAATGTGTCTTTCATATTATTCGCCAAGCGCTTGCTAACCGCTTTTTTGTTTGAATGATAGAAAAAAACATCAGTCTGCTTTTCCCTTGCTACGGCTGTCTACATGGATGAAGATTGCCCGGCAGTAGGAATAATTCTTACGGTCTTTCTGGTAAAGGGCATTTATCTTGTTACAACGTTGCTGAAGACGTTGTACCTGATTCAACGGGATCGCATCGCCCATGCAAGTCTCCCGTTTGCTGTTCGACAGGTACGAATCGTCTCGAATACCGTCTTTGGCATCTTGAATGATGATATGAACTTCCGCCCCTTCCTGCATCAGGTTACGTGCCAGGCGAAGAGCGATGTCGTAAGCATATTCGTCTTCGTGAAGTTCGTGCTTCCCTACCCGTCCGATAGCTCCGGGATCGGGTCCGCCATGTCCGCTGACGACATAAAAAGCAAGCACCTGCAAGGCGGTTGGAAGTGACTTTGACATTTGCCAGTTCCTTTCCGAACAAAGGTTCTTTGATAGTGGTTCCTATTTTAGTCGTTTTAGCTTTGGAAGACCTCTGCTGGGTTCCTGTACCTTTAGCTGTTGTATTTTTAGCCTCTGTATTCCCGGCAGAAGTTCCCGATGATTTCTTTACCGGCGGAATGACATAAGTCACGCCCACTTTCAGCACATTATTCTTTCCCAGTTTCTTCTTGTTCAGTTCGATAAAGTCATCGTAGTACTTCTTCGGAGAACGGTTGTGCCTCAACAGAAAAGACGAGATGCCTTCTCCCGACTTCGGAGTAGCCCTCTGCTGCGCCCAAAGTGCCGTACCCGAGAAAAGAAAAATTAAGAATAAAAGAATATAGAGTTTATTTTTCATATCTACACAATTATCTCCTTCACGTGAGTATCATTTCACTCATAAACAGGGCAAAAATACAATTATTTTCCCTACTTTTGCGCCATTAAAACATTTTTTGAAATAAATCATTAAAACCCGATAACATTATGGCAAAACAATTCAAGCCCGAAACCCTGTGCGTACAGGCAGGGTGGACGCCTAAAAGGGCGAACCACGCGTATTGCCCATCTATCAAAGTACAACTTTCAAATACGATACCAGCGAGCAAATGGCACGTCTTTTCGATTTGGAAGACAGCGGTTATTTCTATACCCGCCTGCAGAACCCGACGAATGACGCTGTGGCCGCTAAGATTGCCGCCCTCGAAGGTGGTGTGGCCGCCATGCTGACTTCCAGCGGTCAGGCTGCCAACTTCTACGCTATCTTCAATATTTGCCAGGCAGGTGACCATTTCGTTTGTTCTTCCGCTATCTATGGTGGTACTTTCAACCTGTTCGGAGTGACAATGAAAAAACTCGGTATTGAGGTTACTTTCGTCAATCCGGATGCCGGCGAAGAAGAGATTTCCGCAGCTTTCCGTCCGAATACGAAAGCATTGTTCGGTGAAACAATTTCCAATCCTTCCCTCGAAGTGCTGGATATTGAGAAGTTTGCCCGTATCGCGCACAGCCACGGTGTCCCTTTGATTGTTGACAATACTTTCCCGACTCCGATTAACTGCCGCCCGTTCGAATGGGGAGCAGATATCGTTGTTCACTCCACTACCAAATACATGGACGGACACGCTACCAGCGTAGGCGGTTGTATCGTAGATAGCGGTAACTTCGACTGGGACGCTCATGCCGATAAATTCCCCGGACTTTGCACGCCGGACGAATCTTATCACGGGCTGACTTACACAAAAGCTTTCGGCAAAGGTGCTTATATCACTAAAGCCACTGCACAGTTAATGCGTGACCTCGGCAGCATCCAAAGCCCGCAAAACGCATTCTTACTGAACCTGGGACTTGAAACGCTTCACTTACGCATGCCTCAACATTGCGGCAACGCACAGAAAGTCGCCGAATATCTGTCCAAGAACGAGAAAGTAGCTTGGGTAAACTACTGCGGATTGCCGGATAATAAATATTACGCTTTAGCACAGAAATATATGCCGAACGGTTCTTGCGGAGTTATCTCCTTCGGTCTAAAAGGCGGACGTGACGTATCTATCAAGTTTATGGATTCACTGGAATTCATAGCTATCGTCACTCACGTAGCAGATGCACGTAGCTGTGTGCTTCACCCGGCAAGCCATACTCACCGCCAGTTGTCGGACGAACAGCTTATGGAAGCAGGGGTACGCCCGGACTTGATTCGTCTGTCGGTAGGTATCGAAAATGCGGATGATATTATCGCAGATATCGACCAGGCGCTGAATGCATAAAAACTGATTATTACAGTATTACATCATAAAGAAGAGACTGGCTCAATTCCGTTTTGAGTTCAGTCTCTTTTTATTATCCTTACAATAAATTGCAATAAAATATGCCGTTCCAGTATGCTCTGACACGGAAGTATTCTCACCTTATGAGAAAAAATACTTATTATTATGAGAAAAAGTTCTCACTATGATGAGAATTTTTTCTCATCATAGTGAGAATACTTTGAGAAAAACCTTATCTCCTGTTTCGAATCTGAATCTCGGTGAAGCAGTTTGCCACTTGTTTATGATAAGTGTTACCGTTATTTCGACAAGCAGGAAATAAGTACTGCTCCGATCTACCGAAATGATGATACAGGGAATATATTCCACCTGTATCTCTTAGATCTTTTATCCGTGTCTCCTACATGAATCTCCGAACAGAAATCGTTAAAAAACATTATATTTCCGTATATACAAGGTCACAACTTACCTGTTTTTTCCATAATTTTGCAAACCGAATTAGAAAAGCAAGTATCAAGATGAAACTAAAGTATTATCAAATTTCCATTCGCTACGAGAACAAAATGCATGACTTCCACGGTTGGGGTGTAGCAGTGCAGATTTGATTATTTCTATAAGAACTACTCGCCACGATGCGAAATGCTGGCTTCCCTTCTTTGGAGGCGGCATGATATAGGAACATATATTTATCATTATCAACTAAATTTCTTTTTTATTTTATGAGCAAAAAAAGATGGCTCATAGTACCGCTATGCGTAGTACTATGCAGTCAGGGTTCATTTGCCCAAACACTTACCAGGAAAGTTTTGGGCATTAACGAGATGTTCCGTCTGGCAGACGAGAACAGTCAGAGTATTCAAACGTATAAAACCGGGAAGGAAGTTACCGATGAGGCTTTGAAAGCTGCCAAGTCACAACGTTTGCCGGACATCAGCGCATCGCTCTCTTTCAGTTATTTGGGTGACGGGTATCTGTGGGACCGTGACTTCAAGAACGGGCAGAACATTCCAATGCCGCATTTTGGTAATAACTTTGCGCTGGAAGCACAACTGGTCATTTATGCAGGCGGTGCTATCAGCAGCAGTATTACTTTAGCAGAACTCAGTCAGCAAATGGCTGCGCTGGACTGGCAGAAGAACCGGCAGGAGATACGTTTTCTTCTGACCGGCTACTACCTGGATTTATATAAGTTGAATAACCAGGTACAAGTGTTGCAGAAGAACCTCGATTTGACAGAACAGGTGATTCGCAATATGGAAGCCCGACGCACACAAGGAACAGCTCTGAAAAATGACATCACCCGTTATGAGTTACAAAAAGAGACATTGAAACTGCAATTAGCCAAAGTAAAGGATGCATGCAAAATAATGAATCACCAACTGGTGACTACGCTGCATCTTCCTGCCGGAACGGAAATCATCCCCGACTCCACCCTACTGGACGAAGAAGTGAAGGCTCTGGCGGAAAACGACTGGCAACTACTGGCTTTGCAGAGCAATGTCGGTTTGCAGCAAGCACAACTGGCAATGAAGATGAGCAAACAGAAAGTCAAACTGGAACGCTCGGAACTTCTTCCGAAAATAGCTCTCGTAGCCGGTGAGCATCTGGACGGGCCTATCACTATTGAAGTCCCCGTGCTGGATAATAACTTCAATTATTGGTATGTGGGGTAGGAATCAAATACAATCTTTCATCACTGTTCAAGAACAACAAGACAGTACGCCAGGCAAAACTGAATATGCGTAAGGCACAGGAAGAATATTCACTAGCGCAGGAACAGATAGAGAACGGTGTCCAAGCTAATTATGTCAATTTCCTGACCTCATTTACCGACCTTCGCACACAAGAGAAAAGCGTGGAGCTTGCCAATCAGAATTACGACGTAACCAGTAATCGCTATAAGAATGACCTTGCATTACTTACCGACATGCTCGATGCCAGCAACATGAAATTAAGCGCAGACCTCGGTCTGGTCAACGCACGTATCAACGTGGTTTACAGTTTCTATAAAATGAAATATATCACACATACCCTTTAATTGAAAATCAATTACTCATACCCTTTTAAATAGAACAGATTATGATAGCTAGAAAGACTCAAAAGATTATATACAACATTCTGATTCTTTGTTTTCTCATTGGTGGTGCCACTTATGTTTGTTCCCGGTTCATTCATTTGGGAAACATCGAATATACCGACAATGCACAGGTGAAACAACATATCACACCTATTAATACCCGTGTACCGGGATTTATCAAGAAGATATGCTTTGAAGAATATCAGCAGGTACGAAAAGGTGATACGCTCGTTATTATTGAAGATGCGGAATTCTGTCTTCGTGTAGCACAGGCGGAAGCGGATTTGGCCAATGCCACTGCGGGACGGCAGGCAACGACCATAGGCATTGCCACTACCCAAAACAACCTGAGCGTAAGTGACGCAAGTATTGAAGAAGTACGCGTACAAATGGAAAATGCCCAACGTGAACTGAACCGTTTTGAAAAGTTATTGCAGGAAGATGCTGTGACGAAGCAACAATATGATAATGTGCACACAGCTTATGAAACAGCCAAAGCCCGTTACGAACAGGTATCGCGTGCCAAACAATCTACGTCTTTAGTGAAAAGCGAACAGACACATCGCCTAGGACAGAACGAAGCAGGTGTCCGCCTGGCAGAAGCAGCTTTAGAGCTTGCCCGTCTGAATCTTTCCTATACGGTTATCATCGCCCCGTGTGACGGTACCACAGGAAAGAAAGAGATTCTGGAGGGTCAGTTGGTTCAACCGGGACAGACCATGGTGGATATTGTAGACAGCAGCGATTTGTGGGTAATCGCCAATTATCGTGAAACCCAGCTTTCCAATATCAGAGAAGGCGCAGATGTGGAAATGACAGCAGATGCAGTGCCGGGCGTCACTTTCAAAGGTATCGTCGAATCCATTTCCGATGCTACGGGAGCGGCTTTCTCAATGATTCCGCAGGACAATGCAACCGGGAACTTTGTAAAGGTAGAACAACGAATCCCCGTCCGCATCAGCCTGAAAGGAAACAAGCCGGAAGATTTAAAACGCTTGCGTGCCGGTTTCAATGTAGAATGTGAGGTGAAATATTAACGTATGGGAGCACCTGTTTTAAATGGCCCTTTCGTGATGCCCATGTTCCGTAGCTTCGTACCGCGGAAGATACAACCGTGGATTTATCTGTTCATTGCCATTACTTTCCAACTTTCGGGCGGGGTCTATTTGGGAGCATTGAACCAGATGATCGGGGAATGGCGTTGATGCGTGAGGATATATTGATGTGTATGTACGCCAATCTCGCAGGTATGGCTATCTACTTCCCCTTGCTGTTCCGCATGAAGTTCCGTTTACAAATAAGACGTTGCTCACATCGGCTGCATTGGGGGTATTGGTCTGTAACCTGATTGCTCCGCATATTACTTTCCTTCCGCTATTGTGGTTGATATGTTTCATCGAAGGCATGTGCAAAATCCAGGGAACCTTTGAATGTATGTCCAACATTCAGTTGTGGATGACGCCCAAACGGGATTTTACCGTTTTCTTTCCCTGGCTTCACATCGTCGTCTTAGGAAGCATCCAGTTGTCCGACCTGATAACGACTTATCTGATGTATCATTATCACTGGACATATATGAATCTTTTCATTGCAGGATTGATGATAATAGTCCTGTTGATACAGACCATTTGCGTAAAGCATTTCCGGTTTATGCGCAAGTTTCCGTTGTTCGGCATTGACTGGCTGGGGGCAGCGTTATGGGCGGCATTGCTGGCCGAGATAGCTTTCCTCTTCAACTACGGTGACTGGTATGACTGGTGGAACAGTCCGGTTATCCGTCAGTTGTCGGTAGCTATCCTGATAACCCTGTTTTTTTTGCATCTGGCGCATGCTGACTATCCGTCACCCGTTCTTAGAGCCTAAAATGTGGAGTTACCGCTACCTCTTACCTTTATTGGGACTAATCACACTAGTGGAAGCATTTCTGGCAACCGAGCATGTATTGGAAGAAGTTTTTATGAGGAAGTGATGAAGTATGAGGAGCTGGTAAGCGTGCAATTGGCGTGGTTTGCTATTATCGGTATAGTAATCGGCTGCGTATTCTCTTATTGGTGGATGCATATCAAACACTATAATTATGTACGTCTTATCATTGTCGGTTTCTTAGGGCTTATCGGCTATCTGATAGGGTTCTATCTGACAATCTCTACTGATATTCACATCTCACAGCTTTATCTTCCGACAATATGCCGGGGATTCGCCTATGCGGTATTAAGCGCCACCTTTATGGTCTGCCTGGAAGAAATCATGACTTTCCAACATTTTTCCAATCGTTAAGTGTATTCGATATGCTTCACATGGTAGTCGGCGGTGTATTGGGTTGCGCGATCTATGCACAAGGACTGGCTTATTACGTTCCTGATAACCTGGCACGCTACGGGGCGGCAATCGACCATGTATCATTCAGCAGCAGTCCGTTCAATCTCGGCCATTACATGGAAGAGTTTATCAGTCAGATGATGGAAGTGAGCATCAAGCAGATTTATGGCTGGGTGGCTTATGCCTGTATCTTCTTATTCCTGCTGTTGCTGCTTTATGATTTCCCGGTGCGCCGTTCGTTGAAAAGCATGCCAAGCTGGAAAGAAGTGGCACGTGATGTAAAAAATTCTTTTTGGCGTACAGCACAAGGGACATCAAAAAAGATAAATAACTAACTATACGAATGACATCAAAATAGTTTCTTAAAAGAAAGCGACTGTCACCCAAATACAGGAGCAGCCGCTTTTCTTGACAATAATCAGTACAAGCGATATCTATATATTTATAAAATCAAGTTAGTGTTCACGATCTATAAATGTACACTCTTTACCCAACATAGCCTCACCATATTTCTTTGGAAACATATTAGGTACAGCATGATATGTTTTTGATACATGATTCACATCGATACCTTTCTTTCTTACTATATAAGACTCCCCAATTGTAGTTTTAAAAAGAAATCACGTTATCTTTATTGACTTCAATATTTACATTTCGATTATTCTGCGTGACAACTTGAACTAAATCATCATCCCAAAGGATTCTGTATACGACATTCTTTTCCTGCTAAACTTTTTATCTCAACAAATGGAATATTCCTAAACTATCTATAACCGAGGAAACAATAAAAGCTCCTTCAGCGCGTAGAGTAAAAGCAGATGCGAATTTCAGAAGGTATCGCCGGAAATACCTTATCTTTCCTTCATGACTTTGAAGTAACATCTCATTGATAGCAGTACCTAAAATACCCATTGTTTCCATACCACATTGAACGAAAGGCTTTGTCCGAAAGCCCGATTTTCCGGCTTCAGGACGATTGTAAGTCAATCTTGAGTCATACATATAGTCACGCTGAGCATATAATTCGGCATTAGGAATCTGATCAACATAACGAGAAAAAAATAATGCCAATGGTCTAAATTGTAAAATAGCCCTTGATTAAAATGCTGCAAATAATTAACGCTACATTGCAAACGCTCCAACACTTTATCTCCCAGCCCCAATCATTGCGGAAACAATCGCTCCGGGAGTAATAGCATTCCGGTTTTCGGATGATGCAAAGCAATGTTTCGGGCTATTTCAAAATAATCGGTCCCTTTATGATCCAACCCAAGCACACCTGCCGGAAAAACAGCTGTAGTATGTGCGTCAAAATGATAGCCTTGTATATTTGTTTTCGCATCCGGATACACTTCATTATTTTCTGTAAACGCCAATCCAAATACCTTTCCTTTTCGGGTACATCCAAAATCGGAGGAGCCCATAAATGTGATATAACATGTTTCCATTGTTTTATCTTTGACTTATCCATATTTAGGTCCTGAGCAGCTTTAATACAATTTTTAAATAATGACTCAATCATGTATCTATCTGTTATTGTATTCTTTAATTTACTACTCCATTCATGTTCGTAAGGTTGTGCAGGATAAATATAAAATTCTTTTCGGACATCATCCCACTGAAGAAAGTTCAAAGTAGAATTCTGCAGCCTCTTTCATAAACGGATAAATTGTATTCCTAAGATAGTCACGGTCTTGGGTATAAGCATAATACTCCCACATTATTTTACTTATCTGACTGGCCGGAGTATAATTCGTTGTCATATTTCCCCAATTAGCACTAACCATGTTACCGGAAAAATCATGCGCCTCAGTTATTAATAATCCGTCTTTTGTCCCTTTCTTTCTGGCTAATGCTTTTCCTTGAGGAATCATATTGACATAAGTTTCAATATAAGGTCGTAATAAATCACAATCATTCTGAACAGCAAGCCCCCAATAAGATTCTTGGGTATTCCAGTGATGGGGTGTAGCCCACTGACGATGATCATAATTAGTAGTCCATAACCCGCCATTAAATGGTACCGGATATTTTCCCCGTGAAGAACTTCCCATAAGATAACGACGAATATAATAAATATTCTCCAGATAATTGTCTGCCAGATGAACGAATGACTTCGACCAAAAGTGAGTCCACCAACTGAGATGTTCTTTCCGAAGCGCTGTAAACGTTTTTCTTCCGCTTTATCCAGTAATGAAATTGCCTCTTGAGTCGGATTGTCCGAATCATTAGAACTGACAACTGATATTAAAATCTTATATTTCTGTTTAGAAGACAAAGGTGTAATCATTGAGCTTTCCCGATCACTGACACGCAGAATCTCTGTCGGGGTCTCAAGTACCCGACACGCAATAGTAAAATGAAGACCACCTTCAAACTTTTCTTCCAAAATGATGTCATTTTCCTGTCTATTCACCTTTGCAGTACCTAATCCATTGGCCACATCCGGTCACGTGAACCATACCATCCTCCAAAGTCACAACTGCCCCAACGCTCCAAAGAAATTCGATTTACAGCTCCAGAAGGCAATGTTTTTCTTATAATCAGCCTGACAATCTATCACCCCAGACATTAGAGTTTGCATCTACCCAAGATGTTATCTCCGTATCGGCAAACGGTGTCGAACTCTTAATCTTTAAATCTGCGTTTTGCAGAGATAAACGAGCTTCAAAATCAGCCAGATGCATATAGCTATAACACGGTACACCTAAATTAACATTTAACCGTCCGCCGAACGCAAAGTCATCCTCCCATTAGCTGGTTTATCATATAAATCTATTTTGTTAATTTGTAAAAGTAATGCCCTCGTTGGTAAACCATAACATACCTCCGAGATCTCCATTACCAAGAGGAAAACCATTGAAACTGTCAAACTCCGGTTCCAGATAGACAATATCATGCTGACTCAGATAGTTATCGTCAATTTTAAAAAGGGAAGAAGCTTGTATAACACATACATTACAAAACAAAACAATTAAAGCAGAAACTATATTTTTCATTTACATTTACTCTTTGATAGTGATTGATTTTTACTTCTGTACACAAGTCACATTTTGTATCTTTCCTTTAAACCCATTCAACGGATTGCCAATCCAGCGTAAGGGGAAGATTAACGTCTCCTGATAAGGCATATAATCCATACGCTTGTTTTTTTGCAATAAACTTTCATTTTACGTCCTTCTAAACGTTCTTGCAATTTGCCATTAACATATAGTGATGTGCCTTTATAATCCCCTGAAATACAAATATCTGTCCATTTTCCTTTCGGAAGGCAATAAGAACCGAAAACAAAAGTATACCCATCACGACTGAAAGCAATCCGTCCGGTATTTTCCCAGTTGGTATATACTTTGGAATGTGGTCCTTCAAATAGAATTCCGTTGATATTGGTATCCTTGTCCGGATAAATTTTAAATGATACTACGTAAGGGTAACCCACTTCCTGCAAAGCAGTACAATAGTATCCGTCCCACTCAATAAACACACCTTTCCTAAAGGAGTCAGACACATTTCTTTAGGAATCCGTGCCAATAAATTCACTCCCGGAGCTTCCGGCATTATGCGGCATAAGGCTTCAAAACTTTCGTAAGAAACAATCTTGTTATCTCCTTTCCAAAGTTTTCAGCCAACACTTGAATAGCAGGAAAAGAACGTAAATGTACATCCTGTTCAGAAATACCATTGCCACACATGTCATTCCATACAGCAAACATTCCACCTAACACTCCCGGAGTTCCTTCAGGAAGCGTCTGCTTACTATTCATCAACCATGGACTCCATGATTCATAGATCCATTTATGATCTAAAAATTCACGATAGTAACCAGCTCTGGGCACAATATATAGATAAGTATCGCATGTGTTTATTAGTTGATATCCCTCCCTTAAAGAGGCTTCGGGATCTATCCAGTCATACGACCATGCATTAACTGTCCTCCTCCTGCCTTTACGGGAGTTTTACCGGGTAGCCATTTCAAGCCACCCCACATACGAGGGTTCTTACCATATTTTTCGATATACTTCAGATAACGATCAGTAAAATAACGATATTGCTCCGCTTCCTTCTTGTTATATTCATCCATACCGATATGTACGTCAGGACCAATGAATATAGGATGCTCACCAGAAAGATACTCATCAAACAGCGTATCAAAGAAAATGATAAGTCTCATCCTTATAAAGATCCAAATGATCCATTCCGTATTCCTTACTGCCGATCTCCGGTTTGTAATGCGTAAAAGCAAGAGAGTGTGCAGGAATATCTATTTCAGGAATAACGTTTACTCCCATAGCTCATTCCCATACGTTGTAAATTAGAAAATTCCTGTTTAGTATACGAACCATCCTTAGCCGTCAATCCAGGAAAACGTTCACTTTCAGGCGGAAAGCAGCGTAGGTCATCTTCAATCATTGTTAAAGAATTGTGGAAAACCATTGTCATTCAAATGGATCTGGAACTCATTCATTTTATAGAATGAAAGTATTTTGACATATTGTTTCAAATAATCCAACGTGAAAAAATTTACGAGCTACATCCAACATAAACCCACGACTCGAAAATTTCGGAAAGTCACGTGCTGTTCCTTTCGGCAATTTACCTTGCTGATTATACAAGATTTGCAAAAGGCTGCGTGTCCCCCAAAAAGAGTCCCTTCACAGTAGGTGCCTCAATACTGACATAATGGGTTGTAGCCAACACATACCCCTCGTCACCTAACTGTTTGTCTGGTTTTATCAACGATAGATAAATATCATTCCTTTGTGGTTTTCCTGTTTTTTATGATGTAATGCCAATTCATTAAATCTCTCAAGTCATCGACCAATATACGAGCAGTGGATAAAAGTTCTGCTTCATTGGCTGGATTTACAACGATACTTCCTTCAGCAGGCAGGAGCAATTTTCCATTTCCTCCCTTCCATTGCTGCAAAGCAGGAATAACACAAGGACACGGTTCTTGCGCAGAAGTACCCAAGCATACCACAAACAGATAATATAATGTAAGTAACAGTTTTCTCATAATTTCAAATTTATCTATACTTTTGATAGAACATCTCTCTATTTCCACTCTGATCATTACGATTATCTACCTCACTGAACATCCAGATATCATTTTCTTCAGCCAGTTGAATTAATTGAGTAAGCAGTTGTTTGCGTTCTTCTCTCGTGCCATATTCCAAACGAATTTGAGCATACATTATAGCCATTCGCTCTTTCCGAACCCGTTTCAATACATCCGGTTGGTTTATTACAGCTTTTTCAGCTAAATCAAACCAATGTTTGTAACGCTCTATACATTCTTTTGACAGATAACCTTCACGATGAGCTTCAAGATCACCATCCATAGAAAGTATGGCTTTTGATTTTTTTAATGCTTGTTCCATGTCAGCGATATATCGCTTGATATAAACTCCTGCCTTACCATAATACCCTGTTAAAAAATCATCCATCTCCTGTTTCATATCACATTGTGGATTCCATAATAATTTAGCTAGCAAATAACCACGTAGCTCGGCAAACTCACCCCTTTTTTCCCTATTTCCTTGACAAAAAAACAGCTGAAACATTATTAGCTATATAGAAATTAATATTGTCCTGCATAGTACTGAAATTGGGAAATGGTGAAACTAAGTTTTGAAATTGGATAACATAGTCCCAAACCAATATTTCATTACAAATCTTTCCCCAGTCTACCAAATCCTTTCTAAATGTAGCATGAATATTTGAAGTAGCGATAGGAAAATTAATACCTTGCCGGGCTGTTTCTATAGCACACATTTGAATTACAACATTAGATGCCGGTTTAGTATATAGCGGAGCCTTTCTAGTGTAAGTATAAGCTAAAGTCGCTATTTTTTTTGTGCGGAAAGTGCTCAGCTATTTGATTAACGAATTTCAACATCGTTCCACTGGGGCTTCCATCATACAAATCTGATGTTTGACATTGCTGACAAGTACAGTTCCCTCTTCCGTCCATTTGACTCACACTCCAATAATGTGCTAATGAATCAGCCCATACAGGAACTTCTGCCTGTGTTTTTTGAATCAGTCGATTTAAAGAATTGATAGCATGATAAGGAAGTTCTGGATTAGTCAAACATAATTGTGTTCCTTCCGAACGTGGTTGAATTTTTTTCCCTCAATTTCAGAAAAATATTCAGGATGAGTATCATAAAGACTGGGAGAAACCACATCATAGAGTGAATGACACCACAGCCCCCAATCAGCATGACGACCACCTTTTATAGCCCACCTATTAGGAGCTGTCAGTCCTTTTCGAAGCATATTCCCATTCAGTTTCAGTTGTGCAGCAATAACAGGATCACACAAATCATAATAATAAACTTCCCGCCATTTCACAACAGGTGTATAGCTTTCTTCTATAAAAGGTAATTGCTTTTTATTTAATAAGGGAATAAAAGAAACTTCAGAGCTATACCAGCGACATCCTATATATTTTTCTAAAAAAGAATATACTCCATATAGAACACCTCTACCATTTTGTCCACTGATGACAACTGCATTTTTTTGTATGTTTAAGTAATAAACTATCTTCACCAAGTGCAATATTCGCCGGGAGTACGTATCCTGTACTATCTTTCTCTTTAGTAAATACTAACATTTCAGGTCGATCCAATGAAGCAGAATGTCGAACACATGAAACTTTAAATACTTGAGTGATGTATTTGCTTAATTCATCGGCTGCATGAGTTACGACTTTGGGGGCGTCAGGGCAAGTATAAACATAATAGGTTCTACCACTTTCTAAAACCATTTTTTTGTTTTGGGCCTGCAAAGATACTGCTACCAATAGAATATACGTAACAAATATATATTTCATGGAAACTTTATCATTTATAAAATTTAGAATAAAAAAAGGGGACAGGACATTCAGAATAATGCTTATCCCCTCTGTTAATTATATATACTGATTATCTATTGGAGCTATTTTCTCAACGTACATTGTATAATCCATTCTTTGGTTGTTGTACCATCGGCTGCAACAACCTTGTATTTGGAAACTTTGGAAAAATCGCCCCATTTGCCTAAGGCAGGTGCACCTTCTAGCGGATAAATAGTAGATGCGGTAGAAATTGTAGCAATACCTACAATCTTTTTCCAACTTTACATTATTGCGTACCTCCTCAGTGAAAAAACTGGGATTTCCAGCTTCAGGAACAGTGATTGTGCAATAAACAGTATTTCCTTCTATTTTTACATTAGTAGGTAGTGAAACCACACCCAATTGAGTGTTATTTCCCCATTTATAGTTTGTTCCCAACGATGTTCAAACTTAAATCCTCTGATCTCTGCGTCATTATAAGATTCCAGTTCATCCAGCCCTGCTTCCAAACAAGAAGATAAAGTCAATAACATGAAGAACGTAAAGGCACTTAGCCAAGAGATATCTATAACTTTTTCATATTCATTACCAATGATTATTTTGTTGTAAATTAGGATTAGACATGAGTTCTGATTCAGGCAACGGGAAATACATGCGTCTAGGCCAAGAGAACACTCGGTCGCTTCCTGTCGAACTTCCATGACTGGTATCAATTAAAGTAAATGTATCATCGTCCCCATCAATAATAATACAGTGGGTACGTTTGTTAAACTCAGATACGGAGGTTGCATTTTCCACTTTTGCCCAACGAATGACAGAAAAATAGCGGTCACCCTCCAAAGCTAATTCAACCCGACGTTCTATCTTATAATATTTCCAGAAATCTGCTTCTGAAGAACTTTCCGGCAAAGCGGGTAATCCACCATGTTGAGTACGAGTCATGTTCATCATTCTAATAGCCTTGTCTATTTCTCCCTTGCGGCAAGCGCCTCAGCATAGTTAAGACAAGCTTCCCCAATCTAAATAGGATATAACGAAAATCATAAAGGATCTGGTATCCCGGAAGTGCATCTGTACCGTCAATTCATAAATGTATTTACGCCACATATATCCACTTTGAGTCATAAAACCATGATTCTGTGTATTTTCCCAGTAGCAATTACCTTTAGTATCCATCTCAATAGGAGAAGTGAAATAAGTAGTACCATCATAACAAATAGTAGCATCCAAACGTTTATCTCTGTTACTATACATAATGGAAGCAGTCTTTACCGGAGCATTTTTCCATTTTGCTGTCTCTGTATAATGTTTTTGCAGTTTGGTCTCCCTCTACATCAATTGCCAAATAGGCTTCTGTCAGTTCATGGGAGGGCCAGTTAGCACACCATGCATCCACTTTATCATTAAAAAGCCGGCCCCATAATATTTCGTCGGGTGCTAATGTACCGGCAACATACATAGGAAGTAAATTCTCACAATACTGTTTTTATCACCTTGTGTAAATAGAACTGAATTTCGGACTCGTTTCCGGATAAGAAAACTACCGAACATTTTTACGATATTCAGGGTCTATACTCCAGTTAGCAGCTTCCTCTCCTTCAAACAGTTGTTTTCCAGCAGCAATAGTTTCATCATAGAGACCGCCTTCCAATGATACACGCGTTAGTAACGTGAGTGCTGCTCCTTTTGTAAAACGCTCTTTATTGGCAGTTGAGGGTAGATCAGGGAATCGCAAGTTTCAACTCATTGACCATAAATCTATACATTTCTTCTTCTGTACTACGAGACATTAACATTTCATCACTAGGAGTCATCAGTTTATCAACAAGCATTACTCCTCCCCAGCGACGTACCATCCAACTATACACGATTACGCGCAGACAACGAGCTTCGGCAATAAACTGTTTACAACTTTGTCCGTCAATATCAGGATTGTTAGTCAATTCTTCTATGATAAGACTCGTTCTACGGATATAAGAGTATTTATTAAAAACCTCCTATATTATTTTCAATATTTGTAGGAGAAATAGCTTCCGCTGCTACAGAGTTGTTATCCTTATTCCAAACATTATCTGTCCACGAATCTGTACGCAAACATTCTGTATTATTATCTCCCGAACAATACAAATCCTTAAGAATTGTCCAATAAGCTTCTCTCAGCACATTTTCGGCCAAATCTTTATTACGCCATATTAAAAGTTCGTTGTACGAGTCCATTGGTTCTGTATCAAGCACATCACAAGATGCCAGTCCACACACCATTATCAATGCTATATATAAATATTTTTTCATATATTTTCCCTTTTATTTAAAATGTTAGGTTAACTCCAAACTGAATAATCTTCTGCACCGGATAACCTACTTGTCCCATAGACTCATCATCTCTACCGTCTTCCGGGTCAATGTGATACTTTTTAACCGGAGAGAAAGTCAACAAGTTGTTACCACTTACATAAAGCTCAAATTGAGAAATAAAGCTCAAATTTTTCAACAAGCTGTATTTCAGGTCATAGCTAAATTTGACATTCTTTAGTCTAAGATAAGAAGCATCCAGCAACCAATAAGTTGAAGCCATATCATTGTTCCCCCCGTTTTCTTGTGCATTATTAGTTAAGCGAGGGTAGAGTATTTCTCCGGTATTACCCGGATAATAGAATTTTTCACTACCTGCCAAACCAATCTGATTTGTATTAAACTTCCGGTTGAATGATTCCAACAACATATTTCGGGCACCTGTACCTTGTAACAATACGTCAAGTGTAAATCCTTTATAAGATGCTCCCAAAGTGATGCCATAAGTCAAATGCGGGAATCGTGGAGCACCTTGACGTATCCGGTCATTAGTATCTATCACACCATCACCGTTGATATCCTGATAAGCGATATCACCTGGTCGTAACAAGGTAGAGGCCTGAGGACGGGGACTATCAATATTTGTTCCATATTTTGATAAAGTCCGTTTGAGACATACAATAAGTCAAAATATGATTTTTGGTGTGTGAGACGACGTAATGGATTCTTCAAATCGGATTCTTGTTCATCATATTTCCTTTCCCAGAGTTCATTATAATATGACAAATTAAGTCCCACATTATACTTGAAGTCACGTGCTATCTTATCTCCATGCCAAATTTAATTCATACCCCGCTCTACGATGAGCCGAATTTGTCTTAACCATAGGCATAGCAGTCCCCAACGGTGTGGTATAAGCATCTTTAGGATTAGCTAAATAATTGGTCGTACGATAATAGAAATACTCAAAGTTAGCAGATAAACGTTGTTGGAAAAACTCTGCATCAACAGCAAGGTTGATAGTATTTCTGCTATACCATGTCAAATCCTGACTAACTAAATCACCTTCACGCAAGGTAGAATTCCATTTTCCTCCTTCGTAGAAATCATTTCCCTTATTATACACCGACAAATATTTAAAATTACCTACGTCATCCAAGCCTATTTTGCCCCATGAGAAACGAAATTTCAAGGCGCTAAACCAATTGTTATTCAATAAAGGTTGCATGAAAGGCTCTTTATCTACATTCCACCCCCACAGAAACTGATGGGAAGAATCCCCAACGCTGGCCTTTAGGAAACTTGTCCGAGCCGTCATAACGGAAGTTAGCTTCTACAATATAACGCATCTTATAATCGTATTTTAAACGACCTACCAATCCCATACGTCCATTTTCCCTTGCAGTACCGTTGTTTTCCGCTGTAGAACTTGGTCCTCCGTTTATCTGTTCAATAACGCTAGTCTCATATTGTCTTCTCAATGCTCCCAATTCGTTATAATTGTACTTCCAAGAGTTGAAAACAGCAGTCGCCCCAATTGTATGAGCTTCTTTGAATGTTCTATTATAATCTGCCCGTGCTTCAAAAGTCACCTCATTGGAACGGTACATATCTTCATCCAAACGAGCTTTTCCAAGATTAGTAGGTTCATCATTCCATTCCCATACAGGTCCTACGCCTGCTTCATTAGCACGCCAATCCTTATTAAAACTATCATACAGATTATAATTCACAAGTGCTCAAAAACTCAGTCCGGTAACTTTAGGAACATCCCATTGCATCGACAAACTCATATTGGTATAGCGGGTATCATTTTTTCTATATCCAGCAGTCGGATCAATTTCCACATATGGATTTTCCTGACCACCCGTCGGATGACCTGCACTATTAAAAACATCTAGCCAAAGAATTTAAACGTGCCACATGTGTCCAAATAGTATACAAACCATTAGGGGGGATATTGTGTTTTGTTCTGACTAAAAGAAACATCTCCATTTAGTCTCAATCCTATTTGATCGAAATAGTGGTCCACATGCATTCTCATATTTAAACGATCATTTTTAGAAATATCTGTTTTATAAATACCTCCTAAAGTGTAATAACGTGCAGACATAAAATAATGAGTGTTCTTACTTCCTCCATTCAACGAAATGTTATGCGACTGCATAGGAGCAAATTTGTGGAATAACAAGCTATTCCAGTCCGTGTTTCCTGTCACATCGTTGAAAGTACCATTTTTCACAGCGTCCAGTACACCTTCCGGCCAATACAAATTACCATTCGCATCCACTTTCATAAAAGTAGGCATTCCGTTATTATAGACCGCGGCCCTGTCTGATAACTCTGCAACCACATAGTTGTCGAGGAATTCAATAGGCTGTGTAGGTGAACTTAAAGAGTAAGAACCATTATAACTAATTGTCATTTTTTCGTTTGTACCCTTTTTGGTTGTGACCATCACAATACCATTACCGGCCCGTGCACCGTATACAGCCGCTGCAGCAGCATCTTTTAAAATAGAAAAGATTCAATATCACTAGGTGAAAGCACCGAAAACTCTTGTTTTGTACTAGGTATACCATCAATTACATACAAGGGTTCTCCACCTCCACGGATAGAAATACTAGGTAATGCCCCGGCTCACCTCCTGCCGATTGAATAAAGACTCCGGTTGCTCTACCTTCCAAAGAACTGATAATATTGGTATTAGGCATATTTACCAAATCATCGCCTTTAACACTAGATATAGAACTAGTTAATCTTTTCACAGAGCTCTTTCCATACCCCACTACAACAACTTCGTCTATAAGTTTACTATCTTCTTGAAGTTTAATGGTTAGCGAAGTGCGGTTACCAATCTTAATAGTCTTAGTCAAGTATCCTACATAAGATACCTCAATCACCGGAGAATCACCGGACACATTGACAGTAAATCTACCATTTGCATCAGAGATTGTTGCGTTCGAGGTATTCTTTTGTAAAATAGTAGCTCCAATTAAAGGTTCTCCGTTGTCGTCTGTTACTACACCGCTCAGTTTGCGACTCTGCTGTTGTTCCAGCACATTAAAATTGTTTTCGTCTATCGTCGTAGTGGCTGATATTCCCAAAATAGGCAAGGATATAAATATCACAAGTAGCCCTTTTTTAATAATTGATATAGACAATAATGGTGATAATAATGACTTTGCATCATTAGTCTTAAATTTTAAATCATGAATACTTTTTATATTACTTGAGTTAAAACCGTATGGCTTAAGGGCCGGATTTGTTTTTCATAGGCAAATGATTTTTTTGTTAATATAGCTTTATTAGAATTAAGTTCTTGGGCACAAAATTAGTTAATGTACAAGTTGCCCACCCCACGTAATTTTATCAATTTCCCCTTTTTTCTATCAATAATGCCTCTACAGCTATTCTCATCAAAAAGAATATCATATTTTTCTTCGCAATTTAGCTACTGGAGTATAATGCGAGTTCGATATAATTCAACTACACTCTTTATTTCATTATTAATAATTTCGACATCAATAATGAAATCTTTTCAAAATATAATATACTGCAATGAGCACATTACAATTCTCTTTTCACTCTACCCGCCACACATTTTCCTGATACAACACAAATTCTTTTGCAGAAAATATCCTTCATTTAATAAAATTCCGTAACTTTAGTCTCGAAAAACACAGTGGTAATTATATAAAATATCACAAAATGATACTTTTTGTTACTATTTTTATCTTTTAGGAAACAATCATTAATTTAAGTTGAAAATGAAAGTAATGAAATTATATCTCTTAATCATTTTAGGATTACTATTAGGAAAATTAAACAGTAAAGCGATATCTCCGTTTTATACAAACCATACAAATTTTAAGCAGTTAACCATTCAAGATGGGCTTAAAGACAACACTGTTTTATCCATTCACAAAGACTCTAAAGGTATAATGTGGCTAGGAACAAGCACTGGATTAAGTAAATATGACGGCAATCATTTTACTAATTACACACTAGACCAATATTTTAGCATGAATGTAAGAAAATAGAAGAGGATAGTCGACATATATTATATTTGCAGACCAATGATTGGATCACATACATGGATTGTAAGGATGAAAACACAGGAAGACTTCATACTCTTGTAAAAAACAAAGATTATCAGGTAACAGATTTTCTTTTGCTCAATGACTCCACTCTCTTTGCTTGCGATAATCAGACGTTAAGCAGCTTCAGAATAATGCTAGACCAAAACGGTCATCCTTTTTTCAAAATTAGAAAAAGTTTACCCGTTTGAAATGGCAAAAGGAGAGCGATTTATGAAATTCTGCATAACCAATAACCATAGGAAAATCTACTTAGTGACTAACAGCGCACGCGTTCTTTTATTAGAGATCAGCACAGGACGCGTTTTAAAGCAAAAACGTTTGTTAACCACAAAACATGAGTTTGGAGCTTCTTCGGTTGTATGCCACAATGGGAAACTATTTATATCCTCAATGTTACATGGCATTTTTATTATGGATACTTCATTGGAAAACCTCAGTCATATTGCCAATCAACAAAATATATTTCCCACTCATTTGTCCCATAACGATGTTTACAACATCATTCCCATTTCAGATTCATCTATCCTTGCTACAACATGGTATGGATATACTATGCTTTTGGCCGATAATAACATTCCAGGTGGATGGACTACAGAAATACGTACCAGCGAACCAACGTGGCAGTCATTAAACTTCGAAGCACGCATGATATCTTCTTACTATGATCCCCATGGATTTTTATGGATCGGAACACACGGAGGAGGCGTATTAGTTTCCGACTGGAAGTGGAATTTTATCAAAAAATACAATTTCAAAGAAGACAATGAAGTAGAAAGCATCATTATTGATGATGAAAAGAGGATTTATTTGTCAACTTATGAACAAGGTATTTTTACACTCCACCATTATATGACCTAAAAGATTTCGGTTTACGTGAGTTATCGCAAACAGATAGAAAAACAGTACTATGCAGCATGAAGGATAAAAGATGGGGAATATATGGTTCGGTTACAAAATGGAATGCTCGTTTTTATTCTCCACAAAAAAAAAGAAGTACAAAAGTATAATGTAACTGACACCCTATCAATGTACTGTTTACAGATTCCAAGAAAAACTTTTGGATTGGAACAGAAAATGGCCTATTTCTATACGACTGTGACAAAAAAAGAAAAAGGAAGTAAAATTAAAACAGACTGTAAACTGTGTATTTGATATAGCTGAAGACAATGAAGGCAATTTGTGGATAGCTACCAGTTTAGGGCTATTAAAACTAAATTATGCCAACAACAAACAACATATACAACATTTTCCGACAAACAAACATACATATACAGCTCAGACTGTATTAGCAGCAAAAAGACGGAACCGTATATGTAGGCTATCAAAATGGATTAGGGATTGTAGCACACGGAGAGACAACTGTAAAACAAGTGTTTACCACCATGGATGGTTTGGGAAGTAATTGGATAAATTGTCTATTGGAAGATAAACAAGGCTATATATGGATTGGAACTAATTCAGGGTTCAGTTGCTATGACAAATCCATAAATCAGTTTTATAATTATTATGCTTCCGGAAGCAGCCGTTCTGTGGCTCTTTTGGGGAGATATGCTTTGCTGGGGGAGGTAACAAGCACCTACTTTTTTTCTTCTCACCCCAACAGGCAATAAACACTTTTAAAGCAAATACTAAAAACCCAATAATCATTACAGGTATTGAGGTTAATAACAAACCTCTGATTCCGGGAAAAACCCGTCAATGGACAAATGGTATTGACGAAAACAGCCGAGTACACAGATTACATCTCTTTGTCACACAAAAACAGAAATTTTGCATTATCATTCAGCAACAGTCCTTATCCCACTGCGCAAAAATACGTATACAGGTTGATACCTTATCAAAAAATGAATGGATAGAATGTAATAGTAAAGAGAAAATTTCTTATGCTAACCTATTACCGGGAAACTATACATTTCAGATAAAAAACCAAAAGCAGTCAAAGAGGAAGATATAACCTCCTTAAAAATCAACATACAACCACATTGGACACAAACCTGGATGTTTCGGTTCTTTGTATTGTTAGTAATCATTGGAGGTATTTATTACTCAATATTTACAATTAAAAGGAAACACCAACGTTAATTGCTGAAGAACATGGCATCGTACAACATCAACAAGCAGATCATGTCACATGTACAAGAACAGGGACAAATTATGGTAAAGACAATGAAGACAGTAATTTAAACAATCCATCAGAAGAAAAAGACTATCCTCTTTCTGATTATCTGGAAGCCCCCGTCCTCAACAATCTACAACAATGAATTCAAACAGTCTAACCAATATAATGCAGAAAGTGATCAACGTGATAGAAGATAACATAGCAAATGAGAACTTCAATGTAAAAATATTGGCCGATACACTTTGTATGAGTCAACCTACATTATATAGAAAGGTAAAAGAACATTTTCACCTAACTGTTACAGAATTGGCTAAAATAACGAAAGAAGCCGCTTTGCTCTATCATTCACAGGGCAAACCCGGTAAGATCGAGGTAGTTCCTACCAAACCTTACAGTACACAAACCGACTTATCACTCGCATATTCTCCCGGTGTAGCAGAACCTTGTCTCGAAATAGAGAAGAATCCGCAAGATGCGTATAAATATACGGCTAAAGGTAATCTGGTAGCCGTTATCTCCAATGGTACAGCTGTGCTCGGACTGGGTGACATAGGCGCATTGAGCGGCAAACCTGTAATGGAAGGTAAAGGTCTGCTTTTCAAAATTTACGCGGGCATCGACGTTTTCGACATCGAAGTGGATGAAAAAGATCCGGAGAAATTTATTGCTGCAGTAAAGGCTATTGCTCCTACTTTCGGAGGTATCAACCTGGAAGACATCAAAGCTCCCGAATGTTTTGAAATCGAACGTCGCCTGAAAGAAGAACTGGATATACCTGTCATGCACGACGACCAGCACGGTACTGCTATTATCTCCAGTGCCGGTTTGGTGAATGCCCTGCAAGTGGCCGGAAAGAAAATCGAAGATGTAAAAATCGTCGTGAACGGTGCAGGTGCCTCTGCCGTATCTTGTACTAAATTATATGTATCACTGGGCGCACGTCTCGAAAACATCGTCATGCTGGACAGTAAAGGCGTTATCAGCAAGGCGCGCACGGATCTGAACGAACAGAAAAGATTTTTTGCAACCGACCGCACGGATATTCACACGCTGGAAGAAGCAATCAAAGGTGCAGATGTATTCCTCGGCCTGTCGAAAGGAAATGTGTTAAGCCAGGATATGGTGCGCAGCATGGCTCCGATGCCGATTGTGTTCGCATTGGCTAACCCGACACCGGAAATCTCTTACGAAGATGCCATGGCAGCACGTCCTGACGTACTGATGGCTACCGGACGTTCCGACTATCCGAACCAGATTAATAATGTAATCGGTTTCCCGTATATCTTCCGCGGTGCTTTGGATACTCACGCTAAAGCTATCAACGAAGAGATGAAGATTGCAGCCGTACACGCTATCGCTAATCTGGCAAAACAGCCGGTACCCGATGTAGTTAATGCGGCATACCACGTGAACAACCTCTCTTTCGGCGCGGAATACTTTATCCCGAAACCGGTAGATCCACGCCTCATCACCGAAGTTTCCTGCGCAGTGGCAAAAGCTGCTATGGAAAGCGGAGTGGCCCGCACTGAAATTAAAGACTGGGATGCTTACTGTGTTCACCTGCGCGAATTGATGGGTTATGAATCCAAACTGACCCGTCAGCTGTATGATACAGCCCGCCGTTCACCGCAACGTGTCGTATTTGCCGAAGGTATTCACCCGAATATGCTGAAAGCCGCTGCCGAAGCGAAAGCCGAAGGTATCTGCCATCCTATCTTATTAGGAAACGACGAAGCTATCGGAAAACTGGCAGAAGAAATGGATCTTAGCCTGGAAGGTATTGAAATCGTCAATCTCCGCCACCCGGATGAATCGGAACGCCGCGAACGTTACTCACGCATTCTTGCAGAAAAACGTGCACGCGAAGGCTTTACTTATGAAGAAGCCAACGATAAAATGTTCGAGCGCAACTACTTCGGTATGATGATGGTGGAAACGGGAGATGCAGACGCATTCATCACCGGACTTTATACAAGATATAGCAATACGATCAAAGTGGCCAAAGAAGTAATCGGTATCCAACCGGGCTTCAAACACTTCGGAACAATGCATATCCTGAACTCCAAGAAAGGTACTTACTTCCTGGCAGACACACTGATTAACCGCCACCCGGATACGGAAACATTGATTGACATCGCTAAATTGTCTGATAAAACAGTTCGCTTCTTCAATCACACGCCGGTTATCTCAATGTTGTCATACTCCAACTTCGGTGCTGATACTGCAGGTAGCCCTGTGAAAGTGCACGAAGCTGTTGCCCACATGCAGGAAGAATATCCGAACTGGCTATTGACGGTGAAATGCAGGTCAACTTTGCCATGAACCGTGAGTTGCGCGATGCCAAGTATCCGTTCACCCGTCTGAAAGGTAAAGATGTGAACACACTGATTTTCCCGAACTTGAGTTCAGCAAACGCCGGTTACAAACTGTTGCAGGCAATGGACCCGGATACGGAATTCATCGGCCCTATCCAGATGGGATTGAACAAACCTATTCATTTCACCGATTTCGAAAGCTCTGTCCGCGACATTGTCAATATCACAGCTGTAGCCGTGATCGACGCCATCGTTGACAAAAAGAAAAGAGGAGGTAAATGAAACGTCCGTTATCCAAATCACAAATAGTTTGCATCAGCCTGCTTTGGTTGGCGCTTTGCTATCTAGTTCTGACAAAAGCCGAACGAATTGACGGGATGACGGTGGTAATGCTTGTCATTTCGGCAGCATTAGTCTTTATTCCTGTCTATAAGTCGATCAAAAAGAACAAATAAATATCTTTTTTCCTATTTTTAATGCGATAAAATATCAAATTTGATGTTTTATCGCATTTTTCTTTATAAAATGTTTGCTAGTTCAATTTTTATCTTTACTTTTGCAACCGAAAATAAATATCCGATGTACCCATACGCAGATGTGCAAATCTGCTATATAGCACAAAAGCACATAGTCAAACGGTATATTAGCAAATTGTCAAATTAGCACTTTATTTATATCAACCAATTAAAGAAAAAAAAGATTATGAATGCAGCAAAGGTATTAGACGATCTGAAAAGAAGATTTCCCAATGAACCGGAGTATCATCAAGCAGTAGAAGAAGTACTTTCTACTATTGAAGAAGAATACAACAAACATCCGGAGTTTGATAAAGTAAACTTGATCGAACGTTTGTGTATTCCTGATAGAGTATATCAGTTCCGCGTGACTTGGATGGATGATAAAGGTAATATTCAGACCAATATGGGTTACCGTGTTCAGCACAACAACGCGATCGGCCCTTACAAAGGCGGTATCCGTTTCCACGCATCTGTAAACCTTTCTATCTTGAAGTTCCTTGCCTTTGAACAAACATTCAAAAACTCACTGACTACTCTGCCAATGGGTGGTGGTAAAGGTGGTTCCGACTTCTCTCCTCGTGGAAAGTCAAATGCTGAAGTAATGCGCTTCGTACAGGCATTCATGCTGGAACTGTGGCGTCACATCGGTCCTGAAACTGACGTTCCTGCTGGTGACATCGGTGTTGGTGGCCGCGAAGTAGGTTTCATGTTCGGTATGTATAAAAAACTGGCTCATGAATTTACCGGAACATTTACAGGTAAAGGCCGCGAATTCGGTGGTTCACTGATTCGTCCGGAAGCTACAGGTTACGGTAACATCTACTTCCTGATGGAAATGTTGAAGAGAAAAGGAACTGACTTGAAAGGTAAAGTTTGTCTGGTTTCTGGTTCTGGTAACGTTGCTCAATATACAATCGAAAAAGTAATCGAACTGGGTGGTAAAGTAGTTACTTGCTCTGACTCTGACGGTTATATCTACGATCCGGACGGTATCGACCGCGAAAAACTGGATTATATCATGGAACTGAAGAATCTGTACCGTGGCCGTATCCGTGAATACGCAGAAAAATATGGTTGCAAATATGTAGAAGGAGCTAAACCTTGGGGTGAAAAATGTGATATCGCTCTTCCTTCTGCTACTCAAAATGAATTGAATGGCGACCACGCTCGTCAACTGGTAGCAAACGGCTGTATCGCCGTATCTGAAGGAGCTAACATGCCTTCTACTCCGGAAGCTATCAAAGTGTTCCAGGATGCTAAGATCCTTTACGCTCCGGGTAAAGCTGCTAATGCCGGTGGTGTGTCAGTATCAGGTCTTGAAATGACTCAAAACTCTATCAAATTAAGCTGGAGCGCTGAAGAAGTAGACGAAAAGCTGAAGAGTATCATGAAGAATATCCACGAAGCTTGCGTTCAGTACGGTACAGAAGCTGACGGATACGTAAACTATGTGAAGGGTGCTAACGTAGCCGGATTCATGAAGGTTGCTAAAGCAATGATGGCACAAGGTATCGTATAATCAGCAAAAGATATATAAGCTATAGTTTATTTAAAAGCTCCCGTCTTCCGTGAAGGAAGTGCGGGAGTTTTTTATGCAATAAAAGATGTACGACACCCGGGTGTCAGCACAATAATCTTTGTAGAAAAATAAATAGCAGACAAAGAATAAAAGGAAACAGTCTGCTTATACTTGTATCCGACTAAAAAATCTATTTATGGAAAAGAAAAAAACTTACTGCAGCGAACGGTCGTCCTATCGCTGACAATCAAAACTCGCAAACCGCAGGTCAACGCGGACCTGTAATGTTACAAGATCCCTGGCTTATAGAGAAGCTTGCCCATTTTGATCGTGAAGTAATTCCTGAAAGACGTATGCACGCTAAAGGTTCGGGAGCTTACGGTACGTTTACTGTCACCCATGACATTACAAAGTACACCCGTGCTGCTATTTTCAGTAAAGTCGGAAAACAAACAGAATGTTTTTTCCGTTTCTCCACCGTAGCCGGAGAACGTGGAGCTGCTGATGCAGAACGTGACATCCGTGGTTTTGCTATGAAATTCTATACGGAAGAAGGTAACTGGGATTTGGTGGGTAACAACACTCCTGTATTCTTCTATCCAAAAAACAAATATGCGTAGCGAACAGTAACTGGGACTTCTGGACGCTTTTACCGGAAGCATTACATCAAGTTACTATCACTATGAGTCCGCGTGGTATTCTTATTTCATATCGCCACATGCATGGATTCGGCAGTCATACCTATAGTTTATCAATGCCGAAAATCAACGTATTTGGGTTAAAATTCCATCTGCGTACTCTTGCAGGGTATCAAGAATCTGACAGACCAGGAAGCAGAAAGCAATAGTTGCTAAAGATCGCGAATCTCATCAACGTGATCTCTTCGAGAGCATCGAAAGGGCGATTATCCGAAATGGTTATTCCAGATTCAGTTAATGACGGAGGGAAAGAAGCGGACAACTATCGTATCAACCCGTTTGACCTGACTAAGTAACCTTAATGGCCGCACAAAGATTTCCCTCTACAAGATGTTGGTGTCCTTGAACTGAGCCACCAACCCGGAAAATTTTTTGCTGAAGTGGAACAAGCTGCTTTTCAACCCGGTGAATGTATGGAACAGTATCGGTCTGTCTCCCGACAAAATGTTACTTTAAGGTCGTTTATTCTCTTATGGCGACGCACAACGTTATCGTCTAGGGTGAATGCAGACAAATTCCGGTCAACAAACCTCATTTGTCCTTTTCACGCCTATCATCGTGACGGTACTATGCGCGTAGACGGTAACTACGGTGCTACTAAAGGGTATGAACCGAACAGTTACGGCGATAATAGGATTCTCCTACTATGAAAGAACCGCCTCTTAAAGTTGCCGGCAGTAAAGTTTACAGCACAATGAACGGGAATATGATGACGACTATTATAATAACCGGGTGACTTATT
>VOFG01002823.1_pt1 | contig 109935 bp, 100 predicted proteins | sample 5384171 | NCBI WGS metagenome assembly VOFG01 (sample SAMN12384726, study PRJNA508395) | human gut metagenome | isolation source: healthy gut F | host: Homo sapiens
TCTCTCTCAGAACGGACAGGAGAAGGGCGTTGCGATCGCCCACGATTCCAGAATCATGTCCACCGAATTTGCGGATGAGGCGGCGCTCTGCCTGAACGCAAACGGCATCAAGGCGTATGTGTTCGACAGCCTGCGTCCGACGCCGGAGCTTTCCTTTGCCGTGCGTGAACTCGGCTGCATTTCCGGAATTGTGATTACGGCGAGCCATAACCCGAGAGAATACAACGGCTACAAGGTATACTGGGAGGACGGCGCACAGATCACACCGCCGCACGATAAGAATATCCTGGCGGAAGTGGCGAAGGTGACATCCTTTGACCAGGTGAAGACGATGAAGAAAAGAGGATGCCGTTGCCGCAGGACTTTACAAGGTCATCGGAAAAGAGATCGACGATCGCTACATGGAGGAGCTGAAGAAGCAGTCGATCCATCCGGAAGTCATCAAGGAGATGGCGAAGGACATTAGGATTGTATACACACCGCTCCATGGAACCGGTAACCTTCCGGTGCGCCGCGTGTTAAAGGAGCTTGGATTCGAGCAGGTGTACGTGGTAAAAGAGCAGGAGCTGCCGGACGGTAATTTCCCGACGGTATCCTACCCGAACCCGGAGTCTCCGAAGGCATTTGAGCTTGCGTTAAAGCTGGCGAAAGAAGTCGATGCGGACATCGTGCTCGCGACAGACCCGGATGCAGACCGTCTTGGCGTGTACTGCAAGGACACAAAGACTAGCGAGTATGTGACATTTACCGGAAATATGTCCGGTATGCTGATCGCAGAGTACATCTTAAGAGAGAAGACAGCGATGGGAACCATGCCTGAGAACCCGGCGCTCGTGGAGACGATCGTGACGACAGATATGGCAAAAGCGATCGCGGCAGCCTACAACGTGAAGTTGATCGAGGTGCTGACCGGATTTAAGTATATCGGAGAGCAGATCAAGTTCTTCGAGCAGCAGCATACGTATCACTACGTATTCGGACTGGAGGAGAGCTACGGCTGTCTGGCAGGAACCTACGCGAGAGACAAGGATGCGTGCGTGGCGGTCATGATGCTTTGCGAGGTGGCTTCCTGGTGCAAGAAGCACGGCAAGACCCTGTGGGATGCAATGCTGGATATGTATGAGAAGTACGGCTATTACAGAGAGGGATTGGAGACGAAGACCTTAAAGGGAATCGACGGTGCGGCACAGATTCAGTCGATGATGAGTGAGTACCGCACGAACCCGCCGAAGGAGCTGGGCGGTCATCGGGTACTGGCGGTGCGCGACTACAAGGAGGACACCAGAAAGGATCTTGTGACTGGCGAGGTGACAAAGACCGGACTGCCGGCATCCAACGTACTTTATTATGAACTTTCCGACAATGCGTGGTGCTGTGTGCGCCCGTCCGGAACGGAGCCGAAGATCAAATACTACTTTGGCGTCAAGGGGACTTCCCTTGCAGACGCGGATGCAAAGCTTGCGGCATTGAAGGAAGATCTGTTGAAATAAGAAGCGGGAGATGGTATGGGAGCAATTCATTATTACGAAAAAGAACGGGTTTTTAAACTGGATACACCACATACCAGTTATCTGATCGGTATCGTGGATGAAGAAGGGTTTCTGGGACACATGTATTACGGCGCAAAGATCACGGACTATGACGTCCGTGCGCTGATGCGCACCGGGGAGGCACCGTTTGTTCCTTCACAGAACAACCGCGACCGGAGCTCTTTTCTGGATACGTTTCCGATGGAGTATCCGGGGCACGGCGTCGGCGATTACAGGGAGAGTGCGATTTCCGTATCGGACAAAAACGGCAATACGGCGGTGCAGCCCCTTTACAGGGAGCATAAGATCTATGCGGGAAAACCGGGACTTCCGGGACTTCCGGCCACGTTCGGCAACGAAGAAGAGTGTGAGACGCTTGAGATTGTGCTGGCGGATGAAGTGCTGGATCTTACGGTCACATTGTACTACACGGCATTTTGTGACGTGGATGTCATTACGCGGAGCGTGCGCGTGACAAACCATGCCAAAGAACCGGTGTATCTTACGAAGGTATTTTCTACGGCGTTGGATCTTGACGCGGAGGATTACCGGATGCTGACGCTGCATGGTTCCTGGGCGAGAGAGCGACAGATCGAATACCGCCAGATCGGCTACGGAAAACAGTCTGTTGGCTCCTGCCGCGGTGAATCTTCCCATCAGGAGCACCCGTTCGTGGCTCTGGTGTCCGCAAACGCCGGACAGGAGCAGGGGCGCGTGTACGGATTCCATTTTGTGTATTCCGGCAATTTCCTGGCGCAGGTGGAGAAGAACCAGTTTGATTCCCTGCGCGTGGTGCTGGGAATTCATCCGCAGGATTTTAAGTGGGAATTAAAGCAGGATGAGACATTTACGGCACCGGAGGTTGTGATGACTTATTCGGATGCCGGGCTTGGCAGGATGACGAGAACGCTGCACGATCTCTACCGGAAGCATCTGATCCGCAGCCCGTATAAGGACAGGGAGCGCCCGGTGCTCATCAACAACTGGGAGGCAACCTACTTTGACTTTGACACGGAGAAGCTGCTTGCGATCGCGAGAGAGGCTAAAAAATCCGGAATTGAGATGTTAGTCATGGATGACGGATGGTTCGGCCACCGCAACGATGACAACACAAGTCTCGGCGACTGGCAGGTAAACGAGCAGAAGATTACGGGTGGATTAAAACGGCTGGTCGATCAGGTGAATGAGATCGGATTAAAGTTCGGCATCTGGTTTGAGCCGGAGATGATCTCGCCGGATTCGGAGCTGTACCGGACGCATCCGGACTGGGCGATTGCCCTTCCGGGGAGAATGCCGTGCCGGTCGAGAAATCAGTATGTGCTCGATCTCTCCAGAAAAGAAGTGCGGGATTATGCGTATGAGTGTGTGGCATCCATTTTGCGCAGCGCGAACATCGCTTATGTCAAGTGGGATATGAACCGGCAGCTGACCGATCTGGGAAGCGGTGTGCTTCCGGTGGAAAAGCAGGGAGAATTGCTGCACCGCTATGTACTGGGCGTCTATGAATTACAGGAGCGTCTGATCACCGAATTTCCGCAGCTGCTTCTTGAGAACTGCTCCGGCGGCGGGGCGAGATTTGATCCGGGAATGTTGTATTACAGTCCGCAGATCTGGTGTTCCGACGACATGGATGCCATCGAGCGCTTAAAGATTCAGGAGGGGACGGCGCTGCTGTATCCGCTCTCCGCGATCGGTGCGCATGTGTCCGACTGCCCGAACCACACGGTGGGACGCGTAACTCCGTTTGAGACCAGAGGAAATGTGGCGCTGGCGGGTACGTTCGGCTACGAGCTGGATGTGACAAAGCTTCCGGAGGAAGACCGTGCAAAAATTCCGGGTCAGGTGGCGCTGTACCATAAATATCATGCGCTGATACGAAGCGGCGACTATTACCGGATCGCTTCCTATTCGCAGAATGATTCGTTTGACTGTTATGAGGTGGTGGCAAAGGATCAGTCGGAGGCGCTGATCACCTTTGTTCAGGTGCTTGGCAGACCGAATGTGCACAGCAGACGGATCCGGATACCGGGACTTGATGAGAAGAAAAAATATCGTGTTGAGACAACGGGGGAAGTGTACTGCGGAGATACCCTCCTGCATGCGGGACTGAATGTTCCGGCGATGTGGGGAGATTTCCAGTCGGCACTGATACACTTATCCGAGGTGTCTGATGAACAGTAGTTGGAGGATGGAAAAATGGCAAAAGCGGTAAAGCTGGCAGATATTGCGGGACAGCTTGGCGTGAGTACGGTTACCGTATCGAAGGCGCTGTCCGGACAGAAAGGCGTCAGCGAGGAACTGCGGGAGAAGATAAAAACGCTTGCCGATGAGATGGGATACAAACAGCCGTCCGCCAGGCGGCGCGAACACGCGGTAAAAAGCTATAATATCGGTGTGCTGATTGCCGAGCACTGGCTGGATAAGTATGATTCCTTTTATCTGCAGATGTATCAGCAGGTGGTGACGCGCGCGGTGGCGAAGGAATGTTTTACGCTGATGGAAGTGGTCAGCGCGCAGATGGAGGCTGCCTGCGAGATGCCAAAGCTTGTGCAGGAGCAGAAGGCGGACGGTCTGATTATCATCGGACGCCTGACGGGAGAATATCTGAACTTTTTGAATGAAAAAGCAAAAATCCCGATTCTGTATATGGATTTCTGCGACGAGAAGGCAGATACGGATGCGGTCATTTCGGACAGTTATTATGGAGCCTACCGCATGACGAATTACCTGTTCGACATGGGACACAGGGAGATTGCCTATGTGGGAACCCTGCTTGCGACGGGATCCATCACGGACCGCTATCTGGGGTATACGAAATCCCTGATGGAGCATGGCGTTGCGGTAAGGGAGGACTGGACGATCCCAGACCGCGACATCCAGACCGGTGAGATTGATACGGACCGGCTGATGCAGCTGCCACAGGAGATGCCGACGGCTTTTGTGTGCAACTGTGATCTGACGGCGAGTTTTCTGATCCGCAGGCTGCATGAGCACGGATACCGTGTGCCGGAGGATATATCGGTTGTGGGATATGACAATTATCTTTTCCCGGGACTTTGTGATGTGGCGATCACCACTTACGAGGTGGATATGAAGGAGATGGCGAGACAGACGGTTCACACGCTGATCAGGAAAATGGCGGGAGAACCGTATCGGCAGGGAATCAGTATTGTTGAAGGACACATGGTTGAAAAAGACAGCGTGAAATCCAGAGAAGTATAAATTAGTGCAGAGAGGACTGCCGGAATTGCAGAGGTGTGATTCCGGCATCTTTTTTGAACAGATTGATAAAATGTGTCGTGTTTTCAATCCCTACGGCGGCGCTGACTTCACGGATGGTGAGGGTTGTCGTGCGCAGCAGCGTGCGTGCGGCTTTCAGCCGGACCCGGTTCAGATACTGGATTGGCGGAATACCGATGCAGTCTGAAAAATCATGGCAGAGCCGGTAGCGGCTGACTCCGAGAGCACTCTCGAGCGCGGCGAGAGAGTGGGAATGTGCGTAATCGGTGTCAAAAATCTCTTTCATGTGTGCCACATGCGCGGGAAGGGAAGGCGTCGATGCGGCACGGCGGGAAGCAGCGAGGGAGGACAGGATAAGCGAGAGCATGGCGGTCAGATGAAGCGAGGAAACCGGTTCATCTGAGAGCAGCTCGCGGGAGAGGTAAGGCAGAATACGCCATACGATGTCATCTGCCTCGGTCCGGCTCATATGAAAAATGCGGTCGTCCGCACACAAAAACGGAAGATATTCCGAAAAATACTCTGTGGACAGATAAAAACAGTGGTAGCAAGAAAGGGGTATGCGTCGTGGAAAACCGGTATGCGGTCTGATCCGGAAGAAGCATGAGATCCCCCGGTGCAAGCTGGCAGGATTCCGGCTCCTGCGCAGCGTCGCCGGCATTCGTTAAAGTGCCGCTTCCGGATTCGACATAGAGAAAGAGGAGGTACGGCAGTGCATCCCGTGTCAGACGGACGGGGGACGCGTAGCTGATGCACCCCTCCTGCAGGAACAAAACGGTTGTGTACAGCCGATGGGTCCTCGCGGAAAACGAAAGCCGCGCCGTCTGAAAGATCGGAAAAGCGGATGCCGTTTCCGGCTGCCCCGGAGAAGTGATAAGCCTGATTCAGGCGTGCCTTGATCGTGATGGGTTCCATAAGAATCGGTCCTTTCTGCATAACTATCCTATATTATAGCGGAACTATTTGCAATACAATAGGTTTCTTGATTATTAGGTTAAAAAATAGCAAAAATTAAGTAATTAAAATTAAATTAAGAGGAAAAAGAGAGAAAAAGAAGAGGCTAAAAATATGAAAAATGACTAAAAACGGGATGTAAAATTTGTATAACATGTGGAAAATGCAGAAAAACACAAGAAACTAATATATTATGCAATAATATGTGATGACTAAAAATAGAAAAAATATATAATTAAATTAAGCTACAAAACGAGCTATAAAAAAGGAGGATTTTTATTATGAAGTTGAAAAAAGTTCTGGCAGTCAGCCTGGTTGCAGCAATGACTTTGAGCATGGCAGCATGCGGCAGCAGTTCATCTGACAGCAGCACAGCATCTGATGATGCGACAACAGGAAGTGTGGCAGCAGCCACAACTGAGAGTGGGGATGCAGCAGAGACCACAGATGGTGCTCTGAATTATGCAAGCATCAAATTGGGCGAGGATTACACCGACATCACGACAACCATCCATGTATTCAACCAGAGAACCGATATGTCCGAGGACAGCTATCCGGGAAAGAACTGGGAAGCTTACATTGCTGATTTCAATGAGATGTACCCGAACATCACCGTAGAGGTTGAGACGGATACCAATTATTCCGACGATTCCCTGCTTCGCTTACAGAGCGGTGACTGGGGCGACATCATGATGATCCCGGCAGTTGACAAGGCAGACTTAAGTGAGTATTTCCTGCCGTACGGCACACTCGATGAGATGGAAGGACAGATCAAGTTCGCAAATACCTGGGATTACGACGGACTGGTATACGGTGTTCCTTCTACCGGTAATGCACAGGGTATTGTATACAACAAGAGAGTCTTCACAGAGGCCGGCGTGCAGAGACACCGAAGACACCGGATGAGTTCATCGCGGCACTGCAGGCAATCAAGGATTACGATTCTTCCATCATTCCGCTCTACACGAACTATGCAGACGGATGGCCGATGGAGCAGTGGGACGGACAGATCGCAGGTACGACAACCGGTGATTCTACCTATATGAACCAGAAGCTTCTTCACACAAAGGATCCGTTCCAGGATTATGGCGATAACACACATCCGTATGCATTGTACAAGGTACTCTACGATGCAGTGGCAGACGGACTGACAGAGGATGACTTCACCACAACTTCCTGGGAAGATTCCAAGGGCATGATCAACAGAGGCGAGATCGCGACCATGGTACTTGGCTCCTGGGCATATTCCCAGATGGTAGACGCTGATTCTCACGGCGAGGATATCGGCTACATGCCATTCCCGATCACGATCGACGGTAAGCAGTATGCTTCCGCAGGCGCTGACTACAGCTTCGGTATTAATGCGGCATCGGATGCAGATCATCAGGCAGCAGCAATGGTATTCGTAAAATGGATGACAGAAGAGTCCGGTTTTGCATACAACGAGGGCGGTATTCCGATCGCTGCAGACGACAACGCTTATCCGGATGCATACGCAGAGTTTGGTGATGTGACATTTGTATCCGACGAGTCCGCATTAGAGGGCGAGGAAGATTTACTCAATGCGTTGAACGCTGATTCCGGATTGAACATCAATGCAGGTGGAAAAGAGAAGGTTCAGGAGATTATTGAGCACGCTTCTAACGGCGATATGTCCTACGATGACATCATGGCTGAGTGGAACGAGAAGTGGACACAGGCACAGGAAGACAATGGCGTGACGGCAGAATAAATAAGACATCATGCACAGATGGGACCGGAATGAGAGATCTGTTTCCGGTCCCGTTATTTTAAAAACAGGGTGAAAAAGATGGAGGTTGGATATGGCGGCGACATCAGTAAAGGAAGTAGAAAATAAAACGGCCAGGCGTGGATTCCTGAAGTGGACAAAAAGCAGGAAGGGGCAGCAGACACTGATTATACTGGCATTTACCATAATTCCGCTTGTGCTGCTGGCAGCATTTACCTATATGCCATTTGTTGAAATGGTGAAGTTCAGTTTTTACAAAATGAAATATTCCACGCCGGTAGATAAACGGGTATTTGTGGGTTGGAAGAATTATATCGAGGTATTCCGCAACAAGGATATTTTCGCATCCCTGTGGTTAAGCCTCTATTACATGGTAGGTTCGGTGGTACAGCTTGCGCTTGCGCTGTTCCTTGCAACGATTTTGAGCTTTAAGACAAGGGGAGGCAATCTCTTTAAGGGACTGATGTTTTTCCCGTATCTGATCAGCGGTATTGCGATCGGATTTATCTTTAAATATTTTTACACAAGAGGATTTGTATTCGATTCCATCCTCGGATGGTTTGGATTTGAACTGGATAGTCTTCCGTACTGGCTGCGCGATCAGAAGATCAACAACTGGTCACTGGTTGCAACTTCTGTCTGGAGATATTTCGGCAACAACATGGTGCTTTTTATCGGAGCGATCATGTCTGTAGATTCCGAGATGTACGAGGCGGCGGAGCTGGACGGTGCAAATAAATTTCAGCAGTTTGTACATATCATACTGCCGAGCATCAAGACGATTGTGACGCTGAATGTGATTTTATCCATCACAGGAGCACTGAGCGCATTCGAGCAGCCGTTCGTAATTACCGGAGGTTCCAACGGAACGGCAACGTATTTTATCAACATGAACAATATTGCACATACCAGCCAGAAGGTCGGACTCGCGTCGGCGATGGCGGTTGTGTTACTTCTTATCATTTTCGCATGTACGATCTTACAGAAACTGTTCTTTAAATATGTATACCGCAATGCGGATCAGGACGATGAAGTCATGACCAGGGAAGAGAGAAAGCGGTTGAAACAGCTTCACAAAGAACAGAGAGCGGCGAAGAAAGCAGCAAAGGGGGCGATGTAAATGAAAAAGCGCAGAAAACAGTATTCGGCAGGAGCCATTATCTGGATCATTTTTAAATATGTATCGCTTGTGTTTTTTTCCTTTGTCGCCGTGATTCCGATTATTTCCTGCGTCATCACTGCATTCAAGACGGAGGAAGAGTATAAGACGACGAATGTTATGACACTGCCTCAGAACTGGCTGAACGTTGACAACTTTGTGGAAGCGTTCCAGCGTGCGAACATGGGAAGGGCATTCGTGAATTCCGTGATCGTTATGGTCTGTGTCCTGATCGGAGCCATCATCATCGGTACACAGCTTGCGTATGTGTTAAACCGCTTCCAGTTCCCGGGCAACGGGCTGATCCGCAACCTGTTTTTATTCGCGGCACTGCTTCCGGGTGTTGCCATGCAGGTAACGGTCTACCAGATCATGCATGATCTTGGCTTCATCAATCATCTGTACGGCTACATCATCATGATGATGGGAACGGATGTCATCTCCATCTACATCTTTATCCAGTACATGGAAAATATTCCGGTGTCGCTGGATGAGTCGGCAATCATCGACGGAGCGTCCTACTGGAAGATCTACTGGAAGATCATGCTTCCGCTGCTAAAGCCGGCAATTGTGACCGCCTGCATCTTAAAGGGCGTGGGCGTGTACAACGAATACTATTCGGCAAACCTGTATCTGACGAAGGAAAATTTAAAGACAATGGCGATTTCCCTCTATACCTTTACCGGACCGCTTGGAAGTCAGTACAACCTGATCTGTGCAGGCGTTATCATTTCCCTGCTGCCGGCACTCATCGTGTTTATCGTATTCCAGAAGCAGATCTACAGCGGCATTACGGCAGGTGCAGTCAAGGGCTGATTACAGGAAAAGAGGAACAGCGATGGAAACATTAGAAAGCATGCGAGAAGAAGTCAAAACAGAGCTTCTCACACATATCATTCCCTTTTGGCGCGCACTGCGTGACGACACTTACGGCGGCTATTACGGCTGGCTGTCTTACGATCTGACACTGGATCAGAAGGCGGAAAAGGGATGCATTTTAAACAGCCGCATCACATGGTTTTTCTCCAATGCCTACACGGCATATCGAAAGGGACTTTTTACGGAGGAAGACTGTAGAAGCGCAGGCTATACCGGAGAGGCGCTCTTGGAGGAAGCAAACACGGCTACGTCTTTTTGAAAGAGCACTGCATCGACCGGGAGTACGGCGGCATCTACTGGTCGTTAAACTATGACGGGACACCGTTTGATACGACAAAGCACACCTACAATCAGGCGTTTGGCATCTATGCATTGTCCTCCTACTATGAGACGTCGCACGACGAGGAGGCGCTTGCACTGGCGAAGCAGCTCTTTTCCCTGATCGAGGAGAAGTGTACGGACGGGATCGGATATCTGGAGGCTTTTACCAGAGAGTTTCATCCGGAATCCAACGAGAAGCTGTCGGAGAACGGCGTGCTTGCAGATAAGACGATGAACACCCTGCTTCATGTCTTTGAGGCGTACACGGAGCTGTACCGTGTGTCGCGGGATGAGGCCGTGGGGAGCGCCTCCGTTGGATCATGGATGTGTTTGCAGAGAAAGTATACAATCCGGCGAAGCGGAGACAGGAAGTGTTTTTCGATGCCGGGTATCACACGATCTTAGATCTGCATTCCTACGGGCATGACATTGAGACAGCGTGGCTTTTTGGGACCGCGGCGTCAAGGTGCTGGGCGATGAGGCGTATGAGGCGAAAATTGTTCCGATCACACAGGCGCTTGCAACACATATTTATGAGACGGCGTTTGACGGACACTCCCTGGCAAATGAGTGTGACAGGGGCGTAGTCAATACACACCGTGTATGGTGGGTGCAGGCGGAGACAGTAGTCGGATTTTTAAATGCCTGTGAACAGATGCCGGATCATTCGGAGTACCGGGATGCGGCGTTGGCGGAGTGGCAGTTCATCAAAGAACACGTCATTGATCCTCGCAGGGGAAGCGAGTGGTACTGGGAAGTGTATGAGGACGGAAGCCCGATTTTAGACCGGCCGATCGTGGAGCCGTGGAAATGTCCGTATCACAACGGGCGCATGTGTATCGAGGTACTGGGACGCATCAAGGAAAATTGAGGAGAATTGGTTATGCTGCATGAGAGATATTATATAGAAAAAGAAAAGCAGGAAAAACTGCTTGCGCGGAAAAATGAGAAGTCGGATTTTTACAACGGCGTATTTGACCGTTACGAGTATCCGGTTCTCACGAGAGAACATATTCCGCTGACCTGGCGGTACGATTTAAACCCTGACACCAATCCGTACTTTATGGAGCGTCTCGGCATCAACGCCGTGATGAACTCCGGAGCGATCGAGCTGAACGGGAAATATTATCTGGTGGCGCGCATCGAGGGGAATGACAGAAAGTCTTTCTTCGGCGTGGCGGAGAGCGACAACGGAATCGACGGTTTCCGTTTCTGGGATTACCCGATTCTTCTGCCGGATACCTGCCCTGAGGAGACGAATGTCTATGATATGCGTTTAACGAAGCATGAGGACGGTTATATCTACGGCGTGTTCTGCTCCGAGTCAAAGGATACGAGTGTGAGCGATCTCTCGGCGGCAGTGGCGGCAGCCGGAATCGTCCGCACGAAGGATTTAAAGACCTGGGAGCGCCTGCCGAACCTCGTCACGCTGCGTTCCCCGCAGCAGAGAAACGTGGTGCTGCATCCGGAATTCGTCGACGGCAAATATGCGTTTTACACGAGACCGATGGATGATTTTATCGAGACGGGAAGCGGCGGAGGCATCGGATTCGGTCTCTGCGAGGACATCACACACGCTGTGATCGATGAGGAAAAAATGACGAGTCTGCGCAAGTATCATACGATCACGGAGGCGAAGAACGGAGCCGGTGCGACGCCGATCAAGACGGAAAAGGGATGGATTCATATCGCCCACGGTGTGCGCAACACGGCAGCGGGACTGCGCTATGTCATCTATGCGTTTGCAACGGACTTAAAAGATCCGTCGAAAGTGATTGCCGAGCCGTCCGGACTTCTGATCGGACCGAGAGGAGAGGAGCGCGTCGGGGATGTCAGCAATGTGGTATTCACCAACGGAGCGGTCGTCAATGAGAAAAACGAGGTGTTTATTTACTACGCATCCTCGGATACACGGATGCATGTGGCGACCACGACGGTGGAGAAGCTGGTGGACTACGTATTCCATACGCCATCCGATCCGGGAAGATCGGTGGAGTGTGTGGCACAGCGGTGCGGTCTCATCGAGAAGAATCTTGCATTTTTAAAAGCGAATGAATAAATACGGTCATCATAGAAAAATGAGCCGCGGCGGCGGCAGAAAGAGGTAGAAGTTATGAGCAAATATAAAATGATCAGCCCCAAAGTACCGAATGTGCCATGGCAGGAGCGCCCGGCGGAGTTAAACGGAGCACCGGTATGGAGATACAAGGAGAACCCGATCATCGGCAGAAATCCGGTGAAGGGCGTGGCGAGAATCTTCAACAGTGCGGTAATGCCGTACGGGGATGAGTTCATCGGCGTCTTCCGCGGAGAACAGACGAACGGAATTCCGTATATCTATCTGGGAAGAAGCAAGGATGCCATCCACTGGAATTTTGAGGAAAACAAGATTAACTTTGTGGACGAGAACGGTGAGTCCTTCATGCCGGTCTACGCTTATGATCCGAGACTTGTGAAGGTGGAGGATACCTATTATATTATCTGGTGTCAGGATTTCTACGGCGCAGCGATCGGTATGGCGAAGACGACGGATTTTAAGACATTTACCAGAATCGAGAATCCGTTCCTGCCGTTTAACCGGAATGCGGTGCTGTTCCCGCGCAAGATCGGCGGCAATTTCATGCTGCTCTCGAGACCGTCCGACAGCGGCCACACACCGTTCGGCGATATTTTTATCAGTGAGAGTCCGGATCTCACCTACTGGGGAAAACACCGTCATGTGATGGGCAAGGGTTCCGAGTGGTGGGAGTCCTTAAAGATCGGCGGCGGTGCAGCTCCGATCGAGACATCCGAGGGATGGCTTCTGTTCTACCACGGTGTGAGCGGCACCTGCAACGGATATGTGTACTCGATCGGCGGTGCGATCTTAGACATCGACAATCCTTCCATCGTGAAGTACCGCTGTGAGACGTTCCTTCTGACACCGGAAGAGTGGTATGAGGAGCGCGGATTCGTGCCGAACGTATGCTTCCCGTGTGCAACAATCCACGATTCGGAGAGCGGAAAGATTGCAATCTATTACGGAGCGGCAGACAGCTATGTAGGACTGGCGTTCACGGAACTGGATGACATCATCGATTACATCAAGGAACACAGTGTGGTGACGACAACCGATACCGAGATCGGAAAAAGATAACAGAGAACTGGAATGATGGGGCTGCGGCAGCCGGAAAGAGAAGAGCGCATTGTGCGTAATACCTCGGGGCTTTCGCAGCCCTGCTGCGTATCCGGCAGAAAGCCGGAAGACAGGGGGAGAAAGAAATGACAGCAAAAAAAATGATCAGGAATATCGAAGCGGACGATCCGATGTTACAGTACAGCGGAAGAATCGATGACGACGATCCGAAGGCGCCGGTGCTTATCTATGCGGCGAGCTGGGTGAAAATGATTTTTACCGGAACATCGGTGGCAGTCACGCTTGCCAACCATCATGCGTACTGGACGAATGAGATGGGCTATCTCTTAGACGGGGTGCAGGGGCGCATCCGCCTTTGAATGACGAAAAAAAGAAAACCTATGAGATTGCGGGGCAGCTGCCGGATGCGCGGCATGAACTGCTGCTGTTTAAGCGCATGGACGCCTGCCATACGGTGACGTTCTATGGATTTACCGTGGATGACGGCGCAGATCTTCTGCCGCCGGAGCCAAAGCCTGCCCGCCGGATGGAAGTGTTTGGCGACAGTGTCTCGTGCGGTGAGGTGTCGGAGGCGGTCGACTATGTCGGAAAAGAGGATCCGGTGCACGACGGACAGTATTCCAACAGCTGGTATTCCTATGCCTGGATGACGGCGCGAAAGCTTGGGGCAGAACTTCACGATACCTCACAGGGCGGCATTGCGCTGCTTGACGGGACGGGATGGTTCGGTGCGCCGGCATACTACGGTGTGGAGTCCTGTTACGACAAGCTAGAGTATAATCCGGATCTTGGAGAGGTAAAGAAATGGGATTTTTCACGCTATACGCCGCAGGTGGTTGTGGTTGCCATCGGGCAGAATGACAATCATCCGGTGGACTATATGGCAGAGGATCCAGGGGGCAGTGCGGCAGAGCGCTGGCGGAAGCGCTACCGGGAATTCATTGAGATACTGATGAAGCACTATCCAAAGGCGCAGATCATTCTTGCGACAACCATCTTAAAACATCACCCGAACTGGGATACGGCGATTGAGACGGTGTGTGGGCAGATTGCAAGTGAGCGCGTGCACCACTTTTTATATCGGAGAAACGGCTCCGGAACGCCCGGACACATCCGGATTCCGGAGGCGGAGGAGATGTCGGAGGAGCTGGCTTCCTATATCCGTTCGCTCGGAGATGAAATCTGGGATGTTTGAGAGACAATAAAGGGAAAAGAAAGAGAGAAGGAGCAGAAATATGAATATGCAGATTGATCTGGAAAAGGGAATTGCAAATGTGGGAGATGTGAGTAGAATGAAGGAGGTCATGGCGCGCGCAAAACGCGGGGAGCGTCTGGTAATCGGTTTTATCGGCGGTTCGATCACGCAGGGAAGCCTTTCCTCGACACCGCAGACGTGCTACGCCTACCGTGTATACATGGTGGAAAGAGACCTTTCCGCAGGCGGAGTTTGTCTACTGTAATGCGGGATCGGAGGCACGACATCGGAGTTTGGTGTGGCGCGTGTGGGGACGGATCTTCTGGCGGAGAGACCGGACTTTGTAATTGTGGAATTTTCCGTCAATGATGAGAGCACGGAGCATTTTAGGGAGACCTATGAGGGACTGGTGCGGAAAATCCTTGGCGCCGCGTGGAATCCGGCGGTTCTTCTAGTACACAACGTGTTTTACCACAACGGAGCCAACGCGCAGGTGATGCACGCGGCAATCGGCAGACATTATGATCTGCCGTCGGTCAGCATGCAGAGCTCTATTTACCCGGAGGTGGTGGCAGGGCGGATTGAAAACCGCGCGATCACACCGGATGATCTGCACCCGAACGATGAGGGGCATGCGCTGGTGGCGTCGGTGATTACTTATTTTCTGGAGCAGGTACGAAGCGGAAAACTGACCGGCAGCAATACCAGTTTTGCACCGGGGGCAAAGCTGCCGGCTCCGCTTACAAAAAATGCCTACGAGGATTCCGTCCGCATCCGCAATGCCGCAGCACCGGATATGGCAGGTCTGCAGCAGCCCTCGCTGGAGGGCTTTGTGCCGGATGAGGCTGCACAGAACGGGATCACGGACTGCTTCCGCTATGGCTGGACGGCGGAAAAGACGGGGGATGCCATCACCTTTTTGGTGGAGGGCAGCTGCATTGCCGTCCAGTACCGGAAGTCGGTAAAGCTTCCCGCGCCGGTTGCACTGGCGGTCGTGGATGACGATACGGAGCATGCGGTGCGTCTGGATGCAAATTTTGATGAGACCTGGGGAGACAAACTGGAACTTGCGACACTTTTAGAGCACGGAAAAGAGGGGCGGCACACCGTCACGATCCGCCTCGCAGAGACGCATGAGGACGATGCGGTTCCGTTTTATCTGGTGTCCGTGATTGCGGCGGGGAGAAGCGGAAAAGACTGACGGCAGGCACAGCCCGTTTTACAGAATGTGCGTGTAAAAGGATTGCAAAATCAGAAAAAATGTCGGAAGATAGAGAGAGACACTGCGATTGCAGGAGCAGGAGGTTATAAGAATGTTTCGAGAGGATTTTGTGTGGGGCGTTGCGAGCAGCGCCTATCAGGTAGAGGGAACGGACGCAGCGGACGGCAGAGGCGCGTGTGTCTGGGATATGTTTGCGGCGGACGGCAGGGTGTTTGAACATCAGAATGCAGACACAAGCTGCGATCACATGCACCATTATAAAGAAGATATTGCGCTGATGAAGCATCTGGGAATCCGGGCGTACCGTTTTTCACTGAACTGGGCGCGGATTCTGCCGGAGGGAACCGGTCGCGTGAATGAGAAAGCGATCGCCATGTACCGTGATATGATTCTCACGATGAAGGAGAACGGCATCACGCCATACCTGACGCTGTTTCACTGGGAATTCCCGCAGGCGCTTTATGAGCGGGGCGGCTGGCAGAATCCGGACGTAGTACAGTGGTTCGGAGAATATGCGAAGGTGGTTGCCGAGAATTTCAGTGATATCTGCGAATATTTTATTACGATCAACGAGCCGCAGTGCGTGGTCGGCCTCGGACATCTGAGCGGTGCTCATGCTCCGGGCGTGAAACTTCCCGTGGCGCAGACGTTTCTGGTGGCGCATCATCTTCTGATGGCGCACGGGCAGGCGGTCATCAACCTGCGCAGATATGCGGTCCGGCCGGTCAAGATCGGTTTCGCTCCGACCGGCGGTGTGGCATATCCGTACACCGACCGGCCGGAGGACATTGAGGCGGCGAAAAAGGTGTATTTCGGATTTTACAATTCGATCGATAACTGGACCTGGAATGTATCGTGGTTTTCCGATCCGGTATTCCTTGGACATTACCCCGAGGAGGGGCTGAAAAAATTGCGCCGTATCTTCCGGAGATCACACAGGAGGATATGGAGCTGATCTATCAGCCGCTTGATTTTATGGGACAGAATATATATAATGGGTACTACGTCCGCGCCGGCGCAGACGGCGAGCCGGAATTTGTGGATCGTGCGCCGGGGTTCCCGAAGACGGGATCGGACTGGCCGGTGACGCCGGAGGCGTTTTATTACGGCATTAAGTTTTTGACGGAGCGCTATCCGCTACCGCTCTACATTACGGAGAACGGCATGTCCTGCCATGATCTGGTGAGCAGTGACGGCAGGGTACATGACCCGAACCGCATTACTTTCCTGGATTCCTATATCGGGGCAATGCAGAAGGCATATGATGAGGGCGCCAATGTAGCCGGCTATTTCCTCTGGACATTCCTGGATAATTTCGAGTGGGCGGACGGATATAAGCAGCGGTTCGGCATTGTTTATGTGGATTTTGCAAGCCAGAGGCGGATTGTGAAGGATTCCGCCTTCTGGTATCAGAAAATAATCGAGACGAATGGAAGGATGTTGACAATGAATCAGACAACAAAAGAAATCTTATTTTTAGATCCGGTGTGCACACACAATATCTGGGGCGGCACCCGGCTTAGAACGGAGTTCGGCTATCCGGTGGAGGGTGATGACATCGGCGAGTGCTGGGGCATCTCCGCACATCCGAACGGCGACGGCAGTATCAGGAACGGCGTGTATGCCGGCATGAAGCTGTCGAAAGTGTGGGAGGAGCACCCGGAGGTATTTGGAAAACTCGCCTACGACCGCTTCCCACTTTTGACAAAGATCATCGATGCGAAGGCGGATCTGAGCATTCAGGTACATCCGGATGATGCCTATGCAAAGGAGCATGAAAACGGCTCTTTCGGCAAGACGGAGTGCTGGTACATCATGGACGCGCCCGAGAACGCCACGCTTGTGATCGGTCACAACGCGAAGACGAAGGAGGAGCTTGCCTCCATGATCCACGAGGGACGCTGGAGCGAATTTATCCGCGAGATTCCGGTGAAAAAGGGAGATTTTATACAGATTGATCCGGGAACCGTCCACGCCATCAAGGGTGGGCTTCTGATCCTGGAGACACAGCAGAACAGCGATATTACCTACCGTGTGTACGATTATGACAGACTGCAGAACGGCAGGCCGAGAGAGCTTCACATTGAGAAGAGCATCGACGTGATCGCCGTTCCGGCAAAATCTGTCGAGGACAGTGTGACGTCTGCAACCGGACTGCCGGAGAACCGGCTGAACGAGCTGTATGCCTGCGGATATTATCAGATCTACAAGCTGGATGTCAACGGAACATGCAGTTTTGCACAGAATCATCCATTCCTGCTGATGTCGGTACTGGAAGGCAGCGGTATCGTCAACGGCCAGCCGGTGAAAAAGGGAGATCACTTTATTTTACCGTGCGGATTCGGCGATGTGGAGATGCAGGGAGAGATGAGTCTGGTGGTATCCACGGTGCCGGCGCAGGCTTAAGCGAAAAAAATAGCTCTTTCCGGTTCCGGAAAAGATTTGCTATAATCAGACCATAGAAAAAGAGAACACCTGGAAAGAGGAAGCATATGAATCAGGAAGAGAGACGTCAGAGAAGACAGAAAGATACGAAAAGTGCGGTCATTGTGTGTGTGATAGTCGTGCTGATCCTGCTCGTGTTAGCCGCGGGAGGAGTATTTCTTGTGGGACGCCTACTGCCAAAGGGAGACGGACAGAATGCAGGTGCCGACGGAACCGAGCTGCCGGGAGAGAATGTCGCGGCGACGGAGGAAGTAACGGAGCAGCCACAGACAGAAGTACAGACCGATCCGGTGGAGGAGCAGGCGGCGCAGCTTGTGTCCCAGATGACGCTTGAGGACAAGATCGCGCAGATGTTTGTGATTACGCCGAATGCGCTGACCGGATATGCAAGCGGTGTGACGGCTGCGGGGGACACCACAAAGGAAGCTTACCAGAGCCGTCCGGTGGGCGGAATTGTGTATATGGCAGACAACCTCACCGACCCGGAGCAGACGACCACCATGCTCTCCAATATGCAGGAGATTGCGAGGGAGCGCACCGGACTTCCGGTATTTTTATGTGTGGACGAAGAGGGTGGCAGTGTCGCGCGCATCGCCGGCAATGATGCCTTCGGGGTGACGAACGTCGGCAATATGAGTGATATCGGAGCGAGCGGGGATGTGCAGAATGCATACAATGCGGGAAGCACGATCGGCAATTATCTTGCAGCTCTTGGATTCAATGTCGATTTCGCGCCGGTGGCGGACGTGCTTACCAACCCGGACAATCAGGTGATCGGACAGCGCTCGTTCGGGTCGGACGCACAGACGGTTGCGGGAATGGTGACATCCGAACTGCAGGGACTCTCCGCGGCGGGAGTGTACGGTACGGTCAAGCATTTCCCGGGACACGGTAGCACTTCCGGAGACTCTCATGACGGGGCGGTGTCCACGGACAAGACTCTGGAGGAACTGATGGCGGAAGAGCTCGTCCCGTTCCAGAGTGCGGTTGACGGCGGCGTGAATTTCGTGATGGTCGGACATATCTCAGCTCCGAATGTGACCGGGGACAATGCGCCGGCTACGCTGTCGAAGGTGATGATTACCGATGTGCTTCGCGGACAGATGGGTATAACGGAATTGTCATTACGGATGCCATGAATATGGAGGCGGTCACCGGATTCTACAATTCAGACAAGGCGGCGGTTCTGGCAGTTACAGCCGGGGCAGACATGATTTTGATGCCGGCGGACTACAATACCGCCTACACAGGAATTCTGAATGCGGTGAACGACGGAACGATCACCGAGGAGCGGATCAATGAATCCGTGACGCGCATCGTGAAGGCAAAGCTTGCCATGGGTCAGCCGTAAAAGCTGTTTGTATTTTGCGGTAATTATGGTACAATGAAAGGCAAGTGTTATACATTACCATACGAAAGCGGAGGGATTTGCGTGGAAGATACGAAGAAAAGCGAGATGTGGGGGAAAGTGATGGCACCGCTTGCCGGCTTTCTTGCCATTGTGCTGGTGGCGTTTCTGATCATTTTAAAATTATTGGAAAGCGGAGTGATCGGAACAGCCCTGGCGATGATTCTGATCTGCGTGATCGTGGCTGCCGTGTTCGGCGGAATCTTCATGGTGATCAAGTCGATTCTGGATCAGATCCGGTCCGTGATTAACGGAAAGGTATCGGAGAATACAAAAGTTGCGGAAAAGGCGAAAAAGCTGGCAGACCGTGAAGACGGCATCGGAGAGATGGTGCGTTCCATCGAGACGTCCGTCTCATCGATTGAGCTGGTGCTTGGAGGAATCCGCAAGGCCGTGGATGAGCTGGAGGGGGTATCCGGTGATTTCCAGCAGATTTTCTCGGAAATGTCGGAGTCGATGGATCAGACGGCGGATGCTGTCGATACGATCACCGGCAATACGGTGTCCCAGGCGTCTGAGACGGCGGATATGAAGGAAAAGGTGGACGCGATCAGCGTGTCGATCGATCATATTTCTTCCAATATTGAGGATCTGACGAAGAGTGCGCAGACCATGCGTGAATATAACCGTTCGGCGGAGCAGATTATGCAGGAGCTGATTGCCATCAGTGAGGAGAGCGGCGTTGCGATCGAGAATGTCAGAAAGCAGACAGATCTGACGAATCAGTCCGCGCAGCAGATCCGGACGGCGACTGAGATCATTGCGGGAATTTCAAGTCAGACCAACCTTCTGGCACTCAATGCGAGCATCGAGGCTGCCAGAGCAGGGGAGCACGGTAAGGGATTCGCTGTGGTCGCGGAGGAGATCCGGACACTGGCGGATCAGTCCAGAGAGTCCACAGAGCAGATTAACCATGTCGTGAATGTCCTGCTGGATAATTCAAGCAACAGCGTTCAGATTACCGAGCAGGTATCGGAGGCATTTTCCAGACAGAATGAGAAGATTCATGACACGGAGGAGATCTTCAAATCATTGAACCGAGAAATCGAACAGGTCGGAGATGCTATCGGCGGAATCGGCACGGAGGTCGGCGATCTTGAGAATCACAAGAGCGTCATTGAGAACGGGGTCACTTCCCTTACGGCTTCGGCAGATGAGAATGCGAAGAGCGCAGAGGTCACCACAGATAATATGGGACGTCTCCGCGGCGTGGTGAAGGAGTGCGATGGCGTAAAAGCGCACATCGTCAGCGTATCGGACGAGCTGATTGGATACATCCGTAAGTTTTCGGACGGTTCGATTCTCGACAAGTTCGGTGCGGGTAAAAACAGATAAACATTTAGCAGGAACACAGGAAGTATTGTTACAGAGAGCCGTATTGCGGCTCTCTGTAAGTGGTTATAGGGGAGAAGGTACAGATGAATCATACAACGGACTGGGGCAGAAGACGGCGCAACACCGGCTATATTACATTCTTTTCTGAGCGGTATCTGCGCAATATCGAGCGGGATTATTGTAAGTATTCTGCAGGGAAAATATGAATTTGACTATGGCATGACGGGTACGATGCTCGGACTGATGAGCATTGGAAATATGGCGGCGTCCTTTGCGGCGGGTATTCTGCCGCAGAAGATCGGAGTGAAGAATACAGTGCTTCTTCTCTGCAGCGGTTACTTCCTAGGGTACTTTCTGATGGCGGTGACTGGAATGCCGGCCGTGTTGATGGCGGCATTTCTGTTGGTCGGATTTGCAAAGGGAGGGGCACTCAATAATTGCACAATCCTTGTAAAAGACAATAGTGCCGATCGCACACGCGGCATGAACATACTACATGCCTGCTATGCGAGTGGTGCGTTGCTGTGTCCGTTTCTTGCGGCGTCGCTTCCTTGAAATCAACGACACTCTGCCGATGGTGGGAGTGGCGGTGACGGGGCTGCTTTTGTGGGTGATATTTTTGACGGCGGGACTTCCGGGCGCAGTTAAAGAGAAGAACGGCGAACGGGGAAAGGTCTCGTTTGCATTTTTGAAGGATTCGAAATTCTGGCTGATTACTGGACTTTTATTCTGCCAGAATGCGGCGGAGACGAGTGTGACGGGATGGCTCGTGACATACTATAAAGACATGGGAATCCTCTCGGGTTCCTTTGCGGCATACACGGTAACGGTGATGTGGGGGGCGACTCTGATCGCCAGACTTCTGATCGCGTTCGTTTTTCCGGTGCATCATATTTTCGCACGCTTGCGTGGATGGGCGGCTGCTGCAGCGTGCTGTACTGCGGGCTTGTATACATGCAGCAGCCGGCGGGAGCCATCGCCATGCTGTTCGCCTTTGCATTCGCCATGGCAGGGGTCAATCCGATCGCCGTGGCGGGAGCCGGCAGGGAGATGAATGCAACGAGTCTCGGTGTGATGCTGCCGGTGGCAGGGATTGGCGCGATTGTGATGCCGTGGCTGATCGGTGTGATCGCAGACCGTGTAGGTCTTGTGACCGGAATGTTCTGCAATCTGATTCCGTGCGTGGGCATTCTGGTTTTTCCGTATTGATCCTGAAATATCAGGCAAAGAATTGAACTTGTTTTTCAAAATAAAGGTAGAATGCTAAATATTGTGCCATTTTTGCCAAAAACTATCTAAAGAAAAAAAGTGCGGTTCTGTGTTACGATGCAGACAGATGAATGTTGACGATACTTTTTATGGAGGGATGCGACACATGAGAGAAGTAATCAATTTTAATACGAAATGGGCATTTACCAAGGAAGCCACAGAAGTGCCGAAGGAGATGCCAGAGAAGTGGTACTGGGTAACACTTCCACATTCCTGGAATGAGATTGACGGACAGGACGGCGGCAACGATTATTACCGCGGAACCTGTTATTATGCAAAACAGTTAAAGAAGAGCGAACTGCCGGAGGCAGACTGCTATTATCTGGAGTTAAGAGGAGCAAACGCTTCCGCAGACGTCTATGTGAACGGCAAGGCAGTGGCACATCACGACGGAGGATATTCCACCTGGCGTGTAGACATCACAAAAGAGCTCACAGAAGAAGAGAACCTGATTGTGATCGCTGTGGAGAATGGCGTAAACGACAGAGTATATCCGCAGAATGCAGACTTCACATTCTACGGCGGACTTTACCGTGACGTCAATATCATTGCGGTAAATAAGTCCCATTTTGATCTGGACTACTACGGCGGACCTGGCATTAAGGTGACACCGGAGATCAAGGGCGCGGATGCCAGCGTGGAGGTAGAGGTATTCCTGACGAATGCAGCTGCAGACCAGAAGCTTGTATATACCGTAAAAGATGCAGAGGGCAAAGAGGTTGCAAAGACAGAGACCGCAGCCGGCGAGACAAAGGCTGTACTTTCCATTCCGGCAGTTCATCTGTGGAACGGAAAGAAAGATCCGTATCTGTACACCGCAGAGGTGGCGCTTGTATCCGGAGAGGAGACCGTTGATGCGGTAAGCACACGTTTCGGATGCCGTACCTTTGAGATTGATCCGGAGAGAGGATTTATCTTAAACGGAGAGGAATATCCGCTGCGCGGTGTATCCCGTCATCAGGACAGATGGGGAATCGGTAATGCGCTGCTTCCGGAGCATCACAGAGAGGATATTGACTTAATCTGCGAGCTCGGTGCTACAACGATCCGCCTGGCTCACTACCAGCACGATCAGTATTTTTACGATCTGTGCGATGAGAGAGGTCTTGTAATCTGGGCTGAGATTCCGTACATTTCCTCTCACATGCCGAACGGACGTGAGAATACCATTTCCCAGATGAAAGAGCTGGTTGTTCAGAATTACAATCACCCGAGTATCGTGGTTTGGGGGCTTTCCAACGAGATCACGATGGCAGGAAGCTCGGATGAGGATCTGCTTGAGAACCACAGAATCTTAAATGACATGGTTCATGAGATGGATCACACGAGACTGACCACGATCGCGGTGGTATCCATGTGTGATATTCACGATCCGTACATCCAGATTCCGGATGTGATCTCTTACAACCATTACTTCGGATGGTACGGCGGAGACGTATCCATGAACGGACCGTGGATGGACAACTTCCACAAAGAGTTCCCGAATATCCCGCTTGGAATGAGCGAGTACGGATGCGAGGCGCTGAACTGGCATACCTCTGATCCGAAGCAGGGCGATTACACCGAGGAGTATCAGGCATACTATCATGAGGAGATGATCAAGCAGCTCTTCACCAGAAAGTATATCTGGGCAACGCATGTATGGAACATGTTCGATTTCGGTGCAGATGCGAGAAACGAGGGCGGTGAGAACGGTCAGAACCACAAGGGACTGGTAACTTCGACCGCAAGTACAAGAAAGATTCCTTCTATGCATACAAGGCATGGCTGTCTGATGAGCCGTTCGTACATCTGTGCGGAAAACGCTATGTAGACCGCGTGGAAGATACCACGAAGGTAACTGTATATTCCAATCTTCCGGAGGTAGAGCTGTTTGTCAACGGCAAGAGTGCAGGGAAGCTTCAGGCGGAGGATCATTTCTTCCACTTTGAGGTACCGAATGTCGGAGAATCCACCCTGGTGGCTGTTGCCGGAGAGTATAAGGATGAGAGCCACATCCGCAAGGTGGATACCTTCAACGAGGAGTACCGACTGAAAGAGAGCGGCGCAATCCTCAACTGGTTCGACATCACAGAGCCGGAAGGATATTATTCACTGAATGACAGACTTTCTGATATCATGAAGTCCGAAGAGGGAAAAGCACTCTTCATGGGACTGATGTCAAAAGTTGCGGCGGGAATGAGTCAGGGTGATGGAAAAAATGACGGAAATCCTGCAGCAGCAATGGCAAACCCGAAGATGCTGGAAATGCTGGGTGGATTTACGGTCATCCGTATGATCAACCTGCTGGGTGCGGCAGGACCGAAGGTCGAGTGGAAGAAAGAAGATCTTCTCGGACTCAACGCACAGCTCAATAAGATTAAGAGAGTAGACTAAGATAGAAGCTTAAAAGACCGGGGCATGGAATGTGGTGGGCATGGATTTTTGCAAATATACTGTGTCTGCCTGTTTCGAATTGCCAACCGGCGGCGGGAATCCTGAAACGCAAAATGGGGTATTTCTAATCTATACCGCGTTTGGTACCTCCGATGATCCGTGTTTTTTCCAAGCTTTGAACACTCCGCGGAGAGTGTCCGCAATCCGCAGACAATTTTAGGACTTTTGTGCAGCGCTTGTCTGCACTTCTGAACAAAACATAACCGCGCGAAGCCGATGTTTGAATTGGCATCTGCCTTACTTTCAATAGCAGATGCCAACGAGTTTCGGTTCGCGCGGTTTTATATTGTCTGTGAAGAAGCGTTGCTAGCGCTGCTAAAAAGTCCGCCCATTGTCTGCGGTTGTCGGACATCTTTCGCGGATTGTCAAAACGTGGAAAGACACGGAATCCGATACCAAACGCGGCATAGAAGAAATGCTCCCATTTTGCTTCAAAGGATTCCCGCCGTCGGTTGGCAGTCCGGAACCGTGCAGATACAGATTTTTTTAAATCCATGCCTGCCACATTCCATGCCCGGTCTTTTAGCGTCTCCACTCGCGGGGCGTCATGCCCGTGATGCGGCGGAAGAGCCGTGTGAAATAGTGGACGTCGGGGATGCCGCAGGCTGCCGCAACATCCTGCACCGGCAGGAGGGTACTGCGCAGCAGCTTCTTGGCGTATTCGATGCGGTTGGCGTTGACGTAGTCCGTCAGCGTCATGCCGACTTCCTTTTTGAACAGCGTGGACAGGTAGCTTGTATTCAAAAACAGTTCGCTGGCAAAACGTTTCAGGCTTAAGTCCCCGGTCAGCGAGGCGTCTATGGTGACGAGAATCTGGCGGATCGGATCGGAATACGAACTCATGCTTCGCTGTTCCACGAGCTGACAGTAACTTTGAACCATGTAGGATATGAGATCGTTGATTTCTTCCACGGATTGGATGCTCTCGATCATGCGCGCAAAGTTGCCGGAGACGGCGTCGATATAAAACGGGTGGACGCCCGTTTCGTACGCTTTTCTCCGCAACAGCGTGTTGAGGGTCAGAATCAGGTTCTTGCGGTTGCGGAGTGCGTCCTCCGTGCGGGGGACAAAGCGCAGGTTCCCGAGAGCCTCCATGAAGGAGAGGGCACGGGCGCTGTTGCCGTGAGAGATGGCGTCGAGTAGCTCATCCTCGATATGGTAGCGCTCTTCAAGAAGGTGCATGCTTAAGACCGGGTCCTCCGGTACGACAAACTGGTGCTTTTCCAAAAAGGATTCTCTGGTCTCGAGATCTTTCAAATGCAGGGTCTGTACGGATACATCCGCGTCGGCATCCAGCGTCTGATAGACGTGGCGCAGCAGGGCGGTCATGGAAGCTTTGTCCGCGATCAGCGGCAGTGCGTGATAATATTCTTGCAGCTGTGGAAAAAGTTCAGCCGGAATATCCAGCCGGTTTATAAGCGACAGAATCTGGGAGCGCTCAAATTCTCTCCAGAGAAAAGGCCCGACGAACAGGAAGGCACTTTTATCCGGCAGACGGAAAAAGGAATAATTGCATTCGTAGTAATCGACAATAAAATAGATGGTGTTCTGTACAAATGGAAATGGCGCCTGTTTTTGCGCATCGGCTTCCTGCATCAGGATACTGTTGCGCAGTCCGAGATCCAGATCTGCCAGTTCTAACTGTTTGCGGTCGGTCAGTCTGCACTGGATATGCAGGTCAGAAAAATATGCGGTAAGAAAAGATAAAATCGGCTGTTCCATCAAGAACCTCCTGTCCGGGTCAGTGTCTGTTGTTTTGATTTTGGCACAATATTTTCTGTTATGCAAGGAAAAACAAAAAAATGACAAGGATTATTCATCCCTTTAAAGCATCGGCTTGCAGACCGGAGCAATTTATGATAATTCTATAACAACGTGTTCACGGTGAACACATTTTAGAAAATAGTGCAGAATGCTTGAAAGAGAGGATACCCATGAAAATCACAGCTTATGAAGTGAGACCGGATGAAAAAGATTACCTGCTTGCCGCAGCACAGCAGGAGCAGATAGAGATCACACTGGTGCAGGGGCCGATGACACAGGACAACATCGATCGTGCTGAGGGAGCGGACGGCATTACGATTCTTGGAGATACAAAGATGGACGCCGCATTGATTGAGGAGACCGCAAAGCGGCGTATTCGCGTCGTTGCGACACGTACCATCGGGTATGACCATATTGACCTGAATGCGGCGAAGAGCAATGGCGTTCACGTCTGCAACGGCTACTACGATCCGGACGGCGTTGCCGAGTATACGGTCATGCTGATTTTAATGTCGCTTCGCAATTATAAGCAGGCGCTGTTCCGGGGGAATGCCAACGATTATTCGCTTGGCGGGTTGATCGGAAGGGAGCTTCGTAATCTTACCGTCGGTATTATCGGAACGGGAAAGATCGGACAGAAGGTGGCGCAGAATCTGCAGGGATTCGGCTGCAGGATTCTGGCATACAGCAGACGTCAGAATGCCGATCCGGCGCTTGGAATCGAATACTGTTCTCTGGAGGAACTGTACGCGAAGAGTGATATTATCTCACTGCACACGCCACTGTCCAATCAGACACGTTATATGATTGATAAAAAGGCGATCGACCAGATGAAGGACGGCGTCATTCTGATCAACTGCGCGAGAGGAGAGTTGATGCGCGTGGATGACATCATCGAGGGAATCGAGACGCGGAAGATCGGTGCGCTGGGACTGGATGTGATCGAGCATGAGGAGGGAATCTACCATATGGACCGCCGGTCGGATATTCTTGCAAACCGGAATATGGCGTATCTGAGACAGTTCCCGAATGTGACGATGACGCAGCACATTGCGTTTTATACAGAGGAAGCGGTAAAAAGCATGGCGGAGAGCGGTATTGTCAATGTGGTGAAATGCCTGAAAAAACAGGATAATCCTAACCTGATCTGCTAAGTTCATATACAAAAAGAGTCTGCCACAAGAAAACTTGTGACAGACTCTTTTTAAATCCATTGTTTGCAATATCTTAATCTAACAAATAAAACAAGTCTATTTTAAGAAAAAGGTACATGAAACTAGTGATTTAACGCGGTAAGCTTACCGCCTGCAGTAATTATTTTACTACAGTTACGTTGGTTGCCTGCGGTCCCTTGGATCCTTCTACAACGTCGAACTCTACGGAAGCGCCCTCTTCAAGAGACTTGAAACCTTCCATGTTAAGTCCTGAGTAATGTACGAATACATCGTTGCCTGACTCGTCAGAAATGAATCCGTAACCCTTCTGGTTGTTGAACCATTTTACTGTACCTTTCATCAAAAAGTACCTCCAAAAATAATACTAACTGTAACTTACAGCTATTAGTACAATATCATAAGAATTTATAAAAGTAAAGTAATAAATTAAAGTTCTTCAAAACTAATTTCATGCGCAGTGAGAAAGCGCTTTACAAGGGAATCCCACTCCTGATCGAGGCTCTTGTCCACGGAGAAAATCCGGTACGAAATGCCCGTGGTAAGGAGCAGTTTTTTCTGCTGGAATTTCAGATTGATAAACATTCCCGTAATGTCCTCCGGGGTAAAAGAACTGTGGGTCGAAAGCAGTGTCCGTTCCAGATTCTTCGGGGAGAGCAGAAAGACAAATTTAAAATAAGAAGGAGTGCGTTTGCCCTTGATCAGATCAAAACATTGCGGACGTACCTGTTCAAACGGGAGAAAAGAAAGTCCCGTCAGTCCGAGCGCATCGGCTTCATCTGATGAATAAAAATCGGGCTGGATCGTGCCGTCTAAGCTCCAGGTGACGCTGCCCAAGATGACGGCTTCCTTTAGAAGAAAGTGCCCGAACGTGTCCGTACACAGCAGTTTATTCATAAAATCTTTAATTTCCGGTAGGGAAAGTGCAATCATAGTCTTCTCCGTGTCATATAGTATTGGGGCGCATTGCCTTTGTGTAGTATAACACAGATTGGGGACAAATAGAAAGCCGATTGGGAAGGTTTGCTTCACAATATGATTTCTGGTATGATAGGAAGCTGAGAGAACAGCCCCGGAAGGGGTCACAGATAAAGAAGAAAAAGAGGACATAGACATGAAAGAGACAGAACTTTTATTTGATTTGCTGAAAAAAGGTGTGTCACCGGTACAGGCAGTCTGCGCCTGCAAAGAGCGCCTGGAGAGCGCGGGATTTCTGGAACTGCCCTATGATGAGCCGTGGAAGCTGCAGAAAAACGGAAGATATTATGTAAATCATCATGACACCACACTGTTCGCGTTTACGGTGGGAGAAGGATGGCAGGAGACAAAGACGCCACAGATTCGGATGGCGGCAGCGCATACGGATTTTCCGTGCCTGCGCATCAAGCCGTCGGCGGATGTGACGGCATGCGGTTACGCGCAGGTGAATGTGGAAGTATACGGGGGCGCGATCTTAAATACCTGGCTGGATCGTCCGCTCGGTATTGCCGGCCGTGTGGCAGTGCGCACACAGGACGCGTTTGCCCCGAAGATTGTGGAGTTTGTATCGGAAAAAAATCTTCTGACCATTCCGAATCTGGCGATCCACATGAACCGCGAGGTCAACAAGGGTGTGGAGCTGAACCGCCAGACGGATATGCTGCCGGTCTTTGCGCTGCTGCCGGAGGAGGAGAAAAAAGCGGATTATTTCCTTACGTTTCTGGCAGACGAGCTGTCTGTGGAAAAGACTGACATTCTGGATTTTGAACTGACCGTATACTGTAAGGGGAGAACCCGGAATTCATCGGTCTCAACGATGATTTTATCTCAAGTCCGCGCCTGGATAACCTGACTTCCTGCGCGGCGCTCATCTCCGGTCTGATGGATGCTGGGAGGACGGAAGGGATCAACCTGATCGCACTGTTTGACCACGAGGAGATCGGAAGCCATACGAAGCAGGGCGCCGGTTCGATTCTGCTGCATGACATGCTGCGCCGCATCTTAAAAAGAGCTGGGACGGGAACAGACGGCGGAGCAGGATCTCTACCGCAGCATGCTGCTGTCCGTGGATGTGGCACACGGCATCCATCCGAACCAGGCAGGGAAAATGGATCTTACCAACAAGCCCGTGCTCGGAAGGGGATTCTGTATCAAGGAGGCAAGTTCGCAGTCTTATGCGACGGACTGCGAGGCGATTGCCATCATCCAGCAGATCTGTGAGAAAGAGAAGATCGCGTACCAGAAGTTTGTGAATCGTTCGGATATGCCGGGGGGAAGTACGCTTGGATCGATCGCTTCCGCGCTTCTTCCGGTGAAGACCGTGGACATCGGAATCCCGCTTCTTGCCATGCATTCCGCGCGGGAGCTGATGGGCAGCGCTGACCAGCAGGCGTTAAAGGATCTTGTGACCGCATATTTTACACTCGCTTCGTGAGAAAGAATGCTTCGTAAGATATAATTTAGATAAAGTTTAGAAATTACCTCTATACAAAAAATGGTTTTTGTGTTAATGTAACATAGTATTGAATACTACATGCGATAGAAACGAAAAATATATTAACGGTTTATTGATAACATTAAACACATGCCATAGAACAGGTGGAGGGATTGCCATGTATAAGATTGTTGTGGACAGCTGCGGGGAATTACCGGAGGAACTGAAGAAGGACGGACATTTTGAGACGGTGTCCTTAGAACTTGAGGTGGACGGTTACCGCATTAAGGATGATGAGACATTTAACCAGCTTGATTTTCTGCGCCGGGTGAAGAAGAGCATCACGGGACCGAAGTCCTCCTGCCCGTCACCGGAGCAGTATATGCAGGCGTATGAGGGAGAGGCAGAGCATGTATATGTGGTGACGCTTTCCGGGAAGCTGAGCGGTTCCTACAACAGTGCAGAGCTTGGCAGGAACCTCTACGAGGAGGAACATCCGGGAGAGAACAAGCAGATCTATGTATTTAACTCCAGGTCTGCATCGATCGGGGAGACGATTATCGGTCTTAAGGTTCAGGAGTTCGAGGAGGCAGGTCTTCCGTTTGAGGAGGTCGTTGCCAGAACGGAGGAGTATATCAATTCCATGAATACTTATTTTGTCTTAGAGACGTTAGAGACTCTGCGCAAGAACGGAAGACTGACCAATCTGAAAGCGCTGATTGCCAATACGCTCAATATCAAGCCGGTGATGGGTTCCACAAAGGAGGGCATGATCTGCCAGCTCGGTCAGGCGCGCGGAATGAACAAGGCACTTGAGAAAATGGTGCAGGATATGATCGGGCGCACGAAGGACTGCGAACAGCGTGTGCTTGCCATCGCGCACTGCAACTGCCCGGAGCGCGCCGCAGCGGTAAAAGCCCGCATAGAAAAGCTTGCAAATTTCAAGAAAATCATTATCATAAATACTGCCGGTGTCAGCAGTATGTATGCAAATGATGGCGGCGTAATCATGGCAGTGTAAGACACGCGGGTGTGTCGCTGCTGCCCGGAGAGGAACGCGGGACACAGATGACATATGAAGAAGTAGTAGATCAGATCAATCAGATCAGAAGATTCGGGAATCTTGCCGGAGTGGAGGTTGCCGGGCGCATGTTAAAGGCGCTTGGCAGTCCGCAGGCGGGGATTCCGTTGATACACATAGCAGGGACGAACGGAAAAGGTTCTGTCTCTGCTTTTCTCTGCGCAATTTTAAGGGAGGCGGGACTTCGCGTCGGGATGTTTACCTCCCCGCACCTTGTGGACTTTCGGGAACGCATCCAGATAAACGGGGAAATGATCTCTAAGGAAGATACGCAGAGGATCGGTGCCAGGCTTCTTGCGATGGATTTTGGCGTGCAGCCGACGATGTTTGACGTTACACTTGCCATGGCAATCCTCTATTTTAAGGAACAACGATGCGATGTCATGATCTTAGAGACCGGACTTGGCGGGAGGCTGGACGCAACCAATGCCGTAGGTGTGCCGGATGTAACCGTGATCACAAAGATCGGCTATGACCACATGGCGGTGCTTGGAAATACACTTCCGGAGATTGCAGCGGAAAAGGCGGGCGTCATCAAAAGAGGCACTTCTCTTGTGCTGGAGAGCCAGAAGCAGGAAACAGCGGCGGTGTTTGAGGCGAAGGTCAGGGAGGAAGGAATTACAGATTTCCGGCTGATCGACCCTTTGGAGATAAAAGAGCAGACTTACCGCGACGGCAGACAGTATTTTTCGTTTGGTGCCTACCGTGATCTGTCCATGCGCATGCTTGGCGTTCACCAGTATGAAAATGCCATCGCGGCGCTTCTTGGTGCAGAGGCATTTCTCGGGAGACATACAGAGTGGATCTGCGGCGGGACAAAAGAGCGGGAAGAAGGTATAAGGCGGGTGGTTCGTCAGGGAATCGCTAAGACCGTATGGAAGGGCAGGATGGAAATCCTCTCAAAGAAACCGTTCCTGCTGGTGGACGGCGCACACAACAGCAACGGCGTGGAAGCATTAAAGGAGAGTCTTATATCGCTTTTCCCGGGAGAAAAGTTTCATTTTATCATGGGCGTGATGGCGGATAAGGATTATGAGACAATGATCGGGGAATTGTTGCCGCTTGCCATTGATTTTACGACCTGCACGGTGGAGTGCGAGCGGGCGCTGCAGGCGGACGCCCTGGCGGATTGCATCCGGCGGAAAGGAATTACAGCTGCATCAGCCGATGATTTTGCGTCCTGTTTTCAGAGAGGGCGGCTCGATGAAACACATCGCACGGTTGCGTTTGGTTCGCTCTATTTCATCGGTGAGATCGAGGCGCTGTTTGAGGCAAAATAGTTACGAAAAGATTACAGAATAGAGCGTTTATGACAAAAATGATACAATTTCACAAACTTTCAGTAATAGTTCACCATTTTGTAATATTTCGCCTATAATGAGGTATAGTAAATAGGGATACAGTAGATAGAAGTCAGATAGAAAGAGTCTGTGGAATGTTATTTAGCAGTTTTGAGTTTTTATTTCGGTTTTTGCCGGTTTTTTTAGTGATATATTATCTTACACCGAAAAAGTTCCGCAATGTCACATTGCTGGGGGGAAGTATTGTTTTTTATACAATTGGCGAGGCGGGTTATATTACGATTCTCCTTGCGTGTGTTCTGGTCAATTACACGCTGACCCGTTTGATGTATCGGAAGAGTACGGACGGGCGGGGAATCAGACAGAAACGCTTATTGCTTCTTGCGCTCGGGTATGATCTGGGCGTGCTGTTTTTCTTCAAGTACAGTGGTCTGGCATCCGGACTCCCGCTTGGAATCAGTTTTTACACGTTTCAGATTATGGCGTACGTGATTGATGTGTACCGCGGAAGAATTCCGGCAGAACAGTCGCTGCTTCGGCTGGGAACGTATCTGACCATGTTTCCGCAGCTGATATCGGGACCGATCACAAATTATGCGGATGTGCGTGTAGCATTGGGAAGAGAGCGCACGATCAAGGCACGTCAGCTGGAAGAGGGAATGAAGCTCTTGATTAGCGGACTTGCAGCAAAAGTCGTGATTGCGGACCGGATCGGCACACTCTGGAACAGCATCCGGATGATCGGGTTCGACAGCATCTCAACAAAGCTTGCATGGATGGGAGCGTTCGCTTACTCACTGCAGCTGTATTTTGACTTCGCGGGATATTCGATGATGGCGAGAGGAATCGGAAAGATGCTGGGATTTGAGCTCCCGGTGAACTTCCGCTATCCCTACATTTCAAAATCAGTCACGGAATTCTGGCGCAGATGGCATATTACGCTCGGCAGATGGTTCAGGGAATATGTATACATTCCGCTGGGAGGCAACCGGAAGGGAAAGGCACGCACCTTTTTCAATTTGTTTGTGGTGTGGAGCCTTACCGCGTTGTGGCACGGGGCGAATTATAACTTCCTGATCTGGGGCGGGATTCTGCTTTGCTGCCTGCTTGCAGAAAAGCTCTTTCTGCTGCGCCTGCTGGATAAAAGCAGGGTGATTGGTCATCTTTATGTATTGTTTGTTGTTCCGCTCAGCTGGGTGGCGTTTGCGGTTACCGATCTGTCGGAGCTTGGCGTTTATATGACGCGGCTGTTCCCGTTTGCGGGGCACGCGGCAGGAGTCATCAATCATCTGGATTATATAAAATATCTGAATGACTATGCACCGCTGTTTCTTCTGGGCGTGCTCTTTGCAACGCCGCTTCCGGAGACCTGCTATCGGCTGATCGAGCGCAAATGGATCGGCAGGGTGATACTGCTCGGCATTTTTGGGCTTTGCATGTACTATCTGGCGGTGTCGGCAAACAATCCGTTTTTGTACTTTAATTTTTAAATGTGTGGTGGATGGATTTGAGAAAGCTTTTGAAATGTCCGGTAACGGTCGCACTGCTTATCTTGTGGGCGGCGCTGTCGGTTGTCGGCTATCTGGGGAAAGATACAATATATAAGAATTATACGGTTGATATACGAACGACACCATACTTCGTCCTGGTGTTTGACGGACTGCATGACGGAATTTTTCCGTGGAGTCATGTGGGTGCGCCGGGCGGCATAGGAGAGAACGGAAAGCTGCCGTCCATCCTGTTGCCGGGGGAGAGTGTCTCTGATACTGAGCTTGCCGGCGGGACGGAGACGGTCGGAGAGACAGAGACGGAAGAGGCGCCGCACACGCGGGAATTCTGTGTGGTGGATGACGACTGGTTCGACGACGCGGTCTTTATCGGGGATTCGAGAACTGTGGGGCTGCGCGATTACGGCGGGCTGGACAATGCGACCTTTTACGCATCCACAGGGCTTGGAATCTACGATATGTGGACGGAAAAGTTCTGTGAGGTGGACGGGGAGAAGACCACGCTTGAGGATGCGCTTTCCAGACGGCAGTTTGGCAAAATTTATTTCCAGATCGGCATCAATGAGATGGGAAGAGGAACCCTGGACGGTTTTATGGAGCAGTACGCGCAGTCGGTTCAGAAATTTAGAGAACTCCAGCCCGATGCGATCATCTATGTGCAGGGTATCATGCGGGTTGCAAAGGCCAAGTCCGACTCAGATAAGATTTTTAACAATCAGGGAATCAATGAACGCAATATGAGAATTGCGGAACTTGCGGATAATCAGACTATTTTTTACATTGATGTGAATGATGTCGTATGTGATGCAGACGGAAACTTAAGAGCGGATCTCACGTTTGACAATCTGCATCTGTACGGCTCGAAATACGGAATCTGGGTGGATTTCCTCAAGACGAAGGGAATTGCACCGTGAAGTGGTTCTTCTGAAAAGAAATGAGACCCTCGTCTCTTAGATGACACAGCTCGTTCGACATGGCGCTCCGGTCTACGGAGAGATAGTCGGCGAGCTGTTGTCTGTTAAAGGGAATATCAAAAGACGAACTTCCGGATCTGCGCGCCTCGCTCGACAGATAGGAGAGAAGCTTTTCACGGGTGGTCCGCTTGGTCATGTGCTCTAATTTCTGTCCGAGCTGGAAATTGCGCTCGGCGAGAACGGAGAGCAGATTTCTTGTGAGCTGGTTGTGGAATTCACATGCGCGGGAGCAGAGCGTCATCATTTTTGAGACGTTTAAGTAGAGCACAGTGGAATTCTGCTCGGCGTAGAGGCTGACTTCCAGCGCACAGTTTGTACGGATGGCATAAGATTCTCCGAAGATGTCTCCGGGGCGGCAGCGGGTCATCAGATTTGTGTTGCCCCAGAAATCCTCCTTCATGACATCCACACATCCTTCTACCACAAGACCGAGAGAATCCAGATGGTCGCCGTAGTGAAAGAGAAAGCTGCCCTTTGGATAGGAGAGCGTTTTTGCCGACAGACAGTCGAGCATAGTGTGGATTTCTTCGGGTGCAATATCATAAAAAACGGGAGAGGCCTGCAAGAGGGCATCGTATCCTTGGAAAGTTTGCATTATTTTTCGTCCTTTCGACTTTTTGTTGTAAAAACAACAGAAATGTTGACGCTATTGTAGTATCCTGTGGAAGAAAAGTCAAGAGAGAATTTCCGGCATGCGTGCCGGAGTTAGAATGGAGGATATGATGTTACGAAGAGTCATTGAGATTGAGGAAGAAAAGTGCAACGGCTGCGGAGCATGTGCAAACGCCTGCCACGAGGGAGCCATCAGTATTGTAAACGGCAAGGCCAAGCTGATGCGGGACGATTACTGCGACGGACTTGGCGACTGTCTGCCGACTTGTCCGATGGATGCGATTCATTTTGTGGAGCGTGAGGCGGCGGCTTATGATGCTGCGGCAGTTGAGGAGAATAAGAGAAAGAAAGCAGCGCAGCAGGCGATAGCGTCACAGCCGCTTCCGTGCGGATGTCCGGGAACCCAGGCGAAGACGATCCGCCATGAGCAGCAGGCAGTCTGTCCGACCGCCGCAGAGGAGAGTGCGGCAGAACTTACGTCGGAGCTGACACAGTGGCCGGTGCAGATCAAGCTGGTTCCGGTGCGTGCCCCGTATTTTGACGGAGCAAAGCTTCTGGTGGCTGCAGACTGTACAGCGTATGCGTATGCGAATTTCCACAAAAAATATATCCGCAATCACATCACGCTGATCGGATGTCCGAAGTTAGACGATGTGGATTATTCGGAGAAGCTGACCCAGATCATTGCGCAGAACGATATTAAGAGCATTACCGTGGTCCGCATGGAAGTGCCGTGCTGCGGAGGAATCGAGCAGGCGGTGAAAAATGCACTCGCGGCAAGCGGTAAGATGATTCCGTGGCAGGTAGACATTATCTCTACGGACGGAAGAATTCTCGAGTAATACTTTCCCCTTTTGTGGGACATACTATGATGCAGAAGTATGTTACGCGAAAGGGGATTTTTTATGGCACTTACTATGAAAATTACAGAGGTACACGCGCGGGAGATTCTGGATTCCCGCGGCAATCCGACCGTGGAGGTGGAGGTGACCGCCGAGACGGAGACAACGGGGAGAAAGACTACAGCGCGGGAGTCGGTTCCGTCGGGAGCGAGCACCGGAAGATTTGAGGCAGTGGAGCTTCGGGACGGCGACAGGGAGTATTTCGGACTGGGCACGAAGAAGGTGGTGGATCACGTCAATACAAAGATCCGGGAAGCGCTTCTTGGAATGAATGTTTTGGATCAGGCACTTATCGACCGCAGAATGGTCGAGCTGGACGGGACAGACAACAAAGGAAATCTTGGGGCAAATGCGATCTTAGGCGTCTCGCTCGCCTGCGCGAAGACGGCGGCAGCGGCACTCGATATGCCGCTTTACCGCTATATTGGCGGAGGCAACGCCAAGCGGCTGCCGGTTCCCATGATGAATGTCATAAACGGCGGAGTCCATGCGAAGAATTCACTGGATTTTCAGGAATTTATGATCCTTCCCATTAGCGCCAAAAGCTATCGGGAAGCGCTGCGCATGGGCGCGGAGGTATATCATTTCCTGCGCCAGATTTTAAACGAGGAGGGATATGCTACGGCGGTCGGCGATGAAGGCGGCTTTGCGCCGGATCTTGCGGATGCCGGTGAGGTGTTCCGGTATCTGGGAAAAGCGGTGGAAAAGGCGGGCTATACGGTTGGAAAAGATGTGGTCTACGCGATGGATGCCGCGGCGAGTGAATTATATAATGAAGAGACGGGAATGTACCATTTCCCGGGGGAGAATGGAATCTGCAGGGATGCAAAGGAGATGATCGCGCTCTACGAAGATCTGGCAAAGCGTTTTCCACTGGTGTCTATCGAGGACGGTCTGCAGGAAGACGACTGGGAGGGCTGGCAGAGTCTGACCGGACGTCTGGGAGATGGCATGCAGCTTGTCGGCGATGATCTGTTTGTCACAAATCCCAAGCGGATCAAGTGCGGCATCAAATTAAATGCGGGAAATGCGGTGCTGATAAAGGTGAATCAGATCGGCACGCTGACGGAAGCGCTGGATGCCATCGAGATGGCGCAGTGTGCCGGTTATCACACGGTGATCTCCCACCGTTCCGGGGAGACGGAGGATGCGTTTATCGCGGATCTTGCGGTCGCGGTGAATGCGGGGCAGATCAAAACCGGTGCGCCGTGCAGGGCGGAGCGCACCGCAAAGTATAACCGGCTTCTGCGGATTGAGGAGGAGCTTGGCGAGACGGCGCAGTTTTCTCCGGCGGAGCCTTTCGGGAGAGCGTAAAAAACAGTTGAAAACGCGGGGGGAGTATGCTATAATAGCTAAAGTTGTGAGTTGATTACCGTAGGAGGGAATTATTTTGGCAATTTTAAAGACGATTTTAACCGTTGTTTTCATACTGATTTGTTTGGCGTTGACAGTCATTATCTTATTACAGGAAGGAAAGTCCGCAGGACTCGGAGCGATCGCCGGAGCGGCAGATACGTATTGGGGAAGAAACAAGGGACGTTCCATGGAAGGCCGGCTGGTGACGGGAACCAAGATTCTGGTTGCGCTGTTCATCATCATTGCCGCTGTATTGAATCTGGGAATCTTTTAGAAATGAGGCTGTCGCATCTGCGGCAGCTTTTTTGCTGTGGAGAGGAAGGATATGAGAGAAGAACTTTTACAGGAACGAAAAAAAGCAATTTACGGACTGATCTGCGATGAGCTTTATGTGCCGATGAAGGCGAAGGAGATCGCGGCAGTATTAAATGTGCCAAAGAGTGACAGAAGAGACCTCGCGGAAGTGCTGGATGCACTTGTGGCGGAGGGAAAAGTGGAAGTGTCATCGAAAGGCAAGTACATGAAGTCGGAAGGAAAATTCCTGACAGGCGTTTTTACCGCGCATCCGAGAGGATTTGGCTTTGTGACGGTCGAGGAGGAGGATGAGGATATTTTTATTCCGGAATCCCAGGTAAACGGTGCTTTTCACGGCGATACCGTGCAGGTGGCGCTGACACGCGCCGAGGGGCACGGACGGCGCAGAGAGGGGCAGATCACAAAGATTTTGACCCGCGGGGTCAGCCGGATCGTCTGTACCTATGAAAAAAGCAAGACATTCGGGTTCGCAGTGCCGGATAATCCGAGATTCGGACAGGATATTTTTATCCCGCAGGAGCGCTCGAAAGGTGCGGTGAGCGGACATAAGGTCGTGGTGGAACTGACGGATTTCGGCGGCAATGGAAAAAAGCCGGAGGGAAAGGTCGTAGAGATTCTGGGACATGTGAACGACCCGGGGACGGATATCCTCTCGATCGTGCGAGGTTACGATCTGCCGACCGAGTTCTCGGAGAAGATCATGAATCAGGTGGAGCGCGTGGCAGGTGAGGTCAGCACGGCCGATATGGCAGGCCGCATGGATCTGCGGGACTGGCAGACAGTGACGATCGACGGAGAGGATGCCAAGGATTTGGACGATGCCATCACCCTGACGAAGGAGGGGGATGTCTACCGCCTGGGCGTTCATATTGCGGATGTCACGAATTATGTGCAGGAGCGCAGCGCCCTTGACGTGGAGGCTCTAAAGCGCGGCACATCGGTCTATCTTGTCGATCGTGTGATTCCGATGCTTCCGCATGCGCTTTCCAACGGCATCTGTTCGCTGAACGCCGGGGAGAACCGGTTGGCATTAAGCTGTATCATGACCGTGGATGCGAAGGGAAATGTGATCGATCACGTGATTGCGGAGACAGTCATTAAGGTCGACCGCCGCATGAGTTACACCAGTGTCAAAAAGATCCTGGAGGATCACGATGAGGCGGAGATCCGTGAGTATGAGGAGCTTGTGCCAATGTTTGAGAGGATGCGGGATCTGGCGGCGATTCTCCGCAAAAAACGGATGAAGCGCGGATCGATTGATTTTGATTTCCCGGAGACGAAGATCATTCTGGACGCGCAGGGACGCCCTGTGGAGATCAAGCCGTACGAGCGCAATGTTGCAACCAAGATTATCGAAGATTTTATGCTGCTTGCCAACGAGACGGTGGCACAGGACTATTTCTGGCAGGAACTGCCGTTTGTGTACCGTACCCACGACAACCCGGATACGGAGAAGATCCACAAGCTGGCAACGTTTATCAATAATTTTGGCTATTCGATTCATATCGGGCAGGATGAAGTACACCCGAAGGAACTCCAGAAGCTGCTGCTTCGGATTGACGGGACGCCGGAGGAGGCGTTAATCAGCCGGCTGACACTCCGCTCGATGAAGCAGGCAAAGTACAGCACCGTAAACACCGGGCATTTCGGACTGGCAACTTCCTATTACTGCCATTTCACCTCGCCGATCCGCCGTTATCCGGATCTGCAGATTCATCGGATCATCAAAGACAATCTGCGCGGAAGAATGAATGCGAAGCGCATCGAGCATTATGAGAAGATTCTGCCGGAGGTGGCAAAGCATTCCAGCGAGATGGAGCGCCGGGCGGATGAGGCAGAGCGCGAATGTGACAAGTTAAAGAAAGTACAGTACATGTCCGGACATCTGGGTGAAGAGTTCTGGGGTGTCATTTCGGGCGTGACCGAGTGGGGATTCTATGTCGAACTGCCAAATACCGTGGAGGGACTTGTGCATGTGACGACGCTGACAGACGACTATTTCCACTACAGCGAGAGCACCTATGAGCTGATCGGGGAGACTACCGCAAAGCGCTACAAGCTTGGCCAGAAGGTAAAGATTGTCGTGGCAGCGACAGATCCATTTATGCGAACGATCGACTTTCGTGTCGTTATCGGAACAGAAGACGAAGAAAATGAAAAATTAAACCAGAAGTTTATTGCAGAATAAAAATTTGTGGGGTATACTGTAACAGCAGTGCAGATGAAAAGCGGCAGTGCAGACAGTAAGCGAAGGAGGATAGTCGGGATGGCAAAGACCGAGAAGAAGTTAATCGCGAATAACAAAAAAGCCTACCATGACTATTTCCTGGAGGAGCGGTTTGAGGCGGGCATTGAACTGCACGGGACGGAAGTGAAGTCCATGCGCATGGGCAAGTGTTCGATCAAGGAAGCGTTTGTGCGCATCGAGAACGGTGAAGTCATCGTTTACGGCATGCACGTCAGCCCTTATGAGAAGGGCAACATTTTCAACAAAGATCCGCTCCGCCCCAAGAAGCTTCTGATGCACAAGTCAGAGATCCGGAAGCTGACGGGAAAGCTTGCAGAGCAGGGCTACACGCTGGTTCCGGTGGAGGTATATCTGAAGGGAAGCCTCGTGAAGGTGGAGATTGCACTTGCCAAAGGTAAGAAGCTCTACGACAAGCGGCAGGACATTGCGAAGAAAGACATGCGCCGCGAGGCAGAGCGTGATTTCAAGGTAAAGAATCTGTATTAGATTTTTTATAAATAACAGGGGCCAGTAAAGGTTTCGACGGGGAATATGAAGCTGGAGAAGCGAGCCGCACGGGATGCGTCAAATTCCACAATTAAATTTAAACGCTGAAGATAATTTAGCATACGCTGCCTAATGGCAGCAGTCTGACCTAGAGCACTCACACTTTAGGACCCAGGCTTCGACGATGTGAGAAACGACACAGGCAAAGCTTTGAGCCTGCGGGCGTACCATGAAGCTACTAAAACCGTAAGGGTGTCTGTTCCCGGACGGCAGAGGGAATGTCAAAGGACAGACTAAGCTCGTAGAAGGACAGGGGATTATTCTTCGGACACGGGTTCGATTCCCGTCTGGTCCATCTTAAAAAGCGCCATGCAGGGCGCTTTTTTTATGGGAAAATGCGGAATCTTTACATCTCCCTGACTTGCAATTCACACTGCCATTTCCTATAATAAGAGCAAAATCACAGCAGAAACGGAAGAGATGAGGATCGAAGAATGTCTGTAGAAAAGAGACAAAAAGAACAGGAAAAGACCTCCATGGTCGTGGAGGGATTTTTATTTGCAAATGAGGCGGAAGCCGCGCAGGCGAGAAAAGAGGCGGAGGGCGTGAAATACGTCAAGGAGAAAGCCCAGATGGACGACCCTGAGATGGTACTCCGCATTTATAATAAAATGATACAGCAGCGGCTGTTTGACACGGCAGTCGGCTATTCTTATCTGAAGGATCTGCAGGAGTATCTGCAGTCGATTCCGTTTATCCGGAAGGAAGATATTTTCCCGATTCCGGTGCAGCATCCGCAGGTGGAGGAGAGTCTCCGCAAGGCGAAGCGCGCGCCGGCACCAAAGCCGAAGACGCAGACCGTGGTAAAAAATGCGGACTACAGGAGACGCTACCGCATTGTGCGCTGGATCGCCTTTATTCTGGCAGTCTGTGTTGTGGCGATGTTTGCAATTACGGCGACGACCAATAATACGACGGTGTTAAACTACGAGAATCAGCTGATCAACAAATACGAGGCGTGGGAGGAGCGGCTCGACCAGAGGCAGGAAGCGATCGAGACGAAGGAAAAAGAGCTTGGAATCATGCCGGAATAGAGCGGAAAATACACAGATTTTTCATAAGTAGCTGTTATAATGACGATAAAAAGCGGAAAGGATACGGGAGCATGGATAAGATCAGAATTCTGGTGGTGGATGATGAGAGCAGAATGCGCAAGCTGGTGCGGGATTTCCTTGTGAGAGAGGGATACGAGGTGCTTGAGGCGGGAGACGGCGAGGAAGCCCTCGATTTATTTTACCGGGAAAAAGACATAGCGCTGATTATTTTAGACGTCATGATGCCCAAGCGCAACGGATTTGAAGTGTGCCGGGAGATCCGGGAGACATCGAAAGTTCCGATTATTATGCTGACGGCGAAGGGCGAGGAGAGCGACGAGCTGAACGGATTTGAACTCGGTGTGGACGAATATATTTCCAAACCTTTTTCTCCGAAGATACTGGTTGCGCGTGTCGGAGCCATTCTGCGCCGGAGCGGAAAGACGCAGGATGAAGAAGCGGCGGTCTCCATGGGAGGAATCGTTCTGGACAAGGCAGCCCACATGGTGACGGTTGACGGAGAGCGGATCGATTTAAGCTACAAGGAGTTTGAACTGCTGGCATACTTTATGGAAAATGCGGGGATTGCGCTCTCACGCGAGAAGATATTGAACAGCGTCTGGAATTACGATTACTTTGGCGATGCGAGAACGATTGATACGCATGTCAAGAAGCTGCGTGCCAAGATGGGAGATAAGGGAAAATATATCACGACGGTCTGGGGCATGGGCTACAAATTTGAAGTGACGGAAGAATAATGGAAGTGACGCGGAATGAAGGGACTTTTTGATAAAAAGAGACAGGGGCGCGGCAGACATCCGAAAGAGGGCGGACTGACCAGGGAAATCGCCGGAATTATCATCGGTCTGGTGGCGGGAACCGTGGCGCTCTGCTGGGTGCTTAACACGGTATTTCTGGAGCGCTACTATGTGATGAACAAAGAAAATGTACTGCTGTCCGGATTTACTACGATTGACGCGGCAAGCGAGGATGGAAGCCTTGACGACAGCTCGTTTGATGTGACATTTGACAATCTCTGCGCAAACGGCAATATCACGGTCATGGTGATCAGCCCGGACCGCACGATTGTCAGATCCTCCGTGAACGATACACAGCGTATGTTAATCGAGTTTACGGACATTATTTTCGGTGGTACGCAGAATGAGACCACGGTGCTGGCGCAGGCGGAGGACTATGTGATCCAGAGAAGAACGGACACCAGGCTGGATGCGGAATATCTGGTACTGTACGGAACCCTCTCAAACGGCAATCTGGTGCTGATGCGGTCGGCGTTAGAGAGCATAAGGGAGAGCGCCAAGACGTCGAACCAGTTCCTGCTGTACGTCGGGATCCTGGCGATTGCGGTGAGCACGGTTGTGTCGGTCTTCATCTCTAAGAGAATCACCGATCCGATCCTGGAACTGACCGAGATTTCCAAGCATATGACCCAGCTGGAATTTGAGGTCTGCTATACGCCGAAAGGAAAGCGGCGCAATGAGATCGATGAACTCGGCACGCACATGAACGAGATGTCGCAGGCGCTCGAGCATACGATCTCGGAATTGAAAAGCGCAAACAACCAGCTCCTTTTAGACATTGAGAAAAAGACGCAGATAGACCGCCAGCGCAAGGAATTTCTCTCGAATGTATCGCATGAATTAAAGACGCCGCTTGCCCTGATCCAGGGATATGCGGAGGGCTTGAAGGAATGTATCAACGATGACGCACAGAGCCGGGATTTTTACTGTGAGGTCATCATGGACGAGGCGGATAAGATGAATCAGATGGTGAAAAAGCTTCTGACATTAAACCAGCTGGAATCCGGAAACGAGACGATCACGATGGAGCGCTTCGACGTAACAGAGCTCATCCGGGGCGTGCTGCACTCGGTGGATATCCTCATCGGGCAGAGCGGCATTACGGTGACGGAATGTCCCGCAGAGCCCATTTATGTGTGGGCGGATGAATTTATGACGGAGGAGGTCGTGACGAACTACCTGAGCAATGCCATTCATTATGCGGGAGGAAAAAAGGAGATTTCCATCCGCTGCAGGGAGCAGGAGAAGAACGTCCGCATCCGCGTCTTCAATACCGGAGACCCGATTCCGGAGGAGGATATCGACAAAATCTGGTCCAAGTTCTACAAAGTCGATAAGGCACGCACGAGAGAGTACGGCGGCAGCGGAATCGGTCTTTCCATTGTGAAGGCGATCATGGACTCGTTCCATCAGCAGTGCGGCGTGATCAACCATGAGGATGGCGTGGAATTCTGGTTTGAACTGGAAAAAGGAAAACAGTCATGATGCAGCAAAAAATTTTTTTTGTTGCTATATTTCCTTTAAAATGCTAACATAATGTTAGTTTATACTTTGCGTGAGGAATGGAGTCCTATGAGAAGAACAAGAATCAAGATGATGGCAGCGGTGATGGCTGCAACGATGCTGTTGGGCGGGTGTGGTGATGCACTCTATGACCTGACAGACGACGAGGAGAACGTCATTGTCAATTATGCGGCGCATATCGTCACGAAGTACAACACATATCAGCGGGAAGGTCTGACGTATGTGAGTCCGGAAGAACCGGAGGAGACGCAGGAGGATGTCACGGTGCCGCAGACGCCGGAGACACAGGACGCGTCAGAGACGGGAACAGCCGCATCTGCGGAAGCTGCGGCACCTGCTGTGTCGGTGGCGGCAGCCGGATCGGCATCTCTGGATCAACTGTTCGGAGCCGACGGCATTCAGATGACCTATGCGGGCGCGCAGCTTGCACCGGGGTACATGGAAGGTGATTATTATGAGATGACCCCGGATGCCGGAAAACAGTATCTGGTGCTGTCCATAGATGTGACCAACACCGGGGCGGACGGAGTGGGTCTTGATGTTTTGAGTGTCAGCCCGAAGTTCACGGTTGTATTGAACCAGTCGGTCAAGAGCACGGCGGAGACCACATTGCTGGATACGGATTTTTCCACCTATCAGGGTACGATTCCTGCGGGAGGGAGCACCCGCTTGGTACTTGTATTCCAGGTGCCGGATGATGTGGCGTCGGCAGACAGTGTGGAACTGTATGTGCAAATGGATCAAATGATACAAATTATTCTGTAAAACGCATGAAAAACAATGCATTTCAGGTACCAATGTGCTATAATGCTGTCAGATAGATACGTTGCGGTATTACGCGAGAGGAGAGAGACGAATGGATACAAATATATTATTGGAATCGGGAACAAACGAACTGGAAGTTCTGGAATTTACCTTGGGAAACAATCATTACGGAATCAATGTTGCAAAGATCAGGGAGATTTTAACCTATCAGCCGGTTACGCCTGTCCCAAATTCACATCCGAGTATCGAAGGAATCTTCATGCCGCGTGATACGATGATCTCTGTGGTAAATCTGAAGCGCTGTCTGGGAATGCCGGATGATGCGAAGACAGAGGGACTTTTTATCATTACGAACTTTAACAAGTTAAACATTGCATTTCACGTAGATGCCGTGCTTGGTATCCACCGTGTTTCCTGGGAGGCGATCATCAAGCCGGATGCCACGATCAATACCGAGCAGAACAGCGCCTCGACCGGTGTCATCAAGATGGATGACAAGCTGATCATCATCCTTGACTTTGAGAAGATTGTGACGGACATCAGCCCGGAGACAGGACTGAAGATGTCCGATATGGACGACATGGGACAGCGTGAGCGCTGTGAATCTCCGATTTTGATCGCAGAGGATTCCCCGCTTCTTAGCAGACTGATCACAGACTGCCTGAAGAAGGCAGGCTACACGAACCTGATTGTGACAATGAACGGTCAGGAGGCATGGGATAAGCTGCAGGAGTTTGAAAAAGCAGGCAATGTGCGTGAGAAAGTACACTGCATTATCACAGATATTGAGATGCCGTTGATGGACGGACATCGCCTTACGAAGCTGGTTAAGACAAATGACAATATGAAGAAGATTCCATTGATTATTTTCTCATCTCTTGTAAATGAGGAGATGCGCATCAAGGGAGAACAGCTTGGAGCGGATGCCCAGCTGACAAAGCCGGAGATTGGCAGTCTTGTTTCGGCGATTGACGACTTGATTGACAAGAGCATGGACTGAGAATGAAATGAAGAGGGGATGTGATGGAGCAGGATCACATCCCCCGCTTAAGTTATAGGTCGATGGAGGTATCGTATGAGCGGAGCAGAGGAATATCTGGATGGGCTGCTGCACTCCGTAGAGGGAGGAAGTCCTGCCGACACAGCCCGTGAGACGGAGCCAGGCGATACGGCAGACGGGCTTTATGCAGAAAAAGAACAGGAGACAAAAAAAGCTGGTATGAGTGAGGAAGACGATTTTTTAAAGTCCTTTGAGGCGGATACAGATCTGGAAGGAGATGCGGACACATTTATCAGACAGTTCGAGGATGAGCTGGATCAGGCGCCTAGAGAGGAAAGAACACAGAAGACGACGGAGGAGAACAATCAGTTCTTCAAGGATCTGGATGGCATTTTAGACAGCGCAAGGGATGCGGATGAGAGCACCGGCGGTGCAGAAGCGGCGGAGACTGCCCATGCGTCGGAGGACGGAGATCTTATGGTCGATACCATCGGTGATTTCCAGGACGACGATTCAGATCTGATGGATCTGCTGCAGTCGGAGGGCGATTTCCCGGATATGAGCCAGATGGCGGATCCCACTGCTCCGGCCGCAGACACAGACGCAGAAATGCCGGACGTGACGGCAATGCCGGAGACTGCGGATGAGGTGCAGGACGAGGACGACGGGAAAAAGAAAAAGCGCCGCAAAAAGAAGAAAAAAGATGAGCCAGATGCCGGGGATGAGGCTCCTGCAAAGGAGAAAAAGAGCCTGATCAAGAGAATCGGCGACGCACTGTTTGGTGAGGAGGAAGAGACGGAGGAGGCACCAGCGGACACCGGGGAATTACAGCCGGAAGGTTTAGAACAGGCACCGGAGCTGGATGATCTTTCCGATGAGAATTTAAAGCTCTTACAGGAACTGGAAGGAACGGGGGCAGCCGAGCCGGAGACAGAGGCGGAACCGGAGATTTCAGAAGAAGAGAAGAAAGCGCAGGCAAAGAAGGAAAAAGCAGAGAAGAAGGCGCAGGAGAAGAAAGAGAAGGCGGAGAAGAAGGCACAGGCGAAGAAGGCGAAGGCAGAGAAAAAAGCACAGAAAGCCAAGAAGCCGAAGAAGCCGAAGGAGCCGGACAATACACCGCCGCTTCCGAAAAAGCCGGTGGTGCTGATTATGGTCATGGCGGCGTCTTTCCTTGCACTTGTGTTGGTGGGAACGAATCTGTTCGGATATACCCTGAGCTTCAACAATGCCAAGCAGGCGTATGAACTGGGCGACTATCAGGCAGCGTTCGCGGATGTGAGCGGACTTACGGTCAAGGAGGCAGATCAGGAGACCTACCAGAAGTACAGCATCATGGCGAATGCAGCCGGAGAATATCAGGCATACCAGACCTTTATGGAAAACGGTATTTATGACATGGCACTGGATTCCCTCATCCGCGCGGTCGGAAGATGCGATAAGTACAGCGAGGAGGCTGCGGCTTACGGCTGCTCCACAGAACTCGCGAAGATCAGAGACCAGGCGGTGGCAGGACTGTCCGGATTTGGACTTACGCAGGAGCGCGCACAGGAACTGTACGCGGAGAGAGAGCGGGATACTTACTCGCAGGAACTGTATTCGATATTGGCGGCAGCAGGACTTGGATGACATCGACGGAGTGAGAGAATGATAGCAATTATAGACTATGACGCAGGCAATTTAAAAAGTGTGGAAAAGGCGTTCCTCGCGCTGGGTGAGGAATGTGTGGTCACGAGAGATCATGACAGCATACGCCGGGCAGACAGAGTGGTACTGCCGGGTGTCGGTTCTTTTGGAACGGCAATGCAGCAGCTGAAAAAATATGAGCTGGATCAGGTGATCCGCGAGGTTGTGCAGGAAGACAAGCCGTTTCTCGGCATCTGTCTGGGTCTGCAGCTGCTGTTTGAGGGCAGCGAGGAGAGTGACGGCGTGGAGGGACTTCATCTGCTGGACGGAGAGATCGTGAAGATTCCGGAGGCGCCGGGACTTAAGATCCCGCACATCGGCTGGAATTCACTGGATTTCCCGCATGAAGGAAGATTGTTTGCCGGATTGAAGGAACAGCCGTATGTCTATTTTGTGCATTCCTACTACCTGAAAGCGAAAGATCCGTCGATTGTGAAGGCGACCACAGAGTACGGCGTGACGATTCATGCTTCCGTGGAGAAGGGCAACCTGTTTGCGTGCCAGTTTCACCCGGAGAAGAGCAGCACAGTGGGACTTCAGATATTGAAGAATTTTGCGGAAATATAGCGGAGGCATGCGATGTTTACAAAGAGAGTGATTCCCTGTCTGGATGTGAATGGCGGGCGTGTGGTAAAGGGTGTTAATTTTGTGAATCTGAGGGATGCCGGAGATCCGGTGGAGATTGCGGCAGCTTACGATAAGGCAGGTGCGGACGAACTGGTATTTCTGGACATTACCGCTACCTCGGACGCCAGAAATACCGTGGTCGATATGGTGCGCCGCGTGGCGGAGAGAGTGTTCATTCCGTTTACGGTCGGAGGCGGCATAAGGACGGTGGATGATTTTAAGGCACTGCTCCGCGAGGGCGCAGACAAGATTGCGATCAATTCTTCCGCGATCAACCGGCCGGAACTGATCTCGGAGGCGGCAGACAAATTCGGCAGCCAGTGCGTGGTGGTTGCGATTGACGCAAGGAGACGCGCGGACGGCTCCGGGTGGAATATCTATAAGAACGGCGGACGGATTGATGTGGGTCTGGATGCCGTCGAGTGGGCGATGAAGGCAGACCGGCTTGGCGCAGGGGAGATTCTTCTGACAAGCATGGACTGCGATGGCACGAAAGCGGGATATGACATTGAACTGACCAGACAGGTAGCGGAAAATGTATCGATTCCTGTGATTGCTTCCGGCGGCGCCGGGACGAAGGATCATTTTTATGATGCCCTGACAAAGGGAAAAGCGGATGCGGTTCTTGCGGCATCCCTGTTTCACTATAAAGAACTTGAGATTATGGATCTGAAGAACGATCTGGCAGCGAGGGGCGTATCTGTGCGGCGATAGCACGGTGCGCCCACACTGCTGTCTGTGAAAAAAGGAGTAGTGGGATATGTCGATGATTGACAATGACTGGCTTCCGGCAATCCAGGGGGAATTCCGAAAGCCGTATTACCGGGAATTATACACATTTGTGCGGGAGGAATACAGCAGAACAGTGGTCTACCCGCCGGCGGAGGATATCTTTAATGCCTTTCATTTTACGCCGCTTAGTGAGGTAAAGGTGCTCCTGCTGGGACAGGACCCCTATCACAATGTAAATCAGGCACATGGTCTTTCGTTCTCCGTGCTGCCGGAGCAAAAGGAGATCCCGCCTTCCCTGCAGAACATTTATAAGGAACTGCATGATGATCTGGGCTGTTACATTCCGAATAACGGTTATCTGAAAAAATGGGCAGATCAGGGAGTGCTTCTGCTCAACACCGTCCTCACCGTGCGCGCGCACCAGGCGAATTCCCATCAGGGAAGAGGCTGGGAGCAGTTCACTGATGCGGTCATTCAGGCAGTAAATGCCCAGGATCGTCCGATTGTGTACCTCCTCTGGGGCAGACCGGCGCAGTCCAAAATACCGATGCTTACGAATCCGAAGCATCTGATCTTAACGGCACCGCATCCGAGTCCTCTCTCGGCATACCGGGGATTTTTCGGGTGCCGGCATTTCAGCAAGGCAAATGCGTTTCTTGAGGAGCATGGAACCGCACCGATAGACTGGCAAATTGAGAATATTTAGTGTATAATATACTTACAATAAAAGCAGACAGGAGGTATTGGTTATGCGTGTAAAAGCAATTATGATGCCTTTCAGTAAGCTGGCGTGTATCAGCGTGGAGAATACGGTAGAAGAGGCAATGAAGATTATCGACGAGCAGGGACTTCTCTCGCTTCCGGTAGTGGACGGACAGCAGTTTGTGGGTGTTTTGTCCAAACAGTTTTTGTTTGAGGAATTTTTCCGGAACTATACAGGGACCAGAGAAGAATTTGCACAGCGAAAAGTGATGGAGTTCATGAAGACAAGAATTGAGACCATCGGTGAGAATACACGGATTGAGGAAGCGGCAGCAATGTTTATCACCTCCAAAGTTCGTTTTATTCCGATCACGAACGAGCAGAACAAGCTGCTTGGAATCGTGACGCAGCAGGCGGTATTCAAGGAATATCAGAAGATCTTTGGTAACAAACACAATTCCATGGCAATCTACACGTATGATATCCGAGGTGTGCTCGGCAAGATCTGTGAGCTGATTGCTAAGGAGGGCGGAGACATCTGCAACATGATGGTGATTCCGACGGATGTTATGGATCTGGCAGAGATCTTCCTTCGGGTGGAAGCGCCGGATTTTGAGCGTGTGGTACGCGCGTTAGAGCGCCACGGTTATGATGTGCGTGATGTGAAGTATAATGATCAGAAATAATACAGAACGGATGGATCTGGAATAGAAGAGAGGGGTGCCGCGCATGTGCGGCGCCCCTCTCTGTCTGCATAAAAAGGGAGCTCCCTAAAATGAGGAGTGCCCAGACACTCGCGCGCCTGGGCTATTATGAAAAAATTATCAAATATATTGTAACGAATTGTCTTGTTTTTTGATAATTTTATTGTAGCAATAAGATATGAATAAACTATGAACAATAGTTAAACATTTTAATAAGGACAAGCACCAGAAAATGCTTGAAAAATCTAAGGTTTCGGGCTAAAATGACGATATAGAACATGAGGTAACAAGAAGGTATTGTGCACAAATGCAACAGCCGGATCAACATTCTGACACGGAGGTCAGATGCTTTTTTTCAAAGGAGTGATAGAGTATGGCAAGTATTTCAGGATATGATTCATCGTCACTGGGCGTGTTATTTTCCAGTCTGAACCGGAACAATACAACTTCCTCTCTGCTGGGAGGCGGAAGCGATCTGCTCGGAATCAATTATTCCGATTATGCGACGATCCGCAACGGAAGCTATTTCAAGCTTTTGAGTGCCTATTACAGCAAGTCGGATTCCACGGACAGCGCCACGAAGGTCAGCCCGTCGATCTCAACCGCGAAGGATGACGCGAAGACACTGACCCGGATTGAGAGTGCGGCGGAGAGTACGGAGAAGTCGCTTTCCAAGCTGACAGCAACCGGAAAGGATTCTGTGTTCAACAAAGTGGAGAAGACCGCGGAGGACGGCACGAAGACGCAGGAGTATGACCGTGATGCCATCTATAAGGCGGTGAAGTCGTATGTGGATGATTACAATTCACTGCTGGATCGGGCGGACGATTCTAAGACGAAGAGCATTCTGCGTGCGGCGAACTCTTTGAAGAGCAACGCCAGAGCGAATGAGAAGACGTTGGAGAAAGCGGGCATTACCGTGGATGCCGACGGCAGACTTTCCGTGGACGAGAAGAGCTTTGAGAAGGCGGATATGGACAAGCTGAAGTCACTGTTTACAACGCACGGATCTTATGCGACGCAGACGAATGTGGATCTCCTGAAGATCGCATCCAACGCGAAGAGTGAAGCGGCGAAGGCGAATACCTACAGCAAGAATGGTATGTATACTTATAATTACAGCACCGGAGATCTTTACAATTCCGGAATTTAACATTGGAAGACACGAAGAGATGAGGCTGCCATACCGTAGGTGTGGCAACCTCATATGTTTGTTGGCAGGAGCGGGCATGGCAGGAAAAAAAGTAGTAGTCGGTATGTCGGGCGGAGTGGATTCTTCCGTGGCGGCATATTTGTTAAAACAGCAGGGATATGATGTGATCGGAGTCACAATGCAGATCTGGCAGGATGAGGATCAGTTTACACAGGCGGAGAGCGGCGGATGCTGTGGACTCTCGGCGGTGGATGACGCACGCAGGGTGGCGGATCGTCTGGAGATTCCGTATTATGTGATGAATTTCAAGCGCGAGTTCAAGAAGAATGTCATGGATTATTTTACAGCGGAGTATTTAAAAGGGCGCACGCCGAATCCGTGTATTGCATGCAACCGCTATGTGAAATGGGAATCCCTGCTTCAAAGGAGTTTGGAGATCGGAGCCGATTACATTGCGACCGGCCACTACGCGCGCGTGGAACAGCTTTCCAACGGAAGATATGCTATCCGCAACTCCGTGACGGCGGCAAAGGATCAGACCTACGCGCTGTTTAATCTCACGCAGAAGCAGCTCTCCCATACCCTCATGCCGGTAGGAGATTACACAAAGGATGAGATCCGTGCGATTGCGGAAGACATCGGACTGATGGTTGCACATAAAAAGGACAGCCAGGAGATCTGTTTTATACCGGACAATGATTATGCCGGATTTATAGACAGAGAGTGCGGGGAAATGGTTCCGCCGCCGGGCAACTTTGTGTCGGTGGACGGAGAGATTTTAGGGCGGCACAAGGGAATTACACATTATACGATCGGACAGCGCAAAGGACTCGGGATTGCGTTTGGATATCCGGTGTTTGTGACAGAGATACGCCCGGAGACAAATGAGGTAGTTCTCGGAAGTGATAAAGATGTGTATACAAACCGGCTGTATGCGAATCAGCTGAACTTTATGGCGCTCTCCGACATTGAGGAGCCGGTTCGCCTGAAGGCAAAGATCCGGTACTCGCATGCGGGAAGCTGCTGCACCGTGCGGCGCACCGGTGCGGATGAGATCTGCTGTGAATTTGAAGAGCCGGTGCGCGCCGTGACACCGGGACAGGCAGTGGTGCTGTACGACGGAGACTATGTCGCGGGAGGCGGCGTGATCACACACGCTTAAGCGCCTGCATCACAGGGCAAACGTGTGGATTGCATGCGCGACGCCGCTGTTTTCATTGGAGCGCGTCACAAAGTCTGCGATCTCCTTCACTTCCGGCAGGGCATTTTCCATGGCGACGCCGATCGCTGCGGTTTTTAAAATGTCGATGTCGTTCTGGGTGTCGCCGCAGGCAAGCGTCTCTTCGATATCGACGCCGAGGTGCGAACAGAGCAGGGTGAGACCGTTTCCTTTGGTGACGCCCGCTCTGGTGAATTCCAGATTGTGGTAGCCGCCGGAGAGAAAGGTGATCTCGGGGTGCTCTGACAGGATCTGCATCACTTCGTCGCGGTAGAGAAAAGTGCCGTCCTCCTGCGGATAAAAATTCAGCGTCATCTTCTGGACGTTCAGATTGTGGACGCGGATATAGGCAGCGAGATCATCGGTGAAGGTTCTGGTCCGGTGAATGTAGCGTTTGATTGATGTGGGCATGTCCAGGCAGTCGATCTTTCCCTCACAGGAACGCTGGCTGAAGCCGTCGCCATTGATAAAAGCATCCATATGGATGCTCTTTTTTTGCAGTTCTTCGATGATGGGGCATACAAGCGCAGGCTCCATCGCAGATTCATGGATGCAGAGGCGATCCGGCAGATGATAGACGGCAGCACCGTTGGAGGTGATGGCATAGGAGACGCCGAGACCGGATAAAAGTGTGACGGGAAGCCCGGCGTAAGGGCGTCCGGTCGATATGGCAACGTGAATTCTGCGGGAGGAAGCTTCGCGAATGGCGTCCTGATCCTCCTTTGAGATCTCACTTTGTCCGTTAAAAAGAGTGCCGTCCATATCGAGGGCAATCAGACTGACAGGCTGTTTCATAGTCGAGTATCCTTTCTGTAAATGTATCTACAGAATGATACAATAAAACGGGAAAACAATCAAGAAACGGCGGTGCCGTGGCGCGGATTGCAGGAAACATTGGAAAATACTTGCACCCGGCATGGGGAAATGGTAAGATGTGGCTTGATAAGCAAGAACGGATGATAGAGAGGATACGGGAATGACCAGAGAGGAATTTGCGACACTTGTGGGAAGCAGACCGGTGATATTGGACGGCGCGACAGGAACGAATCTGCAGAAAGCAGGAATGCCGGTCGGGGTCTGCCCGGAGCAGTGGATTCTGGAGAACCCGGGGGTTCTGATAGAATTGCAGGAGCGCTATGTGGAGGCGGGCACGGATATTTTGTTCGCGCCCACCTTTACGGCAAGCCGGATCAAGCTGGAGGAGTACGGACTGGAGAATTCTCTGGTGCAGATGAACCGTGAGCTGGTGGCACTCTCAAAGCGCGCGGCAGGCGGCAGGGCATATGTGGCGGGCGATCTGACGATGACGGGACGGCAGCTTTATCCGCTCGGCGATCTGATGTTTGAAGATCTGGTGGAAGTGTATAAGGAGCAGGCGAAGGTGATCTGCGAGGCGGGAGCGGATCTTTTTGTCGTGGAGACCATGATGAGTCTTCAGGAATGCCGTGCTGCGGTTATTGCTATCCGCGAGGTGTGTGATCTCCCGATTATGGTGTCGCTGACCTACAATGAGGATGGGCGGACGCTCTACGGAACTGATCCGGCAACTGCGGTGATTGTGCTGCAGAGCCTCGGAGCGGATGCTGTGGGACTGAACTGTTCCACCGGACCGGAGGCGATGATTGATCCGGTACAGCAGATGGCGGAGTATGCGACGATTCCGCTTCTGGCAAAGCCGAATGCCGGTATGCCGGAGCTCTGTGACGGCGTGACCGTATACCGTACCACGCCGGAGGAGTTTGCGTCAGTCGGCGCGAAGCTTGTGGAGGCGGGCGCGGCGATTATAGGTGGATGTTGCGGCACGACACCGGAGCATATCCGTGCGTTAAAGCAGGCGGTGGGTTCCATGCCGGTGCATATGCCTCTCACAAAGAAAAGACGTATGCTCGCCTCGGAGCGGATGCATGTGGAGATCCGGCTTGACGGTAAGTTCATGGTGATCGGAGAGCGGATCAATCCGACAGGAAAGAAAAAGCTGCAGGCGGAGTTAAAAGAGGGAAGCCTCAGTATGGTGCGCACTATGGCGACGGAGCAGGAGGAGAACGGCGCACAGATTCTGGACATCAATATGGGAATGAATGGAATTGACGAGAAGCAGATGATGTTAGACGCCATCTATGAAGTGACTTCCACGGTAGATCTGCCGCTCTGCATCGATTCCAGCCATGTGGATATCATCGAGGCGGCGCTGCGCATCTATCCGGGTCGTGCGCTTGTCAATTCCATTTCTCTGGAAAAAGAAAAGATCGAGTATCTGCTGCCGATCGCGAAGAAGTACGGTGCCATGTTTATCTTGCTGCCGCTCTCGGACGAGGGGCTGCCGAAGGATTCTGCGGAAAAGCACGGGATCATCCGTGAGATCTTAAGACGCGCGGAAGCGATCGGCATGGGAAAAGAGGACATTGTGGTGGACGGACTGGTGGCGACGATCGGTGCCAATCCGAAGGCGGCGCTGGAGTGTTTTGAGACATTTTCTTTCTGCAAAAATGAGATGGAACTGCCGACGGTCTGCGGACTGTCCAACATTTCGTTCGGACTTCCGGAGCGCTCCTATGTCAACACGGCATTTCTCACAATGGCGATCGGAAATGGCCTTACGATGGCGATTGCAAATCCTTCCCAGGAACTTCTGATGAATGCGGCATTTGCATCGGACATGCTTCTGAACAAGGAGGAGAGCGACATCCGCTATATCGGGCGCATGAATTATTTGTCCGAGAAGCATGAGGGCATGGAACATGTGTGGGTACCTGTCGGGACGGCGAAGGGCGCTGCCGTGAAAGGTACTGCCGCGGGACAGGCGGGAAACGCAGGCGGCGCAAAAGATTCCGGGAACGCGAATGAGGCGCGCAGTGCGGTTTTTACGGCGGTCTTAAAGGGCAATAAGAATCATATTTTAGACGAGGTCAAGCACGCGTTAGACGCCGGGGAGAAGCCGGATGACATCATCAACGGACATCTGATTCCCGCGATCAACGAGGTCGGCGAGCTGTTCGACAAGCAGAAGTATTTTCTGCCGCAGCTGATTTCTTCTGCGAATACGATGAAGGTGGCGATCGAGTATTTAGAGCCGATGTTAGCACGCTCGGACAAGGAGCCGAAGGCAACGCTCGTCGTGGCGACCGTGGAGGGTGATATCCATGACATCGGGAAGAATCTTGTGGTGCTGATGCTGAAAAATTACGGGTATCATGTGATTGATCTGGGAAAAGACGTTCCGGCAGATCTGATTGTAGATACCGCGATGAAGGAAAATGCACAGGGTAATAGGGCTCTCCGCGCTGATGACGACGACGATGATGCGCATGAAGGACGTGGTGGAGCTTGTCAAAGAGCGCGGATGTACGGCGAAGGTTGTCATCGGAGGTGCGGCGATCACGGAAAGCTTTGCGGAGGAGATCGGTGCGGACGGCTATTCCAAGGATGCGGCGGAATGTGTGAAACTGGTGGATCGTCTGTTGGAGGAAGAGTAGAAGGCGAAAAGCGGTCTTTTCCGCCTTCAAACTGCCCCGGGAAAATAGATGCAAAAAAATAGAAAAAAAGTGTTGACTTTTTGTGATACGGATAGTATACTAATCAAGTCGGTTGCGGTAGCGACCGATGAATATGGGATCTTAGCTCAGCTGGGAGAGCATCTGCCTTACAAGCAGAGGGTCATAGGTTCGAGCCCTATAGGTCCCATAGATATCAATATAATATGGCGGAATAGCTCAGTTGGCTAGAGCACACGGTTCATACCCGTGGTGTCGAGAGTTCAAATCTCCCTTCCGCTACTAGAGAGTCCTCGGGAATACAAGTAGTTGTGTGTCCGGGGATTTTTGTTCTTTCATAGGAAAAGGCTTGAAAGTGAGGGTATCATGAGAGTAGGAATGGGTTACGACGTGCATAAACTGGTTGAGGGCAGAGATCTGATCATCGGCGGTGTCAGGATCCCGCATACGCTTGGTCTGCTCGGACATTCGGATGCGGATGTGCTGCTTCATGCGATTATGGATGCGCTTTTGGGCGCGGCGGGATTAGGTGACATCGGAAAGCATTTTCCGGACACTGATCCGCAGTATAAAGGAATTTCCAGTATGAAGCTGCTCTCCCATGTGGCGGAGCTGATCCGGGAGAGGGGTTACGTGGTGGAGAACATTGACGCCACGATCATTGCGCAGAAGCCGAAGATGCGCCCGCATATCCCGCAGATGGAGGAAAACATCGCGGGAGCGCTCGGCATCAGCACGGATCAGGTCAATGTCAAGGCGACCACGGAGGAGGGACTTGGCTTCACCGGAACGGAGGAAGGGATTTCCTCACAGGCGATCTGCGCGCTTTCCAGTTTTTATGAGGGAAGTTTTACTGTGGCGGACTCTGCGGCGGGCTGCGCGGGCTGCGGCGGCTGCGGACGAAGCGTACAATGAGCTAAGAAGAATTCAGGCGGCTGCAGACGAAACATGCAGTGAAAAAAGATTGACAAAAACACAGGAAGTGCATAAACTATAGTAGGCAGGAGAGGTATCTTCTGCCGATAAAAAGATGAATTGGAAAAGCGAAGATCGGAAAGAGTAAGGATTCGGACATTCGTCAGAGAGAGACTGTCACCGGCTGAAAGCAGTCTTGGAAGAGAGAGTCCCCAAGTGCCTCCGTGAGCTGATCCGGCGAGAGTCATCTGCACCGCAGGATGCAGGGATGCCGTAGCCGGGTACGTCTGGCATACGTTACATGCGTCAAGTGAAATCATATGATTTTAGTAGAGTGGAACCGCGGATCATTTCGTCTCTAGGAGACGGATGATCCTTTTTTTGTAATAGGAAACTTTGTTCTGGTTTGTATGTGGAAAGGAATGGGAAGAGATGGGTATCCTAAGGTATATGAAGGAAGAGTTTCAGGTAATCAAGGAACGCGATCCGGCGATTAAAAGTCCGATGGAAGTTTTGCTTTATCCGACATTTCATGTTATGCTAAGCTACAGAAGGGCGCATAAGCTTTATCTCAAAGGGCATTATTTCTGGGCACGGTTTATTTCGCAGCGCGCAGCCAGGAAAAACAGGCATTGAGATCCATCCGGGAGCGACGATCGGCAAGGGATTTTTTATCGATCACGGAAGCGGCGTCATCATCGGCGAGACGTCGATCATCGGAGATAACGTGACGCTGTATCAGGGCGTGACACTTGGCGGTACCGGCAAGGAGACCGGAAAGCGTCATCCGACGATCGGGAACAATGTCATGATCAGTGCCGGGGCGAAGATTATCGGTTCTTTTACGGTTGGGGATAATTCCAAGATCGGCGCCGGAAGCGTCGTCATCGAGGAAGTGCCGCCGAACTGCACCGTGGTCGGAGTGCCGGGACGCGTTGTAAAGCGTGACAATATCAGGACACCGCAGGATGACATGGATCAGGTGCATCTTCCGGACCCTGTGAAGGAGGATATCACCGTGCTGCAGCATGAGAATGCCGAACTGGTGAACCGTGTGCTGGATCTGGAAAAAGAAGTGCGTATTTTAAGCACGGGAGCCGGAGCGTCACAGGAATAATAAGAATAAAAAGAAACGGAGAATACCAAAGTGGAGAATAAGTTCAAATTTTACAATACACTGACAAGAAATATCGATACGGTGATTCCGCATGAGGATGGAAAGATTGCCATGTATACCTGCGGACCAACGGTATATCATTACGCGCATATCGGCAATCTGCGCAGCTACATCATGGAGGACGTGCTGGAAAAAGCACTGCGTTATGTGGGCTACGATGTAAAACGTGTCATGAATATCACGGACGTGGGACACCTTTCCTCCGATGCGGATACCGGTGAGGATAAGATGTTAAAAGGTGCGAAGCGCGAGCACAAGACGGTGATGGAGATTGCGAAGTTTTACACGGACGCGTTTTTCGATGACTGCAAAAAGTTAAATATCAAGCGTCCGGACGTTGTGGAGCCGGCAACCAACTGCATCCCGGAGTTTATTCACATGATCGAGGTGCTGCTGGAGAAGGGCTACGCTTATGTGGCAGGCGGAAATGTCTATTTTGACACTTCCAAGCTGGACGACTATTATGTTTTTTCTTCCCAGAGCGAGAAAGAACTGTTAGTCGGTGTGCGCGACGATGTGGAGGAGGACGTCAATAAGCGGAACAAAAATGATTTCGTTCTGTGGTTTACAAAGTCCAAATTCGAGGATCAGGCGCTCAAATGGGATAGTCCGTGGGGCGTGGGATACCCGGGATGGCATATCGAGTGTTCCTGCATCAGCATCAAGCATCTGGGTGAATATATGGATATCCACTGCGGCGGCGTGGACAATATTTTTCCGCATCACACCAACGAGATCGCACAGTCCGAGAGCTATCTGGGACACAAGTGGTGCGGTTACTGGTTTCATGTGAACCACTTAAACGACAAGTCGGGCAAGATGAGCAAGTCGAAGGGGGATTTCCTTACGGTGTCGCTTCTGCAGGAAAAAGGATACGATCCGATCGTGTACCGTATGTTCTGCCTGCAGTCCCACTACAGAAAGCCGCTTGAGTTTTCCTACGAGGTGCTGGACAACATGAGCGTTGCCTACAAAAAGCTTGTGAAGAGAATCGCGGATCTGAAGGCGGACGGCACAGTGGATGAGGGTAAATTTGCAGAGTACAAGGAAAAATTCTGTGATGCCATTTCCAATGACCTGAACACTTCCATGGCGATTACAATCGTCTATGACCTGCTCAAGGATGATACCTTAAACGATGCAACCAAGCGTGCGCTGGCGGAGGATTTTGACCGCGTGCTCTCCTTGAACCTGACGACGGCGAAGGTGGAGAATCCGGCGGAAGACACAGAGGTGGATGCAGAGCTTGAGGCATATATTTTAGAGAAGATCGAGGAGCGCAAAGCTGCCAAGAAAGAGAAGGATTTTGCAAAGGCGGACGCGATCCGGGATGATCTTCTGGCAAAAGGAATTGTGTTAAAGGACACACGCGAGGGTGTGATCTGGCATAAAGCGTGAGTCGGAGAGGAAGCTGGTATGGGAAGAGGAATCGATTCTTATATTAAGGAACAGTTCGGGATTGCGGAAGTCGATATCCGCACCTACTCACCGCTGACACTGGCTTATATCGGTGACGGGATCTATGATCTCGTCATCCGTTCTGTTGTCGTGGGAAAAGGGAATACCAGAGCGGGAGAACTGCACAAACGGACCAGCCAGATTGTCAAGGCGCACACGCAGGCCGAGATGATGGAGGTGCTTCTGCCGCTTCTGACAGAGGAGGAAGCGGACATTTACCGGCGCGGCAGAAATGCCAAGTCGCCGACGATGGCAAAGAATGCGACGATGTCCGACTACCGCAAAGGCCACCGGGTTTGAGGCGCTGATGGGATGGCTGTACTTGCAGGATGAGTTTGAGCGTCTGGTGGAACTGGTGAAGACCGGTGTGGACGGGCTGCATTTGAAGTTATAGAACGTCTGCCGCGGGAAGAGGAATCAGAGGGCGAAAGCATAGAGTGTCTGCCGGTGGCAGAGGATGCTACAGGCAGCAGAAAGCGTCTGCCGGAAGCAGAGAGAAAAGGAGAATACATGGGATACGAGGAATTAAAAATAGAGGGACGCAATGCTGTGCTTGAGGCGTTTCGTTCCGGCAAGACGATCGACAAGCTTTTTGTGCTGGACGGCTGTCAGGACGGACCGGTGCGCACGATCGTAAGAGAGGCAAAAAAGCACGATACCATTATTCATTTTGTGGAAAAAGAACGTCTGGATCAGCTCTCGGAGACGAAGAAGCACCAGGGCGTGATCGCGGTGGCGGCAGCATATGAATATGCGGAAGTGGACGACATTCTGGAGATCGCAAGAGAAAAGGGAGAGCCGCCGTTCCTTTTTCTGCTGGATAATATTGAGGACCCGCACAATCTCGGGGCGATCATCCGTACCGCGAACCTCTGCGGAGCACACGGGGTCATTATTCCAAAGCGCAGGGCGGTGGGACTGACCGCGACTGTGGCAAAGACGTCCGCCGGCGCGCTAAACTATACGCCGGTTGCCAAGGTGACGAATCTGACGGCGACGATCAAGGAGTTAAAGGAGCAGGGCATCTGGTTTGTCTGCGCGGATATGGGCGGCACGCAGATGTATGACCTGGATCTGAAGGACCGATCGGTCTTGTAATCGGAAGCGAGGGTGAGGGTGTCAGCAAGCTGGTGCGCGAAAACTGTGATTATGTGGCTTCCATTCCGATGAAGGGTGACATTGATTCTTTGAATGCTTCCGTAGCAGCCGGTGTGCTTGCTTATGAGATCGTCAGACAGCGGATGATGTAAGATGACAAAGCAGGCATAGGCGGACAGATTTTTATGCTGCGGAAAATACAGCCGGGGCGCGGCAACGCGGAACGTTTGGGCGGCATAGCAGGGGCAGAGAGGGAAGACGGAGGAAGACGTGGACGAATATCAGAAGCTGGCGGATGAAGAACTCATCCAGAAACTGCGCGGGGGCGACGAGCGGATCATGGATTATATCCTTGAAAAGTACAAGCCGTTGGTGCTTCGTAAGGCAAATGCAATGTTTTTGATTGGCGGAGATACGGATGATCTGATTCAGGAGGGGATGATCGGATTGTTTAAGGCGATCCGGGATTACCGGTCTGACAGGGAGGCATCCTTTTTCCATTTTGCGGAGCTGTGCATCAACCGACAGCTCTACAGCGCGGTGGAGGCGTCCAACCGGAAAAAACATGTCCCCCTGAACACGTATGTGTCTTTTTATTCCCAGACCACGGAGGAGGGAAAATCCCTGGCGGAGACGCTTCTCACCGACCAGATGGATGATCCGGAACAGCTCGTGATCGAGCAGGAGAATTTTACCGCTTTCTGGGAGCAGCTGCGGGAACAGTTAAGCGCGCTCGAGCGCCAGGTTTTAGACGCATATCTGGAAGGAAAAAACTACTGCCAGATAGCGGAGGAACTCGGGAAAAGTCCTAAGACAATTGACAATGCGCTCTCGCGTATCAAGGGAAAGATCCGGCAGAGATAGAGAGAAGGCAAAAAGGACATTTTGCAAAAAAGAGCGGGAAATGAACAACCGGTTATGCAAAATTTTGCGGAAATAAAAATACTAGTCCTAAGGTACTGTACAAAATGTATAGAAATGGAACAGAAGTTTTGTGAAGTTTGTGCACACTTCTTTGCGCAGTCATGGTACTATAATAACCGTAAAAACCCCCCAATACATTATATATAGTTTTTGCTATACCCCATAGTAAAAATACCTTCTCCTAAAAGGGCAGCCAGTGATGGCTGTTCTTTTTTTGTTATGGAAAGAACAGAATTTGTTTCTGGCAAGAAAAGAGCAGTTCTGAGGAAAGGGAGATTGACAGAAGCATAGAATTGAGATAAGGTGTTAGAGGAAAAAGAATATATCGCAGAGGGACTGTGCGCATGCGCAAACGGTTGAGAAGGTTAAAACCTGACTCTTGGAACCTGTCAGTTAATACTGTCGTAGGGAGCGAATGATGGATCAGATAGTTTGTGGAATCCGGCGTCACTGCGACGCCGGATTTTTTCGTACACCCTCTGCAGAAATGGAGCAGAAAAATATGGAACAGTATGCAACACAGATGGAAGCAGCACGCAAGGGAATTGTGACAGAGAGTTAAAGAAGGTTGCGGCGAAGGAGCGCATGACCACAGAGGAGCTGATGCCGCTCGTTGCGGAGGGAAAGGTGGTCATCTGCGCGAACAGGCATCACAAATGCATTGACCCGGAGGGTGTCGGCTCGATGCTGCGGACGAAGATAAATGTAAATCTCGGAATCTCCAGAGACTGTAAGGATTATGATGTGGAGATGGAAAAAGTGATGGCGGCAGTTGACATGGGAGCGCATGCGATCATGGATCTCTCCTCGCACGGGAACACCATTCCGTTCCGGAGAAAACTGACGGCGGAATGTACGGCTATGATCGGAACCGTGCCGGTATATGATTCTGTAATTCACTATCAGAGGGATCTTGCGACACTGACCGCAAAGGATTTTATTGATGTGGTACGCCTGCATGCCGAGGATGGCGTGGATTTTGTGACGCTGCACTGCGGAATCACGCGCAAGACGATCGAGCAGATCAGGAAGCACAAGAGAAAAATGAATATTGTATCCAGAGGCGGTTCACTGGTGTTTGCGTGGATGTGTATGACCGGAGAGGAGAATCCGTTTTACGAGTACTACGATGAGATTCTTGAGATCTGCCGGGAGCATGATGTGACGATCTCTCTGGGCGATGCCTGCAGACCGGGCTGTCTGGCGGATGCGTCCGATGTGTGTCAGATTGAGGAACTGGTGCGGCTGGGAGAACTTACAAAGCGTGCCTGGGCAAGAGATGTGCAGGTCATGGTAGAGGGACCGGGCCACATGCCGATGGATCAGATTGCAGCGAATATGAAGATTCAGCAGACGATCTGCATGGGAGCACCGTTTTATGTACTGGGACCGCTTGTAACGGACATTGCGCCGGGGTACGACCATATCACTTCCGCGATCGGAGGAGCGATCGCCGCGCAGAACGGAGCTGCATTTTTGTGCTATGTGACACCGGCGGAGCATCTGGCGCTTCCGAATGTGGAGGATGTCAAGCAGGGTATCATTGCATCGAAAATTGCGGCGCATGCGGCAGACATTGCCAAGGGCGTGCGGGGCGCAAGAGAGATCGACGACAAGATGGCAGACGCACGCCGTGTGCTGGACTGGGATGCACAGTGGGAATGTGCGATTGATCCCGAGACCGCAAAACAAATCCGCGAGGACCGCAAACCGGAGCACGAGGACACCTGTTCCATGTGCGGAAAATTCTGTGCGGTGCGCAGCATGAACAAGGCGCTTGCGGGTGAGTACATCGATATTTTATAAAACAGAACACGGGAAAGTGAAGAAGCGTCAGCGGAAAAACAACATTGCAGTATAAATGCGGAATGTGGTACAATAAAAAAGGATTCTGTCAGCAGGAGAATGAATGGGAAAAATTTATTTGGTTGACAGTGAGAATGTAGGAGATATATGGGTGCCGCTTCTGGTATCCTCGCAGGAAGATGACGAGGTTCTTGTATTTTATACGACAAAGAGCCCACATATGAATTACGAAAATGTGAGGATGCTCAAGGAGACGGAAAAGGAAGCAGACTTTATTAAGTGTTTTGAGGGAAGCAATGCGCTGGATTTCCAGCTGGTATCGGAGCTTGGCTATCGCCTGAGCCAGAACGCGGCCAGGGAGTATGTCATTGTATCAAATGATACGGGATTTGACGCTGCGGTGCGCTACTGGTCAGCGCGGAAAATGCCGGTGAGCCGTTTAAGCGGAAAGGAATGCCACAGAATGCTGACAGAGAAAAAGCAGCGCGTGGCAAAGGAATCCGAGGCGGCAGTAGAGCCGGAACAGGAACAGAGCAGAGCGGCTGGAGCGGAAGCGGAAGCAGAGCAGGTTCGGGAGACTGGCCAGGAAGCAGAAGCAGAGCGGATTCGGGAGACTGGCCAGGAAGCGGAAGCAGAGCAGGTTCGGGAGATTGGCCCGGAAGCGGAAGCAAAGCGTGGCAGAGAGCAGTCAAAGAAGCCAGGGTCATCCAAGAAGTCAGAACCGTCGAAAGCCGGCGGTAAGGCAGGAGAATCCGGGAAGCCGGAAGCGTCCGGGAAGGCTGGAAATGCAGAGACATCCGGGAAGGCAGAAGTGATCGGGAAAGCTGAGGATGCAGAGACATCCGGGAAGGCTGAACCGACAGAAAAAGCTGGGTTGGCAGGAGAATCCGGTAAGCCGGAAGTGATCGGGAAGGCTGAGGATGCAGAGACATCCGGGAAGCCGGAGGTGACCGGAAAGGCTGAGGATGCAGAGATATCCGGGAAGTCGGAACCGGAAGAAAACGCTGGGCTGGCAGAGGAATCCGGGAAGGCTGAGCCGGCAGAGAAGACCGGCAGGGCAAAACGGTCAAGAAAGTCAGCGAAAGCAGTCAGAGCAGAAAAGTCTGAGCGTATGTCAGAACCGGATCGTTCGGAAAAGTCACAGAAGAGTGACAAAGCAAAGACGCAGAACGCAGGGAATGAGAAGCCGGATCTGACGGAGGAACAATCCGGACAAATGACAGCAATGATGGATTTGAAAGAAGAAATGTCAGGGAATCCACAGAGTGTGTCAAATGCTACGGACCAGAGCGAAGCGCCAGTAAAGTTTGGACTGGATCTGAATGCAGAGAGAGCAATTTTAAAGACATTGTGTGCCTGCATCAGCAAGGAAAATCTGGTGGATTTTCACAATGCACTGGTTGCGCTTCTCGGCGAGGAAGAAGGCAAGCGGCTGTATCAGGAACTGAAGACGAATGCAGAGTATGCGTCTTACTGGTCAGAACTTCCGGCTTATGGCTTAAAAGAAAAGTTTGACATGTACTGCAAAATGGTTTTTGACCACAGTGAATATGCAAAGGAACCGCCGGAAGATTTTTCGGGATTCCTCTATCAGGCAAACGGAAAGCGAAAGAATCTCAATTCTCTCCGCGCAGCATTGCAGGGGCACTATGGCAAAGACAAGGGAATGAAATATTATTCCCTGTTCAAGTCACACATTAAGATGATGAATCGCATGTAGTAAAGGAGAAGTTGACAGAATCTGGGTATTCAACAGGAATACGCAAAACGCCTCACCGGATGGTGAGGCGTTTTGTACGTTTATCATTTTATAAAAAGAAGGAGAAGTCGGTAAGATGTGGGGTACTTACCGGCCATATTATGAAAAAGAAATTGTGTCAATGGGGATTTCCTCTTGACAATGATTAAGATACCGGATAAATGTGAAAAAGGTATGAAGCAGTGTTGAAAAATGTGTGAAGAATCGTCAAACAAATTGGAATCCGGGGCTGATAGAAGGAAAAGGCGAAGTTCCAGAGGAGAAAAATCGCGTGCCAGACCCGTAGAGAATGGAAAAAGGTTGACATAATGCCAGAAGAGAAGAACACCCCGGGTCTGAGACGAGAAAAAGTGCGAACCAGACCCGTATAGAAGCAAAAATCGGGTCCAAGAGTAGAAAAGTATCGTTGAGACCCGCAGGACGAGAAAAAGTTTTCCTACTTTCCCCTTGGCCACGAGATAGCATTAACGCCTCAACCGTATATTCCCCCCTCATCCAGACTTCCATCACAATACATTTGTCATAATACCGTAACACTGTAACACCATAGCACAAAAAAGCGCAAACCCTTTCATTCAAGGATTTGCGCTTCTTCTCAATGAAGCTGCTGACGGGAATCGGACCCGTGACCTCCGCACTACCAATGCGACGCTCTACCGACTGAGCCACAGCAGCATCTGTGTGAGTTGCCTCAGCACTTGTACTACTATACACTACGAAGTGGCAGTTGTCAAGATAATAATTCTAAATAATTCTTTAGAAATTTTTCGGGTATTTCTGCGGGGAATTTTGCGGCAGATCAGGTAAAATGTAATCAATGCACGGGGAGGCGTGTGATTCTGCGGCGGATGTGTTATGATAGCAGAAAAGAGAACAAGAGCAGGAGCGGAAAAATGGAACAATATAACATTTTAATTGTTGAGGATGATAAAGAAATCAGGGACGGAATTGAAATCTTTTTAAAGAGTCAGAATTACAACGTATTCAAGGCGGCAGACGGCGTGGAAGGACTTGAGGTGATGGAGCGGGAGAAGATCTCGCTGGCGATCGTCGACATCATGATGCCGCGCATGGACGGCGTTACAATGACCATGAAGCTGCGGGAAAAATATGACTTTCCGGTCATTATGCTCTCGGCGAAGTCAGAGGAGACCGACAAGGTGATCGGGTTAAATATCGGGGCGGATGATTATGTGACCAAGCCGTTTACACCGTTGGAACTGATGGCGCGCGTCAATTCCCAGCTCCGCCGGTATACGCAGTTTGCAAACAGGAGTCCGAAGGAGGAAAAGAATGATCGGATTCATGTGATCGGAGGACTGGAACTGAATGAGGACACCGTGGAGGTGTTTGTGGATGGAAAACCGGTGAAGATGACGCCGATTGAGTTCAAGATACTTGCGCTTTTAATCCGGACACCGGGGCGTGTATATTCGGCGGACGAGATCTATGAGCGCGTGTGGAATGAAAAGGCGATCAATACCGATACGATTATGGTGCATGTGAGAAATATCCGGGACAAGATTGAGATCAACCCGAAAGATCCAAAATACTTAAAGGTGGTGTGGGGTGTTGGATATAAAATTGAAAAACAACAATAGAAACAACGGTGCCGGCAATAACAATGTCAGCGCAAGTAACGGTGCCGACGGCAACAGTAGCAATAGAAACAACGGCGGCAGCAATAGCGATGTCAACAGCAATACTGGAAAAATAGCGGTGCCGACAGCAATGCCGGCAACAGCAATAACAGAAATAACGGCGGCAGCAACAGCAATGTCGCAAACAGCAGCAAGCGGATTGTCATAGCGATCGCGGGAATCATTTTCATCACGATCATTACCATGTGTTTTTTCCCGGTGGTGTACCGGACGGCTGAGAGACAGAAAGAGCAGCAGAAGGCGGGGATGGTACACGAGTCCTCGGACAGCGTGGACAACGATACGGTACAGACACTCTATCAGGGCAGCTATGTCCTGTATGTAGAGCAGATGGAGCGGAGCGGGCAGGCAGATGCAGGCGGACTGTTTTTGAATCTGCCGACGGATGATGAAGATTACCAGTATGTAAAGGACACGGTAACATCTACGTTTGACGAATGGAAAAGCCAGTTTGAGAGTGACAGCTGGAACATCGATTACTGTGTATACAAAAGCAGTGCCGACTGCGTGAAAAATACGGATCAGCCGCTCGAGACATGCGTGGATGGAACTGTGACGGAGAAGATAAAGCAGTATTATACGGACATCGTATGCTTATCCTTTGACAAAGAGGGCGCGCTGGAAGTGACACCGCTGTACGACGAAAATATCAGCGGCAGCGTTCTGATCAAGGCGTTTCAGAATGTAGACCGGGAAAATCTTTTGGGACAGTCGCTGGGCGGATATGTGGAAGCGGGTCAGTTGCAGGGACCGAAGGACTTTAAGGTGATCTTCGGGCTTCCGGTGTCAAAGAGCGATACGATTTCCTTGGGAGATCCGTATGAGGATATGACAAATTACTGGGTGCAGGTGGTGTTAGTGTACCGTGCGTCCGGCGGAAGCATTCTGTTTCTGGTAAGCCTTGCTGCGGTGGCGGGATGGATGTTTCTTATGACGAGCAGGCGCATCTGGAACGAAGACATACCAATGCAACGCCCAGGGAAATGGTATCTCATGGAGGTGGCGGTGATTGCCGTCTGCTGCATGGCATGTATGGAGGAAAACTTCTACGATATCATAAGAAGCTATTCCTATTATAGCGAAGGAGTGGATGTTTTACTTGGAAACAATGCCTGGAGAGCCATCTTACAGCTTGGACAGATGATGGTCCCGCTCCTGTTTTTGTATGGCATCTGGTACGCGGCGCTTCGCGTACTGCGTCCGGTATTTTTCCTGGGAGTCAGGGAATATATCAGACAGTACAGCCTGATTTATCAGATTTTTCCGTGGTTGAAAAAATTGTGGAACACGTTCCGCTATGAGGTGGCGCATGTGGATTTTTCAGAAAAATCCACAAAGACGATCTGGAAAATCGTGCTGATCAACTTTGCGGTGCTGTCGCTCTGCTCGATGATGTGGTTTTTCGGCATCGGCGCGCTGATCGTGTACTCCATCTTTGTGTTCTGTTTTATCAAAAAATATTATGACAGGATCGGCAGAGATTATCAGGCGCTGCTGCGCAGTGTAAGCCGGATGGCGGACGGAGATCTGGACACGGAGATCACCGAGGATCTGGGAATATATGAGCCGATGAAGGTGGAGCTTTCCAGGGTGCGCGACGGATTTAAGAAGGCGGTGGATGAGGAAGTGAAGAGCCAGCGAATGAAAACGGATCTCATCACGAACGTTTCCCATGATTTAAAAACACCGCTCACGGCGATCACAACCTACGTGGAACTGTTAAAGAAGGAGGACATCACGGAGGAGGAGCGCAGGTCATACATTGAGACGCTCGATAAAAAGAGCCAGCGGTTAAAAATATTGATCGAGGATCTTTTTGAGGTCAGCAAGGCGACCAGCAACAATATTGTGCTGCATCCGATGGAAGTCGATGTGGTGAATCTGTTAAAGCAGGTTGCGGTGGAGCATACGGAGCGCTTTGCGGCGATGGGACTTGTGCTGCGATGGGATGTGCCGGAGGAAAAAGTGATCGTGGTGCTTGACAATCAGAAGACATTCCGCATCTTTGAAAATCTGTTTGTCAATATCCAGAAATATGCGATGCCGCAGAGCCGTGTGTACGTGCAGGTACAGGAATACGGGGATGGCACCGGAGGAGTTCGTGGAGATTACGATCAAAAATATGTCGGCAACGGAACTGAATTTTGATCCGGAGGAGATCACGGAGCGCTTCGTGCGCGGCGATACCTCGCGCGGTACGGAGGGCTCGGGATTGGGGCTTGCCATTGCCAGAAGTTTTACCGAGGCGCAGGGCGGAAAACTGTCAATCGAGGTGGATGGTGATTTATTCAAGGTTGTAATCAGACTGAAATGTGGTACACTACAGGTAGAAAAAGAGATGGAGGTTTAAGACACATGGAATCAATGGATGATTACAAGGAGGAGTTAGAAGCTTCTTTCCGCAGAATCAGAGAGGGAGATATTTTAACCGGCACGGTGATCGATGTCAACGAGGAGGGCGTTACGCTTGACCTGAAATATTATGCACCGGGATTTATCAGTGCGGAGGAGATGAGCAGCGATCCGGATTTTTCACTGGCGGAGGCTGTGCATGTGGGGGATACGATCGAGGCGACCGTGATCCGGGTAGACGACGGCGCAGGCAACATTCTTCTCTCCCGCAGGGAAGCCAATGAAGAGCAGGCATGGGAGAAGCTCAAAGAGATGATGGAGGAGGGTACAACGGTAACCGTCCGCATCAAGGAGAGCGTGAAGGCAGGCGTTGTGGCATATCTTGAGGGGATCCGCGCGTTCATTCCGGCATCCCAGATCACATCCGCTTATGTGGAGGATACGGAGAGCTGGGTAGGAAAAGAGATTCCGGTCGGGTCATCACGGTGGATGAGGAGCGCGAAAAGCTCGTGCTTTCCGGAAAGGCGGTCGCACTCGAGGCAGAGGCGGAGGAGCGCAATCACAAGATCTCTATGATCGTGCCGGGAACCGTGCTTGAGGGAACTGTCGAGAGCCTGATGCCGTACGGCGCATTTATTGATCTGGGCAACGGACTGAGCGGACTGGTACACATCTCACAGATCTGTGAGCGCAGAATCGGAAAGCCGTCCGAAGTGCTTAAGGTCGGAGAGAAAGTCAAGGCAAAGGTATTGAATACCAACGACAATAAGATCAGCCTGTCCATGAAGGCGCTGGCAGAGGAGATGGTAGATACCGAAGGCGTGGAAGATCTGGAGGCATATACAGACCATACATCCACAGGAACCAGCCTTGGCTCGCTTCTGGCAGGATTGAAGTTAGACTGATCAAACTATTTGAGAATCTTTCTCTAATAGAAAACTGATTCCGTTGCTTTTGCAACCGAAACGGCTCTTGCAATGTGATACATTTAGTTAGAATATTCTAACTATGCGTAAGAGGCAATTTCGGAGGAAAGCAATGAGAGAAGCAGGACTTGGAATCGACATCGGAAATGGAAGTATTTCCATCGTTGTTGTCGAAGGCGAAAACATCATATATAAAGATTACAGACTGCATCGCGGAGAACTGTATCAGAATCTTGTGGACATGCTTGGGCAGGTGGAGACATCGTGCGGCGACAGGATTTTGTATGCAGCGGTCAATCCCGGTGCAGTCTGTTTGTATCCGGGGATCCAAAAGAAAGTGCAGATCAACCGCATCAGCAGCCTTCTGGAAGGACAGAGAATGCTCTATCCGGACGCGGGAAGCATCGTAGAGATGGGAGCACAGAATTCCTGCTTCCTTACCGGAATCCGTGAGGAGAGAGACGCTCTCCTACGCCATGAACGGGGAATGTGCCGCCGGAACGGGAGCATTTTTCGAGGATCAGATGTACCGGCTCGGACTTCCGCTGTCCGCCTACTCGGAGTATGTCAGACGGGCGAAAAGTGTGCCGCGGCTTGCGGGACGGTGCAGCGTGTTCGCCAAGACAGACCTGATCCACAGACAGCAGGAAGGTGTGCCGGTGGAAGATATTCTGCTCGGACTTTCCTATGCCGTGATCCGCAATTTTAAATCTGCGGTCGTGCGGAAGCTTCCGGTACAGCCGCCGGTGCTTGTGACGGGAGGCGTTGTCTATAATGAAGGCGTGCGCCTCGCCATCTGTGATATCTTCGGATTAAACGAGGAAGAACTACTTTGCGGGGAAGAGGGAGCTGTGGTGTCTGCTGCCGGAATCGCAGCCTGTGCATGCCGCGGGAAGCTGGCCTTCGACTGGAAACACCCGGTCCGCAGGGAGGTGGCGGATGAGGAGCAAAAAAGAAAGGCGCTGCCGCGATATGACTACGAGAAGGAGGCACTTCACCGGACCAGACCGTTACATGGCGGGGAAAAGCTCTGGCTCGGGATTGACGTGGGATCCACGAGCACAAACCTTGTGCTGACGGGGGAGGACGGAGCCGTCATTGACGATCTGTATCTTAGAACGCGCGGCAATCCTCTCGGCGCGGTGCAGCAGGGAATGGCACAGTTAAAGCAGAAATACGGGGAAGCACTCACGTGGGAAGGCATTGGTGTCACGGGATCGGGGCGGTACTATATCGCGGAGAAGACCGGTGCAGGCACGGTGTTGGATGAGATCACGGCGCAGGCGCGCGCGGCTGCCCATCTGTGCCCGGAGGTGGATACCGTGTTTGAGATCGGCGGTCAGGACTCCAAATACATCAGTATCCGGGACGGTCAGGTCGTCGATTTCGAGATGAACAAAGTGTGTGCGGCGGGCACGGGCTCCTTCGTCGAGGAACAGGCGAACCGCATGGAAGTATCGCTGGAGGAGATCGGAAACAGTGCCTTGAAGGCAAATGTGCCGATCGATCTGGGAGAGCGCTGCACCGTGTTGATGGAATCCAAGATTGCAGCGGAGCTTGCGGCAGGCACGGACAAGGAGGATATCTGTGCAGGGCTGTGCCGCTCGATTGTCAGAAACTATTTAAACAGGGTAGTCGGCAATAAGCGCAAGGGAGAACATATCTGCCTTCAGGGCGGAGTCGTGCATAACGAGGGAATCGTTGCGGCTTTCTATGAAGTGTTTGGAGAACGGCTTCACATCACGCCGTTTTACGATGTGACCGGGGCATACGGAGCGGCGCTCGCGGCAAAAGAGCAGGGTGGCACATCCCAAAAGGAGAGCATCCGGAATGAGGAGAATTACCGGAAGAGCCAGAAATGGTTCCTGGCAGGCTATGACGGAACGCTGCTGCCGGGGAAAAAGACTGTGGGAATCCCGCGTGCGCTTATGATTTATAAATTTTTCCCGATGACGTACCAGTATTTTAATACTCTCGGCTTTAATGTATTGCTGTCGCCGGAGACGGACGATAAGATCATTGCGCTCGGACAGGAGATGGCGGCGGAGGAGACCTGTTATCCGGTAAAATTACTGCACGGGCACATGGAATGGCTTGCGAGAAAAAAGGTGGACTACATTTTTATCCCGTGTATCCATACGATCCGGCATGAGACTTCCGGCGTTGCGCACAATTACGGCTGTGTCTATATGCAGACAGCGCCGCGGATTGTCGCAAGTGTGCTGGGGCTTTCGGAGCGCGGCGTGGAGCTGATCTGCCCGGTTCTGGATCTGGATATGGGAAAACCGCAGCTCGCGGGAGCGATGATCAAAGCGGGTCAGGAACTGGGATGCGACAAGGCACGGTGTGCGGCGGCGCTCGCGAAGGGCGCGGCGGCGATGGTGCGCTGTGAGAAGAATTCTGAAAAACTGGGCGCGCAGATCCTGGACGAGTTGAAACCGGAGGACAAGGTGCTCGTTCTGATTACAAGAAACTACGGCGTGTCAGACCCGGTTTTAAATATGGGAATTCCCGGAGAAATGTTAAAGAGAGGGTGCAGAGTGTTGACACTTTCCCATCTGAAAGGACATGATGTGGATTTGTCCGGTCATTATCCAAATTTGTACTGGCCATTTGCGCAGCACATTCTGTCGGGAGCGAAGATCATTAAGGAGCATCCGAATCTGTATGCCGTCTATCTGACGAACCACGGCTGCGGACCGGACGGCATGATCTCCCACCTTTTTGCGGAAATTATGGGGGACAAGCCGTACCTGAAAATAGAGGTGGACGAGCATCAGTCCAAGGTGGGAGTGATAACGAGAATCGAGGCGTTTTTAAACAGCTTATCCCATGTAGAGAACTGCACGGAGCGCGCCATACTGCCGGAGGCAGCCGTATTGTCCGGGCGGCTTCGGGACGGGAAGAAAGACACGAAAGATACGAAAGATATGAAAGAACCGCAGCAGGAGACGGTGTATCTGCCGCCGCTGTCCGTGTATACAGAGTGGATGGCACTTTACCTGAACCAGAAAGGAAAACGCACGGCAGTGCTGCCGGATTACACGGCGCAGGATCTTCATGCGGGAAAAGCGTACAGCACCGCAAAAGAATACTGTACATTCTCGGCTGCGGCAGGACAGATTGCAAACCGGCTGCAGGAGACGGACGGGGAGGAAAAACAGTTTCTGGTATTCCAGACCGAGGGTGCGGAGGCGGACGGAATGGTTCCGGAAATCCTGCGTGCGGTCTTAGATGCGGACGGAAAGAGGGCGCATCTTGTGACACCGTTTCTGGAACAGCTGCTTTTTGCGGAAGAAGCGGATATCTTGTGGCAGGTGCTCTTACTCGGGGATGCATGGCACTGCCTGGATGAGGAGTGGCGGGAAAAGGTGCGTGCCTCTTTCCGGGAGAAGACCGCCGCGCCGGATGCCTGGAGCAGGGAGTGGACCAAAAGCCTTTTACAGGAGTGGGCGGTATATGTGACGGAGGACAGACAGCTGCTGCTGGCCGGCGATCCGATTGTGCTGCATAGCGCTTATCTGAATCAGAATATGGAGGAAGCGGTGAGGAAACATGCCTTTGTTCCGGTGTATATGCCGCTCTCGGAATATCTGTGGTTCCTTGCTACAGAGTCGGGGCGAAAGATTCCGGAGCATTTTACAGAACAGCTGCATGAATTTATGCAGATTTACCGCGGCGTCTACGGCAGCTGGAAGCAGCCGGACGAACGCTTACATGAGATCCGGGAAAAGTTTCCGCTGGTTCACGGAGCAAACCTCCGCTATCTATGCAGCCTGATGGAGCAGGAACTGCCGCGTGGAAAAGGAATGATTCTGGTGTCGCCGGAATATGCCAACTATGCGTCGGTGATGGAGATGCTGCGCACGGGATCAAAATATCCGCTGCTGCACGCAAGGGCGGACGGAAATGAGGAAGCGGAAGAAGTGGAGCGGAGAGAAATCTTTCTGGGGCTGCTGGAATAATAAAGGAGACAAAAAGGAATTGCCGCAATAAGAATATCGTTCTTTGGATTGATAAGTAATATTACAGGAATACCAGCGAACCAAAAAGTTCCAGAATAAACAGACGACGGCAAATTCTTTGAAGCAAAATTCACGTATTTCTTCCATGCCGCGGCTGGCATCTCATTCCGTGTCTCTTCCACGTTTGAACACTCCGGGAGTGCTCCAAACTTGGAAAGACACGGATCATCACGGATGTCAGCTGCGGCATGGTTAGAAATACCGGATTTTGCGATCAGAATTTATCGTCGCATGTTTATCTGGAACTTTTAAGTATCTGTTTCTGATAATATTACTTATCCCTCCAAAGAGGTCTATGCTTATTGCGGCAATTCCTTTTTTAATCGAGGCTTACAGCAGCTGGATTCCGCTCTTTTCGCATGCCTGCATCATCTCATCCGGCCACAGGGAGGACTGCACCTCGCCGATGTGCGCCTTGCGCAGGAAAAACATACAGATACGGGACTGACCGATACCGCCACCGATGGTGTAAGGAAGCTCGCCGTCGATGATCGCCTTCTGGAACGGAAGCTTCGCGCGGTCTTCACAGCCTGCCTTTTTAAGCTGGGACAGCAGAGCTTTTTTGTCCACGCGGATTCCCATGGAAGAAAGCTCAAGGGCAATGTCAAGTACCGGATAGTATACAAGAATGTCCGCATTTAACGACCAGTCGTCGTAATCCGGTGCACGTCCATCGTGCGGTTCGCCGTTTTCCAGTGTATCGCCGATCTTTAAGATGCACACGGCACCTTTGGTCTTGGTGATGTAGTATTCGCGCTCCTTCGGCGTGTTGTCCGGGAACATCTCCGCAAGCTCTTCCGTCGTGACGAAAAAGATGTCGTGCGGCAGGATCTCCTCGATGTAATCGTACTGGATCGCCATGTATTTTTCGGTCTTGCGCAGGCATTTGTATACGATGTTCACCGTTTCCTTCAAGGTGTCGAGCGTGCGCTCCTCCTGCTTGATGACTTTCTCCCAGTCCCACTGATCCACGAAGATGGAGTGGATATTGTCGGTAATCTCATCACGCCGGATGGCGTTCATGTCGGTGTAAAGACCCTCCCCGTAAGAAAAGCCGTATTTTTTGAGCGCGTAGCGCTTCCATTTGGCGAGCGACTGAACGACCTCCGCGGTTCTGCCGTTCTGCTCCTTGATGTCGAAGGTGACCGGGCGCTCCACACCGTTTAAGTTGTCGTTGAGACCGGACAGCGGGTCTACAAACAGAGGGGCGGATACACGGGACAGATTCAGGCGCAGTGCAAGCAGTCCCTGGAAAAAGTCCTTGACCGTCTTGATCGCAATCTGTGTATCATGCAAATTCAATTCTGAATGATAATCTTTTGGAATGATTAAATTGTCCATCTGGGGTTCTCCTCTCTTGTGTACGCAAAAGCGTAGACATTAACCTAAATAATTATAGCACAGGGCAGTTCATTTTCAAGAAAAGATACAGGTATTTGAAAAATAATACGTGTATACAATTTGAGACGAAAGGGCGCTCGGAAATGGTATAAACATGCGACTTCAGGGCGGGAATCCGTCGATAGATGTTGACAGTAATATGCAAAAATGAGAAAATATTGACAAGATTATTATGCAATTATCATAGAATCTGTGGTATTACAAGAGAAAAGGAGTTGAGGCACATGCAAAGGAAAAAAAGGAATCGTATCGATTAAAGTTAAGCTTTTAGGTGTGATCGTTCCGGTTGTCATTGTCAGCATTCTGGTGCTCGTACTGATCGCCTACCGCACGTCGGCAGGGCTGATTGAGAGCTATTCCGAGAATCTGCTGGAGTCATCGGTGGAGAATCAGGCGTCGCAGATTGAGAGCTGGCTGGAACAGAATATCGGGGCGTTCCAGATAGTGAAGACAACGATAGAGAACACGAAGCCGGACGACAAGGAATTACAGACCATGCTGGATTCCTACTATAATTATAACTCAAATTATCCGGAGGGACTTTACATCGCGGATGAGACCGGAAAGCTCTGGAAAGCGTCGGATTCGACGATGAGTGAGTCGGATCCTGTCAACAGTGTCTGGTATCAGGAGGGACTGACCAGAGTCAATATGGCGATCGGATCTTCCTATGTTAATTCAGAAGGCGTCAGCGTCATCAGTGCATCCGGCATTTTAAATGACGGCAGCGGCAAGATGAAAGTCATCTCAGCGGATATGACGCTCGACCGCATTTCCGTCATTGTAAATGCGTTTATCAAGATGAAGAATGCGGAGGCTATCCTCGTGGACAAGGATACGGCGACGATTCTGGCAAGCCGTGATTCAGCGAAGATTTCCACGACGCTCGGCAGCGACGGCAGCAGTGTATTCGAGCAGAGCGTAGCAGCGAAGATTGCGGATCGTGATTACAGCTTTTCCACATTGGACGGCAATATGACCGTGTTCAAGGAGGTATCCGGAACCAACTGGATTCTGGTTTCCTATATTCCGACCAGCATTGTACTGGCAGACCTTGCGAACCTCAGGAATCTGATGATTCTGATCAGTGTGATCTCCATTCTGATTCTGTGTGTGGTAATTGAGCGCACAACGCACGTTGTGATCGCACCTGTCCGCAAGCTGACGAACGTCATCAGGGCGCTGACGGACGGCGACTTTACCGTATCGGTCAAGAGCAGCGGCAATGATGAGATTGCGCTTATGAGCCGCAGTGTGGAGCGCTTCATCACATCCATGAAGCAGATGATTGCGTCCATGGGAGACATTTCCGGAAAACTGGGAACGCAGGCAGATGCGAGCGACAGTGTGTCCCGAGAGATGCAGTCGGCGGCGAATGTCCAGTCCCAGTCCATGAGCGAACTGAATATGACGGTGGATCAGCTGTCCGTTTCCGTCAATGAGATTGCAGACAATGCGACCAAGCTTGCCGGCGTGGTTGCGGACACGAAGGACGACAGCGTGAATGTCGGCAACAAGATGCGTGAGACTGTCGAAGTATCCCAGAAGGGACGCGAGGATATGGAGCATGTCGGTGAGGCGCTTGAGAATATCCGCATTTCCATCCAGAATCTGGAAGCGGCGGTAAATAAAGTAGGTACAGCATCCGGTGAGATTGTTGAGATTGTACAGCTGATCGGAAATATTGCGGAGGAGACCAACCTCCTGTCCTTAAACGCTTCCATTGAGGCAGCAAGAGCGGGCGAGGCAGGACGAGGATTCGCAGTCGTCGCTTCTGAGATCGGAACGCTTGCAAGCAACAGCACCGCATCGGTAGAGCACATTTCAAAGCTCATCCATGAGGTCAATGAACTTGTGGCGGATGCAGTACGTCAGGCAGGCGACAGCGCCGACAATATCAATGAGAGCAGCGGGTTGATTCATACGGCAATCGATACCTTTGATAAGATTTATGACAACATTCAGCAGACAAGCGCTCTGATCGACCAGATGGTTGACAAGATCAATAAGGTAGATGAAGTAGCGACCAACGTGGCGGCAATTTCCGAGGAGCAGGCGGCAAGCTCAGATGAGATTCTTGCAACATCAGAGTCCATGCTGACGCAGGCAAAGGGAATTGCAGAGAACAGTGAGAACGTGGCAAAAGAATCCAGAAGCCTGACAGAGTCATCCATACAGCTGGCAGATCAGGTTAAGCTGTTTCGTATTTAAGGGGGGTATCAGATATGAAGAGATTGATGAGTGCGGTACTGGTAGCTGCGCTGGGAGTGACATGCCTCGGAGGCTGCCAGGCCGGCAGCACAGGAGGAGATACCGCGGTGAATGGCAAGGGAGTGAAGATCTATGTATCACTGTCACAGGCAGATGCGTTCCGTAATACATTGATCGATGCGGCAAAGAAGACAGCGGAGGCGAGTGGAGCTGAGATCGTGGTGTACGATGCGGAGAACTCCATCGAGAACCAGGTAGCGCAGATCAAACAGGCGGTTGCGGAAGATTACGATGTGATCATGTGCGGTCCGGTAGACGCGGACACTGCGCTGGAACTGGAAGCGCTGGCGGGAGATATTCCGATTGTATTTTACAACAGCTGTCCGGATGCATCGGTGCTGGAACCGGACAAATACATTTATGTAGGATCGGATGAGGGAGTTGCCGGACAATACCAGGCAGAATATATTCTGGATCAGATGAGTGACAAGGACGAGATCAATGTGGTACTCTTAAAGGGACCGAAGAATCATTCCGCAACCAAGGGAAGATCCGAGGAGTTCAAAAATACGCTTAAGGCATCCGGCAAGAAGATCAACGTCGTGTTTGAGGATAACGCAGACTGGGAGCAGGGAATTGCAGAAGATTATTTCGATCTGTTCCTGCAGACAGGCAAGCAGTTTGATGCGGTGGTATGCAACAATGATACCATGGCGCTTGGAGTCATCGATTCCTGCAAGAAGAATGGCATATCGGGAGTACCGGTTCTTGGAATTGACGCGACAGCAGATGGCTGTGCGGCAATCCAGGCGGGGGATATGGCATTTACCGTATACCAGTCGGGAAGCGGACAGGGTGAGGCGGCTGTCAAGGCGGCAATCGCACTCGGTTCCGGAGGAACGACGCAGGGAATGGAAGGCCTGTCGGACGACGGACTTTACGTCTGGGTACCGTTCGAGAAGGTGGACAGTTCCAATGTGGCAGATTATCAGTAATAGAGAGGGAAGAGGGCATCAGTGCGGTCTGCACTGATGCCGTTTTGGTGTAAGAGAATGGAATATACGCATGTGACACATACGTTTGGACCTGTTTATGACGATGCATCCCGGATTCTGATTCTGGGATCCTTTCCGTCTGTAAAGTCGAGAGAACAGCAGTTTTATTACGGTCATCCGCAGAACCGTTTCTGGAAAGTGCTGGCAGCGGTCTTTGAGGATACGCTGCCGGAGACGATTCCGCAGAAAAAGGCGTTTTTGTTAGAGCACCATATTGCGCTGTGGGATGTCATTGCCTCCTGTGACATTGCAGGATCATCGGACAGTTCGATCCGCAATGTGACGGCGAATGACATGGAAGTGATCTTAAAGACGGCGGACATCCGGCGCATCTGTGCCAACGGGGATACGGCGTACCGCCTGTTTTCTAAATATTGTCTGACCGCGGAGATGCCGGAAGTAAAAAAGCTGCCGTCTACGAGTCCTGCCAATGCCGCATGGAATTTAGAGCGGCTGACACAGTGTTGGGCGCAGGAACTTTTGCTGTAAGAAAAAGAGAGGGAAAAGGAGGTGTGAGACATATGAAAAAGAATGAGATGACATGGCAGGTGATGCTCATTGAGGCAGTCGGTATCGTATCGGCGATCGCCTATCTCGGGTTACAGATCTATTACGGGATCGCGTTCCACGTCAATCCGGTGAACCTGATGATGAATCTTGTGTTTATGATTCTGGTATATGTGGGTTTGACCCTCCTTGCCGTCTACCCGGAACGTGTGAACGGATTGACAAGGGAGGTATGCAGCGGTAAGATCAGACAGTATACGCTTCGGATGGTTCGGATGGTCAAGCTTGTCTTTGTGGAGGGACTTTTATTCACCAGCGTCTGTGATGCGCTCGGGAAAGAATTAAAACAGGGATACAGCCTGATTATCGTGGTATTGATTGCAGCGATTGCGGTGTATTATGAGGGAAGGATCATACACATTCTGAAGCAGAATAACAAAAGATAGAAAGGCATCTGCAATGACAAAGGATATGACGGAAGGAGCGATACCGCATCTTCTGGTAGGTTTTACAATTCCACTTGTTCTCGGAAATCTGTTTCAGCTTCTCTACAATGCGGTCGACAGTATGATTGTCGGAAAATTTGTGGGGGAGACGGCGCTTGCCGCGGTCGGTACGAGCAGTCCGCTGATGACGCTTGCGATTCTGTTTATCAGTGGCATGTGCATGGGAGCAGGCGTTCTGATGGGAATGCACTACGGCGCAAAGGATTATGATGTCCTGGAGCGGCAGATCAGTTCAACCATGATCGGCGGGCTGATGTTTTCCGTCCTGCTTTCAGCCGTCTGCGTTTTTCTGACGCCGTGGCTGCTTCGGCTGATAAGGACGCAGGAGGAAGTGCTTCCGATTGCTACGGGGTACCTCCGCATTATTTTCTGCGGACTGATCTTTACGTTTATTTACAACTTTTATGCGAGCACATTGCGGGCACTTGGCGACAGCAGATCGCCGCTTTATTTTCTGATGATCAGCGCTGCACTCAATGTGGCGGGAGACCTGTTTTTCGTGGTGGTGCTAGGCTGGGGCAGCAACGGATGTGCCTTTTCGACGGTGCTAAGCGAGGCACTCTGCTGTCTGCTGTGCGGGCTATATATTAAGAAAAAGGTAAAGATTCTCTGCCTGGGGCGCAAGTGGCGCGTGTTTGACCGGAGGTTATTTTATAAGACGGTGCAGTTTGGCTGGGTGAGCGCCATGCAGCAGGCGACGGTACAGCTCGGCAAGATCGGAATCCAGGCGATTGTCAATACAATGGGAATCTCTGTCATGGCGGCGTTTGCAGTCGTAAACCGCATTGATGATTTTGCCTACACTCCGGAGCAGAATATCGCCCATGCGATGACCGCGCTGCTGGCACAGAACAAAGGTGCCGGCAAAAAGGAGCGGATCCGGGAGGGATTCCGCTGCGGGCTGTGGATCGAGATGATCTATGCGCTCTTTATCTGTGTGGTCTGCTTTGTGTTTGCGCGTCCGCTGATGAAGCTGTTTGTGACGGATGAGGAGGTGATCTCCCTGGGAGTGATCTATCTGCATGCGATTGCGGTGATGTATTTTCTGCCGGCGGCCACAAACGGGATTCAGGGATATTTTCGCGGAATGGGCGACCTCAAGGTGACGCTCAGCAGCAGTTTTATCAACATGGGAGTGCGGGTGGCGGCAGCCGTTCCGCTGGTATTTTCCATGAAGCTTGGAATTGTGGCACTGCCGGTTGCCTACCTGATCGGATGGCTGGCAATGCTGGCGGCGGAGACACCACTGCTTTTCCGCCGGAAAGAGTGAGCGGGAGGCGGTTGCTTTTTCCTGCTTTACAAAGAAAAATGATAATGATAGAATACCCATAGGTGTTTTTTGTTCGGAAGACACAAAGGGAGGAAGCGTTTATGGCAAACCTGTTTCAGCTTTTACTGGCGCAGATTCACCCCAGACAAGGAAGACCTGCAGGAGAGCCAGAACGGGCGGAGGGATATAAGACACACCCGAAGCGCGAGAGCAATAATAAGGTTCGGGAGACCAGGGTTTTAGAGACCGGGGAGAGCACGCAGGAACGGGAAAGGATACAGACAGAAGTGGAAAAGGAAGATTTCTTATTAAGTCAGATCGACGAGTTTCGTGAGAAGGCGAAACAGCTGCAGGATCTGCTTGCAGCGAAGGAGAATAAAGTACAGGAACTGCAGTCGATTGTCAACGAGCGGGAAGGCAAGGCCGAGGAGTGGCAGCACATTCTGGTGGAGCGCCAGGAGGAAGCTGACAAGATCGTGACAGAGTTCACGAAGAAGGTCGATGATCTGGCAGACCGTGTGACAGCGAAGATGACCGAGATTGAGACAAGCATCTCGGGGCAGGTTGCGGAGGTAAAGCGTGCGAGCGAGGAGCAGCTTGCATCGAACCGCAAGCTGAATGAGGATCAGATTGCTGCAAATAAAAAGCTTTCCGAGGAGCAGCTTGCGACAAACAAGCAGTTTTTGGAGGAGCAGGCAATCGCGAACAAGAAGCTTTCCGAGGGACAGATCGCCGAGGTCAAGGCGCTGCTTGAGAATGCGACAGCACAGCTGGAATCCATCAAGACAGATCTCTCCGAGAAGGTACATTCGGAGAACGTGAAGTGCTACCGCAACATTCAGGATCTGTTCAACGAATTTGATTCCAAGATCGAGAAGATGGACGAGATGGAGCAGGGAGTCGGATCGGTGAAGGGATATGTCAAATGTCTTTCCTGGTTTGCAATTCTGAACTTTGTTGTTCTGATCGGATTCATCCTGTATTCTCTCGGTGTGTTTAATTTTTAGCTTTAAGGAATAGAAGATCATATGAGTACAGAATCAAAGAAAGTGTGGGTCGTGGGGCATAAGAATCCGGATACGGATTCGATATGCGCCGCGATTTCTTATGCATATCTGAAAAACCAGAGCGGGGACAAGAAGACTTATGTGGCAAAGCGTGCGGGCGCGGTGAATGAGGAGACCCGCTACGTATTAGAGCGCTTTGGCGTGGAGGAACCGCCGCTTGTGAGCTATGCCGGTGCACAGATCAAGGATATCAATATCCGCAAGACGGCCGGTGTCAGCAATCAGATTTCGCTGAAACGGGCATGGGAGCTGATGAAAAAGCTGGAGGTTGTAACGCTTCCGGTCACCAATCAGTTCGGTAAGCTGGAAGGTGTGATCGTCACCAAGGATATTGCGACGTCCTACATGGACGTGCTGGACAACTGCGTGCTCTCAAAAGCGCGCACACAGTACAAGACGATTGCGGAGACGATCGACGGTGAGGTCTACGCCGGGAATGAGCATGCACATTTTGTGCGCGGAAAAGTTGTGATTGCAACCTCCAACCCGGAATACATGGCGGATTATATCGAGGATGACGATCTGGTGATCTTAGGCGACCGCGAGGAGGCGCAGATGCAGGCGATCCGGTCGAACGCGAGCTGCATCATCATCGGCGGAGGTCTCGAGGTGGCGGAAGAAGTCAAAAAGCTTGCGGAGAAGCGGGACTGCGTGATTATCACAACGCCGTTCGACACATTTTCCGTGGCGCGTCTGATCAATCAGAGTATGCCGATCAAGCAGTACATGACCAGACGGGAGCTCGTCACGTTTGACATTGACGATTATGTGGACGACGTCAAGGATGTCATGTCGCGGGTGCGCCACAGAGATTTCCCGGTGCTCGGCTCAAACGGCAACTACGTCGGAATGATTTCCAGACGTAACCTCATGAATATGCAGAAAAAACAGATCATTCTTGTCGACCACAACGAGAAGTCACAGGCGGTGGACGGAATCGGAGAGGCGGAGATCTTAGAGATCATCGACCATCACAGACTGGGAAGCTTAGAGACCGTATCGCCGGTTTATTTCCGGAATCAGCCGCTCGGCTGTACCTCGACAATTATCTATCAGATGTATCAGGAACAGAGGGTGGAGATTCCGAAAGAGATCGCGGGACTTTTGCTCTCGGCGATCATTTCCGACACGCTGATGTTCCGCTCACCGACCTGCACGCCGCTTGACAAGAGCGTTGCAAAGCGGCTCGCAGAGATTGCGGATGTGGATATTGAGGATCATGCGAAGAAAATGTTCCGCGCCGGAAGTGATTTCAAGAACAAGACGACCGAAGAGATTTTCTATCAGGATTTTAAGATTTTCCACACGGAAGACTGTGATTTCGGTGTTGCCCAGATCAGCGCCATGAGCGGAGAGGAATTAGAACAGATCGGAGAACAGCTCCGCCCGTTCCTGCCGCAGGTGCTCGGCGAGAAGCGTTTAAATATGGTATATGTCATGCTGACGGATATTTTGGAGGAATCTTCCAAGATTATATTTGCGGGGGAGGATGCCGGAAAAATTCTGGCGCATGCGTTCAAGAAGCAGGAGGATGCGGATGGCATCCTGTTGGACGGCATTATCTCACGTAAGAAACAGATGATACCTACACTCATGAATGAGATGTCAGAGCGAGTATAGCCCGCTCTGTGAGCATAGCTTAAAGGCTTTGGCGGTAATCCCTCGGGGATTCCCCAAAGCTTTTTTTGTATGCTCTCGAGAAGGTCGAGTAATTCTGAAAGCCGCAGGAATAGCATACTTCCGTGATCGGCGTACCGGCGGCGATCAGCTCTTTGGCGAGGAACAGCCGCTTGGTAAGCAGATAGCCGCCGATGGTGTAGCCGGTCTGCTCCTTGAACGTGTGCATCAGGTAGGAGCGGCTTAAGTAAAAGCGGGAGGCCAGGTCATCGATCGAGAGATCCTCGGTCAGATGATCGTTTAGATAGGTGAGAATCGAGAGAATCTTCTCGTTGGAAGCGGAGTCTCCCACGAATTCAATGTGGTGGTGCAGGGCGGCGCGGTTGAGCTGAATCATAAATTCCAGGAATAAAAGCCGGTGGCGCAGCGCAGCCGCATAGTCGTCGTCGTTTAAGGAGGCGTCCAGCGCGCGGATGGAGGCGCCGAGCCTGCCGCCCTTGGAATCCTGCAGACGGAGGATGTGTGCCTGCTCGCGGTACGCCTGCTTAAAGCAGAAGGAGAGATCGCAGTCTTCCCCGGCGTACTCCGTAAGAAAATCCGGGGAGACATATAAAATGATGCGCTCGTAGGGAAGATCCGAGTGGATCTCGGGTTTGTGTACTTCCCCGGCATTGACCAGGACAATATCGCCCGGGGCAAGCTGGTAGGTGCGCCCCTCAATACAGTAGGTCACGTCACCGCCGAGAAGAATCAGGATCTTGTGAAAATCGTGATAGTGGTAGTGAAACTCCCGGCGGGAAGTATCTTTTAAATGAAACATCTTAAAGCTGGTGGTTAAGTATCCGACCTTTTTGTATTCCGGCATCGCGTGCGTCCTCCTTTTTCTATTACTGTATTATAAAAAAGCACTTTTTGCAATATAAAAAGCACTTTGAGACTATATATTATAAAAAGTGTTTTGTATAATAGTTGTATATGAGGAAACGCATGTCCAAACAGATGGAGGGAAATAACATGAAAAATTTCAGTAATTATACCGATTTTGATACAAAGGAAAATCTGCACTTTGAGTCCAAGGCCGTGCACGGCGCGCTGGGAACGGAACCGCTCACCGGAGCAGTCAGCATGCCGATCTTCCAGGCAGCGACATTCCGCCATCCGGAGCTTGGCGAGTCGACCGGCTTTGCATACAGCCGTCTCGAGAATCCGACCAGACAGGAATTAGAGCGCACGATGGCAATTCTTGAGGGCGGAATCAAGGGATTCGCATTTTCCAGCGGACAGGCGGCAAACATGGCTGTCTTTTCCCTGTTGAATCCGGGCGAGCACGTCATTTTATCGGATGATATTTACGGCGGAACCTTCCGCATTATTGGGGACGTTTTTGGAAAATACGGTATTGAGCATACCTATGTAGACATGTCGGATCTGGATGAGGTGAAGGCGGCGATCCGGCCGAATACGAAGATGTTTTTCATTGAGACACCGACGAACCCGATGATGAAGGTGGCGGACATCCACGCAGTCTCTGAGATCGCAAAGAGCGTGAATGCACTCACGGTGGTGGATAACACGTTTCTGACCCCGTATTTCCAGAAGCCGCTCACGCTTGGCGCGGATATTGTCACACACAGCTCCACAAAATATCTGGGAGGACACAACGACACCATCTCTGGCATTGTGGTAATAAAGACAACGAGGAGATCGCCGATCAGATCCATATTCATATGAAGTCCCACGGAAGTCAGCTCGCGCCGCTGGACAGCTGGCTGGTGCTGCGCGGAATCAAGACGCTGGCAGTCCGCATGGATCGTCACAATGAAAATGCGATGAAGGTTGCCGAGTGGCTCCGCACACAGCCGAAGGTGAAAAAAGTCTACTATGTCGGCTTTGCGGATCACAAGGATTATGAGGTGACGAGAAAGCAGACCACGGGATTCGGCGGTATGATTTCCTTCACCGTGGATAGCTTTGAGACAGTGAAGAAGATCTTAAAGGGCGTAGACATGATTATGTTCGCGGAGAGTCTCGGCGGAACGGAGACTCTCATCACATATCCGACGACACAGACACATGAGGACACGCCGGCAGACATCAAGGAGAAGCTCGGTATCACCGACTGCTTCCTTCGCATGTCAGTGGGAATTGAGAACGTAGAGGATATCATTGCCGATCTGGATCGCGCAATGAACGGCTGATAAAGGAGATTGGTGAGAAGATGCGATTTACAAAGATGCAGGCATTTGGCAATGACTATGTGTATATTGATGCGATTCATCAGGAATTAAAGAATCTGCCGGAGTTGGCGCGGTTTGTCAGTGACCGTCATTTTGCAATCGGTTCGGACGGAATGGTACTGATCTGTCCGTCCGAGAAAGGGGACTTCCGTATGCGGATGTTCAACCCGGATGGCACGGAGGGGGAAATGTGCGGCAACGCTCTGCGCAGCGTCGGAAAATATGTATACGATCACAGGTTGACGGACAAGACAGATCTTGTGATCGAGACACTTGGCGGAATGCAGCATCTGACCCTCACCGTGACCGACGGGGGGGTATCGAATATCCGCGCGGACATCGGTGAGCCGAGACTGTCCACCGCAGTGATTCCGGTAGTCACGGAGCTGCCCGAGTTCGTGGAGCAGCCGGTGCAGGTGCTTGACCGGACATTCCACATCACGGCGGTATCCTGGGGGAATCCGCACTGCGCCATGTATGTGGATTCTGTGGCAGATCTGGATGTGGAAGGCTATGGAAAGACGATTGAACATATGACATCCATTTTCCCGAATAAGACGAATGTGACATTCGTGGAATTTGTGCGGAAGGATTACATCAAGATCCGCGAGTGGGAGAGAGGAACCGGCGAGACGATCGGATGCGGGACAGGCTGTGCGACGGCGGTTGTGGCAGGCGTCCTCACCGGACGGACAGATCGGAAAGTGACGGTCGAGCAGATCGGCGGACCGCTTTTCATCGAGTGGGATGAGAAGACGAATCATCTGTTCATGACAGGACCTTCCCACACGGTATTCGAGTCGGAAATCGACGCGTCACACATCATCGGATAAGAGGCGCAGATAAGCAGCAGTGCATAAGATGCGCGATTGTGGCGCAGGAATGGAGATAAAATGAAGTTAAGGGAACTTTGCAGTGAATTCAAATACGAGTGTCTCTCGGGAAGCATGGATGTCGATGTGCGGGATGTCATCTATGATTCCCGGAAGATTACAGAAGGAACGGTGTTTGTCTGCATGGTGGGAGCTGTGACGGACGGACATAAATACATCCCGGATGCGGTGAAAAGGGTGCGTCGGCGATCGTTGTCGAGCGTGCCGATGAGGCGCAGCAGATTCCGGATCAAATCACGGTCATTCAAGTGGAATCAGCCAGACGTGCGCTTGCCTACATGTCGGCGGCGTTGTTCGGACATCCGGACCGTAAGCTGGTCACGATCGGCATTACAGGTACAAAGGGAAAAACGACGACGACTTACATGATCAAGAGTGTGCTTGAGATGGCGGGGAAGAAGGTCGGACTGATCGGAACGATCGGCGCGATGATCGGTGATGAGCACATCCCATCGAAAAATACCACGCCGGAGTCCTATGAACTTCACCGGATGTTTGCGGCTATGGTGGAAGCCGGATGCGAGTATGTGGTTATGGAGGTGTCCTCGCAGGGATTGAAACTGGACCGCACGGCGGGCATCTTGTTTGATTACGGCGTATTTACCAACCTTTCACCGGATCACATCGGACCGGCGGAACATGAGTCGTTCGAGGAGTATCTGTACTGCAAGAGTCTTCTGTTCCGGCAGTGCCGTGTCGGCATCGTCAATGCGGATGATCCTCACTGGGAGGAGATTTTAAAGGGACACACCTGTCAGGTGCGCACATTTTCCGCAGAGGGAAATGATGTGAAAGACCAGGTGGTGGATCTGTTTGCGTCGGACATCGGTTATATCAACGAGGGCGGCAGACTCGGCATGCATTTTACTGTGAGCGGCTGCATGGACTGCAAGGTAAAAGTGCATATTCCGGGCAGGTTTTCTGTGTACAATGCGATGGTGACGATGCTGGTGTGCAACCTTGCCGGTATTCCGGACCGGGCAGTGCTCGACGGACTGGAAAAGGTTCAGGTCAAAGGGCGTGTGGAGATCCTTCCGGTTTCGAAGGATTATTCGATGATTATCGATTATGCGCACAATGAGGTGAGCACGAGAAGCGTTCTGACGACACTCTTAGAGTACCATCCGAAGCGCCTGATCTGTGTCTATGGAGGCGGTGGCAACCGCTCCAAGTTAAGACGCTACGATATGGGCGAGGTGACCGGAGAACTTGCAGATCTGTGCGTTCTGACCTGCGATAATCCGCGCGATGAGGAAATCCGCGACATCAATGCCGACATCAAGGTCGGTCTGGCAAAAAGCAACGGAAAATACATCGAGATTGACGACCGCAAGGAGGCGATCGCCTACTGCATGACGCATGCAAAGCCGGGGGATATGATCGTGCTGCTCGGCAAGGGGCATGAGGATTATCAGGAGATCAAGGGTGTAAAATATCATTTTGACGAGCGCGAAGCCGTAGCGGAAATCCTGGACGAGATCAAGTCGGGAGAGCGCACGGTCGAAGCGTAGAATAACATATAAGTATCGGACCTTTTGCAATAAGTAATATGATAGGAAGCATTACATGCAGATTTCTGGTGGAATGCCTATGAAACATTCTGTTCAAAAAATGCGGCATTTCTAACCAGCCGGTGACTGCATCTGTGATGATCCGTGTCTTTCCAAGTTTGGAGCACTCCACGGAGGGTGTCCGCAAGTCGCAGACAATTTTAGGACTTTTGTGCGTGTCCCTTATTGGCACCACTGAACAAAACATAACCGCGCGAAGCCGATGTCTGAATTGGCATCTGCCATGTTTTCAATAGCAGATGCCAACGAGTTTCGGTTCGCGCGGTTTTATATTGTCTGTGAAGTGGTGCCATTAGGGACACCAGGAAGTCCGCTCATTGTCTGTGGCTTGCCGGACACCCTCCGGGAGTGTTCAAACGTGGAAGAGACACGGAATCAGATGCAGCCCATCCGGCTGGAAGAAATACACACATTTTTTTCAACGAATGTTCCACATGCAGTTCCACCCGAAATCGCAGGACATACTTCCTATAATATTACTTATCACTTATAAAAGAAATGTGTACTTTCCTTCCGATTAGATATAATACATATTCTGCTCGGTCTCGTACTCACGCACAAATTCATTCACCAGATCCGCCAGCGTAATGCTCTCTAAGATCCGCTTCGTCTCCTCGTTCACGCGATCCCACAACAGCGTGTCCATCACCTTTGACACCGTCTCGCAGAGTGCATCCTCGTTCACCGATTCCGGCTCGATACTGTAGCTGCCCTCCAGCGCGAGGATCATCTGTGCAACCGTAATATTTTCCGGCTTATCCGCAAGGACGTAGCCGCCCTGCGCGCCTTTGACGCTCTTGACAATACCACCGCGCTTTAAGCTGGAAAACACATGCTCCAGATAGTGCACAGAAATCTGATTCCTGTTTGCAATATTTACCAGCGACACATGACCATTGGTGGAATTCACCGCCAGATCAATCAGCGCACGGATCCCATAGCGTCCTTTCGTGGAAATCTTCATATCAGTTCCTCCCTTTATCCCCTATCTCCAGATCTTTTTCATAGTAATCTTATATGAATACTATATTATCATCTGTCTTCTCGGAAGTCAACCGCTTTATAAAAAGAATACGCGCTAAGTAATATTATTAGAAGATCACACCGCGGGATTTCAGATGGAAATGCAGGTGGAAATTCGGATCAAAAAATATGGCATTTCTAACCAGCCGGATGTTTGCATCTTCGATGATCCGTGTCTTTCCAAGTTTGGAGCACTCCGCGGGTCATGTCCGCATCCCGGAAGACAATTTGTAGGACTTTCGTGCAGCACTTACCAGCACCAAACAACGGATGGCATAAATCAGCCATCCTTATGTTGCAATAAAACATAACCGCGCGAAGCAGATGTCTGAGTTGCCATCTGCCCGGACTTTCATAGCAGGTGGCAACGAGTTTCTGTTCGCGCGGTTTTATCATGTCTACGAGGGAGTGCAGTTAGTGCTGCCAGAAAGTCCGCCCATTGTCTCCGGTGTGTCGGACATGCCCCGTCGGATTGTCCAAACGTGGAAGAGACACGGAATCAGATGCAAACATTTCGTCGGAAGAAATGCTCACATTTTTCTCCAACGAATTCCCAGTTGCATTTCCACATGAAATCCTCAAGTGTGTTTCTTATAATATTACTTATCTTTTTAAAAGAAAATGGTACAATCAGTCGCCGTCCGGCTTTACTCAGGGTCAGATCCGATGCAGCTTCTGCTCATATTTTTCCTGACGAACCGGAAGACGGAACGGATTGTTGACATAGACGATCATGTACATGCCGGCTGCCGTAATCATACCTGTCACAACGTCGAAGACGGAGTGCTGTTTTAAAAACATGGTTGAGAGAATGATGCTCACCATGAGGATGGCGGAACCGCAGCGCATTGCGTGCTTGTGCTTGAACGCATCAGAACGCCATACCGCAATATTGACCGCAATCGAGTTGTATACATGAATGCTTGGAAACAGGTTCGTCGCGGTGTCGGAAGCGTACAGCCACTTGACGATATGTACAAAAATATTATCCCGCGCAAAGGTTGTCGGTCTTAGGTAATGTCCGTTCGGATAAATGGTGGACACAATCAGGAAAATTGTCATTCCGGTAAACAGCATTGCGCACAGCCGGAAATATTCGGAACGGTCTTTTAAATAGAAATAACCGATGCCCCAGCCGACGTAGCCGAACCATAACAGGTAGGGGATGATAAAATATTCACAGAACGGAATGTAATCATCCAGCGCGGTGTGAATGACATGAAAATGTGTGGTGACGGTCTTCTCGAGATGACCAAACCATGGAAGATAGATTGCAAAATAAGATAAAAGAAACAGAGCCTTGTTTCGATCAATAAAGCCACTGATTCTCTGACGAAGTTCTGGTTTCATAATATCCATCCTTTCTATAATAAATAGCAGTATATCCAATTTCTTCACGTTTGCGATTATAGCACACGCATTTCTGCGAGACAATCGGCTTTCTCTTTTTTTAAGAAAGATTATTTAAAATTTAAGAAAACGTTCATACATCGAAAGATCGTTTGTGCATTTATACAATAAGAAATAAAACGAAGATTTTACATAATTGTTACGATTGGGGAAGTTGTTGACAAACAAAAAGGGTCATTTATAATAAACCATGTGTTTTCACTGAAAGAACAGGCATATAAATGTTTACGATAAGAGGAAAGGAAACAGAAAATGAAAAAGAAAATCGGGATTACCGCGGCAGTCATTCTGGGAATACTCGCAGTCTGCTATATCGGATTCGCGGTGTTTTTCCAGAGCCACTTCTGCTTTGGCACTACGATAGATGGCATTAAAGTGGGAGGATGCAGCACCGTAAAGGTGGAGCAGCTCATAGAGGAGGAGATCGGAGGATATGAGCTGACTCTGGTGGAACGCGAGGATCAGACGGAGACCATCACGGCATCACAGATCGGCGCGGCGCCGGTTTTCCACGGGGAGATAGAAGAACTGCTGGCGGATCAGAACGCCTTCGCATGGCCGGTGATTCTGTTTGGGAAAGAGTGCACTGGAACTGGAAAAAACGGTTGCCTTTGACGACACAAAGTTTTCCGGGACGATCGAAGCGCTTTCCTGCATGCAGGAGGAGAATCAGAGAAAGCCGGTGGATGCGTCCTGTTCCGGCTATTCCGCAGCGGACGGCTATACGCTTGTCCCGGCGGATTACGGAACGACGATCGATGAGACAGCGTTGAAAAACGCGGTGGCAGAAGCCGTGGAAGGGCTGGAGGACACACTCGACCTGGAGAAGAGCGGCTGTTATGTGGACCCGGCGGTGGGAGACGACGACAAGGATCTTCTCGCCGTGATCGATGAATTAAACCAGTACGTTGCATCGACGGTCACCTACGATTTCGGGGATCAGAAGGAAGTTGTGGACGGCAGTACGATCAGCGAGTGGCTCTCGGTTCTGGACGGTGAACTGGAGGTTGACGAGGAGGCGGTGCTCGACTATGTCAAGGGACTTGCCAAGACCTACAATACCGCATACAAACCGAAGACGTTAAAGACTTCTTACGGACCGGAAGTGACGATTTCAAACGGCGCTTACGGCTGGAAGATTGACACGGAGGGAGAGGTGGCGCAGCTGCTTGAGGACATCAAGTCTGGCAAGAGCGTGGAGCGCGAGCCGGTCTATTCCCAGACGGCGAACAGCCACGGCGAGAATGACTACGGCAATTCTTACGTGGAGATTAACCTGACATCACAGCATCTGTTTGTATACAAGAATGGAAGTCTGGTTGTGGACAGTGACTTTGTATCGGGAAATCTGTCAAAGGGACATGGTTCTCCGACCGGAGCGTTCAGCGTGACCTATACGACCACGGACGCCGTGCTGCGCGGCGAGGACTACGCGACGCCGGTAAAATACTGGATGCCGTTTGCGGGAGACGTTGGCATGCACGACGCGAGCTGGAGAAAAAGCTTCGGCGGGAACATCTATAAGACGAACGGATCACACGGATGCATCAATCTGCCGACGTCCGTGGCAAAGACGATCTACAATACGATCGAGAAGGGCTGGCCGGTACTGGTGTACACGCTTCCGGGAACAGAGAGCGCCGCACAGCTGCAGCAGGATGTACAGACCGTGATCGATCTGATCAATTCCATCGGCGAAGTGACGGCGGACAGTGAGACAGTCATCTCGTCAGCGCGCAGCCAGTATGATGCTCTGCCGGATTCTACAAAGGCGAATGTGACAAATTACGATGTGCTCGTGGCAGCCGAGGCATCACTGGCACAGATCAAAGCGGCGGGAGAGCAGACGGGAATGTAGTCTGTCTGCCGCATGGAATTGTCGCAATAAGCATAGACCTCTTTGGGTGATAAGTAATATTATCAGAAGATCACACCGCGGGATTTCAGATAAATGCAGGTGGAAATTCGGATCAAAAAATATGGCATTTCTAACCATGCCGGATGTTTGCATCTTCGATGATCCGTGTCTTTCCACGTTTGGACAATCCGCGGGTCATGTCCGACATCCCGGAGACAATGGGCGGACTTTCGTGCAGCACTTACCTGCACTTCCGCAGAAACATAAAACCGCGCGAAGCAGATGTCGAGTTGTCACCTGCCTTAATTTCAATAGCAGGTGGCAACGAGTTTCTGTTCGCGCGGTTTTATCATGTCTACGAGGGAGTGCAGGGTGCTGCCAGAAAGTCCGCCCATTGTCTTCCGGTGTGTCGGACATGCCCCGTCGGATTGTCCAAACGTGGAAGAGACACGGAATCAGATGCAAACATTTCGTCGGAAGAAATGCTCACATTTTTCTCCAACGAATTCCCAGTTGCATTTCCACATGAAATCCTCAAGTGTGTTTACTTATAATATTACTTATCAACGCAAAGCATGATATGCTTATTGTGACAGTTTTTTGTTTCATGGAAAATTATGTAATAAAGGAGAGACGAAATGATACAGGATATTTTACCACTGCATCTGCAGAATCAGTACGAAAAAAAACAGCCGGACGATACCAGCTATATGATGATCTACAGGGAGAACAAGATCCTTGTAAGGGAGGGAGAGACGCTTGCCTTCCTTACTTACCGGGAACTCCGGGAGATCTGTGAGACGGCGGGAGAAATGGCGCCGCAGAGCATCTATCTGTTTTCCGTTGGGGAGGAGACGTATTTTCTGACGGAACTGCCGGAGCATCTCACACCGGAAGGATACTGTTTTGAAAAAATGTTTGCGGTGCGGTCGGGAAAGCCGAAGGAGCACATCCTTGCGGCTGCCACGGCATGGCATCTGTATGAGTGGTATCGGGATAACCGGTTCTGCGGAAGATGCGGACAGAAACTCATGCACAACGGAACGCTGCGGATGTTATTCTGTCCCGCATGCGGCAACCAGGTGTTCCCAAAGATCGCACCGGCGGTGATTGTCGGGGTGACGGACGGAGAGTACATTCTGATGACAACCTACGCCAACAGGGAGTACAAACGGTATGCGCTCATCGCCGGATTTACGGAGATCGGGGAGACGGCGGAGGAGACGGTCATGCGGGAAGTGCAGGAGGAAGTCGGTCTTAAGGTGAAGAATATCCACTATTATAAGAGCCAGCCGTGGGGATTTGACCAGAACCTTCTTCTTGGTTATTTCTGTGAACTGGACGGAGAGCGGGATATTGTGCTGGACACGGGAGAGCTTGCGACAGCGGAGTGGGTGCATTATTCGGATGTGCCGGAAGATCCGGAGGGGCTGTCGCTGACCAGAGAGATGATGTCTGTATTCCAGAAAAATTTTACGTCTGAGAAAATGTCTTGACAGTCAAATGAACATACTGTATTATTACAATAGTACAAAGAAACTTTAAAAAAATGGTAGGATTTCCTAAGAATTCTTAAGTTTTACTTAAACCCATTTTTTTGAGGGGTGATAATGATACAATCACCATAAATTTGTAAAATACAGGTAAGGGAGAGACGAGAATGAAAGACAAGAAGCAAAAAAACGAGCAGAATGCAGGCGCGATAGCAGCAAAGCCAAAGAAGAAAAAGAAGGTACTGATCGTTGTGCTGGTTATTGTGGCAGTTCTGGTGGTCTGGATCGGTACATCCATACATAACGCGACCAAGCAGGTGGCGATGGCGGTGAATACCGTGGAAGTGGAGCCGGTACAGAAGAGGGATCTGTCCGATACGATTTCGGTTAAGGGAACGGTTGCCGGAGCCAGCAGCACGAATGTGACGTCAAAGGCGGCGTCCGAGATCACTTCCATGAATGTGCAGGTCGGCGATATCGTGAAAGAGGGTGACGTCTTATGCACACTGGACTCCACGTCGATCGAGGAGAAGATCGCAGACTTAGAGAAGTCCATGTCGAATGCGAATGCGGTGAGCAGCATCAATACACAGCAGGCGGCGGACGCCCTGCAGCAGGCGAAGGATGACCAGACAACGACGCTTGCGGCGGCGCAGAAGACACTCGACCGCGCAAAGGACAGCTACAACGGCGCACAGATGCTCTACGATCAGGGACAGGCGGATTTCGCTGCACTGCTCGCTGCCAAGCAGGCGGTGGAGGATGCGCAGACTGCTTATGATACGGCAGTAGAGACCACCAACCGTGCGATTGAGACAGCACAGGAGGCACAGGAGCTGAACAAGTACAAAGACACCGACACGACATCCAAGGACACACTCAGCAATCTGAAAGAACAGCTGGCAGACTGCGAGATCACAGCGCCGTGCGGCGGTGTGGTAACAGCGGTGAATTCCAAGGTCGGAGACATCAATGCAGAGAAGAACGTCATCATGACGATTGAGGATACGAGCTCCTTAAAGATGGTTGCAACCGTGCAGGAGGCGGATGTATTAAAGCTTCAGGAAGGCATGGAGGCAACTGTGACCGCAGATGCGACGGGTGATGAGCAGATCAAGGGAACCGTGACCAGAGTGGTCCGTGTGAAGAGTCAGGGCACGACGGGAAGCGACGGCAGCACGACTTCTGCCGGTGGTTATTCCATTGAGATCGCGCTCGACAATCAGGAACTTTTAATCGGAATGGCTGTGAAGGCAAAAGTCATGATCCAGGCAAAGGGAGAAGTGCTGGCAGTTCCGTATGATCTGATCCAGTATGATGACAACGGGCAGGCGTATGTTCTTGTGGCTGAGGCGGACGATGGCGGAAACGCAACCGCAGTGCGCAGGAATATCACGGTCGGCGATGAGGTGGATTATTATACAGAAGTGACCGGCGGTGATCTCGCAGAGGGAGATATGCTGATCTACGACACGACATTTTCGATAGCCGAGGGACAGACATTTACACCGGAGCAGATGTATTCTGAGCAGGATATGGGACTGACAGACGGTACAGGTACGGAGGTTAGCGAATAGTGAGTGAACCAGTAATCCGAATGGAAAAAATTGTAAAGACATATTATGTAGGTAAGCCCAATGAACTGGAAATCCTGCACGGAATCGATCTTACCGTGAACCAGGGAGAGTTCGTTTCCATCGTCGGTGAGTCGGGTTCCGGAAAAAGTACATTGATGAATATCATTGGAGTATTGGATAGACAGACCTCCGGCAGCTATTATCTGGAAGGACAGGACGTCAACGGCATGACGGACGAGGTGCGGAGTGCGGTCCGCAACCGCAGAATCGGCTTTGTGTTTCAGAACTTTAATCTGCTGCCGAGAGCCAATGCATTGAAAAATGTCATGGTGCCGCTTATATATGGTGAGGAAAAGACGAAGAATGCGAAGGAGCGTGCGATGGAGATGCTGGCGATGGTGGGAATGGACGGGCGTGCAGATCACAGACCAAATGAGCTCTCCGGCGGACAGAAACAGCGTGTGGCGATCGCCCGCGCGATGATCAATGATCCTGCAATCATTCTGGCGGATGAGCCGACCGGAGCGCTGGATTCCAAGACCGGACATATGGTCATGGATCTGTTTCATCGGTTACATGAAGAGCAGGGGAAAACGATTGTACTCATCACACACTCCCAGGAGCTTGCGACGGAGACACAGCGTATTGTTACCCTCTTAGACGGTGAGATCGTGGGGGACAACAGGGGAGGTGAGCACTGATGTTTTTTGAAAACATAAAAGAGGCAATCATCAGTATTCTGTCGAACAAGATGCGTTCACTGCTCACGATGCTCGGTATTATTATCGGTATCAGTTCCGTTATCATCATCACGACGATCGGCGGTTCCATACAGAGCACCCTGACCGCGACAATGAATTCCCTCGGCGGCAACACAGTTTCCGGCTATGTGGAGGCGCGCTATCCGGAGGACGATGCAGACTGGGATACCTGGATTTATCCGGATATGACACAGAGTGATTATGTGTCACAGGAGATGATCGATGAACTGGTTGCGCAGTATCCGGATGAAATTCAGGGTATCGCTGCCGAGAATTATCTTGGAGGCGGGCAGATCAAGGATGAGGCGGATTCCGACAATTATGCCAATGTCAGTGTGGATGGCATGACACCAGAACAGTTCGAGTATATGAAGCTTGAGATGCAGGCGGGACGTAATCTTACCAGGGCAGACAATCTGGGGAAGAAAAGAGTCTGCGTTGTTGCGGATACGATGGCAAAGAATTATTTTGGAGACAAAGACCCGATTGGCGAGACGGTATCGGTAACAATGGACGACGGATCGATCTATGATTTTGTTGTTGTAGGTGTTTACAAATACAATGCGGCACTGTTTGGAAAAGTGGATACGTCTGTCAGAGAAAAGGATCGTTCTACTTATATGATGATTCCGATCCAGACCAGCTTCAAGCTGCAGGGGGCAGATAAGACTGGTTATGAATACTTTAATCTGCTCCTGACGCCCCTTGCGGATGTCAACCAGGCAACGGAAGATATCCAGAATTATTTTGATGAGGTATATCAGAACAATACGAATTTCCATGTGACAGCGAGCAACATGCAGTCCAGCATGGGCATGATCAACACGGTGCTCAATGTCATCACGATTGCAGTATCCGGAATCGCAGCAATCTCGCTGATCGTCGGCGGTGTCGGTGTCATGAATATCATGCTTGTGTCGATCACGGAGCGGACGAGGGAGATCGGTGTGCGTATGGCACTCGGCGCAAAGCGGCGGACGATCCGTATGCAGTTTGTCATTGAGGCGATCATGCTCTGCTTAATCGGCGGCATTATCGGTATTCTGATCGGTGTTGGTGTCGGAGCACTGCTCGGCCAGGCAGCGAAGTTTGTGATTGCCAATATGTATTCCGAGTATTCCAATTACATTATTATGCAGGTGCATCCATCGGCAACTGCAATTTTACTGTCACTGTTCTTCTCGATGCTGACAGGAGTGTTCTTCGGTTATTATCCGGCGAACAAGGCGTCAAAGATGGAAGTTATCGATGCACTCCGCTACGAATAGGCGTGTGCAGCCAAAGATGACAGAAAAAGGGGCAGAGAAGCTTTACCGCTTCTCTGCCCCTTTGCTGTCATTTTGCGTGAAAAAATTGAAATCTGCTGTCAATAAATGTATAATGATAATATAAAGGGAAAATGATCGAAGGGGAGAATGAGTTTATGACGGATGTTTTGTTCTATCAGAATTATACTTATGTAGCCGATATCAGCGCGATTGTGCTCTGCATCATCTGCTGGCTGCTGCTGCATTCTTCCTATACGGTAAGAGAGAAGAGCCTGATTATCTTCAAAGCGGGAACGGTTTGCCTGATGATGGCGACGGTCTGCAGTATCAGTTTCCATACAGCAATCACACGGATTACAGAATCCCGGAAGATTCTTATTTATGTGTTACAGGATGGGATATATCTTTTACTGATTCTCACGTTTGTGCTGCTCTGCAATTACTTCGGTACACTTCTTAAGCTGGAAGAGAGACCGGCAAGACTCTTGGGCGCGGTATCCTGGGGCGGCTATGCGGTGTTTGCTTTTCTTGAGATCGGATCACCGTTTACGCATCTGGGTTTTTATATCGATGCAGATCTGATGGTTCATCAGAATTTCTATTTTGATCCGTTTCGTTTTGCCTATATTTATTACTGTATCATTCTTGTCGTTGTGCTTTTTACGTACCGGAAGAAGTTCGTGCTGAAAATGCTGCGCTGCCTTGCCTATATTTTACTGTTTTCGTTTGGCATGATTGCACTGGAGGCAGAATATGTATCTACATCTTATAGCTGCATGGCACTATTACTTCCCTATATGGGAGTGCTGTTTTTGTTTCATTATACATCTTACGACAGGGAGACAGGAACACTTGATGCCAGTGCGTTTGACAGCTATCTGAGAGATGTGGGGGACGATGATTTTTCTGTAATCTTCATGGGATTCCCGGAAACCAATCTCAAAAAGATACCAGAACTTCCGCGTACGATTCTGACGTTTGCGGAGAATTATTTCAAAACATTCTGCCTGTTCCGTCTGCAGGATGATAAGCTTGCACTGGTGTATCAGAGACTGAGTAATAAAGCGGAGAAAAACGGAAAATATAACATACAAAAAACGTTTGAGCGTGTGTGTAAAGAACATGGACTGGGCTACCGGGTGCTGATTGCACATGCAGATGACAGGCTGCGTGAGGCAGGTGAGTATCTGGCGTTGAATGAGTTTATGGAAGAGAAAATACCGGTCGGCGCGGTATATGAGTGTCAGAATAAGGACATCATAGAATATCGGAAGGCATCTTACATATTAGGCGAATTAAAGGACATCAATGCACACTGCGACTTGGAGGATGAGCGCGTCAAAGTGTACTGCCAGCCGGTGCTAAATACACGTACCAACCGGTTTGCCTCGGCGGAGGCGCTGATGCGGCTGGAGCTGCCGGAAACAGGAATGGTATATCCGGATCAGTTCATACCGATGGCAGAGCGGCACGATTATATTCATACGCTCAGCAAAATCATCTTAAATAAAACCTGCCGCCAGATCAAACGCCTGGAGCAGGAGGGGTATCAGATCGACCGTGTTTCCGTTAATTTTTCTATTCTGGAATTCCGCAGAAAGGAATTCTGCAAGGATGTCATGGACATCATCCGCCAGAATGAAATCCCGTATGAAAAAGTTGCGATTGAACTGACGGAGAGCTGGAATGAGACGGAATTTGACAACATTAAGAATACGATTACCAGTCTTCAGAAGCTGGGAATCAAATTCTATCTGGATGACTTTGGAACGGGCTACTCGAATTTCGAGCGCATTATCGGCCTGCCGATCGATGTGATCAAGTTCGACCGTTCGCTGACTATTTTGGCAGGGAAAAATGCAGAATCCCGCTATATGGTTGGAAGCTTTTCCGATATTTTCAAGAATTCGCACTATGAGATTCTGTTTGAGGGTGTGGAGAACGAAAAAGACGAGGATCAGTGCAAGCAGATGAATGCACTGTATCTGCAGGGCTACAAGTATTCCAAACCGATACCGATCGAGGAACTGACGCGGTTCCTGGGGCGGGCGGTGTAGAATACATCGGCGTGCCCCCCTCAGCGCATCTCGGGGGTGCGGAGGAGAGAAGCAGGGACAGGTTAAGAACAGAATGATAAAATGTTCCGGCTGGAATTGCCGGCAGCAGTTCTGATCACAAAATCCGGCATTTCTAATCCACACCGCGCCTGGCATCCCCGATGATCCATGTCTTTCCAAGCTTTGAACACTCCACGGATGTGTCCGCAACCTGCAGACAATTTTAGGATTCTCGTGTGCCTCTTATGGCACTGCTGAAAAAAACATAACCGCGCGAAGCCGATGTTTGAATTGCCATCTGCCCTGTTTTTAATAGCAGATGGCAACGAGTTTCGGTTCGCGCGGTTTTATATTGTCTGTGAAGCAGTGCCATTAGAGGCACTAGGGAATCCGCTCATTGTCTGCGGTTTGTCGGACACATCCGTGGATTGTCAAAGCGTGGCAAAGACACGGAATCCGATGCCAGGCGCGATGCGGAAGAAATGCTCAGATTTTGCTCCAAAGAACCGCCGCCGGCAAGTTCCAGCCGGAACACGTTACCATCTTGTGATTACTTCCTGTCTCTGCTTTTCGCCGCCGTGTCCCCGGGATACACCGGGTTGTTAGGCATCTATGATTCGACGACCGCCAGCCCCCAGGGAGCCAGTGTCAGGACGGCACCGGCGGCAACCGGGGTGTCGGTTAAAAGATCGGTGCCCGCATTTCCGGTGTGGGTCACTGTCCGCGGTTCGTCCGAATAGTTGAAGTAGTAGCACAGATTTTTGCCAAAATCGTTTGTGCCGCGCTTTACGATCAGCGGAAACTGCGGAGTGTCTTCGGAAAGACCTTCATACCCGTGTCTGGTGAGATAGGATACGAGCAACGATTCCAGCAGCTTATCATCGAAGAAAGTGCCGAGGTAGAGGGCGGAGCCCTTCTGGTAGGTGTTCTCGGTCACAGCGGCATAACTGCCCCAGAATGGATGATCATAATGCGCGAGCGGCGTCGCGGTGTCGCAGGTGACAAGCTCCATCCAGTCGTGTGCGAGGGCGCTCCTGCCGTCTGTGGTGGCGATGCGGACATTCTTCGGGTAGGTGAACTGGTCGTAGTGAATGCCAAGGCACCTACCAAGAAGATGTGGCTGTACGTCGTGGTGGATTTTCAACTGTTCGTCGGCGAAGCCGGTGCGGAAAGTGGCGATCAGGTGTCCGCCTTCTGCCACGTAGCGGTCGAGCGCGCCGAGGAGATCGTCGGATGCGGCATAGAGCGCCGGAACAACGAGAAAATCATACGCGGAAAAATCGCGCTCGCCGGAAGAGACCATGTCAAACTCGATGTTTCTGCGGTACAGGGCGTCGGCAAGCCAGCGCATCACGGCATTGTAGCTGTGGTCGCCGGTGGTCTCAAGCGGAAACTGGCGAAGTCCAGCCAGCGAGAGATTGTCCAACAGGAAGGCGACGCGGTTTTTCTTTTTCAGATTCACGAGGTGTGTGCCGATGCGCTTCCACTCCGCGCCGATTTCGCTGGCCTCCCGGTAGGTGGCATTTTCGGAAAAATCGTGGGAAAGCACGCCTTTCCAGTAGCTTTCGATCGCATTGTGGATTGAGTGCCAGTGCCAGTACATCACGCTGTTGGAGCCGCTGGCAAGGTGGCTGTACGCCTGCAGACGCAGCTGCCCCGGATAAGGAAGCCATGGGGTCAGCCCCTGCGCCTCTGTCTCTAAGATCAGATAATTGTCCTTCTTTAAGCTGCGCGCAATATTTCCGCATACAGTGATCTCAGCTCCGGTCAGGTCGTCCTGCGAAGGATGGTAAATATCGGCGCCTGCTACGGTCATGCAGCGGGCGGCGTCATACTGGTCGACCTCCGGCTGATAGCCGTAAGAGTGATCGGTCCAGTCAAAATCAAAATTCTGCGTGATGAACTGGTCGTCACGTTTGTACTCTTTGATAATGTCCGATTGCCAGGAGAGGAACTCTGTGACGAGGGAGCGCTGAAAACGCTGAAATTCTGCGGCAAGACTCTGGTTGATCGTGCCGCGCACGTCCGGGAAATCAGCCCAGTCATTCACGCGGTTGCTCCAGTAATCCAGACCGAATTCACGGTTGAAATCCAAAATGTCCGGGTATTTTTTCTTCAGGGAAGCGACGAACATCTGCTGAACCCGCGGACCGGCCGTTCCGTAGCTCTTGGTCTCGTTGTCCAGCTGGAAGCCGATGATGTTCGGAACGTCCTTTAAGTGCTCCATCATGGCGCGGATGACGCGCTCGGCGTGATAACGGTAGCCGGGGTGCGTGATGTCCATGTTCTGACGGTGACCGTAGAGCTCCTGCCCGTTTGCTGTGACGGCGAGAATATCCGGGTATTTGCGCGCCAGCCAGGTTGGTATCGCGTAAGTCGGGGTTCCGATGATGACGGAAAAATGATGCTTTGCGGCGGCCTGTACCATGCGGTCGATGCAGGTAAAGTCAAAGACGCCGTCGGATGGTTCTAAGGTGCTCCAGGTGGATTCGGCGATGCGGATGGTATTCATGCCGGCACGCTCCATCATTTCCATGTCTGCCTCCAGACGGTCATACGGCAAATATTCCAGATAGTAGGCTGCTCCAAAGAGCAGGTGATCTGTTCTCATATCGGGTGATCTCCAATCTTTTCTAAAATTTTCTATAAGAAGTAGCTGTTTTGCGCATGCTGGCACATAAAAACGTGCAACCGTTTGCGCTTTTTCATTATACCATCACAAAATGGACTGTAAACAACAGAAAGTACCGTAAATACTGCAAAAAATGAGAACTTATTTTTGGTAAAAAAGGGGATTGATTTTTCCGGAATTGTGTTTGATAATAAAAAAAGATTGCGCAACAAGCGCAAAATAAAGGGGAACTCCGGACGATGGTTCGGGGTTGGAGGTTACTATGGAGAAGGAAGAGAAAAAAGATATTACCATTGCGGATGTAGCGGAGGCGTTAGGGGTTTCAAAGACAACGGTTTCCCGCGCAATATCCGGAAAGGGAAGAATCGGGAAAGAGACCCGCAAGAGGGTCATGGAATACATAGAGGAGCACGATTATAAGCCGAACGCTATCGCCAAGGGATTGGCACAGTCGAAAACGTACAATATCTGTGTGGTAATGCCGCGCGATTATGAAGTGGTGGACTGGAATTTCTTCCAGCGCTGCCTGTTCGGCATTCAGGAGATGGCGGAGACCGTCGGATACGACATTCTGCTTACGATGTGTCAGATGAATGACATTTCCTCACTGGAGCGGATTGTTGCAAATCATAAGGTGGACGGTGTGATTCTGATGCGTACCTTTCTGGAGGATGCACAGATTGAATTCCTGCAGCAAGAAAAATATTCCGTTTGTGACGACAGGAAGTACGAATTATGAGGGTGTAATCCAGATCGACCACAACCACAGAAGTGCCTGCCGGGAATTGACATCCATTATTTTAATGAAGAATTTAAAGCGGATTGCACTGATCGGCGAGGACGAGGGATACATGGTAACGCACAGCCGTCTGCTCGGATTCCGGGACGCCTATGAACAGCAGGGGGAGACGCTCGATGAGAATCTGCTGTATTTAAGCCCGGAAAACCGGGTGCGCGTCGATCGGACGGTAAAGGAGATCCTGGAACAGAATGTGGACTGCATTCTGTGCATGGACGATGCGGTGACCAGCAGGGTTTTAAAGGTACTGCGGGAACAGCACGTCAGGGTGCCGCAGGATGTGCGGGTGGCATCTTTTTATGACAGCACGATTCTCGAGAACCATGTGCCGTCGATCACTTCGCTTGCTTTCGATGCCAAGGAACTTGGAAAAGTGGCGTGCCGGACGCTTTTAGATCTTGTGGAGGGACTGGAGGTAAAGCAGAAGACATTACTTCCATATGAGGTCGTACTCAAGGAATCCACGAAATAGTGCACACCGGGCAGTGCGGATTGTGTCGGAATACGGTGTCTGACACGCCGGAAATGGTGCAGAGAATGGGAAAATCAGCAAAATCGCTCAATATGCGCTTGAAATGTTGGAAAATATAAAGAAAACAGTGGAATATGCTTGGAATATTCGGGTTTATCGGTTGCACAAAAATAATGAATGATTCCACGAAAAGCTGATATTTTTTTAAAACTTGTGCATTTATGCCAAAAAAAAAGCAAATTTATTATAAAATATACACATTGACATCAAAACAGGCACGTAATATACTTTAATCATAGAACAACCGATTGCGCAATAGATGCGCAGTACCGCAGGTACGATACAGAATTGGGCATGCGGCGTTCTGAAAAAGTTTTGAAAAAGAAAAGGGAGGATTTTCAAAATGAAGAAAAAAGTTTTGAGCGCATTATTATGTGCGAGCATGGTAGCAACCATGGTAGCTGGATGCGGCGGAAGCAGCAGCGAGACAACAGACAGCAATGCAGCAGCAGACAACAGCGCAGCAGCAGGTACTGAGGAAGCAGCAGCTCCTGCAGCAAGCGGAGACACCATTGCTTTAAGAGTATGGGCCGCTGAGGAAGACCAGACATTAACCAACGAGCTTATTGAGCAGTTTAAGGAAGCAAATCCGGATCAGACATTTGACATTACAGTTGGTGTAGAGTCTGAGGCAAATGCTAAGGATGATATCTTAGTTGACCCGACAGCAGCAGCTGATGTATTCGCATTCGCAAGTGATCAGCTGATTGATCTTGTAGATGCAGGTGTATTACAGGCAGTACAGGATGTTGATACTGTCTCCAGCCAGAATGTAGCAGGTGCTGTTGAGGCAGCTACCGTAGACGGTACATTATATGCTTACCCGATGTCTGCTGATAACGGATACTTCTTATATTATGACAGCAATGTTGTAACAGATCCGACCAACTGGGATGCAATCCTTACAGACTGTGCAGCAGCAGGCAAGAAAGCCGGAATGGTGCTTGCAAGCGGCTGGTACAATGCAGGTTTCTTCTACGGAGCAGGATTTACAACAGTATTAAATGATGACGGAAGCACAGCAATGGACTGGAACGGAACATCTGCTGACGGTATCAAAGGTACCGATGTTGTAGACGGTATGCTTGCAATCGCAACAAACCCGGCATTCTTACCAATCACAGACGGTGATACAGCAAACCAGATTGCAACTGGTGAGCTTGGTGCTATCGTTTCCGGTACATGGGATGCAGCAGCAGTACAGGAAGCATTCGGTGATGGATATGCAGCATGCGCACTTCCGACTTATACATGCGCTGGCAACCAGGTTCCGATGGGTTCTGCAGCTGGTTACAAGATGATCGGTGTTAATGCAAACTCTGCACAGGTTGGCTGGGCTATGGAATTAGCAAAGTTCTTAACCAACGAGCAGAGCCAGGAGACACGTTTTGCTGAGAGACAGATCGGACCGTCCAACATTGCAGCTGGCGAGTCTGATGAGGTTAAAGCAAATGTAGCAATCGCTGCAGTTACCGCACAGAATGGTGCTAACGGTGTTGTTCAGATAGTAGGCAGCGGTTACTGGGATCCGTCCAAAGCATTTGGTGAGATCATTGCTCAGGGTAACCCGGACGGAACAGATGTACAGACATTGCTGGATAATCTGGTAGAGTCTGCATCACAGCCGACAGAATAAGCAGTAACACGATTTTATAAGAGTGTATGAAGAGAAAAAGGCCCGCATACGAAGATGGGAATCGTGAGTGGGGTCTTTTTCTTCATCTGAATATCAACAGAACCCAAAGAACACGCAGAACAGGTATACACTGCGTGCAGCAAAGATACAAGGAGAACGCCATTTTACAGAAAATGACGGTTATGGAAAGGCATGGGTGCTTGCATGAATAGTAAGGAAAGTAAAAAGAATCCGGTGGCTGCATTCTTCGGAGCAATCGGAAAATTCTTTAGGAATTTGGTGAGGCTGCCGCCAAAGGGGACGGTGCAGTGAAAGCATCGCTGCTCGTAGCGGGTGCCGGTTATTGGAAAAAGAAAACAAATCATCAAGGGATTTCTGGTAACATTACTGGAAATCGGGTTAATTCTATATACGGTATTGATCGGGGTGCCATATATCAGCCAGCTGAATACCTTAGGTACGGTAGAGCGTGCGATGGTGTACAACCCGGCAACGATGAAGAATGAGGTCAATGATTATGATAACTCCCTTCTGATTCTGCTCTTCGGTGTCATCAGTCTGAGTTTTCTCATTGTGGGAATCCTGCTTTGGATGGCAAACGTGAGAAATACATACCGCTTACAGCTTCGCGCTGAAGAAGGAAAGCATATCAATACATTTAAGGAAGACTGCAATGAGATGCTGAATGATAAGTTTCATTTTACGTTGCTGGCGCTTCCGGTTCTGGGTGTGATTATCTTTAATATCATGCCGTTGGTCGTTATGATCTGCATTGCATTTACGAACTATGATAAGAGTCATATGCCGCCAAATGCATTGTTTACCTGGGTGGGACTTGCAAACTTTAAGTCCCTGTTTACCACGAGCATTACCTCCACATTCGGATATACATTCTGGAGAATTCTGGGATGGACGCTGCTCTGGGCAGTGCTTGCCACATTTACGACCTATTTTGGAGGAATTATTCTCGCCCTTCTGATCAACAACAAGAACACAAAATTAAAAAAGCTGTGGAGAACGCTTTTTGTTGCAGCTATTTCCGTTCCACAGTTTGTAACATTGCTGTTGCTGCGTAACTTTTTCGCAAATACAGGAATTGTCAACTCATTCTGTAAGAGCATCGGCCTGGTTGATCTGTTACAGAATCTTGGCTGGATCAAAGCAAATTATATTCCGTTTCTGAGCGATCCGGTCTGGGCGAAAATCACGATCGTTGTCATCAATATCTGGGTAGGTGTTCCTTATCTGATGCTGATTGCAACCGGTGTACTTATGAACATTCCGGAAGAGTTAAAAGAGAGTGCGAAGATTGACGGAGCAAACTCATTCCAGATTTTCCGCAAGATCACAATGCCGTATATGCTGTTTATCACAGGACCATACCTCGTAACACAGTTTACGGCAAACATCAATAACTTTAATGTAATTTACCTGCTGACACAGGATATTTACACAACGACCAACCAGAAACTGGCGGCTTCCTGGGGTAAGGAGATTGATCTTCTGGTTACCTGGCTGTATCGTCTGACCAGTGAGCAGTACAACTATAAGATGGCATCCGTCATCGGTATCTGCGTCTTTGTCGTATGTGCAGTCATTACATTATTTGCCTTTAACTTCCTGATTAAAGGAGATAAGGAGGATACATTCAGATGATGGGAAAGAGAAAAATTGTTAATTCCGTTTTGCTTCACGTAGTGCTTGCAGTGCTTGCAGTGATCTGGATCACGCCGATCGTGTGGCTGATTGTAACCTCGTTCAGCGGATATGACGGTATGAACACGAGCCGTTTCTTCCCGGAGACATGGTCGATCCGCAATTATACTCGCATGCTCTTTGAACCGGACACGGTATCACAGTTCCCGATCTGGTTTAAGAATACGTTGGTTATTGCCATTTTTGTATGTCTGATTTCAACTTCTTTTGTATTGATGGTCAGCTATGCAATGAGTTGCATGCGTTTCAAAGGAAGAAAAGCTCTCATGAATATCGCAGTTATGCTGCAGCTGTTCCCGGGCTTTTTGTCCATGATCGCTATTTACTTTATTTTGAAGTCCGTCAACTTAACCAACAGCCATATCGGTATGATTCTAGTGTACTCCGGTGCATCCGGACTGGGTTACCTTGTGGCGAAGGGATTCTTTGATACGATTCCGACATCCCTGCGTGAGGCTGCGTATCTGGAGGGTGCTTCCGAGGCAAGAACATTCTTCACGATCGTGCTTCCGCTTTCCAAGCCGATCATTGTGTACACTGTTATCAGTTCTTTCCTGGTACCGTGGACAGATTTCGTTTTTGCAAAGATCATCTTAAACTCCGGTATCTCGACAGACTGGACCGTTGCGATCGGACTTTACAACATGCTGAATCGTACTCTGATCCCGACATACTTCTCGAGATTCTGCGCGGGCGGCGTTATGGTCGGTATCCCGATCGGTATTCTGTTCATTATCATGCAGAAGTTCTATGTAGAAGGAATTACAGGCGGTTCGGTGAAGGGATAAATAGCGAAGGGAAATACTATTGCAGGCATTGCAGCATTGGCTGCAATGTCTGAGTATTTCCAACTTCGCATTAGAAAAATGCAAAAGCGGCATTTTTCAAAGTGCAATACAAGTTTTTAGGTAGGCGGGTGAGGATGCAGCAGGCATCTTTTCCATAAAAATGAAAGAAATATAGAAATTGAGGAGGAAGAAAATGGATCAATTTATTTTAAATCTGATTCACAGACCAGAGATGGTTCCGGAGTATTCCGCAACTGTCACAGGACAGGGAAAGGAAGAGGACATCGGAGACAAGGCTCTCTTGACAGAATCTCTGGATATTTTCAAGACACAGCAGAGACTCGCACATGAGAATGGATTAAAAGTAACCATTCAGATGACATACGCATCTCTTTTCAATGATGAGGCAGTGGAGATTGCGAAGCATGACCACGACGTATACGGAGACGAGATCGCATTATCTCTGCTCGGACTTCCGTGTGAGGAGTTCCGTGAGAAATACAAGACCAAGGATTTCTGTATTTGGATGTTTTCCATGGAGGACAAGAAGGCAATCGTTAACGATGTGTTTGAGAAGTTCCATGACAGATTCGGATTCTATCCGGAGTCAACCGGTTCCTATTACATGGATGCCGATCTGACTAACTATATCAAGGCAGCTTATCCGACCGTAAAGTGTGCGGTTGCCACCTGCTGGGAGGAAGGTCCGAAAGCTTACCATACCTGCAACAACTCCTGGTATACGTTATTCGACGGCGGCCCATGGGCACCGTGGATCCCGTCCAAGCAGAATACACATGCACCGGCAGCCAATGCGGCTGAGGACAGCGGTATCGTTGCAATCCCGCATCTGTCCCGCGACTTGATCGCATGCTATGACGGTAACGGCTCCAACTTCGGAACGCATCCGCAGAATGTACTTCGCGGAATGATCTACGATACAAAGACCTGGGAGTACCCGTATCTGTACAACCTGATCGATCAGTATCGTTCGTTAGGAAAATACAACAACGGTTATGCATACAACATGATGTTTGTAGGTCCGGGCTGGATGAACAAGATGGGACGCTGGGAGCAGCCGTATGAGCTTCTCTACAAGTCTTACAGCGACGGCTGTGCATATTACGGCAAGCTGAAAAAAGAGGGCAAGTTAGTCGATATGACGATGTCCGAGTTCGCAGATTACTACCGCGAGAAGAAGGGCGTGGATGCCGGCAACTACAATGAGCCGGAGTGTGCGCTCTGGAGAGATATCCTTTACGGATCAGACAAGCAGCTGTTCTGGTACTGCGATCCGTACATGAGAGCCTGCGTCAATATGGATCAGGGCGGCGCAATCGTTGACCTTCGTCCGTATGCAGCGAAGCTGGAGTGGCCGGTTGGTATCGGCACAAAGCACGTACAGGATGCATCTTATCCGTTCCTGATCCAGGAGAAGTACCGTGCAGGTTATTTCACACATTACGCAGGAGAGGAACAGTAAGAAGTGCGAAGCTTTCCTACAAGGGTGAGGAAGTAGATCTCTGCCTTTGCCCGACACACGCACATTTTTCACAGGAAGGAAAAAGACAAGAATCCTGACACTGGATCCGGTAACGATCGAGTTCAGAGACCTGACTGTGAAGCTTCAGACAAAAGAATACTTTGAGGAAGGCTCCTCCAACATCAAGATCGAGCGTACCATCCTTGAGATGAGTGACCCGAGCGCAGAGGTTACCTTAAACGAGTATATGGTTGCATGCTACGGTACAACCGAGTATTCCGAGGATATGTCCCATATCACCTTAAAGATCGACGGACCGGAAGAGAAGACGATCCATTATGAGTACAAGTGCCGCGAGGAAGGCGTCAAGGGCGCAACGGAAGTAAGCGCCGTGATTCCGGAGATCGAGACACGCGTATCCATGACTGCATCCAACGCGGACGCAGAGGGATATGTAAAAGAGGGATATGCATTCTCACCGATGTTTACCCTGGGATACAGAAAAACAATCTCAGATAAGGAGGTATTTGCAACATGGCTCAAC